>Ga0075430_100005771_pt1 | contig 10446 bp, 10 predicted proteins | sample RhiMetdeltSRZDD4_FD_75294 | JGI IMG/M metagenome (GOLD analysis project Ga0075430, IMG submission 75294) | Populus rhizosphere microbial communities from Tennessee, USA - Rhizosphere MetaG P. deltoides SRZDD4 | ecosystem: Host-associated > Plants > Roots > Rhizosphere > Soil | place: USA...
TGAACAGCCAATTACGGACGACGATGTCAAAAGTATTCGTCTTGGCGAAGGTCCAGGAACCCTAACCCCAAGGGTTCTGGCTAGGGGGGAGGAGTTTATACCCTTCCGCAATGAAAATGGCATATGCTACCTAGGTAATTTAGTGGTCAAAGAGCAGTCAAAAGAGTCGCAACCTTAAGGTAAAATTGCTAAATCAGCAAAAGCAGGGCAAAGATATTTCTACAACACCATAATGTAGAACAATTTGTCTATTTAGTGCTACAATAGCGTAAAGCCGAGGGTAAATGCTTGACTTATAAAGTTATTAGTTTTATAATTATGTAAAACCAGAGTTAATAACAGGGAAAATTATGGCACAAAATGTGGTGGAAATAAAACGTCTTAACACTGAACAACTTGCTCAGGATATCCTTCGAGGTATTGATCGTGAGCGCGAGCGCGAAATTATCGCGCGTCGTTTTGGCCTGTTTGACCGCCGTGAAACGCTCGAACAAATCGGTGAGATCTTGGGCATTACCCGTGAACGCGTCCGCCAACTAGAAAAATCAGTCATGGCTCGTCTAAAGGTACAAGCCGAAGGCGGGGAACTAGCCCAAAGTACGGCGGTCGAAGAGACCTTACTAGCCTACCTACGCACCCACGGCACTGTCGCTCGCGTACAAGAAGTAAGCGCTGCCGTTACTGCCGAAAATTCACGCACCGACCAATCCCGCGTTGCTTTCTTGGCCATGCTTTGCCCGCGACTTGTTGTACTAGAAGACGATGACCGCTACTTTTACGCTATCGGCATAACAGAGGCCCGCAATAGCGCTGCCTTACAGTCTGACGTTACCAAAGTAGTTGAGGCAGTCGAACACTTTGGCAAGCCAGCCATCATTGCTGATGTTGCTAAGGCCGCTGGCATCGCTGACACCAAAGAGGCCGCTGCCCTGGCAAGCATCTCTAAGAAGTTAGCTACCCTAAACGGCCAGTGGGGCCTAGTAAAATGGCCTACCGTTAACCCTAAGAATATTCGCGACAAAATTTACGTCATTCTTAAAGAAAACGGCAAGCACATGCACTTCAACGACATTGCCGATGCTATTAAAAAGAGTGATTTTAAGCGTAAAGACGTAACTACCCAAGCTATTCACAATGAACTTATCAAAGACAAACGCTTTGTGCTCATTGGCCGCGGCATCTACGCTCTTAAGGAATGGGGCTACAAAAAGGGTACCGTTGCCGATATTATCTCCCAGGTACTCCGCGAAGCAGGGGAGCCACTCCACCGCGACGAGATTGTTAAACGTGTGCTAAAGAGCCGTTTCGTAAAAGAGACGACCATCTTACTAAACCTTCAGGGCAAAACGCAGTTTAAACGCGTCGCTAAAGCCACGTACGAGCTCGACGAAGCCGTCTAGGCTAAAAGGGAAGGACATGCCCGTTCCTGTTGGGGAGATTATTACATTCAACGAGGGGGCGGTTCCGTTCAGTGCAGACGACTTGCGAGACCTATTAGGGCAGGTCAATCCAGAAGATCTGCGGACTAGACTAAATGCCACCATGGGCCGGAATGTGGTAGCGCTCGAAGACGATCCAAATGGTCTGTACCTACGCTGGACAGGAAGTTTACCGCAAGATACTCGCGGATTTTCTTGGGGGCGTGGTACAGCGGCGACACAAGGTGAGCCTCCTATACAAATAGACCGAACCATAAAACATGTACAAATCCACCAACGCGAGCTCGCACGACTAGGGACAACCGACGTAACTATTCCGCAGCACAGTGTGTTCATCGTCCAAAATGATCCATATTATCGTGCGGGTTGGCCAGTGGTGTATTCCGTTGTCGAAAATATCCCCGAACCTGAGCTAATAGGCAACGAATGGTTTAACAAAATCAAAAAAGCCGACCACGCCCAATTACTAAAACTGGGCAAAAGTCTAGTGGACTACTATGTATCCTCGCCCGTGGGCGTTTCTGTACTACATGAAGATACAGCCAGAGCCTGGCAGTACAATCACAGCCTTACCTTATACGATATTGAACCACGCCTAACAACTGAAGCCACGCCTGGCATTACCGCAGTATCTACCTGGGCAAAGGACATGCGCCGCAACTCACCAGAGCGGGAGGAGTTACTGCGGTATATAAACCAAAAGCTTTACAAAATTAAATAGCAAACGTTTTACGAACATTTATTATTTATATTCTTTTGTGGGAACGCCGGCTAAGGTCTTTTACACGAAAGAGCACTGGGAATTAAATAAAAATCAAATATATTTTAAATTAAAAATCTATCAAAGGTGAATTAAAGCGGTAATTATAGCCGGGCAACCCACACAAGCATAGTAGCAACATAGTGTCGCACAATGTATATTTTACGACTTACATATGCGCAGGATTGTTGATTACTGTTACCTTTGGTTGCAGGGGACTACACCTAATAGCTTTATGTAATTAGCCAATCCACCACTACAAATATACAAGTACATAAAAATAGTAAGCTGCATCCTGCTTACGTGCATATAAGCCCCTTGTAATTCAGCCTGTCGTTTCGGCTTTACCCCTGTATAGTGTTGGGATTCGTATTGCTACGCTAACCAAACGTTGTAATTTCGTACAATATTTGACTTTTCCACAGCAAAGTTGTGAAAACATTTGCTTTTTCACGACTTTAATGTTTTTTAATATATTCCCTTTACTCCCTTGCCTTTGCAAATAAAATTATTTGACTTTTATAGACTAATATTTAATTTATATATTTTTATCGCAACAAGATGAGCCAACATATTGAACAAAAAACGAACTACAAAGGGGAGAGTGGGGTTATCTAAAGTACGCCCGGTTTTCGACTCGGACATCAATATACTCAGCCGGGGTTTTACTTTGCGATTCTAAATATTGCTTAAGGGCCAGGAACGCCCCCACCTCTACCCTGGCGTCTCCCCTGGTGTTTAACTTGACATAATAACCTGTTTCCTTGATTTTAAGATGTAGTTCGCTTGGCAAACTAGGCAAAATAAGTGTCTCAATCTGTAGGTCTTTTGCTTTTAGCTGATATGCTACCTCTGTTATAAATCGCACTGCTGTGCTGGGCAGTACACTGCTCCCCACCTGCACGTCACCAACTCCAGCCTGGTCCTGTACTTCTGGCAAGCCAGCTTGACGCAAATTGTCTACTATCTGTCCCGAGGCAACCGCTTTGCCCGTATCATCTAGCACAAAGGCACCACCCGCAGTCTGTACAATGAGCCGCGAGGTAGAAGGCTGCAGATAGACTACAGGCTGCCGACCAACGAGTGGTAACGAGATGGAGACATCTGAAAGCTCTGGGAACTGTTGCATAAGCGCTTCGCGAATTCCGTTGGTATCCAAAGTAATCTTATTTGTATTAAATCCAGAACCAGCAAATGCCTGGTTGGCAGCAGCCTGGTAGACCCCGGAATCGCGAAAGGTGCCGTTTATACCCAGTAAAACAATGCGAGGGCTACTGTTTAAAAGTAGATTGCTTACTATAAATGCACCGATGGCTACAAAGACAACTAAACGCAGTAGTTTTGCAACTCTAGCCTTAACAGTAAGGTTGGGCCGACGAATTTCTGTCTGTTCTTTGTTTTGGCCGCGCCCGGTGTTGGCCTCTATAGCCGAACGGCTGGCACGGTATGAAAATACACTCGGCCGTCTAGCCTGCGTATCGTTTGCGCCTTGCCCACTCAGACGACGCCTCGAAGTAAGTTTTTTCTTGAACATTTGTGTTTGTGATCGCCGCGAGGTTAGTTTCTCGCCTTTGACACTTCTAATAATACCATCGCGAGGTGTTTTGACGCATCTGGCTTAGCCATTTTGTGGAGTTTTTGCCCGAGCGCGCGGGCACGGTCCGAATCGTCAAGCAAGTCAACGAGTGCCGGCATAAGCGCCTTATGGTCGTCCGCCAGCACGGTATCGTTAACCATTCGTACGGCTTTGCGCTCCTGCAATACAACCGCATTTTTTAGCTGATGCCCGCCTGCCAAGACAGAATACGGCACTACCACACACGGCTTAGCCTGCGCGGCAAATTCGGCAATGGCGCTTGCCCCTGCCCTAGTGACTACTACATCGGCTATGGCACTGTACTGGTACAAATTCGTGACAAATCCTTTTACAACGACACGCTTTTGATCTTTAAGCACGAGTTCATGCTTGTAATGTTGACGGACAGCGACTTCATGGTCACGACCGGCAATGTGTACTAATACCAGGCCAGAATAACGCTGCAAAAGCTCTGCTGCACAGGCGATGACAGCGTCATTTAAGCTCTTCGCCCCCAGGCCACCACCAGTTACCAACATAATTTTTTCAAAATCTTCAAAACCAAGTTGCTTGCGGTATTGTTGTAGCTCCAGCTTGGTCGGAATACGGAATCGAAACGACACAGGCACGCCCACCACCTCTGTTTTATCAGCTGGATAATTATACACTTCCTTGGGCAAAGCTACGGCATGTTTAGCCGCCCAACGCCCGATGATACGGTTAGCCAGTCCTGGCAAAGCATCAGAATCATGCGTAACATACGGAATACGCAGCCAGGCCGCAGCTAACCCAACAGGGACACCGACAAACCCCCCCTTCACAAAAATGACATCTGGCTGGAGTTGTTTGAGCAACCTGTGGCTTTGCCATATACCCGCAATTGTGCGGAACGCATCGCGAATATTCAGGCCGATCGTTTTAACATCGAGCAGCTGTTTTACAAAGCTCTCGCCGTGGTAGCGGCGGAACTTCCCTGCCCGCACGGTATACACCTTGTCGATATTTTTGTCCTCGGCTGGCACATCACCCAATTTATCGCCACGCTGACCGATGTAAATTATTTGTGCGTCGGGCTGCAGCATTTTCAGCTCATGGGCGACTGACAGGATTGGGGTGATATGCCCCCCTGATCCGCCGCCGGTCATCACTACTTTCATGCCGACCTCCTCCACTTAGATTATCCGATCTAGGCACACTGTACAAAGTATAGCGCGAAATATGGAATATCACCCCTGTAGCCAACATCACAAACAAAATGCTGCTACCGCCGTAACTAATGAATGGCAAGGTAATACCCTTAAGCGGCAATAGGCCAATCATGGCACCGATGTTAATAACTGCCTGGATACTAAACCAGGCAAAAATACCGGTGGCGACGAGGCGCGAAAAATCATCGGGCGCCCGTTCGATCACTCGTTTTATGCGCGACAAAAACGCTATAAGCAAAGCTAAAAAGACTAGCACACCGACAAAACCAAACTTTTCGGCATAGATTGCAAAAATGGAGTCATTCTCGGCCTCTGGCAAGTACCCAAAGGCCTGTACACTGCGGCCAAGCCCTAAACCGATAAATCCGCCAGAACCTACCGCAATAAGCGCCTGGCAAGCCTGGTAGCCGGTGTTAAGACAGTCCGCCTCTGGGTTTAAAAAGGTTGCTAGCCGGTCTTGGCGGTAGTCGCTGGTTACAATAGCCATGGTGCCCAGCACCAATACGGCGGCGGCAATAGCGCCGAGACGCTTCATCGGCATGCCCGCCACAATGACCATAGCCCCCATCATGGCAACCATTACCGCAGTCGAGCCAAAGTCGCTCTGAACGCCAGCTACAAGCACCACAATGGCTATAACTGCAATTACTATTGGTCTGATTGTTTGCTTAAAATCATTGAACGTTCCTTCCCGTAAACGCTGCACCAAAAAGCCGGCCAACCATAATAACAGTGTAAATTTGATAAGCTCGACGGGCTGGAACGAAAACCCGCCGACTTGGATCCAGCGGTAAGCACCATTTACCTCATCACCAAACACCCGTACGATCACTGCCGATAACACTGCCACCACCAACAGCGGCTGCTGTAACCGTTGCCACATAGCCAGCGGAATTTGCGCCGCTACAAAAAACCCAATAATGCCCAGTCCCGCCCAAATGAGCTGCCGATTAATAAAATATGTCTGGCCCACCGATTTTTCAACGGCAAGCCCAGGGCTAATGGAATACACAACTATCAGGCCAATTGCCAGCAACAATGCGCTTAGCACTAGAAGCCAATAATCAGGCTTATGACGCCTGGACTGGCCCGGCTGCGGCTCTGTAGCGGGCAAAAACGTGGGTCGGCGGCGTGTAACCGCCGGCATTTAAAAATATCTCCCCAAAAGGAAAACAATAAGTCCAAGAACGGCACTAACTTGGCCGATAATCCAAAAACGCATTGTTACTTTGGTTTCAGGCCAACCAATTGCTTCAAAATGGTGGTGAATCGGCGCAATCTTAAAGATTTTTTTACCGCCGCGCAGTTTTTTGGACAAAATTTGCAGCATGCTCGAACCCGCTTCGGCCACAAACACCAGTCCAATGAGCGGCAATAACAAAACGGTGTCCGTTAGCATAGCCACTACACCAAGCGCTGTCCCTAGTGAAAACGACCCGACATCCCCCATAAAAAACCGCGCTGGATGAATATTAAACCAGGTATAGCTAAGCAAGGTCCCGACAATGGTCATACAAAAACCGGCTACACCAAAACGGCCTTCGAGCGCCGCAATAACAGCGTAGGCCAAAAACGCGTAGGTCACCAAACCACCAGCCAGGCCATCCAGGCCATCGCTAATATTAACGGCATTGGCTGTAGCGATCACCACAAAGGCGAACAACGGAATAATCAGCCAGCCAATAAACAGATCGCCCTCCATCCCTGGGATATGAATGGTGTCTACCCCAAGTTTGTAATAAAAGAACCAACCACCAATAATGGCCACAAGCGTCATAAGCATCAATTTGATTTTAGCCCGCAAGCCGGCAACACCCGTACCGTTACCCTTGATATTGATGATATCGTCGAGCAAACCAACCATTCCGGCACCAGCAAGTGCAGCCAGCGGCAGCCAGGTCTCTTCACGACTTAGGTTAAATGCTACTGTCACAATACAAATTGCCGCCACAAAGACAACGCCGGCCATAGTCGGGATAAGGCGTTTGTGTTTTTCGCCGTGCAATTTTATAAATACACTAGCTTTTTCGCCCGTAGTAGCTGTTGTACGTGGTTTCTTCCACCACTGCCACTTGTAGGCTATAGTGGTGTATACAGGTGTAATTAGCATGCTTACCAAAAAGCCCAAAAAGCCCAAAAGGAGCATACGCATTAATGTAGTTGTTTCAACCGAAAATTGGAGTATGGTGTCCATATTTTATTCCTTGCCTTTTACTATACCACTTTCGAACATTTAGTGTCCCCTGGGCGTTACCCCAAAATCATCAATAAGCATATGAGCGAGTTCTACAAAGATAGGTTGGGCGGCGGCGGTACCGGCGTAGCCACCGATTTTAGGCTGATTAACGCGTATGGCAATGACATATTGCGGCATATCGCCACCGACAAAACCTAAATAGGTGCCGTTAAATTCGTGCTCGTGATACCCTCCGCCCGGTTTGGCGATTTCGGCGGTGCCGGTTTTGCCGCCGACACTGTACTGTTTTAGATTAAATGCAGGGCGAATGTAGGTTTTACTGGCGATTACGCCTTCTAATAAGCGGCGCATGTCAGCGCTAGTACTCGGCGACACTACGTTTTGGCCAGAGACAATTGGGGCCTTTACGTCGCTCTTTCCTTCGCCGCTAATGGTCATATCGATCAATCGCGGCTGGTAGTAGGTGCCACCGTTAACGATAGCGGAAAACGCCCCTGCCATTTGCAGCGGCGTAGCTTGCATACCCTGCCCAAAGGCAGTGTTAGCATAGGTTAAATTGAGACCAAACCCTTCGTTTGGATCAGGGACATACCCCGAATCTTCATACCCCTGCTCTATCCCAGTCGGTTTGCCAAACCGAAAATGGTTGACCATATAGTCGTGCCAGCGTTCGCGACCCGATTTGGTTATTTCGGTTTTCCCCTGTTCGCTCATTTGCATCAAAAACCAGGTAGCGCCCGTGTTAAGCGAAAGGCTCAAGATATCCTGTACACTGCGCCTGGCCGCCCCACCATCTTCTTCGATGTTGGTAATCTTTCTGTCGTCAACTGGCCACTGGGCTGGGTCAAAATATGTGGTGTCTGCTTTGATGGCGCCGAGGTTAAGCGCCGCCGCCGCCGTAAGTGGTTTCATAATAGACCCTACCTCGAGCGAAGAACTTACCGCCGAATTATTAAACAGATTAGCATCCTCTACCGCGCCGTAGTTACTAGGGTCATAGGTTGGATAGTTGGCCATAGCCTTGATTGCGCCATCGCGTGGGTCGATAATTAGCGCACTGCCCGAACCCGACTTTGCCTTGTCTAGCCCATTTTTTAAAATCGTCTCTAGCTGTTTTTGCATAGCTAGATCAATGGTAAGCACCACGTCTTTCCCTGGCTCGGGCGCAATCAGCACGTTGTCGCGGTTGGCGGCCAGCGGCACTCCATTTACATCGGTTACCGCTTTTAATTGCCCTGGAACACCCTTCAATTCGACATCTAACGCCTGTTCGATCCCGTACGTCCCTTGCCCGTCGTTGTTAACAAACCCAAGCAGCTGCGACCCAAGCGTTCCGTTAGGGTAAATACGGTAGTACTGGTCTTGCGCGCCAATACCTGCGTATTTGTGTTTTAAAATCTCTTGTTTTTGCTCTTCGGTTACCTTTTTGGCAATCACCACATAGCGCGTTTTTTCGGTCCTGAGTTTATCGATATAGTCGCCTGTTTTGCCACCAAGCGTTGCGGCTAAGGTTTCGGCAGCTTCGTCGGCTTCTTTTACCAGGCTTGGATCGGCATACACCGTATACAACCGCTGGTTCAGCACAATTGGCACAATCGCATCGCCATCGTGGGCCTTAATGAGCCCCCGTGTCGGTGCAATTTGATACTCTTTAAACTGATCGGCGAGCGCCGCCAAACGGTAATGTTCGTGCTGGATAATCTGCAAGTAAAAAATGCGAACCCCAAAAATAACCAGAACCGCAACCACACAAGCATACAGCCACCTTGCACGCTTGACTGGTCGGATTACCCTGGTTGGATTCATGCCTAATTTTGTAGTGTAGCGGCTGGAACGACCGATACTAAGCCTTTGGCCTGTTCGCTGTTTTGCACTCGGTCAAGGGCTTGCAGACGCGCTGCTGCTACTTCGAGGTTAGCATGCTCCTCTTTAAGCTCGGTGCGTTGCTCTTGAAGCTGGTTAATCTCGTAGCCATAGGCATTTGTTTTTGTGACCTGCGTCAAATACAACAGACCGAGCACACAAGCGAGCACGATTAAAATAATACTATTACTAATTGGCCCGAAGGGCTTGTTGGTGGACGGCCGAAAGGCGACGCCATTACTACCACGCTGGTAACCAGCGCTTTTGCGGCCTAGGGCCAGCGAGCTTGCATATGTCATATCTTTTTGTGTTTGTTTTAGTTTGTTGTTTTTTCGGTTGGACGCGGTGTCCGGGTTATCCCAGACACCGCTCGTGGCCAACCTGCTTCCTACTAGTCCTTAAGCCACGTGGACTTGGATTTTGTAGGCGCGGGGGCTTAGGTTTTTAATGCGTATTGGCACTATAGCTCCCTTTCTTTTGTTTTTTATTTTGCTGCGGCGCGGAGTTTTGCGCTCCGTGCACGCGGATTAAAAACTAATTCTTTTTCGCTGCCAGTCAGCGGGTGCTTGGTGAGCAGTCGTAGTTCGGCATCGTAGCGGTCCCCACTTGCCTCTTGGAGCGCTTGTTTGACTAAGCGGTCTTCTAGGCTATGGAAGCTAATGATGGCAATACGACCACCTGGCGCCAGTAAATCGTCTATCCAGATTGGCAAGCTTTCGCGTAACAGCTCAAGCTCGTCGTTCACTGCGATGCGGAGCGCCTGGAACGTTCGCGTCGCCGGATGGACTTTACTGTGCCCGGGCCATGCCTTGGCAACGATTTTGGCGAGTTCATTCGTGGTTTGTATCGGCCGATTATGCGCAATGAGCGAAGCGATAGCTCGCGCTTTCGGTTCTTCGCCATATCGCTTAAGGATATCAGCCAGCTGTTCCTCAGAATAAGTGTTAACCACCTGCTCTGCAGTCAGTGCTTGCGTCGTATCCATACGCATATCGAGCGGCCCATCCTGCTGGATGGAAAATCCACGATTCGCCTGGTTAAGGTGCGGTGATGATACCCCAAGGTCCGCCAAAATAAGATCAAATTGCCTGCCCTGTTCTCGTAGGCTTCGGCTGGCCGTCAAAAAGTCGGCTTGCCTAACCTCTACCCCTTTTGCAGCGAACTGCTCCTGGAGCGCATGGACAGCGTTGGGGTCACGATCTACCAGCACACTGTGCTCGTAGTTGCCTGCTCTTTCTAAAATCGCCGTGGCATGCCCACCATATCCGCCGGTCAAATCTAGGTAGCGTTCCCCTTGTTTTGGTGCTAGCACGGCCAGAACCTCGTTTAGAAGGACCGGAACATGCTCGCTATTTTGGTTTTTATCTTGGTGCATCTGTGCTTGCTATTTTTGTCTTTTATTT
>Ga0075430_100005774_pt1 | contig 10443 bp, 9 predicted proteins | sample RhiMetdeltSRZDD4_FD_75294 | JGI IMG/M metagenome (GOLD analysis project Ga0075430, IMG submission 75294) | Populus rhizosphere microbial communities from Tennessee, USA - Rhizosphere MetaG P. deltoides SRZDD4 | ecosystem: Host-associated > Plants > Roots > Rhizosphere > Soil | place: USA...
CGCGCCGAAGATCGAATCAGTCTCTCCCGATGAAGGCACAGCCGGCGCAAAAGTAACGATCACCGGAAAAAACTTTGGCGCACCGGGGTGTCTGCGCACAGTGTCATTTGGACCGGGCCACGTCGCGACGTTTGAGCACAACGGACAAGATCGCATTACGGCCACCGTTCCTGCCCAAGGGCGGAAGGGTTTGGCCATCCTGACCATCACTACTGCATCGGGAGAAGATTCAAAGCCGTTTCTCATGAGGTAAGAAACGCTTTCGCGGAACGGAGAGGACGATCTCGTCTGACCATTGCAATTGCCATGACTCTAGAGCCTATACCAAATTCAGGAAAGGCATCTCCTTCGAGCAGTCCCGTGCGATCCTCTTTTATCTGGGAATGCCCGGTGTGTACGCGGCGATACCTCACCGAGAGCGTCCCATCCAAGTGTCCCTTTTGCCAGAAGCAGGTCACTTGCTAGATGGAGCCGAAGAGAGACCGGACCGAACCCCGATACCAAAGGTGAGTATCACCGCCTACCTGTATCGGATGAGGCGCATGACTCGGGAAAGTGAAGACGGCCGAAAGTTCAACAACGGAAGGGTGGAGCAGCGAGCATACGAAGCGGCGATTTGCGATTCATCTCATTTCCATTGCGCATGTTGTGACGTTCAGGCTCATGATTTTTTGTCGAGATCCCAGCTGACGATGTCGGCGTTCTTTCCCTCCCCCTCCTGAACTCCATCCGCGCCGAATGACACTACTTCAAAGTCTGCTTGCGGACTTGGACTGGCGTATTTGTACGCATGTCCCCAAGGATCCGCTGGGACCTTTTGAAGGTATCCACCGGCCTTCCAATTCGTTGGAGCCGGTCCCTTGGCCGGTTTTGAAACTAGTGCTTGCAATCCTTGTTCAGTGGATGGGTACATCCCATTGTCCAGCCTGTACAATTGCAAAGCGCTTTCGATACTTTGGATTTGGGCCTTCGCAGCCGCACGCTTCGCATCTTCTGTTCGTCCCATCACGTGCGGCACGAGCAGTGTGGCCAGGATAGCCAGGATCACGACCACAATCATGACTTCAACGAGCGAAAACCCGTCTGGTCCGATTGTGAATCCTTCCTCATCTTGATGACGCTGGTGCTGCCCGCGGGGGATTACCGAGAAGCGTCGTATGCTTGGGCGATACGACCATACGCATATATTCATGGAAAACCCCATCGTGATACGAGTTGAGGATGTCGAACGTATGATGCCAGCGTCTGCGTTATCAACGAAATTCAGCGGCGACGGAGCACAATACACAATCCTAACGGCCGCATTGTACCAGAATCGGACAGGACACAATACCTAAGCAGGGCCTCATATAAAATTGGTTCGGAATGTCCTTCATCATCAAACCGATCTCGTGAAATACTAAAACCGAATCCCGCAGCAGACCGTGGGGTACCCGCTGTTCAGTATGCCAGGCTTCGCATTTCCGAATTCTCGTTTCGCTCTCGTCCACACGCGTTCGCGACGAACCCTGATGAATGATGTGGGTCAATCTTGTCGCCGGAGGCAATACAACGTGAGCCCTGTTTTCAATCTCGCCCTTGGCAAAATATTCCGGTGCATGTGAACGGTCGGAAGGCTGTCGACGGATCGACACATCTCTATCGCGAGGGTCACTTGCTGCCGCAGCAGCGTGGATAAGCTATCAGGTCCTACGATATAGGCCAAGGCACCCGTGACCATCCGCTGGTGCAACACCCGGACCATCTCTTTGAGTTCAGATGCCTCATTGAAGGAGGCGAATGGGATCCATTCATAGACGAGATCATATTCTATCTCCTTCACCGGTCGAGGCGTCTCCAAATCGTTGTACATTTTGATGCGGTGAAACCAATCCAGTCGCTGAGAGGCTGCATGTTGATTCCAGAGCATTTGTGCATGTTTCTGGGCAAATGCCACGGACTGGTAAAGAACCGTATAGTCCCGCGGGCGGTCAGCATGGATACAGGTGGCGATCGCACCATCGAAACGATGAATCAGCACCCGATCCGTTCGTGTCAACTGTGCGCCAAGCAACGGTTCCTGTTCCAACATATCTTGGAGGTAGTCCGTCACAAATGGTTGTGACGCTAATTCGCCGATCTCGGATTCGTCGTCCGGATACAACAAGACTGTTGAGAATGCTTCTGCGGGGCGCACAGGGGGTAGGCCGGCCTCGAACGCGTCGGACCAGTGCAGAGTTGGAGAGAAAACCGGGGCCTTCACGGAAGCGACGACTGGTCCCCACCCTGGCTCGATGGTCAAGGTAGTCTTCTTCCCACGATCGCTCAGGATGAGTTCGTTCCTTTCGACTCTTACCGTTCGCTCACAGGATGGTGGGCGATGACCCGAGGCCGCACTATACGACATTCCCGTGCAATCATCCGCACAAGTCACCTTCTCCACCGCCTGATTCTTGATGGTAATACATATTTTTTTATCCCGCCCGATATATCGACGAGGAATACCGGAAGCGGGAAGCCAACTTATGCAGTGAGAGCGAGGTGGATCCATGAATACCGTAAACGGATTGTCCCCTGGAGGAGCATGCGCCACAAAAAAGTGGCTGAACAGGCGAAAAGCCGCCTCAGACGGATAGGTTGGAATACCCCGATAACGCAACGGCAGGGGGGTCGGAAGGTGCTCGTTCTGATCGTCATACAGCCCGCGGATCAATTCGAAGACGGCGGAGCCGGTGCCGGGCAGGAGTGATTGAAACAACTCCACCACGGGGAGAAAATCGATGCGATCCCAGTGCATCGCTCCCATGCATGCCATAAACCTGGTCTGCTCGAACGTACCATCCGGCAGCACGTAGAGTGCATCCTTCTTGTGACGAATCGTCGCCATGCCGCGATGATCGATGAGCAGATCCTGATCCTCGTAAAACAATCGCACTTCGTCGATAGGGACTTGCATGGCTCGGGCCGCCATCTGACGCAAATCATCCGCCTGTAGCCGCTGCCAGCCGGACTTCTTTGACAAATCGAGAGTCATGACATTGCTCAACCCACCAGGCCTGAGGCCCACCCACTGTCCCCAGTCCAAGTATACCCTAGCCTGGATTAACGTCATCCCCTCGGCCCGCTCCTCCCATTCACATTCATGCAACGGATTTCCCTCAGGATCAACCAGTAGGAGTCGACGCCCGTGTCGTCCATACAGTACGAAGTGGCCGCTTGGCTGCGTGACAATGCGCCCTCCCGCAGCTTGGAGATTCTCGGCATAAGGACGGTTTGAAGGGAAGGACAGCGTATCGGAATGAGAGAGGAATGTATGAATTCTAGAGGCTGTTGGCATTACTCTCGAACTTGACCGTTCCCGAGGACAACGAATTTGGAGCAGGTCAACTCTTCCAGTCCCATCGGTCCTCTCGCGTGAAGACGCGAGGTGCTGATGCCGATCTCTGCGCCGAGGCCGAATTGATACCCGTCATTGAGCCGAGTCGACGCGTTCACCATCACGGCACTCGCATCGACCTCGCGAAGGAAGCGCATAGCCCTGGGGTAGTCATCCGTTACAATTGCCTCGGTATGGCGAGAACCGTATTGGGCGATGTGCTCCATGGCCTCGTCCATATTCTTGACGACCTTCACCGCAAGCGTCAGATTCAGAAACTCATGCCCATAATCCTGCTCCGTCGCCGGCTTCACGTCGGGACCCAGCTGGCATGTTTTCGCACATCCGCGGATTTCCACCCCGGCCTGGATCAGCTTGTGCACGAGCCCGGGCAGCCAGTTTCTGGCCATATTCTGATGAACCAGCAGTGTTTCGAGCGCATTACAGGTAGACGGGCGTTGCACCTTGGCATTGAGACAAATGCGTTCCGCCATCGCCGAATCTGCATCCGCATCGACAAAAATGTGGCAGACTCCGCGATCGTGCTTGATGACCGGAATGGTCGAGAGCTCGGCGATGGTGTTCATCAGCGATTCGCCCCCCCTCGGAATAATCACGTCGATGTAGCGGTCTTGGGTGAGCAACACTCCGACCACCTCGCGTTCCACTCGATCGATGAAGCTGATCGAACCATCCGGAACACTGCTTTTTTCTGCTGCTTCTTGTAAGATCGCGGCTAGAGCTTGATTTGAATGGATGGCTTCAGACCCGCCCCGTAATATGCAGACATTCCCTGATTTGAGGCAGAGGGCAATGGAGTCGGCGGTCACATTCGGACGGGATTCGTAAATAATCCCGATCACACCAATGGGCACACGCATCCGTCCTACCTGCATTCCATTGGGCCTGGTCCACATCTTGGGAGCGGCGCCCAACGGGTCGGGTAACTTGACAATGTCTCGGATACCGGCAGCCATGGCATGAATGCGTTCGGGAGTCAACCGGAGACGATCTGCGGTGGAAGCCTGATCCGGATCCACTCCAAATGCCTCAACATCCTTCTCGTTTGCCGCCAGCACCTCGTCGGTTCGGTTTTCCAGCGCTTCGGCCATGGCAAGCAACGCTTGATTCTTGACGTGAGATGACAAGACGGCCAGACGACCTGCGGCAGCCTTGGCCTTCTTCACCATCGTGAGTACATATTCTTCCGGAGACGCAAGCAGGATGTCTGATTCATTCTTTTGTTCACCTGATTCCACAATCACCTTTTCCATGAGAATACACGCACTCCTCTTGTTGACCACTTCCCCCATGCGAGGATGCAGCGACGGTCTGCCGTTCTTACTAGAGGAGAAAGGATACTGTGCGATTCAGATGCGGGTCAAGGGTTGGGTCCCGGCGGCGGTACGACCGGGATCGTCGGAACATTTGCCGGCGACAACGGTCCACCTTGCCCAGTTGATACGGCGCCGGGGACGGACGGAGGCTGTGGGGGGAACACTCCCATTCCCATCGGAGAGACGAATAAGGAAGAGGACGAGGCATTCGGATGCTGAAACATCCAATCACGATACGTACGCCGCCCTTCGAAATGTCGGACGGCGAGCGGAAAATCACTTTCCTTGATCGGCTTCAATGTGCTCTTGCTGCGGACCCCCATAATGCCGCCGGTCGGCGCCCTGAGATACTCCCAATCCCCACCCGTCATCGGATCCTGGTACACGCGACGCAAAAACGGTTTGGGAGGCCGTGTGAGCTCGACAAGAGATTGGGGATACATCTCACCGGGAAGGATGCGCCCGATCTTCTTCGTGGCTGAATACAATGCGAGAGCGTTCTGAATTTCAATCCCCTTCGCGAGAAAATCCGCTTCCTTTTCACGCTGCACGATCATCTTCCAGTGCTTTCCGACCGCAGCCAATGTGATTCCGATCAACACAATCGCAAACATGACCGTCAGATAGGTTACGCCTCGTGAGTCCAGCGAGCGTCTGGAGCTTACTGGATGCATCCTAGTTCTGAGAAATACCCGTCACTGGTTCTTCCGCTGCCGGCACGACCTGCACCAATTTCGAGCGAAGGTGCTGCAGTGTGATCCCTTCGGGATCAATCGACCTGACGACTACCTGGCGTTCTATTGTCTCTCCTGCACGCACGAGAAGAAGGTCATCGTTCTTCATGAGCACTGCCACGTTCTTTCCTTGCCCAGCATGCGATCCGACCCGGAGAAATCCCAGGTACCGGAATTGATTCAACTCCGCGGCGGCCGCCAGCCTTTTCTCTTCGGCCGGCGTCGGCAATCGCAGATCCGGTGACTCTTGGTCGGGGTTTGATGATCCTTCGCCGGCAGAGGCACCGGCAGGGGTGAGAGAGGCAAAAATATTCCGCGGTGTCGTAAAGGTGGTTTCCCGTTGACCACTCGTCGCTGCCAGGAGTTCTAGATGGACATGAAACTCGCTTGACGCTTTTTTTGACCTCTGCGCCGGAGTTGCGATGCCCGTCGTGTTTTTCAGCGGCACGTGATTCGGCTCTTCAGACCGAAATACTTGCCATCCCAATAACACGACCCACACGGCCCCGAGAATGATAAGTAAAAGGATCTGCTTACGATTTGATTCGGTCATCGGCGTCAAGGGTCAAGACCTGGGTCGGTTCCCCGCGCAGATAGGTGGCAATTCGAATATTGAACGTCACCATGGGATCGCGCAAATGACCCGACCGCACCAGATTAAGATCTTCGATGAAGAGCAACTCTTCCGCGGATTCCAGGTTGTATAAAAACCGGCGCACGTCGCCATAATGACCTGTAACCGTACCTTGCAGCACAGCTTTGGTGGCATCGGGTATCGGCGTTCTTTCAGTCTTGTAGGATAGGGCAGGTAAGGTAATGTGGTCTCGCTTCGCCTCCTCGGTGACCCCAAGTGCGAGGGGTGCAAAATCTCTGACGAGTGGAAACACAGCCCATACCTGCCGAAGATCTTCCTTTGCTCTCATGGCGTCTTTGTGCCGGGCGAATTGCTGTCTTGCCCCATCCCACGCCGTCTGTAGCTCTTGTTTTTGGTATTCGGCGGAACCCAAAGCAGTCGTGTGCACCACATACCATGCAAGCAGCGCCATCACGGCCAAAGCCAGTAGCGGAAACAAGGGTGCATACGCCTGACGCAGGTAATACGCAAGTTGTCTCGAGACCAACGTCTTCATTGCGACCGATTCTTATAACGGAGAGAGAGATCGAAATCTACGATTCCATTACCCGCATCACGATGCTGGCCAAGCACGGGATCTTTGAATCGAGGATGGTCCTGAAAGGTCACGGTCAGCGCCGTCACGGCTTCGAGATTGAGGGCGGATCCTGTCAAATGGACGACCGAATTCGTCTGATCCAGCCTGATACTATTGATGGCGATACGCGCAGGAATGACCTGCTCGAGCTCCGCGAGAAACCGCGTCCAGGAAAATCCTCTTTTTGCGATCAACTGGTTGGCAAAATCGACTTCCTTTGGCAGAAGTTGAATGGCGGATTCGGAAAGATCCAACCCCTGTTGACCCGCGCGCGAAAATAGTTCGCGATCTTGTTCCCTCACCTGGTCGAGCGCAGCCTGCATGGTCGCGATCTCCTGCCCGACTCCCCACGCCTGCACAACATCCCATAGGATCGCCAAACAGATGAGACCGGACAAGAGCAACGTGAGTAGACGGGCGGGTCCGATATACCACCGGTATCGACCACTGAGATTGATTGCAAAAAATTGGCCGGGTCTTGCGACATTCCCTGGTTGGGATATGAGTCCCTGAACATGGGACGTCAGCTGCTGCATAGTATTCATGACCTATACGACTCCCGCCATGGCCGGCAGAGCAGCGACTGAGCTCGTTCCGGCAGATTCGACACCTGAGTGGCGGACATCCTCCCAGCTTAATTCCTTCACGGACAATCCAAGATCTCTTTCGAGTTTGTCCCGGAACCCCACGTGCCTCGCTCCATCACCGACCAGGATCAGATTCGTGACTGCCAACCCCGGGTGGTGTTGTTGACACGCATACAGGGATGCGGCACATTCCTCGATAACTTTCTCAACCCACGGTGATTGGACTCCTTCCGCGTTTTCCTGGTCGTGAACTCCTATGCCTTGAGGTTTCGTTCGGATGAACACGAGCTCGCGTTTGTGAAAGATAAATGCCGTGAAGCCTCCATCAGCGATATTGACCCAGAGAAAATCGGACTTGATACGATCGAGTCCACCGGCCGTTCGAACCCACATATTGAACAAAGCAAGACTTGCAACTTCCACTTGCTGGGGAAGCAGTCCCGCTTCTTCACACATCGTTTCATATTGTTCGAGGACGACTTCCTGCGCCACGACGGCCAAAATCGTGTAGCGACGCTCACCTGAAAGCACTGATGTCGAGACCACCTGAAAAAACACTCTCGCTCCGGTCAGGGAGAGGAGTTGTTCTTGCCCAAGCCTCCAACGGATCACTGCTTCGCGCTCCTGATGCGTCGGCGGCAACTCTTGTAGCTGCAGTACGGCGAGTCGTACTGCAAGATCAGGAAGAATGAGCGTCACCGCGCGTGGCATACCAGGTGCGAACGCCCGGCGGGTCCATCTGGCTGCCTGCGCCGTCCCCGCCAACGTGCGAATACGATCCTGAAACTCGCCAGGATTCAGCACGTTGGGCTCGAGCGGAGAGAGCCGGATGGTTCCGTCGGAGAGGCTCGTGACGGCGCTGCGATACCGGCGACGTCCTCGCCAGTTGCGACTCACCTCTGCCCAGGCCAGATCTTGCGACCCGATCTTCAAGCAGTGTCGCGGCGGTCTATACATCCACCCCCACATCTCCTATCGTTCCTCGCTGAACGTCACCCGGTTGATCTCGCGCAAGGTGGTCTCTCCGTTAAGCACCTTCTTCAATGCTGATTGGCGCAACGTGATCATCCCGTCAGTCACCGCCCGGTAGCGGATTTCAGACAGCGCACGATCCGCCAAAATCATCTCCTTGATTTCGTCCGTCAGATCGAGAAACTCCGTGATGCACTTTCTGCCGCGATATCCGGTCTCATGGCATTCCTGACAGCCTTTACCCTCATGAAAGGCTGCATTCTTGTACTGTTCGTACTCCAGGCCGGACTCCTCGGCCAACGCCTGATCAAGCTTGACTTGGTGCCGGCAATTCGGACAAATGATGCGGATGAGCCGCTGTGCCAGCACACAGGTCAGCGCAGCCAAGAAGTTATATGAGTCGATTCCCATTGATGCGAATCGTCCGATGACGTCGAACACATTATTGGCGTGCACGGTCGTCAGAACCAGATGGCCGGTCAGTGCGGATTGAATGGCAATCTGCGCGGTTTCGGCATCGCGAATCTCGCCCACCATGATCTTATCAGGGTCATGCCGCAAAATTGACCGCAATCCTCGAGCGAAGGTCAGTCCCTTTTTTTCATTGACCGGAATCTGCACCACTCCCGGAAGCTGATATTCGACCGGATCCTCGATGGTGATGAGTTTATCCTCACGCGTATTCATCTCACTGATGGCTGCATAGAGCGTGGTGGTTTTTCCGCTCCCCGTCGGACCGGTTACGAGGACCATGCCGTACGGTCTGGTTATCGCTCGGCGAAATCGCTTCAGGTCCTCCGGGTTAAATCCGAGGCGGTCCAGACGCAGCGTCGATACACCCGTCGTAATCGCTTCACGATCAAGAATGCGGATCACGACCGATTCGCCAAACACACTCGGCAAGATGGAGACGCGGAAATCAACGGTCTTACGGTCCAGGCGCATGCGAAAACTTCCGTCCTGAGGGACTCGCCGCTCAGCGATATCCAACTCCGACATCACTTTCAATCGCGACACGAGAGGTGGGTGGAGCTTCACGTCCAAGGGGTCCATCGCCGATACCAAAATACCGTCCACCCGAAACTTGACGATAGTGGCGCGGTCCGTCGCCTCAATGTGAATGTCGCTTGCTCGCCGGTGCATCGCGCTCAGAAGCGTCGTGTCCAACAGTTTGACCGCAGGACTTTGATCCTCGGCCGACGATTCGATCGACATGATTTCTTCGCCGCGCTCATCCTCCTTCACCAGAACGGATCGATACTCCGCTTCCAGTTCCCGCAGAGCCTGACTGGACCCCTCGCTTCGCTCGAGCGCCGCCACGATTGCAGAGCGTGGACTGATCACCAGCATGAGCGGCCGGTTGAGAAACAGTTCCAGTTCGTCCAAGGCGAGTAGGTTACCGGGATCTGGGAGAGCAATGGTAAGGATACCGTCGCACTCTTTTAAGGGTACGAACGGATGGCGGCGCATCAATTTCACCGAAATGGTGCTGTAGAATTCTTGATCGACTCGATAACCGATCAGTGGATCATAGGGAAGACCATATTGGGCGGCGAGGGCCTGTGCCAACTGCTGTTCTGAGATCGTGCCTTCTTCGAGGAGCGTCGGCCCCAGGGCGGCGATGCTGCCTCCGAGACGCGTCAAGACTTGGTCGACGACCCGTTTGGGAAGAATCCCCTGCCGAACAAAAACATCGGCCAATGAAGGACGAGCAAAGTGACGCTGCATGGATAGGCCCTGCTTAGTCCGTGTCGTGTAGAACAAACAAACCCATCATGATCTCACTGAATCGTCTCGGCCATTTGAAAGATCGGCAGATACATGATGATGACAATTCCTCCAACCACGATCCCCATAACCAGTAGTAACACCGGTTCAATCCATGTGGTCAACTGGGTCAAGCGAACATCGAGGTCTCCATCATAAAACTCTGCGATATCCCGCAACATCGGCTCCAATGAACCGGTTTCCTCACCGACCGACAACATTTCGATCGCGAGTTTAGGAAGAATCTGCTGACGTTCCAACGCAGATGCCAACGTACTGCCTTCACGAATTTCAGTGGCAGCCGCTGCAAGGCCGTGGGAAACAAATCGGTTCGATATGGCACCACGTGAAATCTCCAGTGCATCAACGAGCGGCGTGCCTCCGGATAACACGGTCGCCATTGTCCTGGTGAATTGAATCGTGTGGTGTTTGACAAGAATCGGGCCAATGACGGGCATCCGGAGGAGTCGGTGGTCGACG
>Ga0075430_100005778_pt1 | contig 10441 bp, 9 predicted proteins | sample RhiMetdeltSRZDD4_FD_75294 | JGI IMG/M metagenome (GOLD analysis project Ga0075430, IMG submission 75294) | Populus rhizosphere microbial communities from Tennessee, USA - Rhizosphere MetaG P. deltoides SRZDD4 | ecosystem: Host-associated > Plants > Roots > Rhizosphere > Soil | place: USA...
GCGAGGAGTGGGGCTGCACGCAGCCCTTCCTTTTCTTCTGCGACTTCGCCGGCGAGCTCGGCGAGGCGGTGCGCAACGGCCGGCGCGAAGAGTTCGCGCGTTTCGCCTCTTTCAACGGCTCCATTCCCGATCCCATCGCGCCGGCGACTTTCAAGAAGTGCGTCCTCGACTGGAGCAAGCGCGACGCGTCCTGGCTCGCGCACTACAAGAAGCTGCTCCAGGTGCGCGCGCGCGCCATCGCGCCGAAGACCTTCCGCCCCGGCACGTACCGCATGCTCGCCGAGCGGGCGTTCGAGGTGCGCTGGGACGGGCTGACGCTGCTCGCGAACTGCGCCGACCAGGCGCTCGCGATCGAGGACGCCCCGCGCGAGAAGCCCTTGTGGTCCAACGGCAGGCCCGGCACACCCTGGTCGGTGAACTGGTGGCTGACGAAGTAGCCTCGAGCTATCTCGACGTCTGGGGCAACCAGAAGCCGATCGAGCCCGAGGTGCGCGCGGCGCTCGCGAAAGCGATGGGCCCGGCGCGCCGGGCGCGCAAGGTCAGGCTGCAGCGCGGGCGCTGCTACCAGCCCCCGGTTCTCGAGGAGCGCCGGCTTTGGGGCTTCATGGCGCAGCTCTACGGGCTGCGCTCGGAGCGCAACTGGGGCATCGGCGACTTCGGCGACCTGCGGCGCCTGATCGAGATCGCGGCGGGCCTCGGCGCCGCGGTGGTGGGCGTGAACCCGCTGCACGCCACGCAGGGAAGCCCCTACAGCCCGTCGAGCCGCCATGCCTTGAACGTCCTCTGCATCGACGTCGAGGCGCTGCCCGGATTCGAGAGCTCGCCCGGGCTGGAGCAGCGCCTTCAGGCCTTGCGCGGCTCGCAGCTCGTGGACTACGAGGCGGTGCGCGCGGTGAAGCTCGAGGTTTTGCAGAGCATCTTCCAGCGGAGAAAGCCGAGGGTGCGGCTGCCCACCCGGAGCCTGCGCGACTTCGCCGTGTTCGAGGCGATCCGCGAGGAGCACGGCGGCGGCTGGCAGGGCTGGCCCGAAGGCCTGCGCAAGCCGTCTTCCAGGGACGTGGCGAAGTTCGCGCAGAAGCACGCCGAGCGCGTGGCGTTCCACGCCTGGCTGCAGGCGCTCGCCCGGCAGCAGCTCGACGCGGCGCAGCGCTACGCGCACGACCTCGGCATGCCCCTCGGGCTGTACGTGGACCTCGCGCTCGGCGCGGACCGCGGCGGCGCCGAGGTGTGGTCCGACCAGGAGGCGTACGCAGTGGGGGCCTCGTGCGGCGCGCCGCCCGACGAGTTCAACCCCCTCGGCCAGGATTGGGGGCTGCCGCCGTATTCGCCGCGCGCGCTGCGCGCCAAGGCGTACCGGCCGTTCATCGAGCTCCTGCGGGCCAACATGCCGGCGGGCGGCGCGCTGCGCATGGACCACGTGATGGCGCTGTCGCGGCTGTGGTGGATTCCGCAGGGGCAGAAGGCCGGTCGCGGCGGCTACGTGAACTACCCGTTCGACGAGCTGCTCGCGGTGCTCGCCGCCGAGAGCCGGCGCGCGCGCTGCCTGGTGATCGGCGAGGACCTCGGCACCGTCACGCCCGAGATGCGCGCCGCGCTGAACGCCGCCGGCGTGCTGTCCTACCGGCCGCTGCTTTTCGAGAAGGACGCCTCGGGCGGGTACGCCCCGCCCGGCGCGTACCCGCGCGAGGCGCTGGTGTGCGTGACTACCCACGACCTGCCGACGTGGCGAGGATACTGGGACGCCCACGACCTGAAGCTCCGGCAGCGGCTGGGAATGTCGGTGAATTTTCGCGCTGAAATAGAGGCGAGGGAAAAGGAAAAGAAGAAGCTCGCCGCCGCCCTGGAATGCGAAGGGCTGGAATTGTCCGCGCGCTCGGCGCATGCGTTCATCGCGCGCACCCCCTGCAAGCTCGCCATGCTGCAGCCCGAGGACGTGCTCGAGATGCAGGACCAGGCGAACCTGCCCGGCACGGTGGACCAGCACCCGAACTGGCGCCGCAGGCTGCCGCTCCCGCTCGAGCGCTGGGGCGATGAACCGCGCGTCGCGGAGCTCGCGCAGATCATGGGCGAGCGAAGCGTCGCGGCGAAACTGCCCGCTCTCGTCCCGGTCGCGACCTACCGGCTCCAGTTCCACAAGGAGTTCCGCTTCGCCGACGCGACCGCGATCGTGCCTTACCTCAAGCGCCTCGGCGTGAGCCACGTCTACGCGTCGCCTTTTCTCAAGGCGCGGCCCGGCAGCACGCACGGCTACGACGTCATCGACCACGACCAGGTGAACCCGGAGATCGGCAGCGAAACCGATCTCAAGAAGCTGATTCTTCAACTGAAGCAGCACGGCATGGGGATGGTGCTCGACCTCGTGCCCAACCACATGGGGGTGCTGCATGCCGACAACGCCTGGTGGCTCGACGTGCTCGAGAAAGGCCGCGCCTCGCCGTACGCGCGCTTCTTCGACATCGACTGGGCGCGCGGCAAACTGCTGCTTCCGGTGCTGGGCAAGCACTACGGCGAGGCGCTGGAGGAGCTGAAGGTCGAGCGAAAGGGCGGCAAGTGGAGCGTGTGCTACTTCGATCACAGGTTCCCGTTGAATTCAAAGAGCGTAGAGGGCTTGAAGAAGCCTCCGGCCGACACGCTGGCTTTGCACCGGCTTCTGGAGAAGCAGCATTACCGCCTGTCGTACTGGCGCGTCGCCTCCGACGAGATCAACTACCGGCGCTTCTTCGAGATCACCGACCTCGCCGGCGTGAGGGTCGAGGAGCCCGGGGTGTTCGAGGCGACGCATCGCCTCGCGGCGCGCCTCGCGAAGCGGGGCGGCATCGACGGCGTGCGCATCGACCACCCGGACGGGCTCGCCGATCCGAAGCAGTACTTCGAGCGGCTGGCGGGCCTGTTCCCGCGGCGCTGGATCGTGATCGAGAAGATCCTCGGCGACCACGAGACGCTGCCGCGCGACTGGCCGGTGCACGGCGAGACCGGCTATCGCTTCGTCAATCTTCTGACCGGCGTGTACGTCGACACCGCGGCCGAGGCGCGCTTCGACCGCATCTATGCCCGCTTCGCCGGCGAGGGCCGCAGCTTCGACGAGATCGCGCGCGAGAGCCGCTACCTGATCATGGCGACCACGCTCGCGGCCGAGCTCTACATGCTGTCCAACTGGCTCGCGCGCATCGCCGCCGGGAACCGCCACACGCGCGACTACACCGCGAGCGGGCTGCGCAAGGCGCTCGCCGAGATCGCGGCGCAGTTCCCGGTGTACCGCACCTACGTCTCGCCTCGCGGCGTCTCGGACGAGGACCGGCGCATCATCGACGAGGCGGTGAATGCGTCCAAGCGCGCGAGCCGCATCGCCGACCCGAGCGCGTTCGACTTCGTGCGCAGCGTCCTGCTCCTGGAGAACGTGCCCCCGGGAAAGCGCAGGAACGAAATGCTGCGCTTCGCGATGCGCTTCCAGCAGTTCACCGCGCCGGTGGTGGCGAAGGGCATCGAGGACACGGCGTTCTACCGCTACACGCGCCTCATCGCGCTGAACGAGGTCGGCGGCCACCCGGCGCGCTTCGGCATCCCGCTCGCCGAGTTCCACGCCGCCGCCGAGGAGCGCGCGCGGCGCTGGCCCGCAACCATGCTCGGCAGCTCGACCCACGACACCAAGCGCTCGGAAGACGTGCGCGCGCGCCTCGCGGTGCTCTCGGAGTTCTCCTCGGGCTGGCGGCTGTCGCTGCGCCGCTGGAGCCTGATGAACCCGACCGGGGTCTCGCGCAGCGACCAGTACCACTTCTACCAGGCGCTCCTCGGCGTCTGGGAAGGACGCGCGGACGAAGCGCTGGCGCAGCGCCTGAAGGCCTACATGCTGAAGGCGGCGCGCGAGGCGAAGCAGCGCACGAGCTGGATCAATCCCGACCAGGATTATGAGAAGGCGCTCGAGGAATTCGTCGCGCGCTCGCTCGAGAACCCGGCCTTCCTGCAGGACCTGGGCGCGACCGCGGCGCGGCTCGCGCACCTCGGCTTCCTCGTCGGCCTGTCGCAGGCGCTGGTGAAGGTGGCCTCGCCGGGCGTGCCGGACTACTACCAGGGCACGGAGATCTGGGACTTCAGCCTGGTCGATCCGGACAACCGCCGGCCGGTCGATTATGCCCTTCGTCGAAAACTTCTCGACGGGAAGGGCGAGGGGCTTCTGCAAGACCTGCCGGATGGCCGCGCCAAGCTGCATGTCATCCGCAAAGGACTGGAAGTGAGGCGCAAGTTCCCGGCGCTGTTCCACGGCGCGCGCTACACGCCGCTCCATGCCGACGGCGGCCGCGAGGAGAACGTGATCGCGTTCTCGCTTTCCGACGCAGAGAGTGCGCTGGTCGCCGTGGCGCCGCGCCTGTTCTCGAAACTCATGCACGCCGACGACCCGGCGCCGCTCGGCGCCAAGGCCTGGGCGGAGTCGCGCCTCGCGCTGCCGCAAGGCGAATTCGTGAACGTGCTGACGGGCGAGCGGCACGCGGGCGGCGCGGTGCGCGTTGCGGCGCTACTATCGACCTTCCCGGTGGCGCTGCTCGTACGCTCTTGAAGCTATTCCTCCTACTGCTCTCGCTCTGGTGCGCGGCTGCGCATGCGCAGCAGCCGAGCCAGTTCATCTTCGCCTGGCCGCTCGACGAGAAGGCGCTCAAGCCGCGCGGCGCCACCACGCGGGGCGCGCCGGTCACGCTCGACCAGGAGCCGGCGGAGCCCTGGCGGCGCCTGAACGAGCCCGGGCTCTCGGCGCTCGAGCGCGACCGGCGCGCGATCCTGGCGATGGCGGGGCCGTACCGCGTGAGCTTCGATTTCCTCGAGGTGGTGCGCTACGACCCCGCGCTCAAGCAGGACGCGCCCTACCAGAGCTGGGGCACCGAGTACGTCTTCGTCGCCGAGGACCGGCCGGAATTCATCGCCCTGCAGCACATTCTCGTGATGCGCATGCGCCTGGAACGAGACAAGGTCAGCGAGCCGATGGTGGTGCGGCACTGGCGCCAGGAGTGGCGCTACCAGGCGCGGACGCTCCTCGCCTACGAGGGCGCGAACACCTGGGCGCGGCGCGCCACCGACCCGGCCGCGCGCCAGGGCGCGTGGACCCAGAGCGTGCTGCAGGTCGACGACTCGCCGCGCTATGCGGCGCTCGGACGCTGGCAGCACGCCGGCGGCGTGTCGACGTGGATCAGCGAGGAGACCTGGCGCCCGCTGCCGCGGCGCGAGTTCAGCGTGCGCAAGGACTACGACGTGCTGGTCGGCACCAACCGCCACACCATCACGCCGACCGGGTGGGTGCAGGAAGAGAACAATCTGAAAGTCGTGTTGAAGAATCAGAAGCCTCTTGCGCGCGAATACGGCGTGGCGCGCTACGAGCGCATCAAGGACTACGACTTCGCCGCCGGCAAGTCCTACTACGAGCGCACCGAGCCGTTCTGGGGCGAGGTGCGCGCGGCCTGGCGCGAGCTGGAGGAGGGGCGCGGACGCTTCACGATGCGCGCCCCGGTGGACCAGGGGCAGCTGTTCACGCCGTTTTTCGAGTACGCGCAGAAGCTCGCCGACGGCGCGCCATTCGACCGCGACGACGCGCGCGCCTTCGTGCGGCGCACGCTGCAAGGCATTTACCTGAAGTAAGAGACGCCGGGTCCGTCACCCGCGGCCGTTGTGGCGCCGCGCCAGCCGCGCCAGTTGTGCAGGACCCTGACCTTGATCGCATCGAACTTTCCGGCGGGCACCGACACTACCTCGCGTCCGACCACGCTCGCGCTCACATCGCAGATCGTCCGCCCGCCGCACGCCGGGTCGGCCAGCTCCACGGTTCCAAGGGAGGGGCTGGACGAGAGGTCGCGGAAGGCACCGAGGTACGGCGAGTACACGGACGGCCCAAGCGCAACGAGGTAGGCGCCCGGGGTGTGCTTCCACTCGCCAGACGCTCCGTCCTGCAGCTCGTAGCGCTCGACCACCTCCGTTGCGGAAGCAGCCGCCACGTTGACGTCGTACTTACGCTGCCTGGTGTTCCCGCTCCGCCTCGACTCGGTCAGCCGGTAGCTCCATGCATCGCCCGCTTGAGGAGGTGAAGGCCACGAAGTCGGGCCGGTCCCGCACCGCGAGGGTGATCTCCCGGCCGCGGAACGCTTCCCCTGCCGCAGGCCCGAGCGGAACCTCCGGAATGCTCGCGCAGCCGGCAAGGAACATGGCTGCAAGCAACGCGGCGGCGGAAGCGAAGGGTCCCATCTAGTCGGCCTTCACGCCGGCTTTCCGGATCACTGCGCCCCATTTGGCGATCTCGCTCTTGATGTAGTCGGCGAACTCTTCCGGCGTGCTGGTGCGCGGCTCGGTGCCGGTGGCGGCGAGCCTGTCTTTCAGCTCGGCCGAGTGCATCGCCTTCACCAGTTCCGCGTTCACTCTCTGGATCACGTTCCTCGGGGTTCCCGCGGGCGCGAGCACGCCGTACCAGGTCGTGACTTCGAAATTCTGCAGCCCGGCTTCGGCCACGGTCGGCACGTCGGGGAGCGCGGCCGAGCGCTGCGGCGCAACGATGGCGAGCGCGCGCAGCTTGCCGGACTTGATGTGCGGCGCCGCCGCGGGGATGCCGATGAACACGAGGTGCACGTTGCCGGCGAGGACGTCCTGCATCGCCAGGTTCACGCCCTTGTAGGGCACGTGGACGAGCTGCGCGCCGGTGACGATGTTGAAGAGCTCGCCCGCGAGGTGGTTCGAGGTGCCGGCGCCGCCCGAGCCGAAGTTGAGCGCGCCGGGCTTGCCCTTCGCGAACGCGATGAACTCCTGCAGGTTCTGCGCCGGTACCGAGGTCTGCGTCACCATCACGTTCGGCACCGTCGCGACCAGGCTCACCGGCGCGAAATCCTTCACCGGGTCGTAGTTGATCTTCGAGTACAGCGCCGGGCTGATCGCGAGCGACGGCGCCACCAGCACGAAGGTATAGCCGTCGGGCGCGGCCCGCGCCGCGGCCTCGGCGCCGACGTTGCCGCCGGCGCCGCCGCGGTTCTCGGTCACCACCGGCTGGCCGAGCCCGGCCGAGAGCCGCTCGGCGATCATCCGGCCGAGGATGTCGGTGCCGCCGCCGGGCGGGAAGGGCAGGATGAAGCGGATCGGCCGGGTCGGCCATTCCTGTGCATCTGCAAGAGTGACTGCGAGCAGGGCAATTACCGCAAATGCAATTCTCATCTGAATATCTTAGCGCCAGCCGTGTTCATAACGGCATGAAAACCCTGCTCGCAGTCCTCTCCTTCCTGGTCGTTTCCTTTGCGCAGGCGCAGCAAAAGGACATGACTTTCTTCATCACCAGCACCGGGCCCGGCAAGGGCGCGGACCTCGGCGGCCTCAAGGGCGCCGACGCGCACTGCCAGTCGCTCGCCAAGGCCGCCGGCGCCGGCAACCGCGAATGGCGTGCCTACCTCAGTACCGACAAGGTGAACGCGCGCGACCGCATCGGCAAGGGCCCGTGGAAGAACGCCAAGGGCGAGGAAATCGCGGCGAGCATCGACGAGCTGCACAAGAACAGCAAGATCAACAAGCAGACCGGCCTGGACGAGAAGGGCCAGCCGGTGAACGGCCGCGGCGACAGCCCCAACCGCCACGACATCCTGACCGGCTCGACCGCCGACGGGCGCGCCATCGCCGACAAGGACATGACCTGCGGCAACTGGACGAAGAGCGGCGAGGGGGCGGCGATGGTCGGGCACCACGACCGCATCGGCCTGCGCGACGACGACGCCTCGAAATCCTGGAACTCGTCGCACCCTTCGCGCGGCTGCAGCCAGGAAAACCTGCGCAGCTCGGGCGGCGACGGCCTGATCTACTGCTTCGCGGTCAAGTAGCCCGCAGGCCGAACCTCCTTCCGAGGCCGCGGGGATCCAGCTCGTGCCGGATCCCCGCCTCGCGCAGCACCCAGGCGATGAAAGTATTGCTGTTGGGGCCCGGCCAGTACCTGTAGGCCTCGCACCAGGGATAGCGCCGGGCGTTCTCCAGCACCTGGACGATCCGCCGCGCCGGTTCCCCTTCCCAGGTAAACCCTAGCTTCGAAGGACCCCCGCCGACGCCGTCCTCGGGCGCCTTGAGGTCGCGGTGCACGTGGCCGATGCAGGTGCCGCCGGCGTTCTTCGTCTGCCATACTTCCCAGCGATGGCGACCGGTGCCGTCGACGACGACGAACCAGTAGTGCCAGGCCAGCGCGCCGATCCAGGGCAGGGGCGCGTACCGCAACTCGACTTTCAGGGGACCCATGAAGAAGCTGATCGGATGGATTGCCGCGGTGCTGTGCGCGGCGGCGCAGGCCCAGGATTACCCGGCGAAGCCGATCCGGATTCTAGTTCCATTCGCGCCAGGCGGCGTCGCCGACAACAGCGCGCGCGTGATCGCCGAGCCGCTCGGCGTGCGCCTCGGCCACCAGGTGATCGTAGAGAACCGCCCGGGCGCGAGCGGCAACATCGGCACGCAGCAGGCCGCGCAGGCTACGCCCGACGGTTACACGCTGCTCCTCGGCTTCGACGGCACCATGGTGATCAACCCGCACGTCTTCCCGAAGATCCCGTTCGACACGCTGGCGGACTTCGCGCCGGTCACCAAGCTCGGCGACGCCACGCTGATCCTGGTCGCGCACCCGGGCACCGGCCTGAAGAGCCTGCAGCAGCTCATCGAGGCCGCCAAGTCGAAGCCGTTCCCGTACGGCACCTCCGGCACCGGCGGCACGCCGCACCTCGCCGGCGAGCTTCTCAAGCAGCGCACCGGCGCGCAGCTCGAGCACGTTCCCTACAAGGGCGGCGGCCCGGCAGTAGTCGACGTGGTGGGCGGGCAGATTCCGCTCGTGTTCACCGCGATCGCCAGCGCCCAGCAGCACGTGCGCAGCGGCCGCCTGGTGGCCCTGGGCGTGCCGAGCGCCAGGCGCTCGGCCGCGCTGCCCGACGTGCCGACGTTCCAGGAAGGCGGCATGGCCGGCTTCGACGTGAGCTCGTGGACCGGGATCTTCGCGCCGGCGAAGACGCCTGCGGCGATCGTCGCCAAGCTGCAGAAAGAGCTCGCCTTCGTGCTGCAGACGCCGTTCGTGAAGGAGCGCTACGCCACGCTCGGCATCGAGCCGGTCGGCAACTCGCCGCAGGAGTTCGCGGCCCAGGTGCGCGACGACCTCGCGCGCTGGGCGGGAGTGGTGAAGTCGGCGAACGTCAAGATCGAGTAATCAGAAGATCGCGATGGTCCGGCGGCCGCGCCGGTCGACGCAGGCGCGGAACATGCCTTCGCTGTTGAAGGGCATGGCGACGTTGCCGCGGCGGTCGACCGCGACCAGGCCGCCGTCGCCGCCCAGCGCGGCCACGTTCCTCAGCGCCGCCGCGGCCGCCACGGCGAGCGATGCGCCGCGATAGCGCATGCGCGCGCAGACGTCGTGGGCCACCGCGGCGCGGATGAACGCCTCGCCCATGCCCGTCCCCGACACCGCGCAGGCGCGGTTGTCGGCATAGGTTCCCGCGCCGACGAGCGGCGAGTCGCCCACGCGCCCGGGCAGCTTGCCGGTATAGCCGCCGGTCGAGGTCGCCGCGGCCAGGTTCCCCTCCGCATCGAGCGCCACCGCGCCGACCGTGCCGTGATGGCCTTCCAGGTTCCTGCGCAGCGCCTCCAGGCGCGTCCTGGTGTGGAAGTACTCCGGCTGCTCGAGCTTCAATCCCGCTTCTCGGGCGAAGCGCTCGGCCCCCGCGCCCGCGAGCAGCACGTGGCGCGTCTTCTGCATCACCGCGCGCGCCGCGAGGATCGGATTGCGGATCGTGCGCACCGCCGCCACCGCGCCGGCGCGCAGCTTCGCTCCGTCCATGATCGAGGCGTCCATCTCCACCTCGCCGTCGGCGTTGAAGCAGGAGCCGCGCCCGGCGTTGAAGAGCGGCGAGTCTTCGAGGATCACGACGGCCGCGGTTACGGCATCGAGAGCGGTTTTCTGCCCGCATGCCGCTTCGAGCGCCTGCTCGAGCACGCGCCGGTGCGGCGCGCCGGGCCGGTCGCGGCGCCGCACCCCGGCGCCGCCGTGGATCGCGATGACGGGCTTCAATCGAGGGTGCGCTTGTAGAAGCGCAGGCCGATGGCGATCACGACCAGCATGAAGGCGAAGATCGGCCAGATCTGCGGCCACAGGTCGACCAGGCCGTTGCCCTTCAGCATGATGCCTCGCACGAGGTGCAGGAAATGAGTGAGCGGGAGGAGGGAGCCCAGCCACTGCGCCCACTCCGGCATGCCGCGGAACGGGAACATGAAGCCGGAGAGCAGGATGGAGGGCAAAAAGAAGAAGAATGTCATCTGCATCGCCTGGAGCTGGTTGCGCGCGATGGAGGAAAAAGTGATGCCGAGGGTCAGGTTGGCGGCGATGAAGATCAGCACCACGAAGTAGAGCAGCACCGGGCTGCCCTGCATCGGCACCTCGAAGAGCAGCAGCGCCGCGCCGATGATCAGG
>Ga0075430_100005780_pt1 | contig 10437 bp, 6 predicted proteins | sample RhiMetdeltSRZDD4_FD_75294 | JGI IMG/M metagenome (GOLD analysis project Ga0075430, IMG submission 75294) | Populus rhizosphere microbial communities from Tennessee, USA - Rhizosphere MetaG P. deltoides SRZDD4 | ecosystem: Host-associated > Plants > Roots > Rhizosphere > Soil | place: USA...
CCGTTTTTGCCGACGCGTTCCTGTTTGTAAAAGACCGGGCCGCGCGAATCGAGTTTGATCAGTATCGCGGTCACGATCACGATCGGCAGCGAAAGGATCGCGCCGACGAGCGCCGCCAATCGATGCACTACGCTGCGTGAAATCGAGGCGAGTTTGGCTTTGCGGCCGGGGCCCGTGAAGATCAGCCACGACGGGCGAATCATGCTCAGCGATACGCGTCCGGTGATGCGTTCGTAAAACGCGGCGCCCTCCTCGATGGAGACGTGGCCCGCGAGACTCAGTTGCAAGAGTTTATCGGTCGGAAACTGGCCGCGCCGCTCACCCATCGCTACGACTATGCGATCGACGTTCTCGCGCTTCACTACGTCGCCGAGCTCGTCAGTCAGGCCGATGACGCGCGGGTTGATCAAGCTCTTCCCGACCTGTTCGGAGTCAGTGCCGACAAAACCAACGATGCGATAACCGGCATGCCGCCGGGTCAAAACTTCACGCGCAATCTCGACTGCCGACTCGCCCGAACCGACGATCAGAATCTTTTCGCCGAATCCCGGACGGCCCCAGATCCAGTGAATCAATACTCGCCAGCCCACCATCAGGAAAAGCGCCAAGGGCAGCGAGATCAGCGAGATGCTGCGGCCCAACATCAAGTTCGGAAACAGATAGAACGAGAGCGCCAGCGCAATCCACGCGAGGCCCAGTGCCTGGACCAAACGCAGCACCAACTCGCGGCGATCGTGCATGACGATAAAGTCGTACAGATCGAACAGGTAGAAACCAGCGAGACAAAAGAAGGTGGCGACGGCGGCTTTCCAGTAGCCGTTCCTGATCACCAACTCGAAAGACGCATCCTCAGCGCCGACGCGCAGGTACACGGCGCCGACAATCGAGCCGTACACCAGTGCCGCCTCGGCGAGGATCAGCAAAACCGTCCGTCCATTTAAGCGCAGGGCCGTCAATTAAGAACCGTAACCTCCTCCTCGGAATGTTGTTCCTGAATTGCTTTTTTCCGCGAACCGTTAACCTGCGGCTCGCGATTGCTGTAGCGATACTGGTAGTAATACGAGTTTGATTCGGGCTGTTCGTCAGCACGGTTGAGTACGACGCCCATCACTTTCTCGCGCGGGATCTGCTCGAGCAGCTTGTCGACGGCGGCGTAACGCGTCTTGCCTGAGCGCACGACGAGCAGCGCGCCGTCAGCGCGCGACATGAGCACGTTCGCATCGGTGAAGATGCCGAGCGGAGGCGCGTCGATGATGATGTAGTCAAACATGCGCCGGGCTTCCTTCAGCACGCGCTCGTAGGTTGGTCCGGAAAGCAACTCGGCGACGTCGTCTCTCGGTTTGCCGCCCGGCAGCAGATACATCCCCGCCGGATCGAGACGCACAATCGCGTCTTCCAAACTGAGCTGACCGCCAAGCACTTCGGAGAGTCCTTCGTGAGCATCGATGCCGAAATAGTCGGTGGCGCAGGGCCGGCGCAGGTCGCTATCGATCACCAGCGCGCGCAGGCCTTCAGTCTGCGCAAGCAGCCAGCCGAGGTTGAGCGCAGTCAGCGTTTTGCCTTCGGCGACTCCCGTGCTGGTGACAACCAGGGCCCGCGTCTGGAGACGCTCGCCGGCCTGGAGAATGCGCGTGCGCAGCGAACGAAACTGTTCGCAGTACGCCGAGCGAGGCTGGCTGATGGCCACGAGATGTGGTTCGACGCGCGCAGGAGAAATGTCATAACTGACAAATCCTCCGGCGCGCGCCGCACCGGCAGCGTCCAAAGTTGCCCCAGCATCACGCGAAGCAATTCCGCCGGGGAGTGCCGACCCGCCGGGTACATCCGCAGTGTGCGCAGAGGACGCTGAACTTCGCGCCGTCTCACCGGAAACAGTCATGATCGTAGAGCCGGCAAAAAGCTGCTCTTCGATTTCCCGGGCGGAAGGCATCGGCGGTGCAACCCGCTGGCCTTCATCGCGGCGCTGTGTATCTCTTGATTGTCGTTTCGGCGCCTTGCCGTTATCGGTTGCGGCGCTCGATTTTCTTATTGCATCAAATACTCTTCCCATTAACGTCACCTCTCAAACTTCGTAACCGTGAAAAACGAGTGGTCACTAAGTTGATTCAATCGGGATCGGTCTAGCGTTTTCTTGATCGTTGTCAGTCGCGGTGTTTCCCGCGGCCCATAATTCGGCTCGACCCGTTGGCGTAAAAATGTTGGCCGGCGCTTCGCGGTCGGGCGGCGGCTGACTTGCTGAGCTCGCGCGCGGCAGCATGTCGAATGTTTCGGCGACTTCCTCGATGATGGAGCGGCTGATGACCGTCTCGCCTGCGGCGTAACCCGCGAGCAGCGCGTTGTCGCAAAGATTGTTGATGTTGCGTGGAATGCCTTCCGAACAACGGAAGATGAAATCGACAGCGGCCGGCGAGAAGATGTCGGTCCGTTCCGCGCCCGCGACCAGCAGCCGCGAGATGATGTAACGATCCGTCTCCTCGACGTTCGGCAACGCCTTGATTACGCAGCGCAGCGCGACGCGCTGTTTGAGCTGGCGAAGATCCGGATTGTTGAGAACGTCGCGCAGCTCGGGCTGGCCCGTCAGGATGATCTGCAACTGCTTCGCCGTGTTCGACTCGAAATTCGAAAGCAGTCGAATCTCTTCGAGAACGTGCGGCGACAAACCCTGCGCTTCGTCCACGATCAGCACCGTGCGCAAACCGCGTGAATGCCGCGACTCGAGCGCGCGGCCCAACTCCAGCAACAACTCCGACTTCGTTTCCCACTTCTGCACGTCGAGCAACGACGAGACGTGCTGGTAAAACTCCGGCACCGACAAGCGTGGATTGAAGATGTAAGCGACCAGCACCGTGCGGTCCAGTCGCTGCATCATCCAACGCAGGATGGTGGTTTTTCCGGTCCCTACTTCACCCGTCACCACGACCAGGCCTTTGCCACTCTCGATTCCGTAGTGGAGATTGGCCATCACTTCCGTGTGCGAAGGCGTGAAGTAAATAAAGCGCGGATCGGGAGTTAACGCGAAAGGCAACTCTTTTAATCCATAGAATTCTGCGTACACTCTTTTAACCTCCAGTGCCGTCCGTAAACATGCGCGTCGAAACTAAGCGCGGCCTGACGACTGCATCAGGAACTCGAAAACGTGCGTCATCCTCAACGCGAGCGCCAGCAAGGGAATGCTGACGATCGTAGCCACCATGCCCGCGGCCAGAAGCAGCTTGCGCCGCCGCGGCAAGGCTCTCGCTTCCTGCGGCGTCATCAGTTCGGGAACCGTGATCAGCACGGGCAGATTGGTGTAATGACGCGCGTCTTCGCTGCTTTGGATCGTAAGCAACAGCGGAACTTCGACGATGCCCACGAGCAGGAGGCCGAGCCCAAGTCCTGCCACTAATCCGAAACCGGCCAGCAATAACCGCTTCGGAGCGACCGGCTTCGTCGGAAAGTACGCGGCGTCGATGACCTGGATGCCCTGTGCTTGTTGTGCTCCCGCTGCGTCTGACGCCAGAGCAATTTTTTGTTGCTCGATGAGAAGCTTGTCGTACGCGGACTTCTTGGTGTCGTACTCGCGGTCCAACGCACCGAGAGCAACCTCGGCGCCTGGCACGGCGTTGATGCGGCCGGTGATGTCGCCGATCTGCTTTTCGCTATCGGCAAGCACCTTCTGCTGGCGCGCGATTTCACTGTCGATGTTTTTGATCTCCGCTTCGGCGGCCGCGACTTGCAGATCCGGACGGTCTCTGTACTTCTTCTGCTGCGCGGCGATGCGTTCCTTCCACTCAGCAATCATCTGGTCCATGTCTTTGGTAACCGACTCGATTTGCGCGATCTTGGCCTGCACATCGGGATGCTTTTCCTTGTACTCGGTGCGCATGCGCTGTAGTTCGGCCTGAAGATCGGCTTTTCTCTTGACCAGTTCGGCCCAGGCAAGAGTCAGCTTCGGATCGGTTTTATCCTCGGCAGCTTGTTCGGTGAGTTGCTCCGTCTGCTTTTTCATCAGCGTCAACTGGCTCGCGATGGAAGCGCGTCGATCCTGAAGACGGCCGACTTCCGTGATGAGCGCATTTTGGTTTTCGCGCAGTCCCGTCAATACGCCCAATAACGACCCCGTAGAAGTCGGCAGGATTCCGAGGTTTTCCTGCATGAACTTGAGACGGCGGGAGTCGATTTCGTCGAGCTCCTGCTTGGTCTGCGCGACCTGATTGTCGATGAACTGTAGCGCCGCCTTTCCCGCGCTCACCTGTTCCGCCAACTGCTGACTGATGTATTTGTCCGCCAAGTCCGCGGTCACGGCTTGCGTGATGCGCGGATCGCGGTAGCGGAAGCTGATGTCGAAACCGTTGGTAATGTCGTTGCGGGTGTTGACGTTGACCCTGATGTCCTTCCGCACCATGTCGATGATCGACTCAGTTGCCTCGCCACGCGCCCTTTCGGCGCTGTACAGCTCGTACTTTTGCACGAGCGGCTCGAGCGAGCTGCGGCTCGCCACGGTTTGCGTGATGCTCGCCAACTGCCGGGTTAACGCGTCTTCCTGTGCCGATACGACGGACTGCGGCAGTGTCGACGGTTTGACGACGATGAGCGTGCTTGACTGGTACACGTCCGGCAACTTGTAAACGACATAGCTCACCGCGCTAAACACGGCGATGACCGGCAGAATGATCAACCACTTCCGTCGCCGGAGGATCTTCACGTATTCACCGGGGGTTCGCTGTCGAAATTCAACGCTCATATCGCACTCCTCTTCTGCTTATCTCGCACTAAACTGTTTACAAAGACGCGAGCGCTTTTCTCGCGTCATCCAAACCCGCAAAAGGCCGCTGCGGGTTCTGCTCGGCGATGCGCAACGCTGTTTCCAGCGCGCGTCGCGAGCCTTCCCTGTCGCCCTTTCCTTTCAGGGCTAGTCCGAGATGGTATTGATAAGTCGGGCTCGGCGCGCTATTCGCTGTGCGCGCGGCGGCTTCATCGAGGGCCACCGCTTTTTGTAACTGGTCGATCGCCAGGTCGTTCAGGTTCTTTTTGTAATAGACCCAACCAAGCGTATCGAGGAACCCGGCGATGTTCGGGTTCTTCTGCACCACGCCCTGGGCCAATCGCAATGCTTCGTCGAGATTGCCCTTCGACATGTCGGCGTAAAGCCACGCGAGGTTATTGGCGGCGATGACTGCGTTCTGATCTTTCTCGAGCGCTTTGCGGTAAGCGTCCACCGCGCCGTCGTAATTCTGGCGCGCGTACTCGAGCATGCCGATCAAGGTGTAGACGGTCGAGTTGTCCGGACGAATCGCGAGGATTCTCTTGTACTCGGCGATGGCGCGATCTTCCTGTTTCAGATTGGTGAACAGCGCACCGAGCGCCGAATAAGACGCAATGTAATTGCTGTCGAGCTCGAGCGATTTGCGCAACTCAGCTTCGGCGGCCGAGGCATTGCCCTGCATGCCGTAGGCCTGCCCCTTGAAGTAGTGAAGCGTCGCGCTGTTCGGGTACGAAGCGAGCAGTTGGTCTAACCTGGCGTGCGCCTTGTCGACCTCTTTGTTGCGGGCGTAAATGGCGAGCATGCCATTCAGTGCCGTGAAATTAGTGGCGTCGACTCGCAACGCGTTCTCGAAAGACGCGAGTGCTTCCTCGGTTTTGTTTTCCTCCACCGCGACGAGCGCGAGGCTGTTGTAGACCGACGGGTCACCCGGAGCGATCTGTCTGGCTGCCTCGAAGTCTTGCCGTGCGGCCGCGACGTTCTTCAGGGCCAACTGCGCGGCGCCACGGGCGAGGTAACTGCGTTCGGCAATCTCGCCGAGCAGTTGCGCTGTGTTTTCCCGCGGATCGGGCGCCGTCCTGGCCACGCGATTCAGTAGCTCCGTAGCCAGCGAAATCCCGGTCTTCAGCCCGTTAGCATCGGCGCCGTACATCGTCATCTGCACCTGCATCAACTTGGCGGGCAGGTAATCGGGGTAGTTCTTCTCCAGTTCGCCCGCGAACGCGCGTGCCTGATCGATCAGTTGCAAACCGAAGTTTGCCTGGGCCATGTAGTACAAGCCGAAGCGGGAGTTGGGCTCCTGTTTTAAGACGTTTTTGAGATCTTCAATCGCCGCCTTCAGGCCATCGGGCTGGTTGCCCTGCATGCGAATACGAGCGCGCAGCAAAAGCGCCTGCCGATCGTTTTTGTCTCTCTTCAGCGCCTCGTCGATCTGTTGCGTGGCGCCTTGCGTGTCGCCTCGCATCAACAGGATCTCGCCGAGACGGTATCGTCCCTGCATGTAGTCGGGCGACTTGGCGAGCACGTCCTGGTAGATCTTGATCGCATCGTCCATGCGATTGACGGCGGAGTAGTAATCGGCGAGGACCACCTGGCTTTCGGGTTTGTCGGCGTCGAGCGCCGCGAGGTTCTTGAACTCAGCTTCGGCCTGGTCAAACCGCCTGTTGACGAGATAGAAACTCGCCAGCACGAAGCGCGCGTTGCGGTCGGTTGGACCAACCTCGACGGCCTTCTTCAACTCCGCTTCCGCTTCGGGCATGCGATTGCTCTGAACCAGAAACTTTCCGTACTCGCTATGGGCCAGCGCGGAGTTGGCGTTAATTGAAATCGCCTTCTTGTACGTTGCTTCCGCGTTCTGCGGATCTTTGTTGACGACGTGGAAACGGGCGAGGCTCAGGTACGACTCGATGCGGTTCGGATTCAAGTCGATGGCCTTGTTCAGCTCGGCGACCGCCTGGTCCTTGTCGCCTTGCCCAAACAAAATGCTGCCCAACAGGATGTGACCTTCGATGTGATTGGGATCGCGCTCGAGAACTACGCGGGCAAGGCGTTCCGCTTCTTTCGCCATGTCCGGATATCCCTTGCTGGCCGCGAAATAGTAGTTGCCGAGCTTCACGTGCGCGTCGAGATTGTTCTTGTCGTTTTCGATCGTCTTCTGGAGTTCGGTGACCATCTCCGGAAGGCGCTGGAGCCCTTCGTAAGCACGCGCGAGCCCCCAATGGCCCGGCGCCGATTTATCGTCGATCTGCAAAGCGTTGCGAAACTCGAGCGACGCCTCCTGGTATTTCCCGTCTTTCAGGTAGGCTTCGCCGCGTTCCAGGTGTGCGGCCTTCGCTTGTTCTGCGTTGGTGCAGCCGCTCAAGGAGATGACAGCGGCCAAAAGCAGGCAGAGAAGTGGTGTGTAGAACCGTAAACCGTAGCACTCGTTTTTCATCGACATTTGCTCCGTAGTTCACCGCGGCTAAACCGGCAGTGAATCCGACTTTTGCCGAGCTTACGTTTGGCGGGCAATTGCCAAACGTGAACCGGCGATTACATTAACTGCTAAACAGCGAATCCCAATCGTGTTCCGTCAATTCGGTACAAATTCTCCCAACGCCGCGGCCGTCTTGCTCGCCAGGTCCGTTGCCGCCGCCAGTGCGACGTCCTCCGACTCTCCGAGCGGCACAGTCACTCGCACCAATGCGCCGTCTGAACGACGCAGGCGAACGCTATCGATCACGGTGTAAATCTTTCCCCAATACTCACTCGCGACCGTGCGCCCGCGGCCCTGGTACCAGTAGATCATCAAACTTCGGTCGTCGCCGTTTTCAATCACGTACTTGTTGGCGGCGAACGAAGAACCGTCCGGCAGCGGGATCATCGCTTTTCCCGGCTGGCTCAATGTCCAGCCGGAGCCTGGCAAACAGTTCAGCGGGCTATGGTACGAAGCGCCTTCACGCTGGCTCGCGTAATAGCCGACGTAGAAATTGCCCATCTGACCGTCAGCGCGGAGATAGTCGCGCCATAAATAATCGCTGGCGCGCAACACTGTGAGCGTTGCGTCGTCCAGAATGTGGTCCGGTCTGCCCTGCCGCCATTCGCCGATCTGTTCCGGGAAGTTTTTCAACTCCTTGCGGTCCACATGCGCTTCGCCGAGATAGGCCCACGTGTTGACCACGACGCCGACCGCCACGATCGCGATGAGTAAAACCACAAAGCGCACTGACGATTTACTCATTCTGCTCCCTCTGCTCGAACGACGCTGGTCGCCGTTGTTGCGACGGCGCTCGGTTGCTCGCGCGTAGTTCTCTCTCCCACTCCCGCACTTTGGATCGTTGTTTGGGGCGCCGGCGACGGTTTGAAGCGATCCAGAATCCAGCCGACACCAAACAGAAGCAGGAAGGCGACGATATAAATGGCCCAACCTGAAAACGAGTGGAAGAATCCGTCAGCAACCTGCGTTCCATAATAGTGCGATAGAACGCCCGTGCCGCTGACGCGCAGCGCGTTAGTAAAAATCGCGATAGGAACCGCGGAGAACACGAGAATCGTTGACCGCCAGAAGCCGTAAGTGCGCAGCCAGCCAAACTTCCCGCCCTTCCCTTGCGTGTTATCCGAACGGGGATGCGTAAAGTAAGCGAACACTACGGCGAGCGTGACGAGAGTCATGAGCGAACGGATTCCGCTGCACGCTTCGACGACCTCGAGCTTTCGGGTGTCGATTGAGTTCAGTGGTTTCAGTTCGATGACGTTACCCTGGCGCAGGACCGGAATTCCGAACATGCTCATGGACCAAACGGCGCACCGGGAAGCGAATAACTGTAACGGAAACGCGATCTTGTTGAAGATAATCGCGGGAATCGGAATGGCCAGAACCAACAGCGCCAGCGGCACCCATACCAGCCGCAACAGCCGCCAGCCCCAGAAATAGATCACGGCACCGGCGATTAGCAGGACCAGCGACATGCGCTGGCTGAACAGTTCCGCGCCGGCGACGCCGATCCACAATGCAAACAGCGCCAGGGCGACGATGATTCCGCCCGCCAGCGTGGCGGCGTGTTTGGGTGCGGCGGCGAGCTTATCTCGTTCCAGCCAAAGGATATATCCGATTATGAACGGGATGAGTAGGCCGTGCGAGTAATTCTCGTCGGACCACCAGTTTGAGGAGAGTTTCACCAATACCGCGGCATAGGTGAAAAGGATGGCAGAGATGATGGCAAAGGCTCGCCAATAGTGCTTGGTGGCCTGGACACTCATATTGGTTCCCCGAAAAGCTTCACGCAAGAAAGGGCAATTTCCTCGCGGGAGAGCGGGTGTTCTGTAACTGACTCTGGGTTTAAGTCGTTGCAGAGCTTATATCAAAAGAACTGCTGGTGACAATGACAGACAGGCCATCAGCCACAAAAAATAGAAAATTGTAAAACATGTTGATTTCCAGATTTCCCTTCAGGGCCGGGCCTGGATTCCAATTGGGGTTCCTGCGGGTCGTTCGACAGTAGGGATCATCGCCGGTCGCGGTTCGCCGCGATTTTGTTCATGCCGCAGCCACGACTCGAGGACGAAGATGTACCAAAGTTGATTCGGTGCGGAGCCTTGTTCGGCGGCGACGTTGAGGCGAGCGAGGGCGGCGCGTGAATTTATCCAGCCTTCACGTTCCAAAACGGACGTTTGCAGCGACTCAGTGAGCGCGTCGCGCCAGCGCCCGACCAGCCAGCGCCCGACCGGTATGGTGAATCCGCGTTTCCTTCCACTCGCCAGCCGGTCACCCATCTTCTGCCGCGCCAACTCCCTCAACACAGCCTTCAAATTTCCACCATGCAACCGCGTCTCAAACGCCAATCCCGACGCAAACTCCCACAGCTCCTGATCCAGAAACGGCGACCGCGCCTCCAGCGAGTGAAACATCGTCGCGCCATCGACCTTCGTCATGTACTCGCCGACAAACCTGCCCGCGCGGTCATACTCCAAAAACTCCGCCAACACGTTGCGCCCCGACTCAGCCGACCAGGCGATATCTCTTTGCGACACTGAAACACCGCGCAATCGTTCACCCAACATCCCGTATCGCTCATACGACGGCAGGCCATCGTGAGCGCAAGCGACCGCCCCAAGACCGCCAGTCGAATAATTGAGAAACGACCGCAGTCGCTTGAGCGAGCCCACTTGCGGAAACCTGTCGCGGTTCGCGCGCCACCCGTTCGCGACAAACCCCGGCAGCGAACGAGCAAGCTTTTGGGCCAACCACAAATGCCGATGCTCGGGATAACCGAGAAACACGTCGTCGCCGCCGTCGCCGGTCAGCAGCACAGTCGCGGACCCGCGCACGGCCTTCGACACACGCAACATGCCGAGCGCCGACGCGCAAGCGAAAGGCTCGCCGTAAGCGGAGACCAACTCGTCGAGGTTCGATCCGGTATCGCCGGCCAGTTCGAGTACCTGGTGACGAATACCAAGATGCTTCGCAGTCTCGACCGCGTCCGCCGTCTCGTCCGCCGGATCGCCGGGAGTGCCGACAGTGAACGCCGTAACGTCGCCGCCGAGTTGCGCGATGGCCCAACAAACGAGGCTCGAGTCGATGCCGCCACTCAAAAGCGATCCGACCGGCACGTCCGCGTAAAGACGCTTCTCGACTGCGCGAAGAAACAGCCGTTCCGTCTCTTCCACCGCTTCGGCAAACGAAGGCTGCGTGTCCGACGGAACCGGCGGCCGCCAGT
>Ga0075430_100005781_pt1 | contig 10435 bp, 8 predicted proteins | sample RhiMetdeltSRZDD4_FD_75294 | JGI IMG/M metagenome (GOLD analysis project Ga0075430, IMG submission 75294) | Populus rhizosphere microbial communities from Tennessee, USA - Rhizosphere MetaG P. deltoides SRZDD4 | ecosystem: Host-associated > Plants > Roots > Rhizosphere > Soil | place: USA...
CATCGTCCTCCGATATCGGAGGGGTCGTGAGCCTCGTCACGCCCGTGCCATCGGCGTTCATGACGTAGATGCCGAAGCTGAAGCCGTTGTCCGCGTCACTCGAGTACAGGACCCGCTTGCCATCCGGCGCCCACGCTGGTGTGCCTTCGTTCGAGCCAGCGGTCGTGAGCTGGTCTACGTCGGACCCGTCGGCGTTCATGATGAACACGTCAGTCGGGCCGCCGGCGGCGTAGAGGATTCGCCCACCGGTAGGACCCTGCTTACTGGGCAGCGCGCCCGATCCCTCTACACGGCCTGGTGACGCGATGCGCGATGCGTCCGCGCATGCCGCGAGCAGAATCACCCAAGGGAGAACGGCCGCGCGGCAACGCGGCTGACCGACTGATCGACGCATGGCTGGTACACCTGGTGGAGGTGGCGGGTGAGCCGTTCCACCAGGTCATACGTCAGTCGTCCCGCCGACCCGCCACGTCTGGCGTCGTTACTTCAGCTTCGGCAGGGCCAGCTTGGCCAGAGAGAGCATCAGCGATTTCGACGCCTCGAGCGAGTCTGACGACGCCAGCTCCCCGATCGAGAGTCGCTTGCCGCCCGCGCGGACCACGATCCCCACCGAGCGATCCGACCCTGGCCGCGGGTCCCACATGTAGTACGCCTCGTCGCCGAGCCCCGAGATCGACTCCACCTTCCACCGGTCAGGCGTCGCCTCGGTCGTTCGACGGTCCCGGGCGAACCATTCCTTCGTCATGTTCGACGTCAGCGTGTAGCTGATGCTCAAGTAGTCGCACTCGGTGGTGCCCTGTCGCAGCTGGGACGGGTCGCTCGCCTGCGGCTTCTGTCCGTAATCATTCCGCTTGGTGAGCCCCTTCAACTCGGCGGCATCGACGAGCGAGCAGGCGTGGTCACCGGTCGCCTGAGCCCTGGCGACGGTGGGTAAGGCGACGGCGAGCTGAAATAGTGCCGTGCTGCCAAGCGCGTATCGAATGGTGCGATGCACGGGTTGCCTCCCAGAATGGACTGCCAACGTGATCCATGCGCACGAACATGAACTTGGGGCTGGGGTCAGAACAATTGTTCTGACCCTTTGTTCTGACCCTTTGTTCTGACCCTTTGTTCTGACCCCGTGTTCTGACCCCGTGTTCTGACCCCGTGTTCTGACCCCAAACTCGCCAATTTCGCGATCACCGAGCAACGGTGATCGGTCCGGAGAAACGGCGGTGGCAGCCTGATGACCGCCTCTCGTTGATTTCGCGTCGCCGATCCGAGCCCGCCGCGCACAAGGGCGCGACCGCTGGAGCCGGCTGACCGATAGATACGAGGACTCCGACAATGTACGCTTCCCTGCTTTCCTTCGACCGACGTGGGCTCCGCCTCTCCTCATTGGTGCTCGGCGCCGCCCTGCTCGCGGCCTGCGAAAACGATCGGCCCCTGGGGCCGAACCGCACCGACATCCCCACGGCAGCTGCGCTGGCGAAGGGTCCCACCAAGGGCATCGTCTCCATCACACTGGTAGACAACAAGAACAACCCGCTGGCCTCGGCAGGCGCGGAGTTCTCGTTGACCCCGGTGGGACAGCCGTCTATCACCGCGATCGACAACGGCATAGGGGACTCCGATCCCACCGTCGGCGCTGTGTTCGTGAAGGGGCTTACCCCTGGTGTCTACGACGTCTGCGAGAAGGCGGCCCCTACCCATTACGTCCTGCCGAACCCCAATTGCGCCACGGCCACAGTCACCGCCGGCGCGATCACACCGCTCGCGTTCATCAACCCAACGATGGCGCGACTGCAGTGGGGCGTCGTTGACTTCGTGCCCAACGGCATCGCTGGCGCCGAGTTCCAGCTGCAGGACGGCAACGGAAATCTGATTGCGCAGTTCGTCGACAACGCGCCAATCGACGTGGACCCGAATCCGGGGCGTTTTGCGCTCGAGTTCCCCGTCGAGGGGCAGTATATGCTCTGTCCGATCAATCCGCCCGCCGGGTACGTCTGGGTGAGTACCCCGATGTGCATTGGCTTCACGGCCACACATGGGCAGGTCGAGTCGATGGGGGACTACATCGTCTATCCGGAGTACAGCGCCTACTGGTACGTCACTGACGGCACGACGGGGCCCGACCTGTTCCCAACGCCCCTCGGCCCTTCGACGTTCCAGATCACCAACCCCTTCGGCTTCAGCGCCACGATCGTGGACAACGGCGCGAACGATTTCGACCAGAGGATCGGCAAGTTCGGGATCAAGCTTCCCGCCGAGGCGGTCTACACGGTATGTCAGACGGTGGCGCCGGTCGGTCACCTCCCCGCGAGCCCGAACTGCAAGCGGATCGAGGTGAGGATGGGGATACCGGGTTGGGGTGAGTGGTTCTACAACGCTCCGAAATAACCCGTTTTAGGACTTCAAGGTTTCAAGGGGTCAGAGTCGTTGAACGGAGACGTTTCGACGACTCTGACCCCTTGAAACTGGATGGGATACAACGCCACCACCGCGAGGAGATTCCCGATCATCATCATCGGCTTCCGTCCGATGCGATCGGACAACGCGCCTAACAAAGGAACAACGGTACCACGAGGAGCAGTCATGAGGCTCTTCATGGCTCGATTCGTCGGCGGGTTGCGCCTACCAAAGCGCAGGGCTCACCAACCCAACCGAGGAATACCGCAATGCATCGATCGACGTGGCGGGCCAGTCGCTGGCCGCTCGCCGCCGTACTCAGTTCACTCATCACGCTCGGCGCGTGTGCCGGCGATGAGCAACCGATCACCGCGCCGACGGCGCAACCAAAAACGCCGAACCTCGCTGTCGGCGACGTCATCACCGTCACCAACAGCAAGGGCGGCATGGATGCCGGCTCTCTGCGCTGGGCGGTCGCGCAAGCCACCGGCGGGGAGATCATTCGCTTCGACGCTCGCCTCGCCGGTACTACCATCCCCCTCGACACGACGCTGGTCATCACGAATCCCGTCACGATCGAGGGCCCTGCCGACAAGGGCGTGACCATCAGCGGCGGCGGGAGAGGGCGCGTCATTGATGTCGCGACGATGACGTCCCAGCCCGTCACGAAGCTTCTGAACGTGTCGATCACCGGAGGGAAGCTCGCCCTGGGCGGCGGCGCGGGCATCCGCAACTCATCGCCTCTGGTCCTCGAACACAGCACGGTGTGGGGGAACGAAGCGCCCGGCTCGACGGCACTTCTGGGAATTGGAGAACTGACGATCGTCAACAGTACCATCAGCGGTAACACGACGACCTTGGGGGGGTACGCTGCGATCGCCGCGAATGCCGGCCTCACGCTGGTGAGCAGCACGGTCGCGTACAACTCGCAGGGCGGGATCTCCGTGCCATTCCTCTCGTGGGCAACGCTCCAGAGCTCGATCATCGCGAACAATGGCTCCGGCAACTGCTCGTCCGACGAGAACATCACGATCATGGGACGGAACCTCTCGAACGACTTGAGCTGCGGCGACTCGACAGTCACGCTGATCGCCGACGCGAAGCTCCAGCCGCTGCGCGACAACGGCGGACCGTCGATGACGCACGCCATCGCGCCCGAGAGCCCGGCGTTCAACGCCGGGAGCTGCAACCCGACCCTGACGGTGGATCAGCGGTACCAGCCGCGCGACGAGCGGTGCGACATCGGAGCGTTCGAATCCACCGATCGCACCACGGTCACCCTAACGATTGATCGAAGCCCGAATTTCCTCTCCGGCACGTCGGCGCGCGTCACGGGTACGGTCACGTGCTCTCGTGGCGGCGACCAGTTCAACGTTCTCGTGCAGCTCGAGCAGCGAGGGCCGGACAAGACGGTCGTGCAAGGCAGCGGTATGACGAACCTCAGCTGCACGACGACGGCCCAGACATGGACCGCGCTCGTCGTCCCGTCGAGCGGTGCGTTCACGAGTGGCGGCGCGACGGCCACGGCCACGACACAACAGGCGCCGACGTGGGTGACCCCCGAGACGACGTCACGGTCGATCAAGCTCGTCCAGCCGGGTATCTGAATCGAATTCAGCGTCACCGCGCTTCGACACGACAGCGGGGCGGCCCTTCTTCCGAAGGCGCCGCCCCGCTGTCGCTTGTTGATGCGGTCGTGACACTTCCTCGTTGATGCTCGGTCACCGGTCCCGAGTCACCTCGCCGCGTCGGTGACCGCCTGCGACGTCGGCTGCAGGAGCGTCGTCACCGTATGGCGGCCGATGTCCTGGCCTAACGCGAGGCCCGCTTCGATCGCGAAGCGGAAGTGAATCCCCGCCATCACGCGCGACTCCGCGTTCTCACGCGCCGCCTGGCTGAAGCCGCGGAAGCTCCGCACCGGGTTCTGCGCGTCCGCCGACAGTGACGTGAACGTGAATGGTACGTCATCACGACCGAACGCATGCGCGAGCACGACCGCGCCCGCAGCACCGAGCACGCTGTGCGTGGACGGGTAGTCCTGCACAGGAGGCGTCGTCAGGAACGGCTCCCACTTCGCGTCAGGCGCGGTCGCGCGATTGCCATCTTCCGCCGCGAGTCGGATGGCCGACACGGGGCGCCAGAAGTTGTAATGCATTTTGGAGTCCCACCCCGCGATGTACGAGTCGGCAAGCGCCGCGTTGAGCAGCGCGAAGGTGCGTGCCGTCGTCCACAGATCTTGCGGATGCTCGCGTGACACAACGCGCGCAATGCGGTTCCACCCGATGTCCGACAGCTCGTACCAGAAGGCGGCATAGTGCGATTCGTCGCGCGAGCGCGCGTCGGTCAGCCGAGCGCCCTTGCGCTTCACTTCCTCGAAGGCGCGCGCGTACTCCGGGCTCGCGAGATCGGGCGGGGAGAGCTTCACGCGGAACTGCGACGGCGACGTGAGCGCGAACGGCTTCACGATCCGCCAGTGCGGCATGTTCACGAACTCGAAGCCGGGCACGAAGCGATACTCGCCGGGCGCACGTCCTTCCTTGTAGGACTCCTCGGCGGTGCTCTTATCGTCGGCGCGCGCCGCGATGAGGTCGGCCGCCGCACGTTTGCCGAGCGCGACACCTTTCGCGACGTTCGGGGCGACGCCGGCGTCGCCCACGTATTGCTTCAGGAACGTCCCGAGCGCTGCCTTCTGGCCCGGATAGATCGTGGCCAGTATGTCGTGCGCAGCCTGCGCCGCGGCGACTGCCGGATCCGCTTGCTGATCACGCGTGCGGATGACGTAGGTGGCATAACGTGGCGCTGCGGCGTTGATGGCGTCGTGCATCGCGAGATGCATCATGGCGAGCGCGCGAGTGGCCGGCAGCGGATTCACATAGCCATTGTCCGCAACGATGATCTGCTGGGCGAAGCCGCTCCAGTCGAGAATCACGTGCGGACTCTCGGACCCGTACCAGGACCGCGACGTCGCTTGCTGAGCGCCCACGGCCGCTGAGAATGCGGTCGAGACGACAATGAGACCAAGAGGTAGGATGCGCGTATTCATAACCGGTACTCCTCTATTCGAAAGCGCGTGGATTGGAATGACGGCGGCCCGTGGCCGCGTCGCGCGTATGGCAGAATAGGCAGGCGTGACCCACGGATTCAGCGGCAAAGCGGCCACGAACGGGGCAAACGTGCCAGCTCAGTGGGAGGTGTTGAGAGCAGGCGCGAGCGGCCTGTATGGCAGAATTGCCATAACGGGTTTCGGACTCGCCCGTACGGGTCGTGGCGCATATGGCAATTCTGCCATATCGGCCCTTCGCGCCTTGCTCTCAACACCTGACAACCAGTCGGCCGGCGTTTGATTGCGGAATGAGTCTTGTTTGACTCTGGCTCTTAGTGTCTCCCGTGCGCGAACGACGGCGTCGCGCTCGAGGCGCATGGATGGGCCGTGCGCCACCCCTGCTTTCATAGATCGGAGACACGACCATGCACATCTATTCCATGACGCGGCGTGCCATGCGCGCCACGTCATCGCGCTGGGCCTACGGATGGGCTCGCGCCACGTTGCTCGTCGCGACCGCCACTGGTCTCGCCGCCTGCACCGATGACCTCGCGACAGCCCCCAAGGCCAACCTGCCCAAGGAAGGGCCGAAGAGCCCTGCGGCCGTCATCAACATTCTTCCACCGGGCACCACCTTCCCCGCGAAGATCGCGTTCGCGACCGGCATGCCCCAAGGAAAGGAGGCCCGTGTACAGCTGTACGACGCGGCGCATAATCAGATGGCGTCGTTCTACGCGTTCTCCAGCGTCGACGACTTCTCTGCGGGCGTCAACGTCGCGGTTGGTGACGTGAACGGTGACGGCTGGCCCGACATTATCGCAGGTGAAGGCGTCACGACCGAGGCGCCGGGGAATCAGAGCCTATCGCAGGTCAGTGTCTGGAACGGTAAGACGGGCGCGCTGATGCAAACGTGGACCCCTTTTGGCTGGTTCAAGGCCGGCATCCGGGTCGGCGCGGCCGATCTGGACCTCGACGGCAGGGCAGAGATTCTCGCCTGCACCGGTGAGGCAGTGTGGGGGAACAGAGCGCTGGCGCTCAAGTTAGGCAGCACTACGCCGGTCGACGGCAGCCAGATCTCCGCCTACCGCCCTGACGGGTACGCGATGAGTCATGGGTGCCGCATCGCCGCCGGCGATGTCACCGGCGACGGGTATCCAGAGATGGTGGCCAACTTCGACGATTGGAAATACGCCCTTCTCGTCGTTAGAGACGTCCAGAGGGGCAAGGAGGTGCTGGTGCGCAACCCGCTCGGCACGTACAACCATGAAGCCGATGTCGCACTCGGCGACGTGAACGGCGACAAGATCGCCGACGTGATGCTGAGCTTCCGCCAGGATTCCGCCGTCGTGCGAGTGTTCGACGGCTCGAAGGTGAAGGCGAACCAGCCGCTCGTGCTGCTCAAGGAGCTCAAGCCGATCTATTACTGGCAGTACACCGGCGTCGACATCGCGGCGCGTGATCTCAATGGCGATGGCATCGTGGACCTGTTGTTCAAACCCACGAAGACGATGCCGTTCTGGACCACCTCGGCTGTCGGCGCGAACGCTGGGCCGGCACTGACGGCGGTCACCGGTCTGTTCTGGTTCGTGGAGCCTGGGAATCTCTATCCGGGCGGGCCGGTCGGCTGACCGACGGAGCCACTCCCCGGAACCTAACGGGAATTCGGGCGGCACCTCGGCCGAGGTGCCGCCCGGTTTTCATTCTGGCGCGATGCGAGTGTCGGTGGCATTGCGCCGGCCGGCTTCGCGTCGCACCATCCTGTCGTGGCAGACGTTGATTTCGCCGATGGCTCGCTCTCGACCGAGACGCTGTTTCCGGTTGTCTACGACGAGCTCAAACGCATCGCGCGCCACCACCTCCGGGTGAATGAGCCGGCGACGCTCTCCACCACCGAGCTCGTCCACGAGACTTTCCTCAAGCTATCGAAGGGTGCGGATGTGTCGTGGGAGGGGCGCGCGCACTTCTTCGGTGCGGCGTCTCGCGCCATGCGGCAGGTGATGGTCGATTTCGCTCGGCGCCGCCGGGCGGCGAAACGCGGAAGCCAGCCGACGCTCGTCTCGCTGAACGACGCCGAGGGGGCACTCAACGTGGAGCTGGACGGCGTGCTGGCGCTCGATGACGCCCTCGAGCAGCTCGATCGCGTCGATTCGCGGCTGCGCCAGGTGGTGGAGCTCCGCTTTTTCTGCGGCCTCTCCGAGCACGACATCGCCCGGGTCCTCAGCGTCGGCGTTCGGACGGTCGAGCGGGACTGGTTCAAGGCGCGCCTGTTTCTACTCCGCGAGCTCGGCACGAGCACGCAGTAGCGTGGCACCCGCGTGGTGGAAGGCTGGACGTCCCCGCTCGCAGTTCGCAGTTTGAAGGCGCAGACGCGGGGTGCTGTATGGACGTGAGCCGCTGGCAGCGAATCGAACGCGTGTTGGATGCCGCGTTCGAGAGCGACCCCACTCAGTGGGACGCGCTCGTGGAAGACTTGTGTGGTACCGATCGGGAGTTGCGCCGCGAGGTCGAAGCACTGCTCGGTCGATATGCCAAAGAACATGGCTTCCTGGATGTCCCGCCCTCGGCCACGGCCGCCGCCGTGCTGGCGGCGGCCCCGGCGTCACCGGACACGAGACGCGAGGCTGGCCGCCGGATCGGCGCCTATCGCATCGTTAGGCAACTCGGCCAGGGCGGGATGGCGCGCGTCTTCCTCGCCGAGCGTGCCGATGGCGCGTTCGCCGAACAGGTGGCCATCAAGGTACTGCGGCCGGGGCTGGATTCGGAGCTCGACCGCGATCGCCTCCGCGCCGAACGCCAGATCCTCGCGTCGCTCAATCACCCGAACATCGCGCGCCTGTTCGACGGGGGCGTGACCGATGATGGCCTTCCGTACCTCGTGCTCGAGTACGTGGACGGACAGCCGATCGACCGGTATTGCGACCAGCGACACCATACGGTTCGCCAACGGCTCGAGCGCTTCCTCACCGCGGCGACCGCGACGCAGTTCGCGCATCGCAACCTGGTCATCCACCGGGATCTCAAACCGTCGAACGTGCTCGTCACCGCCGATGGGACGGTGAAACTGCTGGATTTCGGGCTGGCGAAGCTGCTGCTGCCTAACGTGCTGCCCCATGAGCCGCCGACGACGCGCACGGGACACCGCTGGATGACACCGGAGTACGCGGCCCCGGAGCAGATTCGCAACGAGCCGGTCAGCACGCTCACGGACGTGTATCAGCTCGGCGCGATGCTGTATCACCTGCTCGTCGGTCGAGCGCCGTTCGGGATGCGCTCGGGAGGGAGTCTCCACGAGCTGGAGCATGCGATCCTTCATGACGAGCCGGTGCCGCCGTCCGCGGCCGTGCACGCGCTGCGTGGTGACCTCGATGCGATCGTGCTCAAAGCGCTTCGCAAGGCGCCTGACGAACGCTACTCATCCGTGCAGGCGCTCGCGGACGACGTGAGCCGGTATCTCTCCGGACACGCGGTGATGGCGCGTCGGCCGTCCGCGATCTACCGGTCGCGTAAGTTCGTGAGACGCCACCGGTGGGGAGTCGCTGCGGCCGCGGCGTTCATCGTGCTCCTTGGCGTCTACGCCGCTACGGTGACGGTTCAGCGCGCGCGGATCGAGCGCGCGCTCACGCGGGCGACGATCGGCGCGCAGAAAGCGGAGCAGTTGAGTACGTTCATGCTCGGGCTCTTCGAGGCGAGTGAACGCGGTAAGGCGTTCGGTGACACGCTCACTGCCCGTGCCCTGCTCGACCGCGGCCTCACCCGAGCTCGTGAGCTCACCGGTCAGCCCGAGGTGCGGGCCCAGATGGTCGACGTCGTGGGCCAGCTGCACGCGCAGCTCGGTGACGACGAGCAGGCGCGCCCCCTGTTCGAGGAGGCTCTGGCGATCCGCCGGCGCCTGCTGGGCGATGCGCACGTCGATGTCGCGGCGAGCCTCGCCAACCTCGCCTACGTCCACTCACGCGGTGGACGGTTCGCCGAGGCCGTCCGCCTGTACCGCGAAGCGATCGCGATTCAACGTCCCGCCCTTGGCGTCGCGCACCCGGCAACGCTCGAATCGCTGTATGGGATCGCGGAGGCTCTCCACTCGTCAGGCGATGCTCGCGGGGCACTGCCGATGTTCGACGAGTGGATGCGGATCGTGATGACGATCCCCACGGAACAACGCGTGAACCGCGCCGACCAGCTGGTGAAGGTGGGTCAGCTGCTGCTCATTCGCGGGGATCTCGCGGGGGCCGAGCGGGCCTATCGAGAAGCGGTGTCCGCGCGACGTGTCATCTACGGCGACCGACATCCGAGCGTCGCCAGTGCGTTACACAGAGTTGGAACCGTGCTGCGAACCGCGGGCAAACTCGAGGAGTCCGAGCGTGCGATGCGCGAGGCGGTGGATCTGTTGCGAAGTGCGTACCCGGAGGGACACCCCGAGCTGGGCCTCGCCACGCGCGGACTCGCGATGACACTGCACCGCGAGAAGAAGCTGGAGGAAGCGGAGTCGCTATATCGCGAGGTGCTCGCGATGAACCGCCGGTTCAACGGGGCCAATCATGTGTTCGTCGGGAACGCCCTTGAAGATCTCGGCCGTGTGGCGACGGATCGCGGCGACTATGCCGGCGCCGAAGCGTTTCTTCGAGAAGGCGTCCGGGTCTATCAGAAAGCAGTCGGGGACGACGACCTGCTCACCGCGCGCGCCCGTCTCAAGCTCGGCGTGGCCCTTCTCGGGCGCGGCGCGCTCGGCGAAGCAGAGCCACTCCTGGTCCACGCGTTCACCGCGTTCAAGGACCGGAGAATGCCGGGCGCGCTCGGGGAGCTCCCGAGACGCGAGGCGATCAACGCGCTCGTACGACTCTACGAGGCGCAAGGCCGCCCGAACGAGGCGGCGAAGTATCGCGAGCTGTCGACGAGTCAGAGTCCCTAAAGCGCCGGCTCGAGTCGGGCATGGGCGCTTCGTCGGTTGACAGCGTTCACGGCTTCACGTCGGCCTTTCCACCGGCGGGCTTCGCGGCAGCCGTGTCT
>Ga0075430_100005785_pt1 | contig 10432 bp, 12 predicted proteins | sample RhiMetdeltSRZDD4_FD_75294 | JGI IMG/M metagenome (GOLD analysis project Ga0075430, IMG submission 75294) | Populus rhizosphere microbial communities from Tennessee, USA - Rhizosphere MetaG P. deltoides SRZDD4 | ecosystem: Host-associated > Plants > Roots > Rhizosphere > Soil | place: USA...
GTCATCGCATTCCAGTGGCGGCCAAGACAAACCATCTTCACGTGCATGCGGCCACCTCCGCGAACCACCGGCACGTATCCACCGGCAGGAGAATTCAGGAACGTGCGGGACTCGGTAACCAGCGCCTCTTGCTCCGCGGGGCTCAAGTAGCCAGGAAACCACACGGCGCCTGGTGCGACATCAACGCGATCCGCAATGACCTCGCGCGCCCACAGTTGGCCCTGCTGACTCATTTGATTGATCCTACCGGTGCTCGAGCCCATCGGTAACCCAGCCCGCACCTCAGGCGCGACGATTACGTTGCAGCACCTTGATCAACTGGATCTGCCCTGCATGGTAGAGGTCGTGAGCTATGACGCCAGAGATGAGCGTAAATGGCGTCGACGCGCTCCGGGGCAGCGGTCGATCGAGTGCCGCCTCGTCGAGCTTCTCGATCGCGGCCCGCAAATCCTGATGCACCCGGTCGATCAGCGCGACGTCTTCTGGCCACTGTCGGTCGCCGGCAGAGCGGTCAAACCAGTTCGAGCCCTTGAGCGCAAATGCCCCTCGCGTGCCACGAAGGAGTCGGTTCGCGACTGCATACTTCCAGTACGCCGCATGCACCACCAGCTCGTGAATATTGTGGCGCCCCTTGGCGGGCCGCCATCGCGCCTGCTCTGACGTGAGGCCTCGAACCGCACCGCGGAGGTTGGTCCCGTGCCACGACTTGCGGTTGTACGCCTGATCGAGAAACCTCAGCAATTGCAGCGATCTAGGGCCATTCTTGGTCATCACTGATCTCCGAAAAAGCGCAAACTCCCCTCTTGAAAAGTGCTACTGTACGATCCGTCACTGTTGGAGTCTGCCGAGTTTGCCTGCCTGCGTCGAAGTCCACCCGAGGACGCTCTCAGAGTTCAAAGCCGCGCTTTCCAACGCTTAACCATAAGGAATCGTCGCAATGAGAATCTTCGTAGGCAACCTCTCGTACTCGACCGAGGAACCACAGCTCGAGCAACTCTTCTCCAAGCACGGCACGGTCGATTCGGTGCATCTGGTCCGCGATCATGCAACAGGTCGTTCGCGCGGCTTTGCCTTCGTCGAAATGAACGACGACGGACAGGGCCAGGCGGCATGCGAGGCCCTCAATCAGCAGGACTTCGAGGGCCGTCGTCTGAGTGTGAATGAAGCCCGTCCCCAGGAGCGCCGCTCGTTCGGTGGTCCCGGCGGCGGTGGCGGCGGCAATCGTGGTGGCGGCGGCAGGCCCGGTGGCGGCGGTGGCGGTGGCGGTCGTGGTCCGAAGCGCGAACCGCGCTGGTAGGAAAGCACGAACGCAGAAGCCGGCCGCGGATCAACGGCCAGAAAATACGAAGGGCGGACCCTCACGGGCCCGCCCTTTTTGTTTCGTCCCTGTCGGTCGGTGCTGTTCGACGCCCTACCGCTTGTTCACCAGAACCACCTTCACCCAGCCGGCGCCGTTTCCGGCCTGCACGTTGATGAAGCCGTTCTGTGGTTTGCCGATCACGACCATCTCGTCGCCACGCGCGAGTGTGGCCACTTCCTTCGCGCCATCCGCCGGTGTCGCAAAGAGCTTCACGCCAGCGATCTTCGGCGTGAGCACATCACCTTCGTTCATCACGGGACCAGACGCCGTCTGACCACCAGCCGCTGCTTCCTGCGCCAGCGTGCCTACCTTGCGCTGTAGATTTGGATCGTTGCGAACAACCTTGACGATGTTGTTGTAGTTGTCCATGAAGGCCGCGGCAATGATCTTCCCCTCGTTCGTGTTGCCGTAGCCACCGATCGCCGCGCCACCGCCGCCGCCGAAGAGCGCGCCGCCCAGTCGCATGTCGGCCTTCTTCGTGCTGCCTTCAGCCGCCGCCACCTGCACAGTGCTTCGCGCATCAGCGACGAGCATGCTCGTCTGCGCTTCCTTGAACTTCAGTCCGCCTGCCACCGCTCCGACCAGACCGCCAAAACGGCTGACAGCCGCGCCGCCGATGCCTCCGGCATTGCCTTCAGAGAAAACGACCGACGGCGTCATGATGAAATCCGCCGTCACCATCTGACCGCCGCCGACGTTCGAGTCGGCGCGCAGTTGACCGGACTGCTGCAGCGAGCGTTCCTGCATCGCATTCTGGAGCCCGACACCACGCTCGACGACGATGAAGCAGTTCGACTGCTGAATCATGAGGCGGATCAGCCCCACCGGCGATCCGAGCTTGTACTGGCGCAGCGACGCGACGATGAAATCCTGCGGCTCGACGACGGCCATCGCCCCCATCGGGTTGGGACAGTGCTCGAGGCCGGTGTCACCAGACGATCCACCGGTTCCAGCGGCGCCCTGGACGGCACTGCCGCCCTGCCCTTGACGATTGCCGGTGATTCCCTGCGCCGACGCGGTTGACGAAGCCAAAGCCGCCAACGCGATGAATGCGCCAGCTCGGATCGCACGTACTGCCATGAAGTCCTCCTCGAAAAGACGCCGCGTCGGAAATATCCTCCGGCCGGGCTGGGTGGGATTATGGGGTCAAAAGCCGAGCCGGGCAAGGGGCACAACGTTGTCGCCCGGCTCCCAGAAGTCTGGCTCTGCCGGCCTGGTCGATTGCCGCCGCCGACCCCTCCGTACAGCGAAAAGCCGCGGCAGGTTTCCCCGCCGCGGCTTTCGGCATCTGCCGTTGGCGACGCTATGCGCGAACGTACTTGTTGAACCAGGCGATGGTGCTGGTCCAGGCCGCGTCGGCGGCCGCTTTGTTGTACCGCTCGGGTGTCGCATCGTTGTTGAACCCGTGCACTGCGCCGGGGTAGATGTGTCCCTCGTGGGGCACGCCCGCCGCCGTCAACGCTGCGTCGTACGCCGGCCACCCCATCACGAGACGCGCATCCTCACCACCGTGATGCACGAGGACCGCGGCCTTGATCTTCGGCACGTCTGCCGCCATCGGCGCGCCACCATAGAAGGGCGCGACGGCCGCGATGTCCGCACCCATGCGAACCGCCAGCGTGTTGGCGATGCCGCCGCCGAAACAGAATCCGGTGGCGCCGAGCTTGCCGGTGCTGTCCGGCCGATTCTTCAGCCAGACGGCCGCCGCGTAGAAGTCCTCGCCCATCTTCGCGCGGTCAACTTTGCCGAACATCTCTCCGCCCGCGGCGTCGTCGCCCGGGTACCCGCCAAGCGACGTGAGACCATCCGGGGCAAACGCCATGAAGTTGGCGAGAGCGAGACGACGGGCCACGTCCTGGATGTGCGGGTTGAGGCCGCGGTTCTCGTGAATCACCAGGATCGCCGGCAGCTTGTTCGTGCCTGCGGCGGCTGGACGCGCGAGGTAGCCCTTGATCGAACCATTTCCCATCGGGGATTGCACGGTCTCCGTCGACGTCTTCAGACGAGCATCCGTCGGGGATACCTGCTGCGCCGCCGCGTAGTTCGGCATCAGCGCTTCGGCCATGGCCGTGACGGTCATGCCGGCCACGGTGACCTTGCCGAGGCGATCGAAAAACGAGCGACGATCGATCTCGCCGTGAATATACAGGTTGTAGGCCTCGATGGCCTCTTCTGGCATCTGCGCTCTTGTCGGCTCCATAGCTGCTCCTGAAAGGAAAAGATAGTCCGGGGAATATTGACGAACAAGTTCCGATATTGGCCTGCGGCGAGCCGGACGGTCGGCATCCTCGTCCTGCAGGGACGCCTCCGTTGCAGCCGATCGCGCCGGGAGATCGTTCCGCGTTCCCGCGGGCGAGGGCAATCCTAGCACGAGCCAGACGCGCGCCCAGAAATGCGAGCCCAGCCATTGGAACAAGGCAACGCCTGCCGCCTGCCGCTGCTAACGGCACCGGTTGAGGCTGTGAACCCGCCAGGAAGGCTTCCCTTTGCGCCCTTCGTTACGAAAAGAACCGGCCCAGGCGTCTCACGGCTTCGCGGAGATCGTCCTGGCTCGCATAGCCGTAGGAAAGGCGCAGGCAACCCTCGCCGCTCGCTCCGAACACGGCGCCAGGAATGGTGACGATGTGAGCGTCTTCGATGAGGCGGTTCGAAAGGGTCACGGAATCATCGCAACCATCGACACGGGCAAAGGCAAACAGGCCGCCTCGCTGCGGAGTCCACGTGATCCGCGGGATCGTCGCGAGCCCGTCGATCAGGACCTGGCGTCGCGCGCGGAGTTCATCGTGAAACGAGATCGGATAGGACCAGCTCTCGCGTACCGCCGCCTCGCCAAGCACCTGCGATATGACGGGTGCGCAGATGATCATCGCATCCTGCACCTTCACCGCCTGCTCGCAGACGGACGCATCCGCGAGCATGAATCCAAGGCGCCACCCCATCATGCCGAACGACTTCGAGAACGTTCCAAGAACGACGGCATGCTGTCGCCACGCGGGCACTGACGCTGCACTCCAATGCTCGCCTTCGTAGACAAACTGCATGTAGGTCTCATCGCTGATGACGACGAGTCCCCGTTCTGAAGCGCGTTCGATGATGAAGCGACCTTCGACAGGATCGATCGGCGCGCCCGTCGGGTTACTGGGGTTGCAGAGAACAAGGGCGCGAGTGCGGGCGGTCACGTGTGGCTCGATGTCGGTCCATCTCACCGCGAACGTCGCGTGGTCGGCGAGGGGCGCTTCAACCGGGGTCGCACCCAGTGCGCACACCATCATCTGGTGATTGGTGAAATACGGCGCCGGCAGAACGACTTCGTCACCAGGATCGAGGATGGTCGTTAACGCGAGCGTAAAGGCGTGATTGGCGCCGGCAGTAATGACCAGGTCCTCGGCGGAGAATGACCCTTTCAGCGTCGTGCCCAGTCGCTCGGCCAGAACGCGGCGAAGACTCGGCAGCCCGGGATCGGTGACGTACCGATGCACGTCTGGGGCATCGATCGCGGCCCGGGCCACATCGAGCGCAGATTGAGGCGGACCGAAGAACGGAACGGCCTGTCCAAGCGAGATCACCGGATGGCCCGCCTTGCGCAGCTCGGCGGCGCGACGGTTAAGGGGGTCGAACGGTGGCAGCTCGATCGCGCGGATGCGCTCAGCTACCAGCTCGCGTGTCTGTAGAGGCATCGCCGTAGCACACGTGCGACAGTCTCAGTCGCCCGACGGCGCGAGGCTGTATCGTTCGGTCAGGATACTCCGATGATGCTCAGTGTGCCCGAGGATGACGTAAAGAAGTGCACGCGCGCTGCACGGCCTCTCACTCGCCGTGCCCAGTCGCATCCAGGCTCCAGGCGACACCGTGCGCACGAGGGTGATCGAAGCCGCGCGCACCGTCGCCCAATCGCTGACCAGGTCCGCGTAGCTCAATTCGTCGAAGATGGCACCAGCGATGAAAACGTCCTGATCGAACCCAGGAACGGGCGTGGCATCACCACGCGCGAACCTGAGGAGCCTGTAGGCGAACACACGCTCGGCGTCCGCCATGTGCCCCACCACCTGCTTGATGCTCCACTTACCCGGTGCATACCGGTAGGCGGACCGCTCTTCTGACATCGATACCAGAAGTCGCAGGACCTCATCCCGTTGCGTTTCCAACGCAGAGATCGGCTCCACATCAACGGACGTGCGCGACACGTACACCTTGTGTTCATGCGAGTACTCAGTGGCCGGTGGGCGAGCAACAATCATCGGGAGCACTCGCCTCATTATCGCCGCGTCTCGACCCGCCGCTCAGCCAGAGCACGAATCTCGGCATTTCCGATTGTCTGTCCCCGCATGCCACGTTCAGTAGCCACGAGCATCGCCAGGCCGATGTCCGCGCCGGTCACATACATGCTGCGGAACGGGCTGAGGAGGACGCGGGCGAGTGGACGCATGGATTTGTACAGAAGGGGCTCGCTTTTCGACGCCATGCCGTCGATGAGCGCCGGCCGCCAGCACACGGCGCCGAACGGAATGAGATCCCGCTCGGTCTCAGCTTTCACTCGTGCCCACATGAAACGGCTGGTGAGGCTTGCTCCCTCGCCGCTCAGGAAGTGGAACACCGCCGAGGGACTCTTGTCGTGCAGCATCCTGGCCGCCGCCAAGGCGAAGTCATGAGTTATACGGCGATACTCGGCCTCGCCGGACACCTGTCGCACTGACTTGCCCAGGCAATAGAAGCACGCGTCAACGCCGCTGAACGACGCCGCGATTGCCGAATAATCAGTGTAGTCGTCGTGCTCGATAACTGTGAGCTTCGGATCGGTGACGCCAGGTGATCTTCGGACAATGACGCGGACCGCCGTCACAGTCGGCGATTGCAGACACACTCGAAGAACGCTGCCACCCGCCGAACCGGTCGCGCCGAATGTGAGGACGGTCACGTGCCGCGTTTCTTGCGCATCTCACCCGCGCGCGCCTTGACGAGTCGCTTCACAAGAGCCACTGGCGTGGGATTCGCGAGTGGAAATCGAACGGTACCTTTCGAGGTTTCATAGCCGTCGAGGGCATCCGCGTGAGCGCGCTTGATCGCATCGGTGATCGGGTAGAGGCTTGAGTGACGCCGCCAGACGGCGTACCACACGAGGACCCTTCCTTCGAGCCGCATCGCAGGCATCCCGTAACTGAAGGCGTCGGACGCCCCAGGCGCCGCTGCGAGGATCGCCTTTCGCAGCTCGGTCAGTACTCTTCTCGAAGCCGGTGGCAAGGACGCGCGGTACGCGCGCAGACGCGCCGCAGGGGAGGCATCATTGCTCACTGCCCGTCACGACTTTCCACTGAAACCGTTCGGCAAAGTCCTCGAAGCATCGTCGGCAAATCCAACGGTATTCGTCAAGCGTACAGTAGCCCTCATGATGCACGTCAGGCACATGCTCGAGCATGAACGTGGCCCAGCAAAACTCGCAGTGGTCGCGGCGCCACTCAGGATTGGCTGGATATCGCCGGTACGGCCTCCACACCAGCTTCACTCGAGACAGGAACCGCTCCTGACCCTGTAGCCTCCAGTCTGACTCGCCCGGCGCTGCCATGTTATATGCCCAATGGGAAGGTTTCGGCTACATGGCCGAGGGAGACTCGCACAGTGAGTGCGGCTATGGATGCACGCGGTTGGCCGAGAACCGGAACGTCACGCCGCCCATGAGCGAGAGTCGTGCGCCACCCTCGGCAATACTCGAGAGACTTCGGCCCACGGTCATCGACACGCTGGTCGAGCGACCGATGGCGCGGCTGAGGCTGCCCGACACGTCAACGCGCTGGCGACTGACGCCAAGGCCGTCGAGGGTGGCATTCTCATTGAGAGAATAGGACTGGCTAAACGAACCCGACACGCTCGTACCGCTGCCGCTCGTCCACTCCACGACACCGCCCGAGAACATCGAACCACGCGTGAAGTAGCCACCAGAGGCGTACGCGCGGAACGGGAACCTCCGTATCTCCACGCTGACCGGAATCGCGAAGTGCACGCGGTCGCCATTTCCCCCGCCGCTCAGGATCTCGACGATCGGGCTGACGGCCAGCCCCACCTCGCTGAGCGTAAGCGTGGGATCAATCAGGCTGATCTTGCCGCTCAAATACACATCGTCTACCCCAGCAGACGTGGCACCTTGATAGTTCACCCGATAGAACGGGACGCTTGCGCTGAACTGGACGCGGTCGCTCAGTCCGAAGCCCGCGGCCACCATTGGAATGTTGGTCTGCGTCACACCGGCAAGTCGCCAGTGTCCGGCCATCACACTCACGTACCCTTCGCCTCGTGTGGGCGCGCTCGTGTCATCGAGCCACGCACCGAACTGACGATAAGTCGTCATGCCGGCGTCAGTCTCGAAAACGGGCGCCGTCTGAACAGGATTGACCGCCGCCGCAGTCGTCCCTCCGCTCGAGGGAGACGTCGTGGACGACGGCGACGAACTGGGAGCTGGCGAGCTTGTTGGAGAAGATGTTCCCGCTGACGTGGAGCCGCTCGATGGTGCCGACGTCGCCGGCGTGGTCGGTGACGTCGGCCCCTTCGGAGCTTTCGGGCGGCCTTGGCCGTTGCCGTTGCCATTTCCCTGCGCAACTGAATTCAGTGGAGCCGCAAGGAAAGCACACAGAACCAGGAAACACGCGCGGGGAGCGATTCGCGTTCTCATGTCCGGTTCGCGATTAGTTCGTGGAGGCCGTCGTGCCAGTGGCCGTCGTGCCAGTAGCAGTCGTGCCGGTAGCCGTCGTGCCAGTAGCCGTCGTGCCGGTGCCAGTTGTTCCGGTAGCGGTCGTACCAGTACCCGTGGTCCCGGTGCCAGTCGTCGGCGGCACTACCGGCACGGGTGTCTGAAGCTTCTTGGCGGCCTGGCCAAGGCTCAAACCGTCAACCGTCATCGCCTGTTGAAGATCGGCAAACGGAATGCCTCGGTTCTTCGACACGTTCAGTGCGGCAATGAACTGACCCTGATTCCGGAATCCCGCCGAAGCATCCTCGATCGTCATTCCCGGTGGAAGCATTGCCTCGATGCGCGCGAGCTGGTTCGGATTCTTCGAGAGCTTGGTCGAGATCGCGTTTGGCGTAACAACTGCGGTCGTGGTTGTTCCGGTCGTCGTGGTGGTACCCGTCGTTGTCGTCGTGGCAGTTGTGGTCGTCGCGGCCGCCGACGATGAGCCCTGGCCTTTGCTTCCAGACTTCCCTGGCCCCGATGTCACCGTCGTCGGAGCGGTCGAATTCGATGCCGTCGAAACGCCGCTCGACGTCGGCTTCTGCGCGCCGTGGCTCGCACTGTTGGTCGACGGGCCGGTTGCCCCGCCGGCGTTCGCGCCACCGTTCCCGTGGGTCGTTGCGCCGCTATTGCCGTGGGTCGTCGCGCCGCTCTGAGCGCTTGGGCCCTTCGTTGACGGGCCCTGCGAACCCGAGCCGCGTCCCTGGGCCGCTGCCGGAATTGTGATCGCTACGAGTGCGGCGGCTGTCACTGCTGATTGAAACCGTTTCATGCGCGTCCTCCATCGGCACGGAGGTCCAAGAACGATGCCGCGGTGCCGGAACGTGCAGATCCCCGGACCTACGGCGCGTTCGCCCGGATCGCGGGCTGAACGGTTCGCCGACGCGGTGACCAATACTGTGACAGCAGTTTCAGGATTCGCTGAGAATACAAGCCGCTCCGATCACCCGATCCAATGGGTCGGGCATTGTGTTGATTGACGGAAACCGTTAGATACTCTGCACGTGAAAAACGCGTCGTCTGGAACAGCGTCTTACTGGGTTCCCATGGTCGTGTTCGGTGTCTTCACCATGGCAGAAGGGTACGCCCCGCCCGCATGGTATGCGTGGATCTATCTGGCGAAGGTTTGCGCGGTCCTCGCCTCCATCGCCATGTTTCCGAGGAGCCTCCGCGACATCGTGCCGTCCTCGAAGGTGGTCGTGCCTGCCATTGTCGTGGGGCTGATCATCTTCGCGCAGTGGCTGGCACTCGACCGATGGATTCCGTACCCGCACATTGGCACGCGCACAGCCTTCAACCCGTTCGCCGAACTGGCCAACCCCGTCGCGCTCTGGACGCTGCTCATCTCGCGTTTCTTCGGGCTCGTATTGCTCGTCCCGATCATCGAGGAAACCTTCTGGCGGAACTTCGGGCTGCGATATGCAACCGATCAGGACGTGGAGAAGGTGCCCATCGGCACGTTCTCGACCGCTGCGTTCTGGATTGTGGCCCTCGGCTCGGCCATTACACATCCCGAGTGGCTGGTGGCGCTCGTGGCTGGGATTCTGTTCGCCTTGTTCCTGCGCTCGACGCGCAGCATGTTCGCCGTCATCCTCTCGCACGCCGTCGCGAACCTCGCGCTTGGCGTCTACATCGTCATGACGGGCGACTGGAAGTACTGGTAAGAGGGGACTTCAGAGCCTCCGGCGGGCGATCCATTTGGGGCCTGCCTGCTGGACAAGTCCGTACACGATCACCAGGGGCGGAAATGCGAGGAGGCGATCTCTGTCGATCGGCTGCAGGATTCGGAGGCTGATCCCGGCGACGACGAGCCAGAAGAGGAGAGCTGCCACCGGACGAGGCAGACGTGGAATTGACAGCAGCGCGAGCTGGACCAGGGCGAAGCCACAACCGGCCAGCGTTCCGAACATCACAATCGTCGCCGAGCCACCGAATGAGAACGTCGGCGGCCATTCCTGGACTATCGCGACGCCTCGCATCGCGATTCGTCCTCCGATGCCAAGCACAAGGGCCCCGAGAATGGCGCCGAGCATGACGCCGTGAGCCCAATCCCGGATGCGCGGCCGAGACGTCACATCCATTTCCACCTCAATCATCGCGGTGACGCCACACGCACGGCCTGGACGGTTATGTCCGGTCGCGCTCCCACTGCCGGGCGATCTTGAGCACGGCTGGGTCGACCCTCGGAAACTTCGGCGCCATCCGCTCGAGTGCATCGACCACAGTTTGCGCGACGCGCAGGTTGCGCGATTTCTTCCGATTGGCAGGCACGAGATACCAGGGTGCCCAGGCGGTGCTCGTCCGCTTCAGGACATCCTCGTACGCTTTCGTGTATTCATGCCAGCGCTTACGTT
>Ga0075430_100005786_pt1 | contig 10431 bp, 7 predicted proteins | sample RhiMetdeltSRZDD4_FD_75294 | JGI IMG/M metagenome (GOLD analysis project Ga0075430, IMG submission 75294) | Populus rhizosphere microbial communities from Tennessee, USA - Rhizosphere MetaG P. deltoides SRZDD4 | ecosystem: Host-associated > Plants > Roots > Rhizosphere > Soil | place: USA...
CAGGCGCGCCAGGGCAAACAGGGCTGGGCCTTCGTCGGCATCGAGGTGGACTGGGTGTCGCTCGAGCGGCTCTTCGCGAAGAAGCGGCTGCCGCCACAGCTGCCTAACGTCGCCTGGCGGACCAGCGTCCCCGTCTATCGCAATGGGGAACAGGTCGGCTATGCCACGAGCGGCTGCTGGTCGCCGCTCCTCAAGAAGTCCCTCGCCCTGGCCCATATCCGGGCGCCGCACTTCGAGCCCGGGACGCCGGTCGACATCGAGGTGACGGTCGAGCATCACCGCCAGCAGGCCGAGGCGACGGTGCGCAAGCTCCCGTTCTTCGATCCGGAGCGGAAACGCGCATGAGCCCCCAACGCTACGACGCGGTCGTCATCGGCGGCGGCCACAACGGGCTCGTCGCGGCCGCCTACCTCGCGCGCGCTGGCCGCAAGGTCGTGGTGCTCGAGCGGCGCCCGCTCGTCGGCGGGGCAGCCGTCACCGAGGAGATCGTGCCGGGGTTCAAGTTCTCGGTGTTCTCGTACGTCGTGAGTCTCCTCCGGCCCGAGATCATCCGCGATCTGAACCTGCCGGCGCACGGACTGCAGATCCTTCCCCTCGAGAGCACGGTCACGCCGCTGGATAACGGCGACTATCTCGCGGGCTGGAGCGATGCCGACGAGACGCGCCGCGAGATCGCGCGCCACTCGCCGCACGATGCCGAGGCGGCGTCCCAGTTCGGCCGGCTGATGCACCACATGGCCATGGCCGTCAAGCCGATCCTGGGGATGGTGCCGCCCGACCCGGCATCGCTCGCTCCCTCCGACCTGCGCGGGCTCATGAAGCTCGGCGGTCATTTCCGCTCGTTAGGTGCGGAGCGCTTCCACGCGCTCTACAAGCTCATGACGATGAGCAGCGCCGACTACCTCGACGAGTGGTACGAGTTCGATCCGCTCAAGGCCACGAAGTCCGCGAGCGGCATCATCGGCACCTTCCTCGGTCCGAGGTCACCCGGCTCCGCCTACGTCCTCCTGCATCATTACATGGGCGAGATCGACGGCGCTTTTCGCGCGTGGGGATTCCAGAAGGGCGGCACGGGCGCGATCAGCGAATCGATCGCGAGCGCGGCGAAGGCCTTCGGAGCCGAGGTGCGCACGAACGCCTCCGTCGCCCGTGTGCTCGTGAAGGACGGTCGCACGACCGGCGTCGCGCTCGACAATGGAGATGAGATCGCCGCGCCGATCGTGGTCTCCGGGCTCGATCCACGACGAACGTTCGTCGACCTCGTCGAGCCCAGGGAGCTCCCGGACGAACTCGTCGAGAGCATCCGGAACTACAGATTCCGCGGATCGTCGGGCAAGGTGAACCTCGCGCTCGATGCGCTTCCCGAGTTCACGTTCCTGAAGAGCGGTGGCTCGTACCGCTCGCCGCTGCTCGCGAACGCGCTGCGCGGAGCCGTGTCGATCAGCCCGAGCGTCGAGTATCTGGAGCGCGCCTATGACGATGCGAAGTACGGCGAGTTCTCGCGCAACCCGTACATGGACATCGTCATTCCGTCCATGATCGACCCGGGCATGGCACCGCCCGGCAAGCACGTGATGAGCATCTTCGTCCAGTACGCGCCGTATCAGCTCAACGGCGGCTGGACCGACGCGAAACGTGAGGCGTTCGGTGACGCCGTCATCGACACGCTCGCACGGTATGCGCCGAACATTCGCTCGATCATTCGCCACCGACAGGTGCTCACGCCGGCTGACATCGAGCGCATCACCGGGCTCTCCGAGGGCAACATCTTCCAGGGCGAGCTCGCACTGCACCAGCTCTTCTTTCTCAGGCCGGCGCCCGCGTGGGCGAAATACCGGACTCCGGTGAAGGGCTACTGGCAGTGCGGTGCAGGGACGCACCCCGGTGGCGGCATCATGGGCGCGTCGGGTCGCCTCGCGGCCTTCGAGATCCTCGACCGCGGAGGGCGTTAGGTATGGATCGAACGCTCGACGCGATCGTCATCGGCGCCGGATCGAACGGGCTCGCCGCCGCCGCAACGTTAGGCCGCGCCGGCAAGCGTGTCCTCGTGCTCGACTCCGGCGAGGTCGTCGGGGGAGTGTCGCGCACGATCGAGTTCGCGCCGGGTTTTCGCGCAGCGCCGCTCGGGCTCGACTCCGGCTGGCTTCCCCCGGCGGTCGCGCGCGGCATCGGGATGGGCATCGGCGATCTCGCCGATACCGAGCCCTCCATCTCGGCGACCGTGCTGGGCGAAAGTGGCGAGCTGATCGCGCTTCCGTGCGACGCTCGCCAGGCAGCCGAGCGGATACGTCCGCTCTCCGGCCGCGACGCCGAACGATGGCCGGCGTTCGTCGCCAGGCTGCGCTCGCTCGCGGGGTTCCTCGAGGCGCTCTATCAGCTCCCCCCACCCGATCTCGATGCCGACCTCTCCTTCGGCGAGATCGGCCCGCTACTCGGTCTCGGGCGCAAGTTCCGCTCACTCGGCCGCGCCGACATGACCGAGCTGCTGCGGGTCCTGCCGATGTCCGTGCAGGACCTGGCCGAGGAGTGGTTCGAGTCGGAGTCGTTGCGCGCGATGATCGCCGCCGCCGGTATCCGCGACATCCAGCAGGGGCCACGGTCGGGTGGCACGTCCTTCGTGCTGCTGCACCACCTCGTCGGCGCGCCCCCCGGCTCCGTGCGAGCACGAGGCTGGTGGCGCGACGGACCGGACGCGTTCACGGTCACGGCCGAGGCGCTCGCGCGTAAGGCTGGGGCACGTATCCGCTTGAACGCCCGCGTCGAGCGCGTCACCGTGAGAAACGACGCCGTATCCGGCATCGTGCTCGCGGGCGGTGAAGAGATTTCCGCTCCGATCGTGATCTCGACGGCAGACCCCGCGCGCACCCTGCTGGGCATGCTCGACCCGGTCTGGATGGATCCCGAGTTCCTCAACGCGGTGCGGCAGATCAAGTTCCGCGGATGTACGGCGTACGTCACATTTGCCCTCGACGCGCTCCCCGCGGCGCGCGGCCTGGCAGACCCGAAAGCCGCGCTCGCCGGAATCGTGTCTCTCGCGACGACGACAGTCGCGCTGGAGAAGGCATACGACGCAGCGAAATACGGGCAGATCTCGGAGAAGCTGCACGTCGAGTTCACGGTTCCGTCGCTCCGATGGCCACGTCTCGCGCCCGAGAGCAATCATGTTCTCGTCGCGCGAGTCCAGTACGCCCCCTACCGTCTCCGCGACGGCGCAACCTGGGGCGAAGCTCACTCGTCTGTATTGGCCGAGCGTGTGACGTCGAGCATCGAACAAGTGATGCCGGGCTTCTCGAAGCATGTGGTCGACCTATCCGTCATCACTCCATCCGAGCTCGAGAGTCGGTTCGGCCTGACGGAAGGAGCGGTCACACACGGCGAGCTGACGCTGGATCAGATCTTGTTCATGCGACCGATTTCAGGTTGGGGCCGGTACGCGATGCCAATCGACGGGCTCTACCTTGGCGGTGCCGGGGCTCATCCTGGCCCCGGAATCCTCGGCGGCCCCGGCTGGCTGGCTGCGCGACGGGCACTCGGGCGGTGAGACGGACGACGGTGCGTAAGATGCTATCAACAGCCGATAAGGGCCGATGACCACGTTTCAGCGCACCGTCACCACCTATCAGCAAGGTGCTCGGACGATGCCCGGTGAGCTCTATACCTCTCCGGCCGTCCTCGCCGAGGAGCGCGAGCGAATCTTCGCGCACGCCTGGCACTGCGTCGGGAGAACGAGCGCCGTCGCGAGCCCGGGCGATTTCATCGTGCGCTCGATCGCCGGCGAGTCGGTCATCATCCTGCGTGACCGCCGCGGCGAGCTGCGGGCGCACTTCAACGTGTGCCGGCACCGCGGAACGCGTCTCTGCGAGGCGGCGTCGGGGCATTTCTCGGAAACCATTCAGTGCCCGTATCACGCCTGGACCTACACGACCGACGGGCGGTTGATCGGCGCACCGCACATGCACGAGGTCGAGGGCTTCGACAAGCGCGACTACCCGCTCCACTCGGCCGCGATCGCCGAGTGGGAAGGGTTCATGTTCGTCAACGTCGACGACAGTCCGGAGCCGTTCGAAAGCCGGTTCGCGCCGATGATCGGCCGCCTAACGCGGTTCGGCCTCGCGTCGCTCACGGTGGGCCACCGGGCGACGTACGAGGTCGCCGCGAACTGGAAGCTCGTGTTCCAGAACTACTCGGAGTGCCTGCACTGCCCGATGATCCATCCCGAGCTGACGGCGGTGCTGCCGTATCAGAGCGGCGCCAACGATCTCACCGAGGGGCCGTTCCTCGGTGGGTACATGGAGCTCATGCCGCAGCACGAGAGCGCCACGATGAGTGGCAAGTCGTGCGCGCGGTACCTTCATCCCGGAATGTCCGACGAGGATCGGCGGCGGGCCTTCTATTACTCGGTGATGCCGAACCTTCTGCTCAGCATTCACCCGGACTACGCGAACTACTACCTCGTGACACCGCTCGCGGCCGATCGGACACTCGTGGAGTCCGAGTGGATGTTCAATCCCGACAGCGCGTCCGATACGACGTTCAATCCCGACGATGCCATTCGCTTCTGGGATGTCACGAATCGGCAGGACTGGCACATCGTCGAGCAGAGTCATCTCGGCATCACATCTCGTCGGTATGCACCCGGTCCCTACTCGCCGCGTGAATCGATTCCCGCGGCCTGGGACCGCGAGTATCTGCGCCAGCTGGGTCGGGGCTGAGGCGATCGCGATGACCCACTACCCGGCTCCGTGCGCGTTGTCCGCGCGTCTTCTGCAGCACGTCACAGTCTCACGTTTGCGATGACCGATTCGAACGAAGGCCGCGCGGCAAAGGCCCCGCACGTCGTGATCATAGGCGCCGGGCCAGCTGGCCTGACCGCCGCCTACATGCTCGTGACCCGCTACGGGATCACGTCCACCGTGCTCGAGTCGGATTCGATCGTGGGTGGGATCAGTCGCACCGTCGAGCGTGACGGATGGCGGTTCGACATCGGCGGCCACCGCTTCTTCACGAAGGTGAAGGAGGTGGAGGCGCTCTGGCACGAGATCCTGCCTGACGAGGATTTCATGCTGCGCCCGCGCATGAGCCGGATCTACTACAACGGGAAGTACTACGACTATCCGCTCAAGGCGTCCAACGCGCTGAAGAACCTCGGTGTGATCGAGGCGGCGATGTGTGTGATGTCGTATACGTGGGCGCGGATCAATCCGCCGAAGGATCAGTCGACGCTCGAAGGCTGGATCGTGTCGCGATTCGGGTGGCGGCTCTACAAGCACTTCTTCAAGACGTACAACGAGAAGCTGTGGGGAGTGCCGGTGAACAAGCTCCCGGCCGACTTCGCGGCGCAGCGCATCAAGAACTTGTCGCTGTACAACGCGGTCGTGAACGCGCTGATGCCGAAGCGCAATCAGAAGGCGATCACGTCGCTCATCGAGGAGTTCCAGTACCCGAAGCATGGCCCGGGCATGATGTGGGAGCGCGCTCGCGACCTCATTGAGGCCAAGGGGTGCAAGGTCGTGATGAACGCGCGCGTCGTCGGCATCAAGACCGAGAATGGCAAGGCCGTTTCGGTCACGGCCAGAGCCAAGGACGGCACGCTCACGGAGTATGCGTGCAGCGACGTGATCTCATCGATGCCGATGAACCAGCTCGTGGAGACCTTCGATCCGAAAGCGGCCGCACCGGCGGCGAAGGCAGCGGCGGACCTGCGCTATCGTGACTTCCTCACGATCGCCCTGGTGGTGCCGGAGAAATACAGCTTCCCGGACAACTGGATTTACGTGCACTCGAAGGACGTGCAGGTCGGCCGCATCCAGAACTTCGGCTCGTGGTCACCCTACATGGTGAAGGAAGGGAGGACGTGCCTCGGCCTGGAGTTCTTCGTGTTCGAGGGCGATGCGACGTGGAACAAGCCCGACGCGGAGCTCGTCGAGCAGGGGAAGCGCGAGCTGGGCATCCTGAACCTCGTCGACCCGTCGAAGGTGGAGGCGGGGTACGTCGTGCGGATGCCGAAGGCGTATCCGTTCTACGATGAGCACTACAAGGCGAACGTCGCGAAGATCGTCGAGTGGCTGCGCACGAACGCGTCGAACGTCTATCCGGTCGGCCGCAACGGCATGCACCGGTACAACAACCAGGACCACTCGATGTTCACGGCGATGCTCACGGCGGAAAACATCGCGAAGGGCACGCGCCACGACGTGTGGACGGTGAACGTGGAAGAGGAGTACCACGAGGAGGCGAAGAAGGAAGACGCCACTCCGACGGTCGGTACGCGCGGCACCGGTCGCGATGCGCCGGTCATCCCGCGCCATCACTACGGCCCGGATCACCCCGTGAACAAGCCGGCGAAGACCGCCTGACGCGGTAGGCCCGTTACCAGAACCGCTTCGTCAGCCTAACGGCGCGAAGCTGCCAGCCATCGGGGATCGGAATGCCGATCCCCACGAAGCTCGCGGACCGTGTCCGGTCGAAGCCGGCATCGGTTGCCCATCGAAAATCGATCGACGCGGTGATGGTCGGCGGGGTGGTCGTGGTGTCGACCGCCGTCGACCGCACGATCGCGCGTGGCATGTAGTCGCGCACGAAGATGAGGAAATCCTGCCAGAGCTTGACCTCGTCGGGGGCGCTGGGCTGCGTGTACGCACCGGTGATGCGGGAAAACGTCCTGTTGTTCACCGCGTTCGCGAACTCGCGAAACAGTGCCGACGCGACGTCGCGAGACGGCGCCGGAAGTCGGTCGGCCGAGCTGTCGGGTGAGGCGGCGGGAGCGGGATTTCCGGGGGTCGGTGCGGGCGGCGTCGCGGGCGCGGCCGGTCGCGATGCGTCATAACGGGCGGCGGTGTCTCCGCGACTGGCAGACAATCGCGTCGTATCCGGTCGTGCCAGGGGCACGATGGGCGGCTGCGGTGTACCACCGGTGCCCTGAGTGGCGGTGGCCGCACCACGCGCTGATGCGCCGGTCGTGGTGCTCGCGACGGATCGCGGCTGGGCGCCCTGCGTCTTCGGGAGGGCCGGGGCCTCCGGTGTTCGCGCGCGTGCGGCGTTAGGCGCCGAGTCGACGGTTGTCGCGGGCGCGGTACGTGCCCCCGAGCCCGCGATGGTCGCCGAGTCGGCCGGGCGCGGCGCCGGCACGGTCGGTGGCGGTGCAGGGATGCTCGACGTGCTCGGAGTGGCGCTCTCGCCGGACGAGCCGAGGCTCCGATAGAGCGCCACCGCACCCACGATGGCGGCCGCGAGGACGCCCACGAGCCAGCGCGGTCGCGCACGCCGCGGAGGAGCATGCTCCGCCGGTGCACGCCCGGTGTCAGGCAGGGAGGCTGCGACGGGCGCCGTCACGACGGGCGACATCGCGGAGATGGCCGGCTGCGCTGCCACGACCGGCGCGGCGGCAACCTGAACGACGCAGACCGCGCGCTTGCCGCGCCAGGTGCACGCGATCTCGCTCAGCCCAGGCGCCATCGCCGTGACATACCCATCGGGAGACACCGTCGCGACGGCGGAGTCGCTGCTCTCCCAGGTGACGGACCCCCTGTCGGGCGAATCCTCCGTCGCGTCGAGCTCCACGATCAGCTCGATCGAGTCGCCCGTCACGAGCTCGATGCGCTGCTGCGAGAGGGTGAGCAGCGGCCCGGCCACGGATCCCGCGTTAGGTGTCACCGGAGTCACGGCCTCGCGCGCCGACTGCGTGCCCAGGCTATGGCGAACGGGATCGGTCGTGGCATCGACGACCGCCGCCGGCCCCCCACCGAAGGGCAGAGGGCTCGCGGGCGTCGTCGGCAGCGTCGGGTCGCGACCGCCCGGCGCCGCGCTGGCAAGCGCGATCAGCGACGTGCGTGCCCCGCTGGCGATCGCGGGATCGTCGGCGAGCATGTGAGCGACGTCGTTCAGCGACCGCCACCGGTCCGCGGGTGCTTTCGCGAGCATTCGCAGCACGAGCGCATCGAGGTCGGGCGGACAGTCGGGACGGAGCGACCGGACCGTCGGGGGCGGCGCCGTGGCGTGCGCCCATTGCATCTCGAGTGGAGAGCCGCGGAACGGTGTCTTGCCCGTGAGCAGCTCGTACGCGACCACGCCTAACGAATACTGGTCCGATGCCGCCGATACCCCCTGCGCCAGACACTGCTCCGGACTCATGTACGCCGGCGTGCCGATCACCAGCCCCGTGCGGGTCAGGTGCGCATCGTCGGCGGCCTTCGCGATGCCGAAGTCCATCACGACCACGTTGCCGCGGCGGTCGACCATGATATTCGCCGGCTTCACATCCCGGTGGATCACGCCCTCGCCGTGCGCGTACGCCAGCGCTTCGGCGACGTACCGCATGATCAGGCGAACGACGGGGACGGGGAGCGGACCCGTCGCCTTCACGATTGCGCTGAGTGGCAGCCCCTCCACCAGCTTCATCACGATGAACAGGAGCTCGTTGGCCTCCCGAACTCCATGAATCACGAGGATGTTGGGATGATCGAGCTTGGCCGCAATCCGTGCTTCGTGCTTGAACCGCCGATCCATCCCCTCGGTGTACAGCAGCTCGGGGAGCAGGGCCTTGATGGCGACTTTGCGGTTCAGCGACAGATCGTGCGCGAGAAAGACGACAGCCATCCCGCCACGGCCGATCTCTCCCGCGATGTCGTATTCGCCGAGGGTCGCTGTCCGGAGCGTCGAGAGAATTCGATCGACGTGTGGACGGTGCGGTCCGGTGATCTCGGCCGTTGGCGTCGCGTTCTCGGTGTCGAGCCGGGCCCCGCAGAACCCGCAATAGCGGTCGGCGGTCGTGGTCGCTCGGCCACACGCGGTGCAACGGATCTCGGTAGGCGCGGACATCTCGGACGACGTTTCGACGCTTGGGGAGTTGGGGGTTCGGTAAGGTGACGTCGCTGCCCCCACAGCGCTACGACATCAATTGCAGGACGGTTGACATTGCATGTTATAACAGCTAATATCAGCCCATGCCCAGTCGCCTTCAAGCCGAGATCAAGCAGAACAAGCCCTTTGCCAGCATCGAGCATGAGGCAATCCTGGGGCTTCTGCGAACTGCGGCCATCGTCGATCACGCGACCGACGAGGCGCTTCGGCCGTTCGGGGTGACGGGGACACAGTTCAATGTGCTGCGAATCCTCCGGGGGGCTGGCCCTAAAGGCCTGTGTGGTCGAGAGATCGGAGAGCGGATGATCACGCGGGTTCCCGACGTGCCTCGGCTCCTCGAGCGGATGGAAAAGGCGGGACACATCAGCCGGGAGCGGGATGCAAGCGACCGCCGCCATGTCACCGCACGCATCACCGCGGAGGGTGAAGCATTGCTGGAGAAGATCGGGGATGTCTCGACCGCTGTGGTCGACCGGTTCAAGCAGCTGTCAGAGGGTCAGTTGAGGTCACTCATCGACGCGCTGGATTTCGTTCGCGCGGGGTGAGAGGTCCTTTTTTTTACATAAATGCATGTTATAACGCTCGCTGTTGCAACGTTTACCAGAGGACCACCACAATGTCGAACACGCTCGCATTCGAAACGACCGCCGTCAGCATCGGGCTCCTGGCCCTGCGTCTCGTCGTTGGATTGTCCATGGCGGCTCACGGGTCGCAGAAGGTTTTCGGCTGGTTCGGTGGCTACGGGCTCGCCGGTACCGGTGGCTTCTTCGAGATGCTCGGCTTCAAGCCCGGTCGCACGTTCGCGTTCATGGCCGGAGCGACAGAGGTTCTCAGCGGCCTTCTGATTGCCCTCGGGCTCCTGGGGCCTGTCGGACCCGCGCTCATGCTGTCGGTCATGATCGTCGCTGCCCTGACCGTGCATCTGAAGAACGGCTACTTCGCGCAGTCGAACGGGGTCGAGGTGACCGTTCTGTTCGGGGTCGCGGCGATCGCGTTGGCGTTCACGGGGTTCGGCCAGTTCTCCATCGATGCGCTCGCCGGCCTCGATAGCATCTTCACGGCTGGCCACGCGGTCATCGCCCTGGCGCTCGGTGTCGCGGGCGCGATCGGCAATCTGGCGCTCCGCCGTCCGCAGCCGGCGTCGACGACCTCGACAGCGACGCAGTAGCAGTCAGTTCGAGGCGACAGCCAACCTGTCATCCCGAGCGACGGCGAGGGATCTTGTTCACGGAGCTCGTGGCCACATCAGCCACGAGTGACGCAGACGAGATTCCTCGCTTCGCTCGAATGACAACGCAGGATCCCGGAAGGCCAACGCGGCCGCTCGCCACGCCGACGCGGTCGCTCGCTACGACCACGGCGTCGTTCGCGGCGGCATTACCCTCCCGTGTCGTCACCACCGCCGTGGTATGCGCGGGTCTCTTCGTGGTGGCATCGGCGAGCTCCCGGCCTGAATCACAGACCAACGCGAAGGCGCCGATGTGTGCGCCCGCCGATGATCCGAACGCGAGCGCCGTACTCAACTGCATGACGCTCGTTCCGGTTCCGGACCTGCCGTCGGTCCAGGCGGTC
>Ga0075430_100005790_pt1 | contig 10425 bp, 6 predicted proteins | sample RhiMetdeltSRZDD4_FD_75294 | JGI IMG/M metagenome (GOLD analysis project Ga0075430, IMG submission 75294) | Populus rhizosphere microbial communities from Tennessee, USA - Rhizosphere MetaG P. deltoides SRZDD4 | ecosystem: Host-associated > Plants > Roots > Rhizosphere > Soil | place: USA...
ACCGGCCCGTCGATCGTTCTGAGATGCTCGAGCCCTTCGACACGCGCGTAGGCGACGGCGCGTGTGAGTGGCACGATCCAGGTTGCAAGGGACAGACGGCGAATCAGCGTGACGGGCCACGATCGATTCCAGGAAGGAAAATCGATTGCGTGATATGCCTCCTCGGGAGCTCGTTCTTCAGCAACGAGCCGTCGCAGGTCGTCAACGCTGCGGGCCTCGGCGAAGCGCGATTCGTCGACCGGGGTCTGAAATCGATCTTCGAGCGCCACCATCAGCTCGACGCGCTCGAGCGAGCTCAGACCGAGCTCCTCGAGCGTCGTAGCCCCGCTGACCTCGCGGCCGTGCGCAAACCGCGTCATGAGCGCCTCGAGTGGGTCCTCGCCAGCCGCTGCGGACGGTTTCGTGCCTGAGACAATCCAGTCGCGAATCGCGCCGCGCCGCAGCTTTCGAGTCCCTTCCGTACGGGGCAAGTCGCCATCGGTCCAGACCGATACGCCTCGAATCCGCTGGTGGTCGGACAGAACGGCGTTCGCCTGACGTACGATGTCGTTCGCGTTTGCGCCGGGCTCGAGCACGAGCACCGCGTGAACGCGTTCCTCGGCGCCGTTCGCCACGCCGATGACGGCGGAGTCGCGAACACCCGGGAACTGGTTCAGCGTGCGCTCGACGTCCTCGGGGAAGACGTTGAGTCCCTCGGGCGTTACGATCATTTCCTTCTTGCGCCCTTTGATGAACAGTCGACCGTCGCTGTCGCGCTCGCCGACGTCGCCGGTATGCAGCCACCCTTCGGCGTCGATCGGAGAATCGGCATTGACCACTTCGGCGTTCGTTGCGTAGTAACCGCTCGTGACGTTTTCCCCGCGAACGAGGATCTCGCCGTCTTCCGCAATCCGTACTTCGACGCCGGCGATTGGCTCTCCGACGGAACCCTCCTTCCGTCTCCTGAACGGATGGTTGAGTGTGACGATCGGTGCGGTTTCGGTCAGGCCGTAGCCCTGAAGCACGACAAAACCCATCCGGCGCCAGAATTCTTCGAGCTCCGACGAGAGTGGAGCGGCACCTACAACGAAGGCCCAGAACTTGAAACCGAACGCAGAGTGCACTCGCCTGTACTTCCACCACCGAGCGGGCACCGACGTGCCGGCCGCCGGCGCCTCCGCCGATTCGGGTATCGCGCGCGTCACGTACTCGCGCAGCACGTCGAGAATCTTGGGGACGCACACCAGCACCGATACACGGCGGTTCCGGATCAGATGGATGATGTCCTGCGGGTTCAAGCTGCGCGTGAAGATGACGGTTCCGTCAACCATCGGCGGAACGTTGGTTGCCATCGCCTGCCCAAACATGTGGCTGAGCGGCAGGAGATTGAGGAAGCGGATCGGCTGAAACGGGCGGGCATATTTGCGGTACTTGATGACTTCGCGTTCGACCGGGACGATGTTCGCCATCACGTTGCGGTGGCGAATGACGACGCCCTTGGGCTCGCCCGTCGCGCCTGACGTAAACATGATTTCGGTGATGTCGTCCCGTGACACGGCGATATCTGGCATCGGCGCATCGGCGCGCCAGTCGAGATCAGCAAACTGCCAAACCCGTGCAGGCCCGAACTCCGCGCCAGGCGGCAGTTCCGGAATGTCACCGCCCAGCAGGATTACGCGTGCGTCCACCAGCCGGCTGACCCTGGCGACGAATTCGGCCGAGGAGCGATAGTCGATTGGCACCACGATGATGCCGGCGACGAGACATCCCCAATAACATGCGATCCACTCAGGGCGGTTCTCGCCCCAGAAGACGACTTTGTCGCCCTTGTCGAGCCCGGCTCCGGTGAGCTTTGCGGCAAATCCGCGCGCGGCACGTCCAACCTGCTCATACGTATAGCTCCGGCGTCTGTAGCCGTCGTCGTACCCGAGGAATTCGTCGGGCGACGCAGACAGGTCCCGGAAGAAATCAATCAGCGTGTCACGCGCCACTGTCGGATTATCTCGCCTGTTCGGCCTGGTTGGGCATTTCACCGAGAACAGTAAGAGGAGGATAACGCGACTAAGTTTTTCATTGCCGGGATTCGACCCCAACAGCGACTACAATGTCACCCTCACAATGCGCATCTTTCTGACCGGGGCAACCGGGTACATCGGATCGGCTGTACTCGAAGCGCTGCTGCGCGGCGGGCATACCGTGGTTGCTCTCGTGCGGGATCCTGAAAAGGCCGAACACCTGAAGCTGCGCGGTGTGCATGCGATCGTCGGCGACTTGGCCTTACCTAAGTATTACGCTGCGGCGGCCGAAGGATGCGACAGCATCATTCATGCGGCGCTCGAGCTGTTCAAACGCGGACCCGATGTGGATCGACAGGCGATCGACGCGCTGCTGGGCGCGGCGATCCGGCATTCAGCCAAAGGCCAGGCTGTCAGCTTCGTCTACACGTCGGGCGTATGGGTACTGGGGAACACAGCGGGCGCTGCTGGCGAGGATGCACCTGTGCGCCCGACACCGCTCGTCGCGTTTCTGCCCGAGCATGAGCAGCTCATCCTTGACGCGGGGCGCGGACGGATGCTTCGCACCGCCGTCGTGCGGCCAGGCATCGTCTACGGAGGCGCGCGCGGCATCATCGCAGATCTGTTGAAAGACGCTGCCAACGGGCTGCTCCGCGTTGTCGGTGACGGGAGAAATCGCTGGGCATGCGTGTACGACCGGGATCTGGCCGATCTGTACCTGCGGGTCGCGACAATGCCCGAGGCTTCGGGGATCTATCACGCCAATGATGAGGCGGATGAGCGTGTGGCTGACATCGTGGAAGCGGTCGCGCGGCACGCGAAGATGCAGCCGGACGTCCGCCACGTGCCCATCACCGAGGCCCGCGCGAAGATGGGTCCGTATGCCGATGCGCTCGCGCTGAATCAGATTGTGCGCAGTCCCCGGGCGAAGGAGCTTGGCTGGGGGCCGGCGCTTCACTCGGTGTCGGGCAATGTCCCGAGATTGCTCGAGGAATTCAGGGCGGCTCGAATGGCGGCTGCCTGATCGCCAAAAAGCTTCGCGAACCTTGACAGAGTTCGACGAGCGTCCCTAGAATCCACGCGTTCTCACGGAATCCCGGGCATTTTCGTCGACTTCCGACACCTCGTGATCATACCGTCATGCCACTGACGGATCGCCAGGAGTCCTATGCATAGTCGGGTTGCTGGGTGCGTCGTTGCGGCGGCGTTTCTCTCGCTCGCGCCCGCAATGGCCGGTGGTCAGGTCGCCGGTGGTCCGGGATTGGCGCGCACACCAGACGGTCGCCCCGACATGTCTGGCATCTGGCAGGTAATGAATGGTGCGGCCTGGAATATCCAGGACCAGAACGCGGCACCCGGCCCGCACAGCGCACCCTGGTTGGGCATTCCCGCGAGTCGAGGCGTCGTCGAGGGCAACGAGATTCCTTACCAGCCGTGGGCGCGCGCGAAGAGAGAGGAGAACTACAAGAACCGGCTGACACTCGATCCTGAGGTCAATTGTTATCTTCCCGGCGTCCCGCGGATCATGTACATGCCGCTGCCGTTCCAGATCATTCAGACGCCGACCTACATCGGAATCCTTTTCGAGTACGTGCACGCGATCCGGCACATCTACGTCGACGGCAGCCCGCACCCCGAAGGTCCGATCGAATGGTGGATGGGCGACTCACGTGCGCGGTGGGAGGGCGACGCGCTCGTCGTCAGCGTGCGGCATTTCAATGCCGATACATGGTTCGATCGCGCAGGCAATTTCCACAGCGAGGAGATGCAGCTCACGGAGCGGTTCAGCTTCGTGGACCGCGACACCATCAACTATGAAGTGACGGTCACCGATCCAAAGGTGTTTACGCGTCCCTGGAAGATGAGCATGCTGTTGTATCGCCGGAAGGAGGCGAACGTGCAGCTGCTCGAACACTCCTGCTATGCATTCGACGGCGTCGCTGTGGGAACCAGACCCGGAGACAAGATCGCGCGCTAGCGCGAGCGATGTCCCGAAAGGAGGTCGCGTGAGGAATCGATGCTTTGGCGCAGTTGGGGCGATCGTGATCGCGGCATCGTTGGTTGCAGCAGGCCCCGTCGCAGGTCAGGCGACCGGCGCTCAACAGACGTCGGCCGCGGCCGCGCCACGATGGGATCCACCTCGGACAGCGGACGGCCAGCCGGACATCCAGGGTTATTGGAGCCAGCGGAGCGACATCACCACGTACAGCATCCAGGCGGGCCTCGTTGATCGCGACGAGCACACGAGAATCGGCGGCCAGGCCCCGCAGAAGGGCAAGCCGGTGATCGACCCACCCGACGGCAAGATTCCTTACCTGCCTGGGGCGGCGGAGAAGGCCGCGTTTCATTACTCGGAGCATAAGAGGCCGTCCAAAGTCGAATACCTGGACCCTGTTTCACGCTGCTTCGAGGAGGGCGTTCCCAGGATCAACTACCAGGGGAACATGCGGATACTTCAGTTTCCGAAGTACATCGTGATTCTGCACGAGTTCGGTCATCACTATCGCGTCATCTATCTCGACGGACGCCCGCCCGTCGGCGACACGCTCAAGTTGTGGATGGGAGATTCGCGCGGACGGTGGGAAGGCAACACCCTCGTCGTCGACGTGACCAACCACAATGACAGGACCTGGTTCGACATCGTCGGGAGCTTCCACAGCGACGCCATGCGAGTGCAGGAGCGATGGACCTTTGCGAGCGCGGACCGGATCGACTACGTCGCGACGATCGAGGATCCAAAAGTGTTCGCGAGGCCGTGGAAGCTCGCGGTGACGATGGGGCGCAACAAGCCGGAAGAACAATGGGAAAGCGCGATATGCGAAGGCAACAAGGCCGTTCATGTCGCCTTCGACCTGCCCTGGTGACGCGAGCGCGCGGATTAGTTCGGCAGGTGAGCAATGACGGACGGATAACGACCCAAGGCCTCGGTCGCGTCGGCGTCGTCAGGAGGTAACGAATAAACAACGGGACGTAGCGGTCACACAGAAGAAGCCGTTCGTCGGTCGAGTCGTCGCTCGGAGGTGCCGAACCGGAGTCTGAAGAGACACTCTGTGAAAGGAGAGCGCCAATGGGACGTCTTTGCACTTGGGCGTTGGTGGCCGTGGTCGCAATTCTCCTCATGCCTGGAGTCGGTCTTGCCCAGGAAGCCACGATCGGTGGAACCGTCACCGACTCGACATCAGGGGTCCTCCCTGGAGTCGTCGTGCGAGCGGTGCACGAGGCGACGGGCACTCAGTTCGAAACCGTTACCGATGACCGCGGCGTCTTTCGGATTCCAGTACGGATCGGCGTGTATCGGATGACCGCAGAATTGTCTGGCTTCAGGCCCCTGGAGCGCAGCGGGCTGGAGGTCCTGGTCGGCCAGCAGATCACGATCAACCTCGAAATGTCGCCTTCTACCGTGTCGGAGACGGTGACCGTGACAGGTGAGGCGCCGCTCGTCAACGTCGCGACCTCTCAGCTAGGCGGGAACATCGACTCACGGCAGATGCAGGAGCTGCCGGTAAACGGGCGCAACTTCCTGGATCTGTCGCTGCTGGCGCCAGGTAACCGCGCGAACCACACCGAGGCCGGCGGCGTGCCCGTGACGACTGGCCTTGGCACGGTCCAGCTCAACGTCGACGGCATGCAGGTCACGAACAACTGCTGTGGCGGGGCGAACCGTCAGCCGAGCTTCGGCCGCGATGCGATTGCGGAGTTTCAGTTCATCTCCAACCGCTTCGATGCGACGCAGGGGCGCTCGTCCGGCGCGCAGGTGAACGTCATTACCAAGTCGGGCACCAATACTCCGTCAGGCTCGGTCTCGGGTTACTTCCGGCACGACAGCCTCAATGCGGAGGACTTCATCCAGCACCGCGTGCTGCCGTACTCGAACCAGCAGATCAGCACGTCTGCCGGCGGCCCGATCCGGCGCGACCGGATGCACATCTTTTTCAACTACGAATACGAGCGCGAGCCGTCAACCGTCACGCACAACACGCCGTATCCGAGCTTCAATATCGATCTGCCGCAAACCCGCACGCAGCACAAGCCGAGCCTGCGCGTCGACAGCCAACTGTCGTCTGACACGCGCTTTACCGTATCCAGCTACATGTGGCGCGACTACCAACCGATTGATGGCACGCAGGGGACGATTGGCGGTGCGACCAACCACCCGGCTAATTCGGTCAGCTTCGACAAGTACGCCGAGGCGCTGCAGGGCACGTTCACCCGCGTGCTCAGCAACCGGGCGTTCAACGAAACGAGGGTCGGCTGGGCGGCCAACCGGTGGCTGATAGAGCCAAACGTCAAGTGGACGAACCCGACCGGGATCGCCAACGCGCGAAATCCGCTGGCCAACCAGCGGCAGTACGCGCCGGTGATCAACCTGCGCGGTTTCAACATCGGCGGCGGGACGAACTTCCCGCAGTTCATCGGCCAGGACGTCTACACGTTGCGAAATGATCTGACGATCTCGGCGGATCTGCGGGGACGTCATGACATGCGCGTCGGCGGCGAGTATCTGAAGTATTTGATGTGGCACGACTGGTGTAATTTCCTGCGCGGCAACCTGATTGCCGACAACGGCCCGGTGCCTGCCAACATCGAGCAGCTCTTCCCCGTGTGGAACGATCCTGGCACGTGGAACCTGGCGGCACTTTCGCCCATCTCGCGCGAGTTCCGCACGTCGTTTGGCCCCTGCAACATCCGCAGCCCGCGCGATATCTTTGCTGTCTGGTTCCAGGACGACTGGCATCCGACGTCGCGCCTGACGCTGAACATCGGCGTTCGCTACGATGTCGAGACCGACACCTTCGCCAATGAGATCGGCGTCGAGCCATTCCTGCCCGCAAACCGCCCGCTCGATACCGACAACATCGTGCCGCGCCTTGGCTTCGCGTACAGCCTGAACGATCGAACCGTGATCCGCGGTGGCGCGGGCAAGTACTACGCGTGGCTCATCAACCAGGTGGCGCATCCAATCCGGTTCGCGAACACTCAGCGCGTGCTGTCAGCGCTCTACGACGGCCGCCCCGACTTCGCGGTCAACCCATGGAATGGGCCGTTGCCGAGGGCCGAGGATCTGGAGCAGGCGTTCTGCAACGTGAACTTCCGGCCTGGGTGCATCAGGCGCGCGCTCGGCCAGACGATCGCACCGCCGAACGCCGAAAATCCGTACAGCTATCAGGCGTCGTTTGGAGTGCAGCGGCAGATCGGCGACACGATGGGTGTGACTGTCGATTACTCCTACAACGGCACGCGCAAGGATCGGGTTCAGAACTACAACATCAACCTGAGCTTCAACCCCGCGACAGGGTTGAACTACCCGTTCACCGACATCAACAGCCGTCCCTATCCCGAGTGGGCCGCGGTTCCGATGGACATCTTCGAGGGGTGGGGCAACTATCACGGCTTGGAGACGTCGTTCACCAAGCGGCTGAGCAATCGCTGGCAAGCCGCGGCCACGTACAGCCTCTCGTGGTACCGCGACGGCGATCCTCAACCCTGGAGCGGCGTGATGAACCCGGTCTTGTTCCCGCTGCTGGACCCGCTCGGTGAGAGCTACGGGCTGGCAATCACCGACCAACGGCACCGTGCCGTCTTCAACGGAATCTGGCAGATGGGATACGGGTTCCAGTTGAGCGGTCTCTACTTCTTCGGGTCCGGGCAGCGCTTCGGCACAAGGTACGGCGGAGATGCGCTCAACACGGGCGGCATTGGCAACGCGAATGATCCCGCACTCGGGAATCCGTCTATCAGCGCGAGAGCTCGACCGGCGAGCGCGGGCGGCGGCGCGACGCCGCGAAACGCCATTCTGGGCGATCCGATTCACCGCGTCGATGTGCGGCTCCAGAAGCGGTTCGAGCTCGTGGGGCGCTCGACCATCGACGGGCTGTTCGAGGTCTTCAACCTGTTCAACCACGCCAACTACGGCTCTTACACTGGGCAGGAAAGCAGCCCGCAGTACGGGCAGCCTTCGTTCAACCCGAATGTGGCATATCAGCCACGGATGGCGCAGTTGGGATTCCGACTCGCATTTTAAACAGGACGTCACTATGACCACTTGGGATCGCCGCGTCGTGTTGATGTTGGCCGTCACCGCGTTCTGCGCCGTTGCGCAGCAGGCAGCATCAACCCAATCGCGTCCCGCTGTAGGGACTGCCAACAAGGAGGCTGTGACTCGCGGCGAAGCCTGGTTCTATCAACGCTGTGCCTTGTGCCACATGGGACGCATCGTGAAGGATGACGTCTATCAACCGATGGGGCCTCGGCTGAATGGTGTGCTCAAGGGGGCTACGCCAGAACGCGAGAAGCTCGTTCGACAGCAGATTGAACGAGGCTCACCGCGAATGCCTGGCTTCCAATACACCTTCACCCCGGCGGAACTCGACGAGTTGATGACCTATATCAAGGCGCTCTGACGATTGGGAGGTCCAATGTCCAATTGGAAATGGCTGCTGTTGATCATCGGAACCGTCCTGATCACCGCGGGCGGGCGGACAGCGCCCGCGCAGTCCTCCGGGGCCGCCGGTGTCATACAGGGCAACATCAAATCAGCAGACGGCGGACCGATGGAGGGCGTTGTCGTTTCGGCTCGCGCGTCGGGCAAGAGTTTCACCACATCGGTGTTTACCGACGGGCAGGGCAACTACACATTTCCGTCGCTTGACGCGGGCCAGTACAAGCTGTGGGCGCAGGCAGTTGGCTTCGACGCGGCCCGATCTGAATTCGCCCTTATGGGAACGGGCATCAACCGCAGCCTCACGATGGCTCGCATCAAAGACGTCGGCCGGATTGTGAAGCAGATGTCCGGTGTCGAGTTCCTCAGAAGTCTGCCGCAGAGCACCGCTGCTGACCGTCGCATGGTGCATGCGTACAAGAACAACTGCACGGGATGCCATACCGCGAGTCATGCGCTCGGCAACCGCTGGGATGCACGCGGCTGGGGTGTCCTCGTCGATCTGATGACGGTGTTCCCCAGCACGGGAGAACCGGTTCCCGCGATGCGACCCACACCTGATCGCATGGGCAGCCCCATGATCGCGGCGTATCGGAACGAGCTGGCCGAGTATCTCGGCCGGGCCCGCGGCGCCACCGAGCTCAGCGATCTGAAATTGCTCCCGCGGCCGACGGGCGAGGCCACGCAGGTGGTGATTACCGAGTACGACCTGCCACGTACCGACGGGCGCAACCACTTTGACGACGGCAGCGATTGGTCGATGGGTACGCCGTCGCGTTTTGTCGGCCGTGCCGCCCACGATGTATGGCTTGACGCTGCCGGCAATGTCTGGATGGCAGACGACCTGGTGCCCAACCGGACACTCGCCAAACTGGACCCGCGTACAGGCAAGGTCACCGATTACGCGCTCAAGGGGGAAGACGGGAAGACCATAGCCACCCATAGCGTCGTCGTCGACAGTGTCGGACGTGTGTGGGCGACCGGGGACGGCAACTTCGTCATGTACGACACGCGCAACGGCGACTTCAAGGAATTCCGTCGGCCAGCCGGCATGAAAGCGACGGTGGGCGGAACCCTGGATGTCGATTCGAAGGGCAATCCGTGGGCGACGTCCTTGAACGGCGTGCTCAAGCTCGATGCGGCCACAGGCCAGTACACACACTACGAAGGACCTCCGGCCCCGGACGGATTGTGTGGCGCCGATTGTGGAGGGTGGGGAACCTATGGCAATACGGTCGACCGGAATGACAATGTGTGGGCGACCAATCCCGGACTCGATCGTCTTCTGAAAATCGACAGCCGAACAGGCAAGGTGACGGTCGTCAATCTCGAGGCGTTGCAGATGGCCGAGGTCACAGAGGTCGATCGGCAGCGCCGCCGAACCGTGCGAGCGAGCCAGAACAGTGCGCCGCCGGGACACAAAGCACCTCGTCGTCTTGCGGCGGATCCAAATGGCGATGTGATCTGGGTGGCGCTGTACACCGCAGATCGGCTGGCAAGAGTGGACACCAAGACGAATGAAGTGAAGGAGTACCCGCTCCCGACGCCGTACAGCTCGCCGTACGCGACGGCTGTGGACAAAAACGGCATCGTCTGGATTAATACGATGAACCACGACGTGCTGACGAAATTCGACCCGAAAACGGAAAGGTTCACGGAGTACACGCTGCCTACGCGCGGCACCGAGATCCGGCACGTCCAGATCGACAACAGCACGAACCCGCCGACCGTCTGGGCGCCGTACAATCGCACGAATAAAGTGGTTCGCATCCAGTTCCGGACGACGGCCAATCAACAGACGAGGGCGGCACGTTAGCTGGTAGCTGGTAGCTGAGTATTTTGGTTCCGTGGCAGGTGGTGGTCGGTAGCCGTTACTGGTGGATCGTTCGCGGTAGGTGTCAGCTACGAACTACGAGCTACCACCTACCAGCTGGCAGGAGGCATTACATGCGCAGGATGTGGCTCCCGGTCGTGGCGATGGCGCTTCTCGCG
>Ga0075430_100005795_pt1 | contig 10420 bp, 7 predicted proteins | sample RhiMetdeltSRZDD4_FD_75294 | JGI IMG/M metagenome (GOLD analysis project Ga0075430, IMG submission 75294) | Populus rhizosphere microbial communities from Tennessee, USA - Rhizosphere MetaG P. deltoides SRZDD4 | ecosystem: Host-associated > Plants > Roots > Rhizosphere > Soil | place: USA...
CCACCACCGCCGGGGAGCCCTTCTGGCGCATCGCGCTGATCCGGAAGGTGCCGACGCCGGCGAGGTTGTAGGCGGTGTTGAGCTCCATCTCGTCCTCGTACTCCTTGATCTGGCGCTCGTTCAGCACTTCGTAGAGCAGCTGCTGCACCGACTCCGCGGTCATCACCGCCTGGTTGACCGGCATGGCGACGCCGTTGATCTTGATGTTGATCGGCGCGCCGACCGACATGAAGATGTCGGAGGCCTTCTTATCGGCCATGATCGTGAACAGCTTTTTCATCGCAGACATGGAGCCCCTCCCATCCATTGGCCGGGGAGTCTCCCCGGCCCTGTAGCGCTAGTTTAATCCCCTCGCAGCAGTTCGTTCAGGCTGGTCTTGGCGCGGGTTTTCGCGTCGACCGTCTTTACTATCACCGCACAGTACAGGCTGTATTTGCCGTCCGGGGAGGGCAAAGTGCCCGAAACCACCACGGATCCGGCCGGCACCCGCCCATAAAGGATGCGACCGCTGGCGCGGTCGAGGATGCGGGTGCTCTGGCCGAGGTACACGCCCATGGAAAGGACGCTGTTTTCCTCCACGATCACGCCCTCGACCACCTCCGAGCGCGCGCCGATGAAGCAGTTGTCCTCGATGATGACCGGGTTCGCCTGCAGCGGCTCGAGCACGCCACCGATGCCGACGCCGCCCGAAAGGTGGACGTTCCTGCCGATCTGGGCGCAGGAGCCGACCGTGGCCCAGGTATCGACCATCGTTCCCTCGTCCACATAGGCCCCGATGTTGACGAAAGAAGGCATCAGGATGACGTTCTTCGCGATATAGGCGCCGCGCCGGGCCGCCGCGGGCGGCACGACGCGGAAGCCGGCTTTCGCGAAATTGAACGACTCGAACTTCGACGGCACCTTGTCGTAGTAGCGCTTTTCGATCACCCGGTTGTCCTGCAAGCGGAAGGAAAGCAGCACCGCCTTCTTCAGCCACTGGTGCGTGACCCATTCGCCGTTGGACTTTTCGGCGACGCGCAGCTTTCCCGAGTCCAGGCCGGCGATCGCTTCCTTGACCGCGTCGCGCAGTCCCTTGGTCGGCTTGAGAGTGGCACGGCTCTCCCAGGCGTCCTCGATGATTTTCCTTGCCTTCATAAGCCCTTGGAAAATTCCATGATCCTGCGGCTCGCCTCGACGCATTCGCCGAGGGGCGGGACCAATGCGACCCGCACGTGATTGCGGCCGGGATTCAGCCCGTGTACCTCGCGTCCGAGAAAGCTTCCGGGGAGCACGAGCACATTGTATTCATGGTGCAGCCGCCGCACGAACTCGACGTCATCGATCGGGGTCTTCATCCAGACATAGAACCCCCCGTCGGGCCGTTCGGCCTTGAGCAACGGCAGCACGGCGTCGAATTTGTCCGCGTACAGGCGGCGGTTCTCCCGCACGTGCTCCTCGTCGTTCCACGCCGCGATCGAGGCGGCCTGCACCGCGAGGCTCATGGCCGAGCCGTGGTAGGTGCGATAGAGCAGGAATTTCTTCAGCAGGGCCGCATCGCCGGCGACGAAGCCCGAGCGCATCCCGGGCACGTTGGAACGCTTGGACAGGCTGGAGAACGCCACCAGCCGGGAATAGTCCTTCCGCCCCAATTGAAACGCGGCCTGCAGCGCCCCCAGGGGCGGGCGCTCGAAGTAGATCTCCGAGTAGCACTCGTCCGAGGCGAGGACGAAGCCATGCCGGTCGGAAAGCTCGAACAGGCGCCTCCAGTCGTCCAGGCGCAACACCTTGCCGCTCGGATTGGCGGGGGAGCAGGCATACATCAGCTTCACACCTTCCCAGCTCTCGGGCTCGCCGTAGGCCGGGACGGCGCCCGCGAGCAGGGCCGCGCCCTCGTAGATCTGATAGAACGGATTCGGGCACACGACCTTCGCGTTTTCATTTGAATCTATTGCTGTTTGAGCAAAGGCGAAGAGCGCTTCCCGCGAGCCGTTCACCGGAAGCACCTGGGTTGCCGGGTCGGGCGCCGGGATGTCGTAACGCCGCGCGAGCCACCCTGAAATTGCCTGGCGGAGCTCCGGCGTGCCGGCGGTCAGCGGGTAGCGGGCGAGGCCGTCGAGCGCCCCGGACAGGGCGTCCTTGATGAAACGGGGCGTCGGGTGCTTCGGCTCGCCGATCGAAAGGTTGATCTCGCCCGGCCTACCACCGCTCATTTCCCCTATTAGCGCGCGGAGCTTCTCGAACGGGTAGGGGTTGAGTCGGTCGAGCAGGGGGTTCAAACGTCCCCGGCCCATCCACGCTTCCGGTGCTCGGCGACCACGCGGGTGTGGATCCCCCCGCGCACGTTGAAGCGCGCCTCCAGCTTCATGTAGCGCGGCTTCGTCGCGCGCACCAGGTCGTCCAGGATGCGGTTGGTCACCGCTTCGTGGAACGCGCCTTCGTTGCGGTACGACCAGACGTAGAGCTTGAGCGACTTCAGCTCGACGCAGCGGCGGTCGGGCACGTACTCGAGCACCAGCGTGGCGAAGTCCGGCTGCCCGGTCAGCGGGCAAAGGCAGGTGAACTCCGGGATCTCCATGTGGATCCGGTAGTCGCGCTGCGGCGTCGGGTTGGCGAAAGTTTGGAGCCGCTTGCTGGATCGGGAAGGCACGGAAAAACCCGGGCGAGAAGAAAGCGCGGCGATGTTATCATTTTTGCCGTGCGGCTAACTCAAATAAGACTATCCGGATTCAAGTCCTTCGTAGACCCCACCTCGATACAGATCCCCGGCCCGCTGGTTGGCGTGGTCGGACCGAACGGCTGCGGCAAGTCGAACGTCATCGACGCGGTGCGCTGGGTGCTGGGCGAGAGCCGCGCCTCGGCGTTGCGCGGCGACTCGATGCAGGACGTGATCTTCAACGGCTCGGTGAACCGCAAGCCGCTGGCGCGCGCCTCGGTCGAGCTGATTTTCGACAACGCGCAGGGCCGCGCCGCCGGCCAGTGGTCGCAATACGCCGAGATCTCGGTGAAGCGCAGCCTGCAGCGCGACGGCGAGTCGAGCTACTGGATCAACGGCAGCCACGTGCGCCGGCGCGACATCACCGACATGTTCCTCGGCACCGGCCTCGGCCCGCGCGCCTACGCCATCATCGAGCAGGGGATGATCTCGCGCGTGATCGAGGCCAAGCCCGAGGAGCTGCGCGTGTTCCTCGAGGAGGCCGCGGGCATCTCGCGCTACAAGGAGCGCCGGCGCGAGACCGAGAACCGGCTCGCCGACACGCGCGAGAACCTGGCGCGCGTCACCGACATCCGTCTCGAGCTGGGCGCGCAGATCGAGAAGCTCGAGGCGCAGGCGCAGGTCGCGACGCGCTACAAGGAATACCACTCCGATCTCCAGCTCAAGCAGCACCTGCTCTGGTATCTGCGGCGGCGCGACGCCGCCGCGGAGCGCGAGCGCCACCGTCAGGAACTGGCCCGGATCACGAACGAACTGGAATCGCACAACGCCGAGCTGCGCAGCGTCGAGTCGCGCCTCGAGGCCGCGCGCGCCACGCATTACGCGGCCGGCGATACGCTCAACACCTCGCAGGGAACGCTGTACGCCGCCAACGCCGAGGTCGCGCGCTTCGAGTCCGAGCTGCGGCACGCCGAGGAGACGCGCAGCCGGCTCGAGAGCCAGCACACCGAACGCCGCGCCCAGCTCGGCTCCTGGCGCTCGCAGCGCTCCGACCTGACGCAGTCGCTCCACACCTGGGCGGTGAAGGCGGTGGAAGCGAAGCAGCGCGTGGCCGGGGCGAAAGGCAGGCTGGAAGCGGAAAACGACTTGCTGCCGCTGGCCGAGCAGGCGTTCCGCACTTCGCAGGAAGGCCTGGAGGCGGCGCGCGGCGCGCTGACGCACGCCCAGAGCCGGCTGCAGCTCGAGCAGGCGAACGGCGCCCACCTCGAGCGCGGTGCCCAGGCCCTGGATCAGCGCCGTGAGCGGCTCGAGGCCGAGCTGGCAGCGCTTCCGGAGCCGCGGGCCGGCGTCCAGAACCCGGATGACCTGCAGCGCGCGCTCGCCGCGGCCCAGCAGGCATTCGAGGGGCTGCAAGCGGAACACACGGCGGTCGAAGGGCGCCGCTCGGCCGGCGCCGAGGCCCTGGGCGCCGCGCAGCGGGAACACGCGGCGGCACAGGCGCAACTCGACACCCTGCGCCAGATCCAGGCCTCGACCGAGGACAACGCGCCGCTGCGCGAATGGCTCGATCGTCACGGCCTCGGCCACGCGACGCAGCTGTTCCAGAAGCTGCGCATCGACCAGGGTTGGGAGACCGCGGTCGAGGCGGTGCTGCGCGAGCGGCTGCACGCGCTCGAGCTCACCGACGCCGCCCGGCTGCGGGCAGCGCTTTCCGATCGCCCGCCGGTCAAGGCGAGCGTGTTCGATCATGGAGCGCGCTCCACCGCGGCAGCGGCGGCCGGACTGCCGCTCACGGCCAAGGTCCATGTCACCGACCCGGCGGTAGCGGGAGCGCTCGCCGACTGGCTCTGCGGCGTGATCGCGGTCGAGGGCACCCCCGATGCGCGCCAGCGGGAGGCGCTGGCGCACGGCATGGTCATGGTGAACCGCGCCGGAGACCAGTTCACGCGCCACACCGTGAGCTTTCACGCACCCGATCCGCACGACGCCGGGCTGCTGGCGCGCCAGGCCGAGATCGAGGAGCTCGAGAAGCGCTGCCGCGAGCTCGCCGGCGGGCTGGCCGACACCGAGTCGGAGCAGCAGCGGCACGAGGAAGGCTTGCAGGTGCAGGAGCAGGCCCTGGAGAAGGCGCGGCTCGAGATCTCGGCACGGCAGAAGCTTCTGCACGAAGCGCAAATCGAAGGCGTCAAGCGCTCGCAGGCGCAGGAGCGCTACGCGCAGGTGCGCACGGAGCTCGACGAGGTGCTGGCCGAAGCCGGGCGGGGCCGGGAGGCGCTGGCGAGAAGCCGCACCGGCGCGGCGCAGATCGCCGAGGACATCGCGCAACGGAAAATCCATGCGGAAAAGGCGCGCGAGGCGCTGCTGGCGGCGGAGCGCGCGCTCGCGGCGCAGCGCCAGGCGGCCCAGCAGGCCGAGCGCGAGGCCCAGGACGCGCTGTTCGGCGAGCGCGAGTGCTCTTCCAAGATCGCCGAGATCGACAACGCGGTGCGCGTGATCGATCAGCAGATCACGCGCGCCGAGGTCGAAGTGGCGCGCCTGAACGAGGAGCTCGCCGCCGACGCAATCCCCGGGATCAAGGAATCCCTGGGCGCGGCGGTGGAAGCCCGGATCAACTGCGAAAAGCAGCTCGCCGAAGCGCGCAACGCGGTCGAGGCGGCTTCGGCTGCGCTGCGCGAGCTGGAGGAGGCGCGGTTGCAGGCCGAGGCGCGCGCCGCGCCGCTGCGCGAGAAAGTGAACGAGCTGCGCCTCAAGGAGCAGGCGGCGCAGATCAATTTCGACCAGTTCGCCAACCAGCTCGCCGAGGCCGGCGCGGACGAGCAGCTGCTCGCCACCGAGGCCGACGGCGCGCCGCGCGCCTCGTCGCTGCAGGGCGAGATCACCCGCATCACGCAGGCGATCAACGAGCTCGGCGCGGTGAACATGGCCGCGCTCGAGGAGCTGCGCACCAGCCAGGAGCGCAAGGCCTTCCTCGACGCGCAGTCGGCCGACCTCGATGAGGCGGTGCGCACGCTCGAGGACGCGATCCGGAAAATCGACCGCGAGAGCCGCGAGCTGCTGCGCGCGACCTTCGACACGGTGAACCGCCATCTCAGCGAGCTGTTTCCGACGCTGTTCGGCGGCGGCGACGCGACGCTGAGCATGACCGGCGAAGAGATCCTCGACGCCGGCGTGCAGGTGATGGCGCACCCGCCCGGCAAGCGCAACACCTCGATCCACCTGCTGTCGGGCGGCGAGAAGGCGCTGACCGCGATCGCCCTGGTGTTCTCGCTGTTCCAGCTCAACCCCGCGCCGTTCTGCCTGCTCGACGAGGTGGACGCGCCGCTCGACGATTCCAACACGCTGCGCTTCTGCGATCTCGTCAGGCGCATGTCGGCGCACACCCAGTTCCTGTTCATCAGCCACAACAAGATCTCGATGGAGATGGCGTCGCAGCTGATCGGCGTGACCATGCCCGAGTCGGGCGTGTCGCGCGTCGTCGCAGTCGATATCGAGGAGGCACTGCGCATCCGGGAGGAGCTCGCTGCCTAGGTCCCCATGAGCGAGCTCGTGCTCGGCCTGCTGGTGCTCGGCGGGGCGTTGTTCGCCGGCGTGATCGTGTACAACAGCCTGCAGGAGCGTTCGGCGCGCCGCGCCGCCCAGCGCGCCTTCGCCGCGCACTTCGCCGACCCGCTGGCGGCGGAGCCGGTGTTCGAGAAACCCGCGAACAACCTCGAGGCGCAGCCCGATCCCCGCGTCGACTACGTGATCGAACTCAACCTCGAGCGTCCCGCGGCGCCCGCGGTGGTGCTCGAAGGCTGGGCCCCGATCCAAAGCCGCTTTGCCCGGCGCGCCATGCTGACCGAAGGCGAAACCGCCAGCAGGCTGAGCGCCGCGCTGCAGCTCGTCAGCCGCGCCGGCGTGGTGAGCGAAGCCGAGCTGCTCGAGTTCCGCACCGCGGTCGAAACGCTGGGCACGACGCTCGGGGCGACGCTCGCCGCGCCGGAAATGCGCCCGGCGCTGGAGGCGGCACGCGAGCTCGATCGCGCCTGCTCGGACAGCGATATCCAGGTCGCCTTGCATGTCGTGGGCGCGGGAGGAATGGCAGCCGACCTCGGCGAGCAGCCTTTTCAGGTGGTGCGGCGCGAGGACGGGGTTACGCTGGTCCTCGACGTGGCCGTTACACCGGACCTCGACCGCAGCTACGAAGCGATGGTGCGCGCCGGGCGCGGCCTTGCCGATGCGCACGGCGCGCGCCTGGTCGACGACCGCGGCAACGCGCTCGACGAGCGCGCGCTCGCTTCGATCGGCGCGCAGCTCGAGGCGGTGCGCCAGACGCTCGCCGCCCGCGGCATCGAGACCGGCAGCCCGCTGGCGCTGAGGTTGTTTTCGTAAAAATGGCGATTCCGAAACACATTCGCGCTGCGGCCAAGAAGCTGCGAAAGACGATTGCTCACCACAACTACCTCTACCATTCGCTTGACGAACCTGAGATCGAGGACGCTGAATTCGATCGACTCTTTCAGGAACTCGTTTCGCTGGAAGAGCAATACCCCGGACTCCAGACGGCCGACTCCCCGACAAAGCGTGTCGGCAGTACTCGTGCGGTCGATTTGCCATCAGCGAGACATGCCGTCCGCATGCTCTCAATACTGAATGCACCTTCTACCGATGTTTCCGAATGCTTCACCTTTGATGCACGCATTCGCAAAGATCTGGGGCTTACGCCTTCCGATGAACCCGTCGAATACCTTGCGGAGCTGAAAATCGATGGCGCTGCGGTCAGTCTCAGATACGAAAATGGCCGCCTTATTCGAGGCGCAACGCGCGGGGACGGCGAGGTTGGCGAAGACGTTACGCAGAACCTAAAGTCAGTTCAGAACATTCTTCATGAGCTACGGATTCCTCAACCGCCACTCATGCTCGAAGTGCGCGGCGAGGTTTTCATGTCGCGAAGCGATTTCGAGGAGCTCAACAGTACGCTTGCCTCCCGGGGCGGTAGGCCTTTCAAGACTCCACGCAATGCGGCTGCGGGCACTATCCGTCAGCTTGATTCAAGTGTCTTGTCTCTCAAGAGGCTTTCCTTCTTGGCGCATGGATTCGCAGAAGGTGAGGGTTGGCACATTCCGAGTACTCAGAGCGAGATATTGAGTGAATTTGAGCACTGGGGTTTGTCAGTCAGTCCCCGAAGAACAGTGTCGGTTGGTCCAGCTGACTTAGCGAAGTTCTATGAAAAGGTAAGAGGAGCGAGAGCTACCTTGCCCTTTGATATTGATGGAGTGGTATACAAGGTCAATCGTCGGGACCTGCAGGACAAGCTTGGACTCCGAGATCGGGCGCCGCGCTGGGCGATCGCACACAAGTTTCCGCCGGAAACAAGGGCAACAAGAGTTTTGGACATCGACGTCCAAGTGGGACGGACGGGTGCGCTTACGCCAGTAGCTCGTCTGGAGCCCGTTACTGTGGCTGGAGTTACGGTAACGAACGCCACATTGCACAACCAAAGCGAGGTCGAAGGCAAGGATATTCGTAAGGGAGACATGGTGTTGGTACGACGCGCCGGCGATGTAATCCCGGAGATCGTGTCCGTCGATCTGACAAAGCGCCCGAGCAACGCTAAGCCGTTTGTAATGCTGACTGAGTGCCCAGTATGCAAGTCGCCCGTCGTTCGATTTGCAAGGGAACGAAGGCTAAAGACAAAAGTGCACCTTGTTACGGGAGTTGTGTACCGGTGTGTAGGAGGCCTGTTTTGTTCGGCGCAAAGGAAGCGTGCTATCGAGCATTTTGTTTCACGAAAGGCGATGAATATCGACGGCTTTGGAGAAAAGGTGATCGAGCGCCTGGTGAACTTGGACCTCATAAGGACACCGGCAGACATCTATTCGCTCACCGTTGCTCAACTCGCAGGTACAGAGGGAAATCGCGAAGTATCTGCTGCAAAACTGTTTGCGGCCATTGGGAAGAGCAGGAGTACGACACTGGCGCGATTGCTCTACGCGATTGGAATACCAGGGGTGGGCGAAGCGATCGCAAAAGACCTCACCTTGCAGTTTGGGAATTTGGCGACGCTCATGGGCGCTCTTCCTCCCGTGCTGCGATATGTGCCTGGGGTCGGAAAAGAGCTAGCAGAGTCAATTCATCAATTCTTCGACACAAAGCACAATAGAGATGTGATCCAGCAGCTAAAGGACCGAGGGGTATCTTGGGATGAACAGGACCATGTCCACCCTGGTTTGGCTTTAATGCCAACACTCGCGTCATTTATCGATTGTTTCGAGATTCCCGGAGTAGGAAACAAGGCTGCAGAGGTGATGCAGAAGGGCTTTGTGGACATCGAGCAGCTATCCAAGACTCCGCCAGAGGAGATCACGAAGAAGTTGCAGAGCGGGGGACTCTCCGCGTCCGCTGCGCAGCGTGCCGCGGGAGCGCTTGGACAATATCTGACGCCAAGGGCCAATCTGGATTTGATGCTTCGCGTCGACCATCAGCTGCGGGAGTTCGGAATGCATTGGGCCGAAAGGACTCGTTCTACCAAGCAGGCGGTTCTGCCTCTTCAGGGAAAAACCTTCGTCCTGACTGGGACACTTTCTACAATGACCAGAGATCAAGCAGAGGAAGAGATTGAGAGCCTAGGAGGCAAGGCCGCAAGATCGGTCTCCAATAGGACCACCTATGTCATCGTAGGAGCCAATGCAGGTTCCAAAGTGGATGATGCACAACGTTTGGGGATTCCAAGGCTAACTGAGCAGCAGCTGCGAGATCTGTTGAACAACGCAAAGATGTCCTCTAGTCATTGAGATGCGTCGCTCCATTTCGTGACAACTAAGGCGATCGGTGTTGTTGACGTCGAGACGACAGGTTTGTTCCCGTTTCGTCATGACCGGATAGTTGAGGTGGCTGTGGTCCTTTTGCACACGGATGGCCGTATAGGGCGGGAATTCGTATCGCTTGTGGATCCTGGACGAGATATTGGACCAAGCAGTGTTCATGGATTGACCTCGGGTGATGTTCTCAGGGCACCACAGTTTGGCGAAATAGCCGGGCAAATACTTGAGGCGCTCGATGGCGCTGTGGCGCTAGCCGGGCACAATGTCCGCTTCGACCGGCAATTCTTGGACAACGAGTTTTTGCGACTTGGCTGCACACTGCCTAGCTGCTTGAACATCTGCACGATGCAGCTTGCTGGGGGCGGAAACTTAGAGGAGTGCTGTCGAGACTTTGGCCTTCTATCCGAAGGCGGCCGCCACCATGCCCTCGCTGATGCTCGGACAGCTGCACAATTACTCGTGCACCTTCTCGGGGATGATCCGCGCACCGTGCAGCAGATTCAAGAGTGCGCGGTGGTACGGTGGCCGCAAATCACTCTTGCAAGAAAGCAACCTGTAACCCGCGAGGAGTCGAGGCGGCAGCAAGCTGAAGAGCCGACATACCTGCAAGAACTTCTTCGACGTCGACCTGAGCCTGCGCTATCCGATGCCGGTGACGGGACCGTGATTGCCTACGGTGCGCTTTTAGACCGTGCACTAGAAGACAGATGCATAGACCCCTCTGAAGCTGACGCCTTGATTGAAACAGCAACGCAATGGGGCCTGACGCGGAGCCAGGTGGAGCACGCGCACCGCAGCTATCTTGATCATTTAGTTGTCGTTGCCGTGTCCGATGGGACCGTGACGGAAGCGGAGCGGAGAGATCTGAAGTCCGTGGCTCATCTCCTTGGACAGGCGAATCGTGATTGGGACCGAATACTCGCAGAGGCTACTGCGAGGCTGGCAAGCGCGCGACAACGTGTTGCCGCTTCCCGTGCTACGGTCT
>Ga0075430_100005800_pt1 | contig 10416 bp, 8 predicted proteins | sample RhiMetdeltSRZDD4_FD_75294 | JGI IMG/M metagenome (GOLD analysis project Ga0075430, IMG submission 75294) | Populus rhizosphere microbial communities from Tennessee, USA - Rhizosphere MetaG P. deltoides SRZDD4 | ecosystem: Host-associated > Plants > Roots > Rhizosphere > Soil | place: USA...
GAGGCGGGCGCGGCGGGCAAGGACACGCGCGGCATGATCCGCAATCACCAGTTCGACAAAGTCGAGCTGGTGCAGATCATCCACCCGGCGAAGTCCTACGAGGGGCTGGAAGCGCTTACCACGCACGCCGAGACAATCTTGAGGAAACTGGAGTTGCCTTACCGCGTGGTGGAGCTCTGTGCTGGAGACATGGGCTTCTCGGCCGCCAAGACGTACGACCTCGAAGTCTGGCTGCCCGGGCAGAACGCCTACCGCGAGATCAGCTCCTGCTCGAACTTCGAGGCCTTCCAGGCGCGGCGCATGCAGGCGCGCTTCAGGAACGCGCAGGGCAAGCCCGAGCCGGTGCACACGCTGAACGGCTCGGGACTGGCGGTGGGCCGCACGCTGGTGGCGATCCTGGAGAATTTCCAGAACGCCGACGGCTCGGTGAGCATCCCCGCGGCGCTGCGCTCCCGCATGGGCGGGGCGGAGAAGCTCGCCCGGCCCTGATAGAATCCCGCTGCCGCGGAGAGATGGCAGAGTGGTCTAATGCGGCAGACTCGAAATCTGTTGTACGGTTATCCGTACCGGGGGTTCGAATCCCTCTCTCTCCGCCATCCCTTGCCCGAGCCCAGGCGCCCATGATCGGCGTATACCGCGATATCGAAGGCTCGATGCGCCTGGCGGGGCACGTGCTGCGCCGCTTCTGGGTGCTGAAGCTGCCGCCGGTGGCCGAGGAGCTGGTGCGCCAGATCTACTTCACCGGGGCGAGCGCCACCACTACCATCGTGATCCGCGGCGCGCTGATCGGCACGCTGATCATCGCCTACGTGATCGAGGTGCTCAACGCCGACGCCGCGCTGGCGGTGAAGCTGCTGCTGCTGGTGGTGCTGCGCGAGATCGGGCCGCTGATCGCCGCGGTGCTGGTGATCCAGCGCAGCGGCACGGCGGTGGCCACCGAGCTCGCGCTGATGAAGATCTCCGGCGAGGTGGCGAGCCTGCGCCACCTGCGCATCGACCCGCAGGACTACCTGGTGGTGCCGCGCGTGGCGGGCATCGCGCTCGCCAACACCGCGCTCACCGTCTACGTGCAGTTCATCGCGGTCGGCGGCGGCATGGTGCTCGCCGCGCTGGTGATCGACGCCTCGCTCGAGGAGCTGGCGGCCAACTTCTTCCTGCTGGCCAGCCCGCTCGACGTGGTGTACTCCGTCGCCAAGAGCCTGCTGTTCGGCGCGGCCATCGGCGTCATCGCCTGCTATTACGGCCTCAACCCGCCGGGCAATTCGGTGAACGCCGTACCCAAGGCGGCGATCAGCGCGGTGACCCAGGCGACGCTGGCGGTGATGCTGCTCAACGTGGTGTTCGCCTACCTGGTGTACGGCTCGGCGCTGTTCGGCCTGTTCACCGCGGACCAATGAGCGCGGCCGCGGAGGTGGCGCTGGGCTACGAGCCGCAGGCGGGATCCGGCCTTCCCGGGGAGCGCATCTGGATCGAGGCGGGCGGCAGCCATGTGGTGCCCGCGGTCGGCGCCGCGCTGAAGCCGGTGCTGCTCGCCGCGGTGATCGAGCTGCGGCCGCGCAAGGACGCGCGCGTGGTGGTGCTCGGCGCCGAGACCGGGTCGCTGCCGGAGAAGGCGCGCGCCGCCCTGCGCGCCCAGGTCGCCTTCCTGCCGGCGGGCGGCGGGCTGCTCAGCAACCTCAATGCCTGGGAGAACATCACGCTGCCGATCGGCTACCACGAGCCGAAGCGGGCGCGCGGCCTCGCCTCGCAGGTCTACGCCCTGCTGGAGCAGTTCGGGGCTGACGCGCGCGCGCTGCTCGCCAAGCTGCCCGAAAGCATGACGCCGGACGAAAGAATGCTCGCCGGCTATGTCAGGATGCGGCTGGGGCGGCCGCGGCTGGTGCTGGGCGAGGATCCGGGCGGCGCCCCCGGCGCCTCCGAGCGGCGGCGGGCGGCGGCTTTCGCCGCCGCCTACCTGGCCGACTGCCCGGAAGGCACTTTCGTCCAGCTGCAGGAAGACGCATCGGACGGCTCGGGATAATCGCGCGGCGAAAAGGGAGGTCGCAATGCAGGAACAACAGGCACTACCCCGGCGATTTCCGGGCATCCGGCGGCGCATCAGCCTATTCCTGGTCACCGCGCTCGTCGGCCTCGTCGGCGCCGTGTTGCTGGTGGCCTACAAGCAGGGCGCGTTCGTGCGCCAGACGTCGATCTTTTTCTACGCCGAGGACGTGATCGGCATCAACAAGGGCATGACGGTGCGCCTGTTCGGGCTGCCGGTGGGCAGCGTGAAGCACCTGGAGATCACCACCCGCGGGGTGCAGGTCGAGCTGTCGATCGTCAGCGAGTACGTCCCGCGCCTCACCAAGGGCACCAATGCCAGGCTGACCCGCGAAGGCTACATCGGCGCGGCCAGCCTGCTGCTGCTGCCCGGCGGCGAGGCGAAGGATGCGCGCGCACCGCTGGCGGCGGGCGACGTCATCGGCTATCTCCCCAATCGCGGCGTCGCCGAACTGGTCGACGACATCAAGAACCAGCTGGCGCCGGTGGTGGGGGAACTGCGCGGCATGATGGCGGAACTGAACCGTCCCGAGGGCGACTTCCGCAAGTCGCTGCAGGGCGCGAGCGTGGTCCTGCAGCAGCTGCCCGAGACCAACCGCGAGCTGCGCCAGCTGCTGCGCGACACCGACCGTGCCGTCACCGCCGTCGGCGGCCGCGCGGAGGCGGCGCTCGTCGCCACCGAGCGCGCGGGTACGCGCCTGGAGCGCGAGCTGCCCGAGTTGTCGCGCCAGGCTGGCGCGACCCTCCAGGCGGTCGCCGAGGCGGCGACCGAGATCCGCAGCACCACGCGCAAGAACGGCGAGGCGCTGCACCAGGCGCTGGTGCAGACCCCGGCGCTGGTGCGCGACGGCGCCCAGCTGGTGCGCGACGGCCAGGACGTGGTCGGCGCGGCGAAGAACAGCTGGCTGATCCGCGACTACGTCGAGCCGGCCGCCATGCGCACGCTGCCGCTGGACAGCTTCGAAGCGCAGCGTTGATGCGCCTCACCGCCGCCGCGGCCTGCGCGCTGCTCGCCGCCTGCGCCGCACGCACGCCCGCGCCGCCCGCGCCGACGCAGGCCACTGCCGTGCAGCCGACGGCGGCGATGGAGGCCAACCGCCGCGCCGAGGCGAGCCTGCGGCGCGGCGAGCTGGACGGCGCGGCGTTCCACTACCGCGAGGCGCTGCGCCTGTCGCTCGCGGTCGAGGACGCGGAGGGCATCGCCGCCAATGCCGTCAACCTGTCCATCGTGCATCAGCGCCAGGGCAAGACCGAGGAGGCGCGCGCGAGCCTCGCGCCCCTGCTCGAGCGCGCCACGCTGCGCCATGCGCCGGTGCACCGTGCGCAGGCCGCGCTGCGCCGCGCGGTGCTCGACCTGGACGAGCGGCGCCATGCCAGCGCCGCCGAGTGGGCAGCGCGCGCCACGGACTGGTGCGGCACCCCCTGCGCGCTCGCCGGGCCGATCCGCAACGTGCAGGGCCAGCTGGCGCTGGCCGCCGGGCGGCTCGAGGAAGCCGCGGCGGCTGCCGCGAACGCCCTGGCGGAGAGCCGCGCCGCCGGCCAGGCGGCGGAGATCGCCAACGCGCACCGGCTGCGGGGCATGACGGCGCTCGCCGCCGGCGACGGCGCGGCCGCGCTCGCCGCGCTGGGCGAGGCCCTCGCCATCGACCGCGAACTCGGCATTCCGCGCCGCATCTTCCTCGACCTGGTCGGCCTGGGCGGCGCGAGCCGGCTGCAGGGCGACAGCGCTGCCGCGCGCGGCTACTATGCGCGCGCCCAGGCCGTCAGCGAAGCCGACCGCGATGCCGCCGGGAGCGCAGAGGCGCGCGCCCTGCTCGATGAGCTGGACCTGGCAAGCAGGAAATGAACGCACCCGCCGTCCAGTTCGACCCCGCAGCCGCGCGCTTCGGCTCCGCGCGCACGCAAAAGCGCCTCGAGGACGACCGCCTGCTCGTCGGCAAGGGCCTGTACAGCGACGACCGGCGCTTCGAGGGCGAAGCGGCCCTGGTGCTGGTGCGCTCGCCCTACGCGCACGCGAAGATCAGGTCGATCGACCTCGCCGCGGTGCGCGCCGCGCCGGGCGTGCTCGCCGCCTGGACCATGGCGGAGCTCGCCGCCGATGGCGTGCAGCACATTCCCACGCCGCCCCTGTTCAAGCGCGCCGACGGGCAGCCGATGCAGGCGCCGCTGCGCACGCCGCTCGCCGGCGAGCGCGTCCTCTACGTGGGCCACCCGCTGGTCGCCGTCGTCGCGCAGACGCGCGCGCAGGCGCAGGACGCGGCCGAGCTCGCCGCGATCGATTTCGAGGAGCTGCCCTGCGTGGCCGATGCGCGCGCCGCCGTGAAGCCGGGCGCGCCGCAGCTCGCGCCGGGCGCGCCGGGCAATGTCGCCGCCGAGACGCGCTTCGGCAAGCCCGACGAGGCGCGGGCGGCTTTTGCCCGCGCGGCGCACGTCACCGAAATCGAGCTGCACAACCAGCGCGTCATCGCCATGGCGCTGGAGCCGCGCTGCGCGATCGGCGTGCACGAGAACGGGCGCACCACCGTCTACACCCAGTCCCAGCAGCCCACCGGCGCGCGCGACGGGCTCGCCGCCGCGCTCGGCGCGAAGCCGGCGGACCTGCGCATCGTGAACGGCGACATCGGCGGCGGCTTCGGCATGAAGACCGGCGCCACGCCCGAGGAGGCGCTGGTCGCCTACGCCGCGAAGAAGCTCGGCCGCCCGGTGCGCTGGCGCGGCGACCGGAGCGAGGAGTTCCTCGCCGCGCACATGGGCCGCGACATGCATTTCAAGGCGGCGCTCGCGCTCGACAGGGACGGCCGCATCCTCGCGCTGCGCCTGCACTCGCTGGGCAACATGGGCGCGGTGCCGGTGAATTCCTCGGCCATGATTCCGTTGATGATGGTGGCCAAGGTGGCGACCTCGGTGTACCGCGTGCCGGCGGTGGACTACCACTTCCAGGGCGTGCTCACCAACACCATGGCCACCGGCGCCTACCGCGGCGCGGGGCGGCCGGAAGGCAATTTCGTCATCGAGCGGCTGGTGGAGAAGGCCGCGCGCGAAATGCGCATCGACCCGGTCGAGATGCGCCGGCGCAATCTGCTGCAGCCGGGGGATTTCCCGGTGGCCACGCACGCCGGCGAGGTCTACGACACGGGCAACTTCCCCGGGATCCTGGACGGCCTGGTGGAGCTCGCCGACTGGAAGGGCTTCCCCGCGCGCGCGGCGGAATCGAAGCGGAAGGGCAGGCTGCGCGGCCGCGGGCTGGCGACCTACCTGGAGTGGACCGGCGCGCTGCCGACGGAGACCGTCGACATCGAAGTCGACGCCGCGGGCCGGGTCACCGTGTTCTCCGGCACCCAGGCCATGGGGCAGGGGCTGGAGACGAGCTACGTGCAGCTCGTCACCGAGGTGCTGCAGATCCCGGCGGCGCGCGTGACGATCGTGCAGGGCGACACCGACCGCGCCAACGGCGTGGGCAGCGTGGGCTCGCGCTCGGCCTTCGTCGGCGGCTCCGCGGTGGTCGCCGCGGGCCACACGCTCGTCCGGCGCGGCAGGGAACTCGCCGCCGACGCGCTCGAGGCGGCGGCGCAGGACATCGAGTTCCGCGACGGGCGCTTCACCATCGCCGGCACCGACAAGTCGCTCGATCTCGCGGGGCTGGCGGCGCGGCAGGCGGCGAAAATCCTGCGCGTGTCGGCGACGCAGACGCCGTCCACGCCTTCATGGCCGAACGGCGCGCAGGCCTGCGAGGTGGAGATCGACCCGGAGACCGGCGAAGTGGCGCTCGCGCGCCTGACGAGCATGGACGACATCGGGCGCATCATCAACCGCATGATCGTCGAGGGGCAGATCCACGGCGGCATGGCGCAGGGCGTGGGCCAGGCGCTGTACGAGCAGGCGGTGTACGACGAGAGCGGACAGCTGCTCACCGGCTCGCTGATGGACTACTGCGTGCCGCGCGCCGACCAGTTCCCGCCCCTCGCCGCGGCGTTCGACGAGAGCGTGCCCTGCACCACCAACCTGCTCGGCGTGAAGGGCTGCGGCGAGATCGGCACCATCGGCGCGGTGCCCGCGGTGGTGCACGCGGTGCTGGATGCGCTGGCCGAATTCGGCGTCGTGCACCTGGAGATGCCGCTGACCCCCGAGAAGGTATGGCGGGCGATGCGGCGCGCGTAGCGGACATGCGCGGCGGCGCGGACCGCGCGTTTGCGCTCGCCCTCCTCGCGTCGATCCTGCTGCACGCGCTGCTGCTGGGCGCGCTGCCGTCCTGGCGCGCGCCGCCGGAGCCGCCGGCGGCCCTGCCGCTGACCGCGCGCCTCGCCGAGGCCCCTGCGGCGCCGGCGTCCGCGCCGCCCGCACCCGTGTCGGTGGAGGAGGACGCGCGCCCGGCGCCGCCCGCCGCCGCTCGCGCGCCGCTACGGCGCCCCGCGCCGAGCCCCGCTCGGGCAGCGCTTCCCGTGCAACCGGCATTGAGCGAGCGCGCGCTGGCGCCGCCGGCGCCGCTCGCGCCCGCCGCACCCGGGCCCGTGGCGCGCATCGACCCGCTGCCGGCCGCGCCGCCGCCGGCCGAGAGCGATGCCCTGGCGACCTACCGCGCGAACGTCAACGCCGCGGCCACGCGCTTCAAGCGCTACCCGCGCTCGGCCATCGACAACAACTGGGAAGGCGAGGTGGTGGTGCTGATGAGCATCGGCGCCGACGGCCGCATCGCCTCGCTGCGCGTGCGCACCAGCTCGGGCTACGAAGTCCTCGACCGGCAGGCGCTCGACATGTTCAGGAACGCCAAGCCCTTCGTGCCGCTGCCGCGCGAGCTGCGCGGGCAGGAGTTCGAGGTCGAGTTGCGCGCGATCTACAGCCTCAAGGATCAGGGCTCGGGCTGAAACGCCACCACGTGGTCGACGTCGAGGCGGATGCCGATGCGCTCGCCCAGCGCGTGGTTGTGGTGGCTGGGCACCAGCGCCAGGACCTTGCGCCCGCTCGCCAGGCGCAGCGTGTAGAGGATCTCCGCGCCGCGGAACGCCTTGTGCAGCACCTCGGCCTTGAGCGCCGAGGCGTCGTCATGCACCACGTCGTCGGGCCGCAGCAGGATCTCCGCGGCGCCGCCGGGGATCTCGCCTTCGATCACGCCGAGCTCGATCTCGACCTGGCGCGCGCCGAGCCTGCGCGCCGGCAGGAACACCCCCTGGCCGACGAAGTCGGCGACGAAGCGGCTCGCCGGGCGGTGGTACAGGTTGTAGGCGCTGTCCCACTGCACGATGCGGCCCTCGTGCATCACGCCGATCTCGTCGGCCACCGCGAATGCCTCGTGCTGGTCGTGCGTCACCAGCACCGCGGTGGCGCCGCTCGCCTTGATGATGTCGCGCACTTCCAGCGACAGGCGCTCGCGCAGGTCCACGTCGAGGTTGGAGAACGGCTCGTCCAGCAGCAGCAGTTCGGGGCGCGGCGCGAGCGCGCGCGCCAGCGCCACGCGCTGCTGCTGGCCGCCGGAGAGCTCGTGCGGGTAGCTGGCGAGGACCGCGGCGAGGCCGGTCAGATCGGCCAGCTCGCGCACGCGCGCCGCGCGCGCGGCGGCCGGCAGCGCCCGCAGCGCGAAGGCGATGTTGCGCTCGACCGAGAGGTGCGGGAACAGCGCGTAGTCCTGGAACACCATGCCGACGTGCCTGCGCTCCGGCGGCAGCATGCTGCCCGGGCCGGAAACCAGCACGCCGTTCAGCCGGATGCTGCCGGCGCGGATCGCCTCGAAGCCGGCGATGCAGCGCAGGACCGTCGTCTTGCCGCAGCCGCTGGGACCGAGCAGGCAGCCGATGGCGCCGCGCGGCAGCGCGAAGTCCAGCCCGCGGACCACTTCGGCGCCGTTGTAGCCGTGATGCAACCCCTGGACCTCGAGCTGGTTCACAGGGCGATTATAAGCTGAACCGTAACAATAATCGTTCTTGTTAGAATGGCGAGTGCTTTTCTATCAAACAGTTAGGCGAGGGGGCAGCGGCCTGTCGCTGGCGATCGCCGCTCTGCTGGCCCTCCCGATCCTGTGGGTGGCGAGCAGCGTGCTGCAGCCCGCGGGTGATGCCTGGCGCCATATCGCGGCGACCTTGCTGCCGCTGTACGCGGCCAACACCGCCTTGCTGCTCGCGCTGGTCGCCTGCGGCGTGATCTCGATCGGCGTGCTGTCGGCCTGGCTGGTGGCGAGCACCCGCTTCCCCGGCGTGCGGCTGCTGGAATGGGCGCTCATCCTGCCGCTGGCGATGCCCGCCTACGTCATGGCCTACGCCTACACCGACTGGCTGCAGTTTACCGGCCCGGTGCAGGAGGCCCTGCGCTCGCTCACCGGCTGGCAGGCGCGCGAGTACTGGTTTCCCGAGATCCGCTCGCTGGGGGGCGCCGCCGCGGTGCTCTCGCTCGCGCTCTATCCCTACGTGTACCTCATCGCGCGCGCCGCCTTCCGCGAGCTGCCGCGCAGCGCCATCGAAGCGGGGCGCCTCGCCGGCCATTCCGCGGGGCGCAACTTCCTGCGCGTCGCGCTGCCGCTGGCGCGCCCGGCGATCGCCGCCGGCACCGCGCTCGCCCTGATGGAGACGCTCGCCGATTTCGGCACCGTGTCCTACTTCGCGCTCGAGGTGTTCACCACCGGCATCTTCAAGGCCTGGCTGTCGATGGGCGACAGCCTCGCCGCGGCGCAGCTCTCGAGCTGCCTGCTCGCGTTCGTGCTGCTGGTGCTGGCGCTGGAGCGCGCCACGCGCGGCCGCGCCGCCTACCACGGCGCCGCCGCCAAGCCCCTGCCGCCGCAGCCGCTGCGCGGCGCGCGCGCGGCGCTTGCCTGCGCGGCCTGCGCCCTGCCGGTGCTCCTCGGATTCCTGCTGCCGGCGGCGATCCTGCTGCAGCTCGCGCTCGGCGACCCGCAGGCGCGCTGGGGTGCGCGCCTCGCGGGGCTGGTCGGCAACAGCTTCGTCATCTCCGGCGTCACCGCGGTCGCCGCCGTGGCGCTGGCGGTGACCATGGCCTACGCGGCGCGCCTGTCGAAGAGCCGCCTTGCCGCGGCGGCGAACCGCTTCGCCGGGCTCGGCTACGCCATGCCCGGCGCGGTGATCGCCATCGGCGTGCTGGTGCCGCTGGGGCGCCTGGACAACTGGCTCGCCGGAATGATCGAGGAGGCCACCGGCGAGCGCGCGGGCCTGCTCCTCACCGGGACCATCGCCGCGCTGGTGTACGCCTGCGTGGTGCGCTTCCTCGCCGTGGCGCTGCAGACCACCGAGGCGGGCCTCGCGCGCATCACGCCGAGCATGGAGGACGCCGCGCGCAGCCTGGGCGCGGGGCCGGCGTCCGCGCTCGCCCGCGTGCACGCCCCCCTGCTCGCGCCCAGCCTCGCCACCGCCGCCCTGCTGGTGTTCGTCGACGTATTGAAGGAACTGCCCGCCACCTTCGCGCTGCGCCCCTTCAATTTCGACACGCTGGCGGTCGAGGCCTATCACCTGGCGAAGGACGAGCGGCTCGCCGAGGCCGCCGTACCCTCGCTGGTGATCGTGCTGGTCGGCCTCGTGCCGCTGCTGGCGCTGTCGCGTCGCTACTTCCAGGCCACCCGGTCGTAGATTTTCTGCGAGCCGGGCTGGTTGCGGCCGAGCACCGCGACGTTGAGCGGGTCGACCTTGAAGGCGCCGAAGGCCTGCAGCACCGGGTTCGCCACCTGCACGCTCGCCACCACCGGCCACTCGTTGTTGCCGTCGGCGAAGTAGCGCTGCGCGTCGTCGCTCGCCAGGTACTCGAGGAAGCGCACCGCCGCCTCCCGGTTGGGCGCGTGCTTCATCACGCCCGCGCCGGAGATGTTGACGTGCGCGCCCCAGCCCGCCTGGTTGGGGAACACGATGCCGAGCTTCTGCGCCACCGCGCGCTCGTCGGCCTTCTGCGAGCGCGCGAGGCGCGCGTAGTAATACTGGTTGGCGATGGTCACGTCGCATTCGCCCGCGGCCACGCTCTTCAGCTGGTCGGTGTCGCCGCCCCTGGGTTCGCGCGCCAGGTTGGCGCGCACCGCCTTCGCCCAGGCCTCGGCCTGCGCCTCGCCCAGGTGGTCGATCAGCGCGCCCATCAGCGACAGGTTGTAGATGTTGCTGGAGGAGCGCATGCACAGGCGGCCCTTCCATTTCGCGTCGGCAAGGTCCTGGTAATCCTTGAGCTCGCCCGCGCCGACCCGGGACTTGTTGTAGGCGATCACGCGCGCGCGCAGCGAAAAGCCGAACCACAGGCCGTTCGGCTCGCGGAAGCTCGCCGGGATGCGGGACTCGAGTTGCGCCGACTTCACCGGCTGGAACATCCCCATCTGCTCGGCGCGCCACAGGCGCCCGGCGTCCACGGTCACCAGGACGTCGGCCGGGCTGCGCGCGCCCTCGTTGCGGATGCGCTCGA
>Ga0075430_100005802_pt1 | contig 10414 bp, 9 predicted proteins | sample RhiMetdeltSRZDD4_FD_75294 | JGI IMG/M metagenome (GOLD analysis project Ga0075430, IMG submission 75294) | Populus rhizosphere microbial communities from Tennessee, USA - Rhizosphere MetaG P. deltoides SRZDD4 | ecosystem: Host-associated > Plants > Roots > Rhizosphere > Soil | place: USA...
CCTCCGGTATTCCGGACGTTCTCCGCGATGTCGGAGGTGCCGGAGGCGACTGTGCGCAACGCATATCCCAGTCAAACGCGGCCAGTCTTGGCCTGTTTGCGAGTTTGGCGATGTGAGCCGCAACGGTACGGCTGGTGCACGGGGCGGCCGCAGTCTGATCCGAGAGAGGTCACGCACATGAAGCTTCGACAGAGGACATCCAGCGCCGGCATTGCACTGACCACATTCCTGGTGGCGGCTTCAGCCGCGTATGCGCAGGGGCCTGAGACGTTCACGGCCACTGCGGCAGTGAAAACCGCTGGGGCCGCCGCGGCAACCGCACCAGTCACCATCGTGGTCGATCGCAAGATGTCGCAGGCCGAGGCGGACAAGTTCACGGCGGCCTTCAAGAGCGGCGGTGCCGCAGCGCTCCGTAAGGCGTTGGCCGGCGTGGCGCCAACCGGGTCCGTCCAGCTCGGAGGGGGCGCGAAAACGCCAACCCGCCTCACCCTCGAACGCGCCACCGACAAAGGCCGGCTGCTGACCATCGTTGCCGACCAACCGATCCTGTTCCTCGGCGCCGGTGTCCCGGGCGCAAAGCCGAAAGAGGGCTACGACTTCACGATCATCGACCTCGAACTCGATGGAAAAGGCGGCGGATCCGGGTCGATGGCGCCGGCCGCCAAGGTCGACGTGAAGCAAGGCGTTTTCGTGGTGAGCGATTTTGGGGCGGAACTCGTCCGGCTCACCGATATCAAGAAGGTCAAGTAGCTGGCCAAAGAGGCCCCGATGGGTGCGCCCGATGGATGCGATGGTGGAGAATGATCGACAGCCCCCGCTCGACGACCAGGTCGAAGTCGAGCGTCTGGTAGCGGAGCTCTCCTATCTACGCCGGGAAGAACGGGAGCGGCTGGGACTGACCCGGATTGTCGGGCAAAGTGCGGCCGTTCGCCACGTCCTCGAGCAGGTCCAGCAAGTCGCCGTGACTGACTCGACGGTGCTCCTGCTCGGCGAGACCGGAACTGGGAAAGAGCTGTTCGCCACCCAGATTCACGAGCTCAGCAACCGCCGCGGCCGGCCGATGGTGCGAGTCAACTGCGCGGCCATTCCATCCACGCTGATTGAAAGCGAGTTGTTCGGACGTGAGCGCGGCGCGTTCACTGGAGCACTCTCGCGCCAGGTCGGCCGCTTCGAACTGGCCGATCGCTCGACAATTTTCCTGGATGAAGTTGGCGACCTGCCGGCAGACGTGCAGGTCAAGCTGCTGCGGGTACTCGAAGAGCGTCAGCTGGAAAGGCTCGGAAGCCCGCATACGATCACCGTCGACACCCGCATCATCGCGGCCACGCACCGAAATCTCGAGCAGCGTGTCGCCGACGGATCGTTCCGGGAGGATCTGTTCTACCGGTTCAACGTCTTCCCGATCGAGGTGCCGCCGCTGCGCGAGCGCGCCGAAGACATCCCGCTGCTCGTGTGGCGCTTCGTCGAGGAGTTCTCCAAGGCCTTCGGCAAGCGAATCGACGCCATCGATAAGGACAGCCTGACCGGCCTCCAGCAGTATTCGTGGCCCGGCAACATTCGCGAGCTACGCAATACCGTGGAGCGGGCGATGATCGTGGCTACCACCAGACGGCTGGCCATCCCGTCGCCGCAGACACCCACGCCCCCGAGCCGGCGCAGCCCGAAGCTGGTTGACGTCGAGAAGGAACACATTCGATCCGTGTTGGAGTCGACGGGCTGGCGGATCCGCGGCGTCGGAGGCGCGGCCGACCGCCTTGGTTTGAAGCCGACGACGCTCGAAACCCGCATGGCGAAGCTCGGTCTCAAACGTCCTGGACATCGGTAACGTCCGCCGGAGGCGTACTTCGCCTCCGGTATGCCGTGGCCCCTCTGTGATGCCGGGGGGTTGTGCATGGCCAGATGAACGCAGTACTCCACACGCCGTGCTCCAACGTATTCACCTGACGGAGCTAACGTGCTAAACGCGCTCGCTGCAACACTTGGAACGAGTGCTGCTTAGGTCGAAAGATATGGTGCGGCTCACCATTGCGCTCAGCGCGCCGACCACTCGCGCCGCGCAGGATCTTCTCGACGCTCTGCGGTTTTTAGTACCTGGTACGCGACTGGAGAGCGGATGTCAGGGATGTTCCGCGTGGATCGAACCGGATTCGACCGTGCACTACGTCGAGGAATGGACGACGGAAGCGGACATTCGCCGGCGCGTGCAGTCGGATCGCTTTACGTCGGTGTTGTCTATCCTCGACTCGGCTAGAGATCCACGAGTCCAATTCGACTTCGTGACCACTACGCGGGGCCTGGACTATGTGGCCCAGGTCCGCGGAGATGCGCTGCAGTGAGAGAGGCCGATGAAACGTGCCAAGTATGAGAAAGAGCTCAACAAGCTGCAGGTGCAGTTGTGCCACCTGCAACGCTGGGTAAAGGAAAAGGGGCTTCGAGTTGTCGTCGTGCTCGAGGGACGCGACGGCGCCGGCAAGGGTGGCACGATTCGCGCCCTCACCGAGCGCGTAAGCCCACGAGTCTTCCGCGTCGTCGCGCTACCGGCTCCTTCGGACCGCGAGAAGGGTCAGGTGTACTTCCAGCGGTACTTGCAGCAGTTCCCAGCCGCCGGCGAAATCGTCATCTTTGATCGGAGCTGGTACAACCGCGCCGGCGTCGAGTACGTCATGGAGTTCTGCTCGAAGGCGCAGCATCGCCGTTTCCTCGAACTCTGCCCGCAGATCGAGAAGTACCTGGTGGACGGCGGCACCATCCTCATCAAATTGTGGCTGGAAGTCAGCAACGACGAGCAGAAGCGGCGGTTCGAAGCGCGCGTCAAAGACCCGCTGCGGCAGTGGAAGCTCAGCCCGATGGACCTGCCGTCGCGAAAGCGCTGGTACGACTACTCCCGTGCTCGAGACATCATGCTCAAGAAGACCGACACACGCCACGCGCCGTGGTTCATTGTGCGGTCTGACGACAAGCGGACCGCCCGCTTGAACACGATCGCTCACCTGCTCTCGCAGATCCCGTACAAGAAGATCAAGCAAGACAAGGTCAAACTTCCCGACCGCTCGTCCAAGGGAGCCTACAACGATGACGCGACGATTGCCCGCCGCCGGTTTGTTCGCGAGCGGTACTAAAACGTTTGCGAGCGCGTTGTTCGCGATCCTGACGTTCGCGGTTGTCATCGCACTCGAATTCGGACCGGCGGCACAGGCGCAGCAGAAGCCGGCCGCGCCGGCCGCCAAACCCGCGGCGAGCGGTGACACGCTCGATCGCGTGTTGGCACCGATCGCCCTCTACCCCGATCAACTGCTCGCGCAGATCCTCTTATCTGCGTCGAATCCCGGCAAGGTGGCCGCGCTCTCTGAGTGGCTGGCCGCGAACAGCACGCTCAAGGGCAGCCAACTCCAGGATGCACTGAGCAAGTCCGGCTTCGAGCCAAGTTACGTGGCGCTGGCTCTTTTTCCACAGGTCGTCGACTACATGGCCGGCAACCTGGAATGGACGACGCAGCTTGGGCAGGCCTTCAGCGCGGATCGTAGCTCGGTGTTCGACAGCATCCAGCGCCTGAGAAGCAAAGCAAAGGCGGCAGGCACGCTGAAAAGCACGCCGCAACAGGACGTCGAAACCAAAACAACATCCTCAGGTCAACAGGTCATCGTCATTGAGCCTGCAAATCCGCAGGTCGTTTACGTGCCCCAGTACAACCCGCAGGTTGTCTACACCCAGCCAACCTCCTCGACCGTCGTCGTCCAGCAAGAAAGCAGCAGCGGCGATGCTGTTGCCGCAGGTTTGATTGGATTTACGGCCGGCATTGCTCTCGGCGCCGCCATCGACAACGACTACTACTACGGCCCACACGGCTGGTACGGCGGCGGGTACATGTACAACGACGCGTGGGATGACTATTACGACGCGCGAGAGGATGCGCGCGAAGACTGGGCCGACCATCGCGAGGACACCCTCGAGAATCGTGGGGAGAACCGCGAGGAACTTGCAGAGCAGCGAGGCGACCGCGCTCAGACCGCGCAGCAAGAACGGACGAACCGCCAGCAGAACCGGCAGGAGAACCCCGAATCGCAGGCGCAGCGCGACCAGCGTCGCAGCGACGCGCAGACAGCCGCACAGAACAGAAGCACCGGCACGAGTGCCGCGACCGCAAGCCAGGAGTCACGCGGATATAGCCGCGATACGCAAACCACTCGTGAGCGGAGCGGTACGAAGTCCGACGCTTTCTCGGGATACTCGAGTGGACGATCGGAGCGCGCGGCCAGCGAACGGGGACAGCGTAGCCGGAGCAGCTCGCGCGGAGGCGGAGGGAGACGACGGTGAAGTCCAACTCACTCTTGACGACGGCGCTCGCGGTCTTGATCGGGGGCGCCTCGTTCGCAACTCTTTCATGTAGCCGCAGCGCATCGCCCCGAACGTTTGCGTCGCCTGAGGACGCCGTCAACGCGTTGATTGGCGCCGCCAAGAGCGGAAAGCCAGAGGCCGTCATCGAGATCTTCGGAGCGGAAGGGAAAGAACTCCTGGACACGTCCGACCCGGCGATTGCCCGACGCAACGCGCAAACATTCTCCGTGGCCGCCGGCGAGCGCTGGAAGCTGATCGATGACGGCGCTGACAAAAAGATGCTCGTGATCGGCAACGAGGACTGGCCGTTTCCCGTGCCGCTGGTCCGTACCGGTAGCAGCTGGCACTTCGATACCGCTGCCGGCAAGGAAGAAGTCCTCGCACGTCGTGTAGGCCGCAACGAGCTGGCGGCGATTCGGATTTGCCGGACCTATGTGGCGGCCCAGCGAGTGTACGCAGAGCGAGCTCACGATGGCCAGAATCCCGGGATTTACGCGGCCGCGTTCAAGAGCGACCCGGGGAAGCAGAACGGCCTCTACTGGCCGGTGGCGCCCGGCCAGAAGCGCAGTCCGCTTGGTGATCTCGTCGCGGTTGCTGAGTCGAAAGGTCACGCTATTAACAAAGACGGCGCGCAACCATCGCCGTTTCACGGCTACTACTTCAGGATCCTGACCGGACAAGGATCTGACGCGCCCGGCGGCGCGAAAGATTACGTGGTCAATGGGCTCATGTCGGGCGGGTTCGCGCTGATCGCGTGGCCCGCGCAGTACGACGTCACGGGCGTCATGTCCTTCGTCGTCAATCACGAGGGCATCGTTCGCGAGAAAGATCTTGGCGCCGGCACGGACGAGGCAGTGCGGGCGATTACCCTTTACAACCCGGACGCGTCGTGGGCCTCTGTTCCTCAGTGACGCAGTAACAACGAGCGAGGACACACTGTGGAGAACGCAGGCGGGGGCGCGGAATCTCGACGGTTGGCAGAGGCACGCGAGAAGCAGGCGGCTTGGCGGCGCTGGGGACCGTACCTCAGCGAGCGCCAGTGGGGGACCGTTCGCGAGGACTACAGTGATTCCGGCGACGCGTGGAACCACTTCACTCACGACCAGGCGCGTTCGCGAGTGTACCGGTGGGGAGAGGATGGTCTGGCGGGCATCTGTGATGACCAGCAGCGCCTCTGCTTCGCGCTCGCGCTGTGGAACGAAAAAGATCCCATCCTCAAGGAACGACTCTTCGGCCTGACCAACAGCGAAGGGAATCACGGCGAGGACGTCAAAGAGTACTACTTCTACCTCGACTCGACTCCCACGCACTCGTACATGAAATACCTGTACAAGTACCCTCACGCCGCATTCCCGTACGATCAGTTAGTCGAGACAAATCGCAGGAGGGGCAAGCACGACTTCGAATACGAGTTGATCGATACCGGTGTCTTCGATCAGGACCGCTACTTTGACGTGTTCGTGGAGTACGCCAAGGCAACCGCCAGCGATCTGCTCATCCAAATCACCGTGCACAACCGCGGCCCGGAGCCAGCGTCTCTGCATGTGTTGCCGACACTCTGGTTTCGAAATGACTGGAGTCCTCAGGGTACCAGACCCGAGATGCGACAGTTGGATGCGCGACGGATCGCCACCATGCATCCGGATATCGGGGCGCGATACCTGACGGCTGACGCCAATCCTGAATGGCTGTTCACCGAGAACGAGACGAACCTGGAGCGGTTCGGACATGGACCGAACGCCACGCCTTACGTAAAGGACGGCTTCAACAACTATCTCGTGGCTGGCCACACCACAGCCGTGAACCCCGCAAAGCGAGGCACGAAGGCGTGCGCTCACTATTCGATGAGCATTGCGGGTGGTGGATCGCATGTCATCCGTCTGCGTTTGTCAGACGATGGTGGGACGCACGATCCGCGGGCGGCGGTTGGCACGGACTTCGACAGGGTATTCAACGAGCGGCGCCGTGAGGCCGACGAGTTCTATGCCAGCGTGATACCGCCGGCGCTCGATGCCGACAAGCGCAACGTGATGCGTCAGGCGCTTGCCGGAATGCTCTGGTCCAAGCAGTACTACAACTACGACGTCGATCGCTGGCTCTCAGAACGTGGCGCCGATCCGTTCAAGCCGCACCGCCGCGCGGCGCCGCGCAACGATCGCTGGCACCACATGCACAACGCCGACGTCATCTCGATGCCGGACAAGTGGGAGTATCCCTGGTACGCCGCGTGGGATCTCGCGTTTCACGTCATTGCCTTGACGCTCGTCGACGAGGACTTCGGCAAGCAACAGCTCGACCTGATGCTCCAGGAGCGATACATCCATCCGAGTGGCCAAATCCCTGCGTACGAGTGGAACTTCGGCGACGTCAATCCGCCAGTTCATGCCTGGGCCACGATCTTCACGCATCGTCTCGACAAGGCCCGCCACGGTAAAGCCGATCTCGACTGGCTCGAGCGCTCGTTCCATAAACTGCTGCTCAACTTCACGTGGTGGGTGAACCGGAAGGATCGATCGGGGAACAACGTGTTCGAGGGCGGGTTTCTCGGCCTCGATAACATCGGCGTGTTCGACCGCAGCGCGCCGCTGCCAACAGGTGGGTATCTCGAGCAGGCGGACGGCACCGCGTGGATGGCGCTCTTCTGCCAGAACATGCTCGAGATCGCCGGCCAGCTGGCGCTCGAAAAGCCAACCTACGCGGACATGGCGCTGAAGTTCCTCGAGCACTATCTGTGGATCGCTTCGTCGATGGTACATGCCGGCGATGACGTCGGCATGTGGGACGAGCAGGACGGTTTCTTCTACGATGTGTTGAGATTGCCCGACGGCCGCGCCGAACGCCTGAAAGTGCGATCGATGGTCGGACTGCTTCCCTTCTGCGCAGTCACCGTCTTCGAGCAGGACGTGCTCAAGATGTACCCCGAGCTCGTCTCCCGCCTGCAGCGGTTCCTGGCGGGGCGCCCCGAGCTGACGGCGTTCATCCAGGATCCAATGAAGCGCGGTGAGCAGGGCCGCCTCTTGGCCTCGATCCTGAACGAAGAAAAACTGCGCCGCGTCCTAAGGCCGTTACTCGATGAACGCGAGTTCCTCAGCCCGTGTGGTATCCGTTCGCTTTCGCGAATTCACGAAACGCAGCCGTATGCGTACTACCTCAAGGGCCAGGAGTATCGCGTCAGCTACCTCCCGGGAGAATCTGACAGTGGCATGTTCGGGGGCAATTCCAATTGGCGGGGGCCAATCTGGATGCCGGTCAACGGCTTGATCGTCCGCGCTCTGCTCCAGTACTACACGTATTATGGCGACTCGTTCACCGTGGAATGCCCAACGGGCTCAGGAAAGCACATGACGCTCTACCAGGTGGCCGAAGATCTCGCAGGCCGCCTCGGGAGGATCTTCCTCAAAGACGATCAGGGACGTCGTCCAGTGTACGGAGGCACGCGCAAGTTCCAGGAGGATCCCCACTGGCGCGATCTGATTCTCTTCTACGAGTACTTCCACGGCGACAACGGCGCCGGCCTCGGCGCCAGCCATCAGACCGGCTGGACGGGCCTCGTCGCACGCACGATGGATCTGTTCGCGAGGACAACTGCCGATGGACTGCTCGAGCACGGCAAGAACGCGGCTTTTCAAAAAAGCCGCGTAGTCGGTAGTCGTTAGTCGTTCGTCTCTAGCCAGTCGCCAGTCGCTCGTTCTTGAGCCATGCCGTGTGATGTTCGCGAAGCAGCGCGATGGCCGAATCTCCATCCGGTACGCAGCGTGGGAGCTGAAAGTCTTCGGCGTTTGCCAGCGGCGGTTCGGCGGACAGCATCGACGTTCGCCCCCAGTCAATAAGACCGGGCCACATCTTCCCCACCAGAATCAGGGGCGTGTTATCCAGGTGCTTCACCTGGAGCAGCTGCCAGATCATCATCGTTTCGAGGACCGTACCGATGCCTCCGGGTGCGACCACAAACGCGTCGGACGTAAGTACGAACTGGTGCAGCCGCGTGAAGAACGTCCGATGCTCGAAGGCCTCGGTCACGAACGCGTTGACGTCCTGCTCGAACGGCAACTCGACGCGAATGCCGACCGACTGGACGTGTCCGGCAGACGAGGCAGCGCCCTCGTTGGCAGCCTGCATCAACCCAGGGCCGCCGCCGGTAATGATGTCGCACCCCATCTCGGCGAGTACCGCCGCCACTCGTTTGGTTTCTTCGTAGCCGAAGGTTCCGGGCTTCGCGCGGGCGGAACCGAAGATGGTCACGCGATACCGATCGCGCCGTGACGGCCGGAGCTGTGTCAGTTGATTGACGACATCCCACAACCCCACGAGCGCGCCGCTGAGTACGCGCCTGACGCCCTCCTCGTCCGCGAGGCTAATGGACGTGTCTGCCACGGGTTAGAATTTTCTAACGACGCTGACCATCTTGATTGGCTTGTCAGCGTAATCTTCTATCTCGACGCCTGACTCGCCGCCCGGCTTCACCTTAGCGGCTGCCGCCATCGTTCCGTTCCCCAGACCGACATCGTCGACGAACATCTGGATGACCGCGACGTCGTACCCGGCCCGTGGTTTGGCGTCGATGCTGCCGCCGCCCACGAAGTAAATCGGCTGATCGGTCACGACGACGATGTTGCGGCCCTTGGGTGTGGTCTGCTCACGGGCCCAGCGGATCGGCCATTTCTTCTCGCCGAAAGTGACGGTGCCGACTTCGGGTGCCTTCTTCAGCGCGGTTAGAAACGCGGCGTATCCACCGCTTTTGAGCGCACTCGCGACGGCGTTCCGATCGGCCTCGGGCGTGTAGCGCTGAACGTTGACCTGGATTGTGGCCGCGCCTGCTCCGCCGGCCGCAGTGCCTCCTGTTGCCTGGAGATTCGCCGTGAATGATTCGGGAGCTCCTTTTTGCTGCGCGAGTGCAGCGCCAGTTGTTATCGCCAGGATTACGAGAGCGGTGGGCACGGACTTGTGAAGGTGCATGAGGCTCCTATGGCTTCTTCGGTTCGAAGCTTCCGCCCAGCGCGAGGTGCAGATTGACGCGTTGGACGCGCTGTTCGGCCTGAACGCGGATGAGTGCTGATTGCGTGGCGTTCAGCGCCAGTTGACGCTGGGTAACGAAGCGCAGGTCGGTGCTGCCGACTTTGAACTGCGTCCGGACGACGTCGAAGGCGCGCTGGTTGTCGGCGAGCGTCTCGGCGAGCACTTGCTCGCGCTGGCGCGCGGCAAATTCGGCTGCCAGGGCATTCTCGACTTCGCCGAAGGCGCGCAAACCGACGGCCGCGTACGCGGCAACCGCCTGCTTCTGCTCCGCTGTTCGAATCTCGACCTGTGTCCTGAGTGCGCCGCCCTTGAACACCGGCATCAGCAGGTTGGCGCCAACATTCCAAATCGGATTGCCGCGATCCTTCAGCACGAACAAGTCGCTCGAGATCGTGCTGACGCCGGTCGTGAGCGCGATCGCCGGCAGGCGGGCGGCCTTGGCCTCGTGGATCCGGTTGAACGCCGCGGCGACGCGACGCTCGGCGGCGACGACGTCCGGACGTCGCTCGAGAAGCTCTGAGGGAAGTCCAGCAGGCACAGACGGTGGCTGGCCGGGCAACTGCGAGGTGACGGCGACGGCCGCTGCCGGATACCGGCCGAGGAGGATTTCGAGCGCGCGAATCGCTTGTTCGCGTGCGAGTTCGATCTGAAGCAACGTGTCGCGATAGGTGCCGGCGGTAGCGCGCGCGACGAACACATCCTCGTCGTTGCCCACACCCACCTTCGCGCGCGTCTGGGCCAGGCCGACCAGCGATTCGCCGTCGCGGATCGTTCCGCGCGCGACCTCCGCCTGCAAGGCGGCTTCGGTCACGAGGAACCAGCTCCTGGCGACGAGCGCGGCCAGCGACTGCCGCGCGTACTCGAAATCCGCCGCGGCTCCCTCCGCGTCGGCAGCCGCTGCCGCACGGCCGTAGCGCACGCGGCCCCACAGATCCAGCTCCCACGTTGCCGTGAGCGCGGCGCCTGTCAGGCCCGAGTTGTCGCCCGACATCTTGCCGCCGCCTCGCGCCAGGATGTCGACCGATGGGTAGAGTTTCGCGCCCGCCAGCTTGGCGTACAGGAC
>Ga0075430_100005803_pt1 | contig 10414 bp, 7 predicted proteins | sample RhiMetdeltSRZDD4_FD_75294 | JGI IMG/M metagenome (GOLD analysis project Ga0075430, IMG submission 75294) | Populus rhizosphere microbial communities from Tennessee, USA - Rhizosphere MetaG P. deltoides SRZDD4 | ecosystem: Host-associated > Plants > Roots > Rhizosphere > Soil | place: USA...
TGAACGATCGTCCTGAACCATCGTCCTGAACCATCGTCCTGAACCATCGTCCTGAACCATCGTCCTGAACCATCGTCGTGAACCATCGTGGTGAACCCCCGTCCTGAACCCCGCCATCCTGAGCCAAACCGGTCAGCAGTTTCGCCTTCCGGTATGGAGGCCCTATGCCATTCACTCACTCCGGAGAATCGATGGGTGTCGCCGGACTGCGAGCTCGAGACGCACCCAGGCCACTGCGGGCATTCGTTTCTGAAAGACTCACAGCCGGGCCATCCGTTCTGTTTCGCCCAGCCCAGGGAGCGCTGAAGGCCGCGGCGCTCGCCGCCGCTCAGGCATTGTTCCTGTGGATGTTCCTGGCTGCCGATCCCCTGGAGCAGCTAGCAACCGCAGGCGCGTTCGGCGCGGATCCTGGTGTGCGCGACTGGGCCTTCGTGTTTGCCGCAGACTGGCGCCACGGAATGAGCCAGAACTCGCCGCTGTACATGCCGGGGTTCTTTGCCGTTGCTGCTGCGGTCTGGATCTGGTCCGAGACAGTCGGCGCGCGGCTGTGGCGCAGTTTCGTAACGGCGCTTGCGGCGGCCTTCGCGATCGCCTGCGCCGCCGCTCCAGCCGGCACGGCCGCGGTCCTGGGCTCCTTCCATGTCGTCAGCGGCATGGGGACATCCCGATCGGTGCCATTCGCCAGCGCTGGTGCAATGTTCGCCGCCACTTACACGTTGCTGAACTGGACTGTCTTCGTCCTCGGCTGCCGCGCTGCAGTCGCGCGCCGATCGTTACTGCCGCTCGCTCCAACGCCGTTCCTGACCGCCGGGCTGATCGCTCTTCGCCCCTGGACGGTCGGCCACTTCACGAACACGTGGTGGACAAGGTCCCTCGAAGGCGACCCCACCGCAATCATGTCGGCGGCGCTGATCCCGCTGCTTGCCGCGTTTCTCGTCGGCCGTACGCGCCGGTGTGACACAGACCTGTGAAATCAGGAACGGAGACGCAGGCCGGTGGGCGGGCCGAGTAGTCCTGGCTGTCCGATTCGAGCCGCAAGGTCGGCCGTTTTCGCATTTGGAGGCGTGGCCGCCTGGCTGGCGCTCATCAAATTCCGCTACCACGTCACCTTTGTCACCGTCATCTGCGGCGCACTCCTATTCGCGCCTCATATTGACGCAAGGCTGGCGCTGCGGTTGCTGCTGGTCTACGCCTGCTTCAACGTCCTCCTGTATGGCGGCATCTACACCTGGAACGACATCGCTGACCGTGCCGCTGACGCCCGGCATCCGCGCAAGCGGCGTCGACCGATCGCTGCCGGAACCGTATCCGTGGGCGGAGCCGCGATCTATGCCACGGCGCTCATTGTCGCGGCCCTGACTCTGGCGATGCTGCTTTTCTCGCGCACGGTCGTTGCCTGTTTCCTGGTGACCCTCGTCTTCAACGGCTTCTACTCGGCCTACGGCCGGAACCTCCGCTACCTGGACGTCGTGCTCAACAGCGTGACGCACCCGACGCGGTTTCTGGTCGGCACGCTGCTCGTCGAACGCACACCTCCGCTAACTCACCTGGCGGCGCTGCTGCTCCTCGCCGTGGCGCTCTCGTGCCTACGCCGAGATGTGGAACGGAACGATCCAGGATGGGAAGCACGCGAGACGCTTCGCTTGTATTCACCGCGCGACATGCCTTGCATGGCAGCCGTCAGTCTTCTGATGCTCGCTGCTCTCGCCGCCGCGTGCTGGCCAGAGGCACCAGGGTTCTACTCCATCGTGGTCGTCACCGCCGCGATCGCTGCGGTCGGTGGTTGGATCGATGCGCCGGTCCGATGGAGCCTGCGAAGGGTGTGGACGCACTAGCGAGATGAAGCGGAAGGCGACAACGAGAACGCGCCCGGTGCGTTTCGTCCGTCCTTCCAGCCAAGCACGCGAAGGACGTCGGGCGGAACCGACGCGACCGGCGGCGTGCCAGGTGGCAGCTGACTGAGCTCGTAGTTGCCCAGCTCGGGGCTTCGGAACAGCGCACCGGCGTAAGCGCTGAAGGCGCGGCCGTTGCGCTCGAAGGCTGGCGCCACGTTCTGCAGCGCGGCGAGCGAGTCCAGGCCGATCTGGCACTTTTCCGCGGCGACGGGGCTCCACGAGATAAGTGGTTCTCGGGAGGTGCCCTGACGGACATAGAGATTCGAGTCGAGCTCGGTCACCTGCGGCCTGGTCAATCGCGCGCACAGGGCCTGCGGCTGCTCGAACCTCAGGAGCGGGCTCGTGAACGATTCGCGCGCCACTAACAGGTTGCCGACGAAGACGTGCCCGTCGCGCTGGTCCACGTCCGGCCCGGTGCGGGGATGCCACCCGAAGTGATCGCCAACCGCACTGCGCTCGTTGCGCTCGAACGATGCGGGCGCATTGATCAGCGTGTTCTGGTAGACGCGAACGTTCGCGCTGTTGAGCACGCGGATGCCCTTCTGGCAATCCACGAACACGTTGCCGGCGACGGTCGCGCCTCTGGAGATCTCGAAAAAGAAGCAGTCGACTGCCCCTTCGACCCAGTTGTTCACGAATACGCCGTCCGAGTTGCCGACGTCGTACCACACGCCGTTGGAGTGCCGCTGATCGATCACCAGGTTGTCGCGGACCGTCACGCGATGCGACTGGTTGAAGATCTTGACAGCGGCCGGGTAGTAGCCCGTGAGCTGCTCGACGTTGTTCCTGCGAATGATGTTCTTCTCCAGCAGCACGTCGGATGAACCGATCACATAGATGCCCTCGGTGCTGGTATCGCTGACCAGCGAATGCCGGATGATCAGGCCGTCGCCGCGGAAGTAGCCGGCCACCCGCGACGTGTACGAGATCGTCACGTGCTCGAGCGTCGTCCCCACGACTTCCTTGCCGTACGTGGAGGGATCGGCCGGGCCGATCGGATCGTCCGTCGGCTCTTCGGTTACGGACGCCGCCGGCCTCTTGCCCTCGATGTCGATGGCGCGATAGGCGTACTGGGTGAACGTCAGCCCGCGGATCACGAATCCTTTCTTGTCTGGCGACTTGCCGTGCGCAGGCCGCGTGGTTCGCAGCAACGCGCAGTCGAACGCGGTGATCTCGACGAGACGATTGGCGGGATTCGCCCCGACATAGACGTAGCCGCTGTCGTAGTCGATGTAGAAGGAGTGCGCGTCGACGGCGCCTTCCCAGCCGGCCGACTGCAGCAATTCGCCGTCGACGAAGAGCATGTCGTTGTTGAAGCGATGCAGTGGCGTGATCATGCCTTCGCGCTCGCGGCGCCACCACCCCAGGGGCCGCGCCGGGAACAAGCGATCCCAGCGGGTGCGCCACACATTGTTGCGAAGCGCTTCCCATTTGTCCGCCACGAGCGTCCCCTTCAGCACAGGACGCTCGTCGGCGTACGGCTGCATCGTGATTCCCTGATTCAGCGTCAGTCCACCGGTGCGGTAGATCCCGCCACGCAGCACGATTGCGTCGCCGGTGACGACGCGTGATATGGCCGCGTCGAGTGTGGTGGGGTCAGCAAGCGTGGCCCCGGAGGCCTCAGGTTTGCCGTCCGGTGCGACGTAGTAGAGATGAACCGCCTTGGGAATTGCGTAGGTCTGGGGAAGCGGGCCGTAAGGCCCGCCAGACGGCTGCGCCAGAACCGGCGCGGCCACCAGCAGACAGAACAAACATCCCAAGCCAGCGTCACGTATCATGCCGCCCATGACGCCTTCGCTGTTCTCGCTGACGGGACGCGTGGCCGTCGTCGTCGGCGGCAGCAGCGGCATCGGCCGGACGCTCGCTCTGGGCCTGGCCCAGGCAGGCGCCGAGGTGGTCGCCACGGCGCGGCGCGCGGACCTCGTGGGGGACGTGGCGGATGACATCGAAGCGCACGGCCGGCGCACGCTGCGAATCACCGCCGACGTGAGCGATCGCCCCTCGCTCGAGGCCGTCCGCGACAGATGCCTGGAGGCATTTGGCCATATCGACATCGTCATCTGTGCTGCCGGCGTGACGATGCGTGTGCCGAGCACCGAGATGAACGCGAGCGACTGGCAGCGGATCGTGGACACGAACCTCACCGGTACCTGGAACACCTGCCAGGTCTTCGCGGTGCCCATGCTCGAGCGCGGGTCAGGACGTCTCATCAACATCGCTTCGCTTTCGTCGTTTGTCGGCTTCTTCGAAGTCAGCGCCTATACGGCCAGCAAAGCCGGCGTGGCCGGCTTGACACGCGCGCTCGCGGTCGAGTGGGCTTCGCGCGGCGTCACCGTCAACGCAATCGCGCCGGGCATCTTCCGGACCGATCTGAATCGGGCCCTGCTCGACTCGCCGCGCGGTCGCGAACTCCTCGTGCGCACGCCAATGCGCCGGTTTGGCGAACTCGAGGAACTGGTCGGCACGGCCCTGTTCCTGGCTTCGGACGCCGCCAGCTTCATCACCGGTCATGTCCTCGTAGTCGATGGTGGGTTCCTTGCGAGCGGCGTCAATCAATGACTGCTTTCCGTGGTTCGTAGTTCGTCACTCGTCGCTCGAAGAACCCAAGCGACGATAAAGCCTTTCGAGCGACGAGCGACGGACCACGAACCACGGACTACAGACTACAGACTACGGACTACGGACTACGGACTACGGACGGCGATTACGAAACATTCGGAACAGCAAAGTGCCGCTGCACCACCAGCGTGACGGCGCCTCGAAGCCTTGGCTGTGTGGCCGGGTCGGTCGGAACGAGGCGCGTCTTGATGAGCGACATCGATCGGCTGCGGACGACGTCCTCGAGGATGGGACCGACGCGGTTCCATGCGCCGGTGATCGCTCCGATGATCACCAGAACCTGCGGCGCCAGACCGGTGACAATCGGTGCCAGCCCGATGCCCAGGTAGCGGGCCATGCGCTCGAGCGTCTCGATGGCGCGGGCGTCACCGCGATCGGCGCGCCGCAGGATCTCGTCGAAGGTCAGCGCCGCATCGTCCGCTGCACCCTGGGGCGCCGGCCGGATCATGCCCGTGTCTCCGAGGTAATATGCCAGCGCCGCGGAATTGGACGCGTACTGTTCCCAGCATCCGGTTTTTCCACAGGAGCATGGTGGTCCTGACTCGTCGAGGGTGACGTGTCCGAACTCACCCGCCAGCGAATCGGTGCCGTGAAACAGCTGTCCGTTGAGCAGAAGTCCGACGCCGATGCCCTCCGACACTGTCACCGCGACGAGATGTTTGACGTCGTCGGGGTGACGCCCGAACCACAGCTCCGCCAGCGCGCACGCGCTCGCCGCGTTCTCGAACACGACGGGGAGGTCCACGCTAGATTCGAGGAGACGCCGAATATTGACCTGACCCCACCCGAGGTTGGGCGCGAACATCAGCGTGCCGGACTGATCGACCCGGCCGGGCAGGCTGACGCCGACGCCTTCATAGACCATCTCGGGATGTGCGTTCCGAAAGTCCGTGACCGTGCGGGCGAGCTTTCGCGCAAACTCGTCGGGCTTTGCCGGGGTGACCCATTCAGTCTGCATGACGAAGCGCGCGTCGAGACCCGCGAGCCCCACGCGCGTCATGCCCGGCCTCAAATCCACGGCGATGATGCCGGCACGCTCTACGTTCAGATGCAGGAAACGCGGGCGCCGTCCGCGGGCCGAAGCAGGACTGGCTCCCTCGGTCACCCAGCCTTCACCAATGAGCTGGTCGATAATGGCGGATACCGTGCTCCGCTGCAGACCCGATCGGCGCGCGACGTCGGCCCGCGACATCGGCTGATGCCGCCTGATGATATTGAGCGCAATGCGCCGATTGATGTGCCGCGCGGTTTCGCTGGTGGCGAGCTGAAAATTGGTCAGGTCGATCTTGCGCATGGCAGCCGCGCGGAGATGTCAGGTCCGGTCCAGTATTCTCGACGTTCGTTGCTGGTCCGAACGATATAGGCCAGATATCGCTCATGTCAAGGTTGGCCGAATCCACCAGCAAATCGTCGCAAGTCTGGACGCGTCCACAGGGTGTGCGTATAGTGAATGCGTTTTCTGTTCACGACCCGCATTAATTCAGCGCCATCACACGGTGCCTCGACATGAAGATCGCGGACGCCAGGGTCATCACGTGTGGTCCGGGGCGAAACTTCGTCACCCTGAGACTCGAAACCGAAGACGGATTGTACGGGTTGGGCGACGCGACGCTCAACGGGCGCGAGCTTGCCGTCGCCAGCTATCTCGAGGATCACGTCATACCCTTGCTCATCGGGCGTGACGCACGCCGCATCGAAGACATCTGGCAGCTGCTCTACAAGGGTGCCTACTGGCGGCGCGGCCCGGTCACGATGACCGCGATTGCTGCGGTCGATACCGCGTTGTGGGACATCAAGGGCAAAGCCCTGAACGCCCCGGTGTACCAGCTTCTCGGCGGTGCGTCGCGCGACGGCGTCCTGGTGTACGGCCACGCAAACGGCGACACGATCGACGCCACACTCGAGTCCGTGGCGCGTCACATCGAGCAGGGATACCGAGCGGTGCGCGCGCAGTGCGGCGTGCCCGGCCTCTCGAAGGTGTACGGGATTGCGAGCGGCGGCCGCTACGAACCGGCGGCCGCGGGCCTTCCTGAGGAGTCGCGCTGGAGCACCGAACCGTACCTGCGCATCGTGCCGCAGTTATTCGAAGCGTTGCGCCAGCACTTCAGCCCGGAGCTGCACCTGCTGCACGACGTCCATCACCGGCTCTCGCCGATCGAGGCGGCGCGGCTCGGCAAGGCGCTCGAGCCGCACCATTTGTTCTGGCTCGAAGATCCCACGCCCGCCGAGAACCAGGCGAGCTTCCGACTCATTCGACAGCACACGACCACGCCGCTGGCCGTGGGCGAAGTGTTCAACTCGATCTACGACTGTCATCAACTCATCCAGGAACAGTTGATTGACTACATTCGGACGACGGTCGTCCACGCCGGTGGGATCAGCCACATGCGCAAGGTGGCCGCTCTCGCGGAGCTCCACCAGGTTCGCACAGGATCGCATGGCGCAACAGATCTGAGTCCGGTCTGTATGGCGGCAGCGCTGCATTTCGACCTGAGCGTGCACAACTTCGGCATCCAGGAGCACATGCCGCACGCGCCGGAGACTGAGCGCGTATTTCGCCACGCCTACACCTTCGCCGACGGCATGATGCACCCGGGCGATGCACCGGGGCTGGGCGTCGAGATCGACGAGACAGCGGCTGCGGCGTTCCCATACAAGCGGGCGTACCTGCCAACGGCGCGACTGCTCGATGGCACGATGCACAGCTGGTGACCCCGACATGGGTAGCCCTCGACGCCCCTCGCCCCTCGCCCCTTGCCCCTCGCCCCTTGCCCATCGCCCATCGCCCATCGCCCATCGCCCATTGCCCTTTGCCCCTTGCCCATTGCTTTGCGTGCTCGCGATCCCACTCCTGATTTGCTGCGTGCTCACGCCCGGCGCCCTGGCGGCTGCATCGGGTCCCGGAAACGTGCGGATGGTGGAGCCGGCCGCCACGCCGGGCGCCGTCCACCTCGTCTCCAGTGGGACTGTTGCCCCACTCGTTGTCGACTCTCAGGATTACCCAGGCGTCCTGCGCGCGGTGAACGATCTGCAGGAAGACATCCGTCGCGTCACCGGCGTGCGCCCGCCTGTCGTCACAGCCGCGCCGTCGAAGGCCAGCGACGTCGTCGTGGTTGGGACCCTGGGCAGGAACCGCTTCATCGATCGGCTCGTGCGAGACGGCCAGCTTGACGTGGCCGAGATCCGCGGCCGTTGGGAGAGCTCGGTCATACAGGTTGTCGATCGTCCGGTTCCTGGAATCGCGCGTGCGCTCGTGGCCGTGGGCAGCGACAAGCGAGGCACGATTTTCGCGGCCTACGAACTGTCAGAACAGAGCGGCGTGTCGCCCTGGTATTGGTGGGCCGACGTGCCGGTTCGTCCGCAGTCCCAGCTGTTCGTGCGCGCCGGCCGCTACGTGCGCCGCGAGCCGGCCGTCAAGTACAGAGGCATCTTCATCAACGACGAAGCGCCGGCGCTGACCAACTGGGCGCAGAAGACGTTCGGCGGCTTCAACCACCAGTTCTATGGGAAGGTGTTCGAGCTCCTGCTTCGGCTGCGGGCCAATTTCCTCTGGCCAGCGATGTGGGGCAGCGCCTTCAACGACGACGACCCGCGCAATCCAGCGCTCGCCGACGAATACGGCATCGTCCTGGGCACGTCGCACCACGAACCGATGATGCGAGCGCACGACGAGTGGCGACGGTACGGGCAGGGTCCCTGGAACTACACCACCAACGCCGATGCGCTTCGGACGTTCTGGACCGACGGCATTCGACGAACCGCCGGCTACGAGAACATCATCACGCTCGGCATGCGCGGCGACGGCGATGAGCCGATGTCGGAATCCGTCAACGTCGCGCTGCTCGAGCGGATCGTCGCCGATCAGCGCCGGATCATCGCCGAGCACCGCGCTGCCGATGTCTCCACCGTGCCGCAGGTGTGGGCGCTCTACAAGGAGGTGCAGGAGTACTACGAGCGCGGCATGCGCGTGCCGGACGACGTGACCGTGCTGTGGAGCGATGACAACTGGGGAAACATCCGGCGCCTGCCGACGCCGGACGAACGACAGCGCCCAGGCGGCGCGGGCGTTTACTACCACCTCGACTACGTGGGTGGGCCGCGTTCGTACAAGTGGCTGAACACCGTTCCAATCCCGAAGATCTGGGAACAGATGCACCTGGCCTGGCGCTACGGTGCCACGCGGATCTGGGTCGTGAACGTCGGCGACATCAAACCCATGGAGCTGCCCATCCAGTTCTTTCTCGACTACGCCTGGGACCCCGAACGCTGGCCCGTCGATCGACTTGCCGAATACACCAGGACGTGGGCTGCCCGTGAGTTCGGCGCCGAACATGCTGCGGAGATCGCGACGCTCGTCTCGTCGTACACGAAATACAACGGACGTCGCAAGCCGGAGATGCTGGAGCCGCAGACCTACAGTCTCGAGAACTACAGGGAAGCGGAGACAGTTGTGGACGACTTCCGGCGCCTGGTCGCGAGGGCGGAAACGATCTACTCGGCCATGTCCATCGCGGCGAAAGACGCGTTCTACCAGCTGGTGCTGCACCCGATCAAGGCGTCAGCGCTGCTGAACGATCTGTACGTCACGACGGCGAGGAACCGGCTGTACGCCGCGCAAGGCAGAACGGCGGCGAACGATCTCGCCGCGCGTGCCCGAGAACTCTTCGCGCAGGATGCAAACCTTACTCGCCACTTCCACGAGACGCTGGCCGGCGGCAAGTGGGAGCACATGATGGATCAGACGCACATCGGTTACACCTACTGGAATCAACCGGTGCGTAATGCGATGCCGGCGGTCCAGGAGATCCAGCCGTCAGGAACAGGGGAAATGGGCGTCGCCATCGAGGGTTCCACGGCGAGCTGGCCTGGAGGAAACGCGGGAGCGCCGGTGCTCCCGGCGCTCACGGTGTACGAGAAGGCTCCGCGTTATATCGAGATCTTCAACCGCGGCCGGGACCCCTTCGCGTTCAGCATCGAGACGAGCGAGCCGTGGCTGCACGTCGATACGCCGCGTGGCACGGTCGATCGCGAGCAGCGCATCTGGGTCAGCGCACGCTGGAACGAGGTGCCGCTCGACGCGACTTCCGCAACCATCACCATACGCGGCCCGGGCGACACCCGCGTGCAGGTCGGCGTCCCGATGCTGAACCCGCGCTCGCCGAGACCAGAAGAGATCGACGGGTTCGTGGAAACCAATGGCTACGTGTCCATCGAGGCGGAGCACTACAGCCGCGCCATCGCCCCCGATGGAAGGCAGTGGGTGACCGTGCCGGATCACGGCCGCACGTTGTCTGGCGTCACCGCATGGCCGGTCACGCCATGGCCGGCAGGCACCGGCGGCGCGACCGGGCCAGCCGATCCGATGAGGCTCGAATACCGGATGTTCCTGTTCACATCAGGAACCGTCCGCGTGCACGCGTATTTCGCCCCCACGCAGAAGTTCCGTCCCGGCACGGGATTTCGCTACGGCATGGCCTTCGATGACGAGCGCCCGCAGGTGATTGACGTGCACGCGGACAGCTCCCTTCAGGCGTGGGAACGATCGGTCGCCGATGGCGTCACGGTCCTGACCTCGACACACACGATCACGAAGCCCGGCGTCCACCTGCTGAAGTACCACGCGCTCGAACCGGGGCTGGTTCTGCAGAAAATCGTCCTGGACACCGGCGGTCTGCGGCCGAGTTATCTCGGACCCCCCGAGAGCGTACGCATTCGCTAACGTGCGACGTGCGGACGTGCAGCACGTGCAGGACGCGCGGAAGTGCGGACGTGCGGACGTGCTAGGCATTGGTCGCTAACCTGCGCTGTGCAGAGGCGCCTGGCGCGTCACTTATGCCCGCCCGTGGCACGTCGCACGTTCGGCACGTCATGCACGTCGCACGTCGCACGTCGCACGTCGA
>Ga0075430_100005808_pt1 | contig 10411 bp, 7 predicted proteins | sample RhiMetdeltSRZDD4_FD_75294 | JGI IMG/M metagenome (GOLD analysis project Ga0075430, IMG submission 75294) | Populus rhizosphere microbial communities from Tennessee, USA - Rhizosphere MetaG P. deltoides SRZDD4 | ecosystem: Host-associated > Plants > Roots > Rhizosphere > Soil | place: USA...
GGTCACCGCCCGCCCAGTCAGGACGTTGCCGGCGGCGTCCTTGAGCAGCGCCGTCGCCTGCGCCGTCTGCCCCACTGCGAGCGCCGCACTCCCCAGCTCCACCGCCACCGTCGCCACCGGCTTCGATCGGGTTGTGCCGTCCGTTGCCGACGAGTCGATGTCCCACAACTGATTCGACCCGCCATGACATGTATAAACGATGATGCGCTGGCCGTCCGATGGATCCGCCCCACGAACATCGACACAGAGGCCGTTGATACCCCGGATCTCACCGGCGCTGGTCAGCGACCATTTCTGGTTCCGTCCGCCGTGACACGGAAAAATGTTCACAGCATCACCCGGACGACCCAGCCCAGTCGCGGCGTCTACACAGAAGTCGGTCTGGAATCGAAACTCGCCGTCCGCCGTGGGCGCGAACTGCTGGTCGGCGCCGCCGGCACACGACCGGAGCTCTGTGGGGGTGCTCCCCTCCAGGTTCCCTCTCCCGCCCTGAACGGTGAGACACTTCCCAGGCGCCAGCCGGGATCGGATCAACACGGTGCCATCGCCCGACGCCACCGCTGCGGCAGCGGTGCCTCCAATTGGGGCGATGGGCTGTGGCGAGTCGGATGAACAGCCGCTCACCAGCTGAACGAGGACGAAAACTGTTGCGCACGCCATAGGACGGCGGACCGACGTGAGTCGGCCGGCTACGAGCTTCATAGCAGTCCCTCCTGATAAACGGCGGCTCGACTGGCGTGGCCCGCGCACTCACGCGGACGGTAGCCTCGAAGCTTTGCGTCGCCGGCTTTCGCCGGGTTTGCCTTTGTCGCTTCACCACGGAGGGTGCTGCGATCCTGCCGTCATTCGATTTGCACCCAACCTCTTGGGCTCACCCTGACGGCACAATGAACCGTAACGTTAATTACCGCACATGTTTGGCTACTTGGTCAACCGAGATTTTTCAGGGCCCGGCTGCTGGGTGGTATCGCAACGAATCCTGCGCTCGCTCAGCCGTTAGGCGATGAACTCGTTAGGCTTCTCATGGCCGAGCACGGCAGTCCCCGTATCCACCTCGCCGCGCAAGACGCCGTTTGCGCCACATCTTTCGCCGCGCGCGGGGAGTCGGATACCTCACAGCCACGCTACGTCACCTCGCCGGTCTGGGTGGAGTGGAGTGAAATACTGCGCGAGTCCCATGATCGGACGTAGCGGCCCAACCCAGCGAGAAGAACGGGCACAACTCCGCGATGAGCACACACGTTAGGCGCCGGCCGATCCCGGCCGACGAATCGATTCACTGGAAGCCGGTGCGCGACTAACGGCGACGCCCCACACGTGTCATCCGCACCACATTCAGCTGGCGCCCCGCCCCATCAGCACGGCGGGGATGGTCTTCATGAGGATTCGCGCATCGAGCGTGAGTGACCAGCGGTCGATGTACTCGAGGTCGAGGGCCACCCAGTCGTCGAAGCCGAGGTTACTTCGCCCGCTGATCTGCCAGAGGCAGGTCAGCCCCTGAGGAACGCTGAAGCGCCGCAGCAGCCACGCCTCGTCGAAGTTCGAGACGTCGCGCGTCGGCAGCGGCCGGGGGCCGACGAGTGACATGTCGCCTTTGAGCACGTTGATGAGCTGCGGCAGCTCGTCGAGCGACGAGCGGCGCAGGAACCTGCCCAGGCGGGTCACCCGCGGGTCGTCCTTGATCTTGAACACAGGGCCACTCGCTTCGTTACGACTCTCGAGCGTCGCCTGGAGGGCCTCGGCGTCGACGACCATCGTGCGGAACTTGAGCATTCGGAACCGACGCCGCCGCAGGCCATGCCGCACCTGTGCGTAGAAGACCGGGCCGGGACTCGTCAGCTTGATCGCGATGGCGATCGCCGCCAGCACCGGAGAGAGGAGCACGAGCCCGACGACGGCGCCGATGATGTCTATCGCACGCTTGACGACGGTGCGCTGGTCCTCGTTGACCACCTTCATGGCGACGACCGGCGTGTTGTGGTGGGGGCTCTCGTAGCGAGGCTTGGCCAGCGACGCCTGGAATGCGTCAGCGAGATAGCTGGCCTGTACACCCGCCCGCTCGCACACGTTGATCGTGTGCTGGATGGCGCCGTAGCACGACTTGATCGGCAGCGCGACGAGCACCTCGTCGACCACTTCACGCATCAGAATCTTGTCGAGCTCCTCGATCGATCCGAGTAGCCGCTGGCCGAGGACCCCGGACGTGATCTGGTCGTTGCTGTCGACGAACCCGACCAACGCGTAGTCCGAGTCGGGGTGGTGACAGATCTCCTCGTACAGTTTCACCGCCCGCGGACCGCTCCCGACAATGATCACGTGGCGAACGGCGCTCGCGGCCGACGACACGACACGGAGGCGGAGCAAACGTCGGGCTCCAGTCGCGATGACGACGGCGATCGACCACACTGCGACGACGTTCCACGCGTGGAACCACTCGGTGTTGCTGACCAGCGGAGCGGCGAGGAGCATCATGCTTGCGAGCGAGCACGCGCCGATGACTCGCCGCAGTTCCTCCGTGTCGGTCAAGTGCTGCGTGGTATCGTAGAGACCGAAAAAGAAGAACGTCTTTCTCCAGAAGAACAGGAACGTGCCGACGGCAAAGAGGTTCTTGAGGCTGATGCGCTGGAGCAGAAACGCCTGCAGGCCCTCAGCCATGTGTGCCGACTGCGCGGCGAAGAACACGAGCGCGAGCGCCGCGAGCGCCGCCGTCGCATCGACGGCGCGCAGCATTTCGACCATGACCGGACCTTCGGCCCGGCGACGCGGAGTCTCGCGCGCGGACGGGCCGGACCCCTTGCGGGTCCCGGTGTCCGGTGACGCAAACCGGGTGGTGCCATTGCCGGAACGCTGACCGAGTTCTCGTACACCGAACTGGTCCATAACTGCGGGACTCCGCCCTCTCCCTTCGTCCGCCTAACAGCTACGACGTTGGACAGTCGCGTCCCGACTCTGCATCGAACCGCACGCCACGCCCGCGAACTACACTCATCAGCTGCACACGCACACTCGGATCGGCGCCGCCACGGCCCCATGTCGTCTGGCCACGCACACGGCTCCAGCAGGCAGGCTCTACGTCGCGAAGTCCACTCGCGGTAGCGCTCGCGCCGACTCGAAGATCACACGATCCGTTAGAGATGATTCGAGCGGGCGACACATGCAGGAGCCCGGAACGCATCGCCGTCAATCGGCGGGGGCCCTCAACTCCTCTAGCACCGATCGCTGCTCAGCCCGCAGATGCGCACCTCGCTTTGACATGAGTATTTACTAATTCAGCCAATCGCTTCGCCATTGTAATCGTTTGTCCCGAATTGTCTAGCCTGAATCGCTGCACCCGTTAGGCGATGGAATTGTTCTCGTATCCGATTGTGCCTAACGTTGTTGCAAGGCAGAGTCTCCTAGCCACGATGGCTGAGGGGACCGGCCTAACGCTTGTGTTGCGGCTCATCTGCTGCGCAGACGCAACAACAGCTCATCCGTATGAGCACCAATGTCCAAGACTCAACGGCGGGCTCTGCTATCTCGAGTGTGGCAGCGATTCAACGACGGACTCGTGCTGCGAGCAGAAGAGGGAATGTCGGCGGACGCGAGCATTGCTGTTCGACATTCGCCACTCTCCGACCGCGCGTTACCGATACCACTGTCTCGCACTCGATCTCGAGGCGTCTCCCGCCGTGCTGCCGGGATCGCCAGGAACGCACTGGGCATGCGGAGCCGCTCAGGCCGTCGCGCGCACGAACACCTTCCAAACAGTTCGCAGCGCGCCTCCGCCGCGTTCGACGACGTCGCTGCCGACGGCCGAGGCGCCTTCGGGCCACAATGAGGCGTGAGGTCGCGATTCGTACGCCGGACTCAGCGTTCGTACCCGAAGGTCCGTTCGTGGCAATCGGCAACGCCGGGCTCGAGGCCGGTAGCAGACGCCATGGCGCGGACACAAGTTTGTCACTGAGCGGCCCGCGGCTGTCGAACGGTGTCGGCTCGAGGTGCGAATTTCGGAGCGCTCGGATGAGGCATCATGTACGAGCCTGAAATCCAACGGCCGATCCCTGTCGAGCAGGCGATCCTCTGGAAGCCGCTACGCGACGCGCACTACATCATGGCATCCCTCCAACCGGCTGACGGCGGTCGGCGCAGGATCTTCGTTCGACAGCAGTTGCTCGCGGTCATGGGGCGTCCCGGCACCCCGACGCACGGGCGGCGCGTGTTCGGCCTCTTGTTAGGCCAACTCTACCACTGCCCCGTCACCGACGCGCGGTATCTCGAAATCGAGTCCCTGACAGAGCAGTCTTCGGTGAGTGATGAGGACGCGTTGGCGGCGGCAATCGAGCAGGCGCTGCAGCGAACGGGTGACGGCACATCGACACGCGTCCTGGGCTGGTTTCACAGTGTCCCGCGTGTGGAGGAACGGCCAGCGCGCGGCACGGCGGCCATCCACTTCACGTATTTCACCGAGCCGTGGCAACCCGTGTTGCTCGTCTCCGACAATGACGCCACACCCGGCGGGGCGTTCTTCCTGCACGACGCTGCCAACGCGCGCTGGTTCCCCCCGCCGTTCTGCGAGTTGACGAACCACATCGCCACCGGGCAGCAGGCAAAGGGCACGGTCATCGCGTGGCCGCAGTACATCACGTCCGAGCTCGTCGTCGCCGTTAGGCCGACGCCCATGCCTAACGTTGGCGCCGATGTCGACCAACACGCGAAGGTCCCGGAGGCGAATCCACCTGCAGATTCGCGGCCTGTCGATCGCCGACAAGAGACGCCGGCCACCGGGGGAGTGAGCCGGCCGCCAGGGCCACCTTCGATCCCGGCGCCTGTCGTCTCGGAGTCCTCGCCGCCGCAGGCATCGGCGATCGCGTCACACGATTCTCGAGGCGACCGCTTCGGTGTCGATCCGGCCGACACTCCGCCGAGCCAGCCTTTGGCCGCGACGCGCGAGCTCCGGAAGGATCATCCGGGCAAGCTCGACCGCCAGATGGCCGACACGCCCATCAAACCGGACGCCCCAGCGAGCGGCGTTGGCGGGGCGCCAGAGGAGCCAAGTCTCGTGCGTCACGTCGCCGACACCGACGACACAACGAGCGGCGATAACCCGGATCGCTTCATTGCCCTGGCGCGCGCGGAGGGCTTCCGGGTCGCGGCGAGGTTCGATTCTAGGGGAACCCGCTCCGGCAGGACGGAAACGCTATGGGTACTCGATGAGCCGGTCTCGGGGATCCTGCTTACCGTGGTCGCCACCGACCGGGGTGTTCTGGACGCAAACCTCCACTACAACGTGCACGTGGACGAGAGAGAGTTGTTGTGGACGCCGTTTCCGGAGCACCGCGATCTCGCGTCCCGCACCGTTTACGTCAAGCAGACGTGCACGGACTCCTTGCGGGCGATGTGTCGCCGGTTACGCCTGACGCAACGTCTGGAGCGCGACTGGAAGGTGTCTCCGACCATTCATCTTCTGACGCCGAGCGAGTGGCGAGCAGCGGCAGGCGGCCAAACCGAATCTCAAGGGGTGGCGGCGCTTCGAGCACTCAATGCGCAGCGAACGTCGAAATTGCCGGAGCGCGTCCGTCGCCAGATCGGCCTAACGCCTCCGTGAGAAGATGCCGACGAGCGTTGCAGTGGAACTTTACTGGCCGAGGCGGGCGTCGACGACGTAGCCCTGGACGGGGCGGCCGTGGTGGTGCACCAAGTCGAGCGCATGAAGATGCGCCAGCCGTCGACGACCCCGATCCCAAGGCCGAGCCCGTCAATCGTTGGCGCGCGTATCGCTAAGGCTCGGATGGCCGAGCACGCGCTCGGCGTGAGGATCCGGCTATCCGCTTGGATCTTCGTCACCGTTCACCACCGATGATAGACCGTTAACTATCGATGTTAGTCGGAAATGTCCCGGGATTAGTCTTCGGGCGAGTGTTCTGGAATACTCCATGATATCGTGGGAGCTCAGTAGGCGAATGCAACGAATCCCGTTTGTTTCCCCGACCGACCAGGCATGACGCCCCGTACGCGCACACACGTTCGGCGCCGGCCAATCCCGGTCGACAACGCGATTCACTGGAAGCCGCTGTACGACCCACACTACGTGCTGGCCTCGCTGCAGTCGTGCTACCAGCGGATTTTCGTCGACCAGAGGGCGTTGCTTCACATCCAAGACGTGGTGCGAGGCGCGACGGGACGATACGCCCTCGGCCTCTTGATCGGAAAGCGATTCGACTGTCCCGTCACCGGCTCACGGTACGCGCTGATCGAATCGCTCGTCGAGCAGCCATCTCCGCTGTCGGACGAGCGCGCACTGGCCTCCGTCGTCCCAACGCTCGTCGAAGGGTACACGGCGAGGTCGTCCGAGGAGGTCCTCGGATGGTACTGTAGCCGCCAATCCGGCGAGAACCGACTGTCCGATGCCTATGTGGCGGTGCACATGGCGTCGTTCCCCCATGCCTGGCAGACCATACTCGTGGTCGCCGACACCGCGAACACCGGCGCGTTCTTTCTGCACGATGCACTCGCGTCGAAGTGGTTTTCGGCCCCGTTCTTCGAGGTGACGCATCCGGCTCGGGATGGCGGGCCGAAAGCCACGTGCATCTCGTGGCGAGACTACATGACCGTCGACTCGGTGGTCCCGCTCGCGCCGGCGCAGCGATCCACTCGGGTCCAAGCGCAGCCTGCGCCCACGCCCTCGATACGTCGCCCGTCGCTTTGGCGGTCCCTGCTCGGAACCGCTGCCCGTGCGCGGCCACCGGCTGACATCACTGCTGACCTCACTGCTGACCTCACTGCAGTGGCGTCGCGCTCGGCCGCGAAACCGACGTCCGATCGGCGGGAAAGGTTCGATCGGGGGGAACGGCATGAGCCGAGCGTTCACGCAGGCCGAGAGAAACGCCCGGCGCCGAAGAATGACGAAACGAGCCGCGTGCTCGATTCCGATGACACGTGCGTGTTGGACCCGGTAGACCGTTATATCGAGCTCGCGCGCGGCGAAGGCTTCTTCGTCGCCGCGAAGTTCGACGCCACCGATGCCACACAGCGCGAGACGTTGTGGGTGCTCAACGAACCGTACTCGGGGTTGCTGGTGACGATGGTTTCCCGCGACTCCGAGGTGCTCGACGCGAGCCTACACTACAATCTGCATACCGAAGATACGGCATTGCTCGAGGCCTCGTTCTCCGAGCATCGGGATCTCGACTCGCGGATCGTATACGTCAGGGAGTCGTGCGTCGATCAGCTCCGCGCACGCTGCTCCCGGGCTCGCGCGACCGGTAACCTCGAGCGCGACTGGACGGTTGCAGCTCCGCTGTATTTTCTCACGCCCGCCGAGTGGGAAGCGTGCCTCCCCGACGCCGGTCCATCGCGGGGGGCAAGCACGTTGCATGTGCTCAACCAACGGCGGATCGAGTCCCTGCCGGACGCGATCCGCCGTCAGTTCCGTCTGGCGCCGGAGTGCTACCGCACCACGGCGCCCGCGACAAACGACGAGGACGGCTAGACCGAATCGGCGTTAGGCGTCGGAGGTGTATACCCGCGGATCGAAGGTGCCCCGTCTTGTCGAGGCGCTTCGTCAGCGCATCGACCCATTGCCAGGGAGTCGGTCGAAAATGCACGTTGTCGCTTGCTCCATCAGGCAAACACTGTGATGCGATTGCGGCGCCTCGATGTCGCAGACGTCGATTGGGCATTGCTCGATTCCTTTCGTGACCGAACAGTGTTCCAGACACGCGCGTGGCTGGACTTCATCGCCGAGACCCAGCGGGCCACGCCCGTTGTCGCTGAGCTCATGGACGGTACGAGCCGCGTCGGCTTCTTCACCGGACTGGTCTACAGCCGTTTCGGCATCAAGATGCTCGGCAGCGCCGCCCGTGGGTGGACGACGGTGTACATGGGATTCAATCTGGCGGCGGATGTGCCCCGGACGGAGGCGCTGCGCGCGCTGAAGACGTTCGCGTTCGACGACTTAAGGTGCCTCCACGTCGAGATCATCGACCGCTCGATGCTCCCTGCCGACGGCGAGGCGTTAGGCTTCTCCCACGACGACTTCACGGGGTTCGAGACCGATCTGGGGCCGTCGGAGGACGCGCTGTTCTCCGCCATGTCGAGCGCGTGCCGGCGCTGCATCCGCAAGGCCGCGAAGTCCGGAGTGGTGATCGAGGAATCGAACGACGCGGCAGGCTTCGCCGCCGACTACTACGATCAGCTCAGAGACGTGTTTCGCAAGCAGCGACTGGTGCCGCCGTATTCGGAAGAGCACGTGCGTACGCTGTGCCGGCATCTGCTGCCGACGGGACGCCTGCTGCTGCTTCGAGCGCGCGACGGCGAGGGCACGTGCATCGCGACCGGTATTTTCCCGGCCATTGGGTCGACGGCGTATTTCTGGGGAAACGCCAGCTATCGCCGTCATCAGCTGCTTCGGCCTAACGAGGCGCTCCACTGGTACGCGATGCGCTACTGGAAGGCGCGCGGCGTTCGCTACTACGATTGGATGGGCGCCGGGAGGCAGCGGGACGACTACAAGGCGAAGTATGGCGGACGACCCATCGCCGTCCCGTGGTTCTTCAAGTCACGCTACCGCACGTTGGAGCACCTTCGCGCACACGCCAGGCGAGCACGGCGACTGCGCCAGGGGGTGGGCGGGTATTTCGCTCATCTCTTTGACTCTCCTCGCGATCGTCCCGAGTTAGAGGACGTCGGTTCAGAGGACACCGCTATCGCCACACCGAGGTAGGAATTGAGCGCGCGGTGCTACTCGTCCAGGCGTCGGTCCAGGTCGCTACGCCTTGACGAGGGGCGAGACTGCGTCCGGTGCTTTGCTGGGCGTCTCATCGAACGGATAGGGTGTCCCCGGCGGCAGGCGCTCGAACGCAATCCGACGATGGCCCCAACGCCAGTGCTCGGTACGGCGAAGGAACGGAGCGAAACCAGCCTTCTTACAGCCCTTAAGTGATGCCACGTTATCGGCGGCGACGAACGTCATGACGCTTCGCGAGCCGCTGGCGGGCGCTGACTCCGCTATGCGAGCCATTGCATGCGCCATGATTCCCTGTCCGCGGTAGGCCTCTGGAGTGAAAGCGCCCTCGAGGAGAGCCTCGCCAGGTCCAAGGGGGGGAAAGAAATCCCCCCACAGAGCGCGGATACCTGCATTGTCGCGCTGAGTAAGCAGGAACTGCATATAGCACGGCGCGCCATCCGCCGTTAAGGCAACCCAGCACGTGCCGATGCCGGCGTCGAGTAACCGGCGCTCTACGAGCGCGAACGCCGCGTCACCAGCCTGCGCATGCGCATTCAACGACAGAAAGTCCAGCAATTCGCCGGGACGACGCGGACGTACCTCGAGCCGCATCTTCGCTGCGGGAGCAGCGAATGGTATGGACACATCACGCATGAGCCCCAGCGAGAGCGTTTCGGACCCGAGTCGGCTACGGAGTGATCGGGCGACGCGCTTGACGTGCCCCCCACGGACTAGCCGAATGGCGTCGGCGGCGCTGCGAGCCAGTCTCATCGTACCCCCATTGCGCGTTGACGTCGCGCGCGACATTGACGCTGGCAAACCGGTTGGGATTACGAACACAGATACAACCAATCGGATCGGAGGACAATGGATCTTAGAATTCTCGGCGACCAGCGGTCGACGATCCTCCAAGACGAAGAGGCCGGTAGCGCCGGCTCATCTCGTTTTGCGGCGACGCTCAGCGTCCGATCCGAGGCGGTGCCCCGGGCAGGCGCACCGCATATGCGTCGACGATCCGGCCATCCTCACTCAGCCGATCAATGCGGGCCCGCACCGTCGACCCGTTCGCGATGCGCCTGCGCGCTCAGCAGTCGCCAACGACGCGCCAAGATGGGTTGGCAGCACTGGGCAGCACATGTCATGGCGTTCGGAACAGCAGGCGGCTGGCAGTCTCCACGCTCAGTGTTGCCGGGTCGACGCGTCGGCGACAGGCCGTTGCTGCGCGGCGTGGCCTGCCGCCCGCTCATTTGTCAAGGGCTAGTACCGGTAATGCTCCGGCTTGTACGGACCTTCCGGCTTCACGCCGATGTATGCCGCCTGCTCCGGCGTTAGGCGCGTCAGCTTCACGCCGAGCTTGTCGAGGTGCAGCCGCGCGACCTTCTCGTCGAGGTGCTTCGGCAGCACGTAGACCTTCTTCTCGTAGCGATCGGTGTGGTTGAACAGCTCGATCTGCGCCATCACCTGGTTCGTGAAGCTCGCCGACATGACGAAGCTCGGATGACCCGTCGCGCAGCCGAGGTTCATCAGTCGCCCCTCGGCCAGAATAAGGACCGAATGACCGTCAGGGAACACGAACTCGTCGTACTGCGGCTTGATGTTCACCCGCTTGATCCCCTTCACCTTCTTGAGCCCGGCCATGTCGATCTCGTTGTCGAAGTGGCCGATGTTCGCGACGATCGCCTTGTCCTTCATCCGCGCCATGTG
>Ga0075430_100005810_pt1 | contig 10409 bp, 8 predicted proteins | sample RhiMetdeltSRZDD4_FD_75294 | JGI IMG/M metagenome (GOLD analysis project Ga0075430, IMG submission 75294) | Populus rhizosphere microbial communities from Tennessee, USA - Rhizosphere MetaG P. deltoides SRZDD4 | ecosystem: Host-associated > Plants > Roots > Rhizosphere > Soil | place: USA...
GGCCATCCGTGGATCTACCGGAGTGACGTCATCCGACGCCCCGACGCCGAGCCGGGCGCGGCCCTGGTGGAGAACGGCGCCGGCGCGCCGCTCGGTTGGGCGCTGTGGAGCCCGCGCTCGGAGATATCGCTGCGGCTCCTCGACCGATCGCCCACGGCACAGATCGACGCCGCGTGGTGGCATGCGCGACTGACCCGCGCAATCGAGCGACGCGCTTCACTCGACGACGTCGCAACCGCCTTTCGACTGGTGCACGGGGAAGCCGATGGATGTCCGTCACTGATCTGCGATCGCTACGATCGATGGCTCGTCGTTCAGCTGCTGAGCGCCGGTCTCGAGCGCTTCCGAGACGAGATCGTCCAGGCCTTGATCGATCTCGTTCAGCCCACGGGAATCCTCGCGCGCAACGACGTGCCGGTTCGAGCCAAGGAGGGGCTGCCTCGTGAGACCGTCGTGCTGTTCGGCGACGTGCCGAGGGAGATCGAGGTGATGGAGTACGGCCTTCGCTATCTCGCGGCGCCGTGGGACGGGCAAAAGACTGGCGCGTTCCTGGACCAGCGCGAGAACCGCGCGCTCGCGGGGACGGTGTCGCGCGGACGAGCACTCGACTGTTTCAGCTACCATGGCTCGTTCGCACTTCATCTCGCTCGGCAAGCCACATCGGTCATCGCGCTCGACGCATCCGGGCCAGCCCTGGCTCGCGCACGCGACAACGCCGCACGCAACGACATTCATAACATCGAGTTCGTCGAGGCAGACGCATTCGAGTGGCTTCGCGCCGCCGAACGAAGACGCGAGCGCTTCGACACGATCGTTCTCGATCCGCCCGCGTTCGCCAAGACGCGCGATGCGCTCCCGGCGGCGCTGCGCGGCTACAAGGAGATCAACCTCAGGGCGATGCGACTGCTTGCGACCGGCGGGACACTCTTCACGGCGAGCTGCAGCTACCACCTCACCAAGGCGCTGTTCCTCGAGGTACTCGAGGCCGCTGCCGCCGACAGTGGTCGGCGCATCGCGATGCGCGAGCTACGCGGACAACCGCTCGATCACCCGGAAGTCCTGACCATCCCGGAGAGCGGATACATCAAGGGCGCTTTGCTCGAGGCGCTGGACTGACCTGGCATCCTGGGCACCAGTACGTCGATCGAGCCGCCTGGATGATTCGCGCGACCGCTGTCCCGCACCGTGCGCAGCGCTTCCCTTCGCGATCATACACGTTCAATCGCGCGGACCCCGTCGTCGTGTAACGTCCCGAGCCATCGCGGCCGCGAGACAACACCCGCTGGATCGCGCGAACGAGTCGCTGCACATCCCGAGCGCCGAGCTGCGACGCCGGAACGCGTGGGTCAATGCGCGCAAGCCAGAGTGCTTCCGCCGCGTAGATGTTGCCCACACCAGCCACCACGCTCTGGTCGAGCAGGGCCGGCTTGATCGCGATGCGCCTTCGGGAAAGGGCAGCGCGCAAATGCGTGGCGTCGAACTGCTCACTCACCGCATCGGGGCCGAGAACCGTGGCGAGTGGGGTGCCGGGCTCCAGAACCTCTACCGTCGACAGCGCGCGCGGATCGGAAAGAACAATGCGTGACCCGTTGTCGAGATCGAGCACGAAGCGCGCGAAGCGCGGCAGCTCGTCCGTGGTGGATGACAGTTCCCAGTCGCCGGTCATGCGAAAATGGACATGGAGCAACGCGCCATCGTCGAGGACAGCCAACTGATGCTTGCCGCGGCGGTCCACTCGAGTGATCGACCGCCCCGCCAGGCGACGGAGGCTCGCCTTGCGGAGATTCCGCCCAACGTAGGGATGCAGCACCTTCGCGCGGATGATGCGCGCGCCCGACGTCGCTCGGGCGAGCGCGCGCGCGGCATGCTCGACTTCAGGAAGCTCAGGCACGAGCGGCAACGTAGCGCGGCCATCGTGCGCACTCAAGCACGTGCAATTGACAGCGGCGCCCGGCCCCGGCGAGTATGAGCGCGTGCTGAAGCCTCCTCGCTCCGCGGAAACGCCACCAATGGTTCGGGCGCTGCGCGCGCCCGCCGTGCGGCGCACGCTCCTCGTCATCCTCGTTCTCAATCTCGTCGTCGTCGCGATCAAGGTCGTCGTCGGCGTTCGAACGAATTCGCTCTCGGTCCTCGGCGCGGCACTCGAATCATCGCTCGACCTCATCAACAACATCGTCGGCATCGCGCTCGTGAGGCTCGCCGCCATCGAACCGGATGAGGATCATCCCTACGGTCACGGGAAGTTCGAGACCGTGGGCGCGCTCGGGATCGTCGTGTTCCTTTCGATCACTTGCTTCGAGCTCCTCCGCGAAGGGGTGCTGAGCGTCATGCGCGGGCGGGAACCGCGGCCGCCGTCGGTGCTCGAGCTCTCGGCGATCGCGGCGACGATGGTGATCAACCTGTTCGTCGTGTGGTACGAGCGGCGGCGCGCCACGCAGCTCGGCAGTGCCTTTCTGATGGCCGATGCCGCGCACACGCAGAGCGACATCTACGTGACGCTGGCCGCGGTGGGCTCGCTCATTCTCACGCGGGCCGGGTGGGGCTTCGTCGATCCGATCCTCGCGATCGTCGTCGCCCTGATCATCGCATGGCACGGATACGAGATCGTAAGGTCGACGGTGCCGGTACTCGTGGATGCCCGCGCGGTCGACGCCGCCGAGATTCGCCGGTTGATCTCGGCTATTCCTCGAGTGGTGGATGTCCGATCGGTTCGATCGCGCGCGAGCGCGTCTGGCGCGGTGCTCGCCGAAGTCACCATCGTCGTGGACGGGGACATCAGCGTCTCTGACGCCCATGCGGTCATGGACGCGGTCGAGGAGCGAATCGCCGCCGAGCTCGGCGCGTCGGAAGTCCACGTGCACGTCGAGCCCGTCTGAGATTGAGGCCCGGATTAGTGCTCAAGTGCGGCTAAATAGCGGCGGGCTCGACACTTGCGCCCTTTCACCCAGCGTCTACCTTAGGAGCGTCGTCCCCACCCGCAGCCATCATCAATGGCCCAACGTCTCCAGTCGCTGCAGCACGAATACACGCTGTTCGTGGAGCAGGAGATCGAGCATTACAAGGAGTCGGTGTCCCGAGGCGTTCTCCTCGGCATCGGCGACGAGGCCGTCCAGACGTTGGCGACACAGCAGCAGCTCGCGCTCACCGAGCTGATCCTCTGCGATGAAGTCGATCGCATCATCAAGGCGCGATTGCGTCTCCCGACCTATCAGACGTGGCGCCGCCGGCGGCTGCGGGCGATCAAGGACTACTCGCGACCCGAGCGGTGGGGCCTGAACCCGAACGAGCCGCTGGTCCGCGAGGTGCCCACGACCCTGGATGGTCATGTCCTCGTTGCCGGCGCGGCGGCCGAAGGCCCGGCGCTCTATCTCGCTGCCCGCGGGTGTGCCGTGACCTCGGTGGAGGCCGAGGAGGAGATCGTCGAAAGGGTCATCAGCTGTGCGGTCGAAGTCGGCCTCACCGGCCGGGTTCGAGGATTCGTCTCCGACCTCGGCGCCTGGCGACCCGATATCCCCCTCAACGCGGTCGTCTGCACCCCGGCTGCGTTCGGCGGTCTTTCCGACAGCGAGCGTGCCCACGTGATCACGCTGCTTCAGAACGCGACGGCCGACGGCGGAGTGCACCTGGTGCAAACTCTGGTCGCCGGGCACCGTGCGCTGTCGGTGGATGAGCTGCGGCAACGGTACCTGGGGTGGACGGTGGAGCTTCAGCACGACGAGCGAGAAACCTTCCTCGCCCGGAAAGCGGTGGCCTGACGTCGTAGAACGACACGACTTCTCTGATTGGCGACGTGTCGGAGTGCAACACCGGGCAGCTGACCGGTGTTGTTGTGTTTTCGGAACTCGCTCACCAACAATGAGTTGCGAAACTGGAACCAAACGGCACGTCGGGTGCTTGAAGGGTACGCGCCCGTGGGCATCAGGGCGCGCCCCGACCGTTCCGGGGCGCTCATTACATCGAGGTGTGGGATGGCCAAGACCAAGCGAATTCGTGCGGCGGAGGAGCCGCGGGGCATCGTGATTTCTCGCGGTTCGCGCGAGGAGCCCCCCCCGGCGTTCAGCGTATACGTCTGGGGCCCGGCGCCCGAGCCGGAGCCGACGACCGACTCGAAGGCCGCCTGAGCTTTTCCGCGCCAAGTTGAGCGCCGGGAGCGACAAGCTGCCGGCGCTTTTTCATTCAGGGTATGCCGCTTGCCCACGTGCATTCCGTGCACGACACCTCCGAGGACTGGGAGGGCCAGCGCCGGGCGCTGCTCTCTCGACGCATCTCCGAGCTTGGGTTGTCGATCCGTGGGACGCTCGTCGAGCAGCTCGTGGAGCGACTGTACCGCGAGCTCGATGAGCGCGGCCTCGCCTTTCGCCCGCCGGTGTACCTGAGCGACCAGTGGGGGTGCCCGGACGGCACCCCCCTGATCGGCGTGCCGTTCTACCTGGCCGACCCGCGCCTAACGAGGCTCGAGGAGGAGATGGCTGTCGACGTGGAGGGCGAGCTCGACGCCATGCGCTACCTGCGCCACGAGGCCGGTCACGCCTTCAACTACGCGTACCGTCTGTACGAGCGTGCGGACTGGCACGCGCTGTTCGGTCCGTACTCGCGTCCGTATCGCGAGCGCTACAAGGCCGACCCATTTTCCCGGCAGCACGTGCGCCACATCCTCGGCTGGTATGCGCAAAAGCATCCCGACGAGGATTTCGCCGAGACCTTCGCCGTGTGGCTCACCCCCGGGCTCGATTGGCGCACCGAATACGCGGGGTGGCCCGCGCTCGCAAAGCTCGAGTACGTCGACCGGGTCATGCACGAGGTCGGTTCGACGATTCCCATCGTTCCGGCGCCGACCGACGATGACCTCCCCGTGGAAGCGATGCATTACACGGTGGAGGAGCACTATCGGTCCGCCGAAGAGCGACTTCCCATCGAAGACGAGCGACATTTTGATGGAGATCTCCGCACCATCTTCGCATCGTCCGTCGATGCGCCCAAAGGCGAGCGCGCCGCGGATTTCCTGCGACGCCACCGACGTGAGGTCGTCAGACGCATCGCGTACTGGACCGGAGAAAGCGCGACAATTCTGAGGGCGTTTCTGGATTTCCTGGCGGCGCGAGCGGATGTGCTCGAGTTACGAGTGTCCGGGCTCGAGGCCGCGACTCTGATCGAGCTGACCTCCTTCGGCACGGCCGTCATGATGAACTACCGATACACGAGCGCGCTCGGGCGCCGAAAGCGGGACGCGAAATGAAAATCGCGCTGCTCCACACCCGCGAGGCGGCGGAGGCTCCGACCGATCCGGTGCTCGGCCAGCTGTCCGATACGCTGGGGCGATTGGGACACGAGGTGCAGCCGGTGGAGGTCGACACGCGCGTCGAGCCGCTGGTGAGCGCGCTTCGTCGGCTGGAGCCGGATCTGATCGTGAACATCGCCGAGTCCTTTCAGGGAAAAAGCTCGCTGGAATCGAACGTCGCGGCCCTGCTGAACCTGATGGGGATGCGGTACACGGGATCGAGCCCGGCGGGACTGATTCTGGCCGGGGACAAGATTCTGGCGAAGAAGATGCTCACCTTTCATCACATAACGACGCCGCGATTCGCCACGATCTACCGCGGCGCGCTCGATTGGGCGGAGGAGCTCCATTTTCCGGTGATCGTGAAGCCGCCGCAGGAAGACGCGTCGGTCGGCCTCACCAGCGCATCGGTGGTGCACGACCTCAAGCAGCTGCTCGAGCAAATGGACGCCCTGCAGAGCGAGTTCGAGCAGCCGGTGCTCGTCGAGGAGTTCATCGAGGGGCGGGAGTTCTACGTCGGGGTGCTCGGGAACGCGAATGCCCGTGCGCTCCCGGTGATCGAGCTGGACTTCTCGAAGTTCCCCAAGGATCGCCCCCGCATGGCGAGTTGGGAGGCGAAGTGGGGGGACGACGAGGGTGGCGGCGCCGAGTTCGAGGGAACGACCTCGATTTTCCCCGACAATCTGTCCGAGGAGCTCGTCGAGAAGCTCAACAAGGTCGCCGTCGACGCCTTCCACGCGTTACGCCTCCGCGACTATGGGCGCATCGACCTCCGCGTGAACGAGGCGGGAGAGGTGTTCGTGATCGAGGTGAATCCCAATTGCTACCTCGAGCGGGAGAGCGAGTTCGCGCGGGCCGCCGCGCGCAGCGGCCTCGACTACGATGCGCTCATCGAGCGGATCGTGGAGCTGGCGGCCGCTCGTTATGCACGCTAGCGGCAGCTGATGCACAAAGGGCCGGCGACCTCGCCGGCCCTTCTGTCTCCTGTGCCTACATCTTACGGCGCGAGCGTTTCCGCGTGGACTTGCGAGCGCCGCCCTTCTTCCGCGCGGACTTGCGCGTCGATTTGCGAGCACCCTTTCTCGCGCCCTTTTTCCTTGCAGGCATCGTTCTTCTCCGTTGAAGGAGTGAGGGAACCGCCGATCCCCCGGTGGATCGGCGAGTGGCGCGGGTCTGCGGCCCGCCCACGTCTCAGACGGCGTCGGACAGGCTCGTGAAGTTGAAGTCCCGGACCTTGATCGGTGGCATCACGACGGCGCCTCCCGCTTCGGTGCCGGCCACCCGCATCGGCCGCCCCAGCATCTCGAGGTTGTTGAGCATGAACAGCGGCGACTCGTTGAACCGCAGATTGCGAATCGCCTTGGCGATCTTTCCGTTCTCGATCAGGAAGGTTCCGTCGCGCGTGAGCCCGGTGTAGAGGATCGTGCGCGGATCGACCTCGCGAAGGTACCAGAGGCGCGTGACCAGGATGCCCCGCGGTGTCGAGCGGATCATGTCGTCGAGCGAGGCCGTGCCGCCGAGCATCTTCACCGAGCTCGGGAATCCCGTCGCCGTCGTGTTGCTCTTCTTCGCCCAGAAGCGGGAGTAGTAGAGCTGCTTCAGGACGCCGTTCTCGATCCAGACCTGACGACCGAGCGGAAGTCCATCCCCATCGTAGGGCTGCGCGAGCAGGTCGGGGTCGGTGGGATCGGAGATCAGGGTAATGCGCGAGTCGACGAGCTTTTCGCCGATCTTGTTCCCGCCTCCCTGTTTGACGAAAGGACTGCGGCCTTCGTCGGCGGAGCGCGCATCGGCGTAGAACACGAGGAGCTGAACGAGATCGGCGACCGCCTGCGGCTCGAGGATCACGGTGTAACGCCCGGGCTCGATCGCGACCGGGCTTCGCGACAGCCGCGCCTTGTCGATCGCACGCTTGCTCACCTCGGCGAAGTTGATCCTCGACCAATCGTTGTCGTCGGCGCCTGCCCATCCCGAGCCGGTGCCATCGGACGTCCGCACGGTGAGCGTGTAGTTCGCCGTCGTCGACCGGTGATACGCGAACTGACCTGTCTTGTTGCCGATGGCGTTCGACTGCGCGGAGGTGACGATGTAGCCGGCCGCGGCGAGATCCCTCGCTTCCCGCGCCGGGGTCAACGCGGTGAGTGCCGCCCGCGCACGGTCGTCGGGGGTGAGGTTCGCCGTCGCATCGAACCAGCCGGGAACGGCCGAGTATTGCTGTGCGCCGAGCGGGGGCATCGACTCGGGGTCATCGGGCGCGAGACGCGCAAGCACCTCGGACTGCTCGACGGTTCGACGGAGCGAGTCGTCGGAGAGGTCGTTGGTGGTCACGGCGGCGTGCTTGGGGCCGAAGGCGCTCTCGATGACGACGTTGGCGTTCGTCACGCCACCGGAGGTGCTCATCTGGTTGGCGGCGAAGCGCACGTTGCCCTGGTAGTTGCTGTCGATCGTCACCCGGATCGATTCCGCTTTCGAGAACCCGATCGCCCGGGCCACGATCGCTTGCGCTTCCTCCCGTGTGATGACGTCGGCGTTGGCCGCGCCCCGACTGCGCGGCGTCGCCAGAATCAACCGCTTCGGCGCGCTCACGCTTTCCTCCCCGTGTTGATCACGTTGATTTGACGGAAGCGCGCAGGCGGGCTCCCATGGCTGACGGCGTTGATCTGCGGCGGCTGGCCTTTCCCATCGAAGAAGCTGGCGCCGAGCTGATAGCTGCGCCGCCCGCCGATCATGTCCATCGCGTTCCAAAAGTCCGGCGTGCGCATCTGGTAGGCCACGTCCTTCAGCATCCCGACGATCTTGCCGCCACGAATCTCGTGGAAGACCTGGCCGCCGAACTGGGCGTTGTACCGCTGCTGGTCGATCGAGAAGGACCCGTCGCCGACGATGGCGATTCCGCGATCGGTGTCGGCGATGATCTCCTCCCAGCCGATGTCCCGTTCGCCAGGCAGCAGCGACACGTTAGGCATGCGCTGGAACTGAATACTCGCCCAGGAGTCTCCGTTCGAGCAGCCGTGGGACCGTGGTCGCACGCTCTGCTGGTCGTACCACCACTTGAGCCAATTGGCCTGCTCGCGCGTGGTCTGGTAGTCGTTGAAGATGCCGTTCTTGACGATCAGGAAATCCTCCGGCTTCACACCTTCGTCGTCGTATCCGATCGTCGCACACGCCCCGGGTTGCGAGCGGTCCCCCTGCACATTCATGAACTCCGGACCGTACTTGAGCTTGCCGAGCATCTTCTCCGGCGGCGCGATGAACGACGTCCCGGCATAGTTGGCTTCGTACCCGAGCGCGCGGTCCAGCTCGGTGGGGTGACCGATCGATTCGTGAATGGTGAGCCAGAGGTGCGAGGGGTGCAGCACGAGATCGTACTTCCCCACCTCGACCGGCTTCGCCTTCAGCTTCTGCGCCGCCTCTTCCGCCCACTTCGGCGCGTTGCCGACGAGGTCCTGGGCGAGGACGTATTCGTATCCCCGACCCGCCGGCTGCACCACGCTCGAGCGATTCTGGAAATCGGAGAAGTCGGGAGCGACGGCGGTGATCTGCATCGGGACCCAGCTGCGGATCAGCGTCTGGTCGATCAGTGAGCCTTCCGTGCTCGCGAAGTTGCGCTCTTCCTTGACGAAGTACATCACGCTGAAGACGTACTTCACCGTGGGTACCTTGAGCGCTTCGGCGTTGGCGCGCAGCAGCAGATCGACCTTCTGCTCGATCGGAATCGTCCACGGATCGATCTCGTAGGTGCTCTTCCACTTCACGTCACGGTGGATCTCGGTCGGCGCCAGCTCCACCGGCCGATCGCGCGCGATCCGGCTGGCCTTCGCGATCGCGACGGCCTCGCGCGCCGCCGCGGCGACCGCATCGGCCGTGAGCGTGCGGGTCGCGCCGAAGCCCCACGTTCCGTCGACGAGCGCGCGCACGCCGCAGCCGATCGAATCGGTGTCGACGACGTTGATGATCTGCTGCTCGCGCGTGACGATGAAGTTGTTGCGATAACGGCCAATGCGAACGTCGGCGTAGCCGGCGCCCGCATCTCGAGCGGCGTCGAGGGCGCGCATCATGAGCTCGCGCGAGGGAATCGCGAGGTCGGCGGGCGGCGTAGTCTGCGGAGTTTGCGATGGGGCCGGTGTCGGCACCGTCGCGGGACCACCGCTGCCGCAGGCGCCCGTCCAGAGCGCCGCGGCAGCGAGTGAGCCGTGCTTGAGGAAATCTCGACGGTCAGTCATCACACCGCATCGCTGAGGCTGGTGAAGTTGAAGTCGCGCACCTTGAGGGGCGGAACGACAACGGGGACGCCGGGGCTGCCGCTTTCCGATGCGCTCACGCGCACGGGCCTGCCCATCGCCTCGACGTTATTGAGCATGAAGACGGGAGACTCATTGAACCGCAGGTTCTTGACGGCCTTGGTGATCTTGCCATTCTCGATCAGGAACGTGCCATCGCGTGTCAGACCCGTTACCAACAGCACCCGAGGATCGACGCCGCGGATGTACCAGAAGCGCGTGACGAGGATTCCGCGCTGTGTGGACGCAATGAGCTCGTCGATGGATGCCGTACCACCACTCATCGAGAGCGAGGCGACGAAGGGCACGGGGGCCCGGCCGCTCTTCTGGGCCCAGTAACGGTCGTACGCGAGGTTTCGCACGACACCGTTCTCGACCCAGACGGTGCGCGACGTCGGAAGTCCCTCGTTGTTGAACGTGTTCGCCGGCGCCTCGGGATCCAGCGGATCGGAGACGATGGTGACGCGCTCGTCGATGATCTTCATGCCGATCTTGTTGCCGCCGCCGGGCTTCGAGAAGAAGGAGCGTCCCTCATCCGCGTTTCGCGCGTTGAGGGCAAAGCCGAGGTTCTGCACGAGATTTCCCACGGCGGTGGGCTCGAGCACGACCGTATACCGGCCCGGCTCAATGGCCACGGCATCGGCCGAGCGCCGGGCTTTCTCGATGGCACGTGTTCCGAGCTCGGCGGGGCGGACGCGGGACCAGTCGTGATGCGCGGCGCCCGCCCACCCCGAGCCGTCACCATCGGGAGTGCGCACGGTCGTGGTGAGTGCGGCGCCCGTCGCGCGCGCATACGCGAAGAGGCCCTTGGAATTCGCGACGACGAACGAGCCGGCGTTCGTCTCCAGATA
>Ga0075430_100005813_pt1 | contig 10406 bp, 9 predicted proteins | sample RhiMetdeltSRZDD4_FD_75294 | JGI IMG/M metagenome (GOLD analysis project Ga0075430, IMG submission 75294) | Populus rhizosphere microbial communities from Tennessee, USA - Rhizosphere MetaG P. deltoides SRZDD4 | ecosystem: Host-associated > Plants > Roots > Rhizosphere > Soil | place: USA...
GGCTCCGCCGTCGAGTGTACGGACGCTGCTAGCCGGGCTCGCCGGGTGCCACCCGGTCCGCGAGGTCCGGCAGGCCCGGGTCGAGCGTCGGCAGCTCGTCGCCCGCGCTCAGCGGGCTCTCGGGCGCGACCCGCACGCGTTCGATGTCCTGCGCGGTGACGTTGACCGGGTGATGGCAGGCGGCGAGGTGGCCGCTGCCGTAGTCGACCAGCGGCGGCTCCACCCGCCGGCAGATCTCGGTGGCGCGAGGACAGCGGGTGTGGAAGCGGCATGCGGGCGGAGGATCGATCGGGCTCGGGACGTCGCCCTCGAGCACCAGCGGCTCGCGGGCCGCGTTCTCCTTCGGGTCGGGCAACGGGATCGCCGACAGCAGCGCGACCGTGTAAGGATGGCGCGGCTGCGTGTAGAGGTCCTCTGCCGGCGAGACCTCGACGACCTTCCCCAGGTACATCACCGCGATCCGGTCCGAGACGTGCCGCACGACGCCGAGGTCGTGGGCGACGAACACGTAGGTGAGGTCCATGTCCGCCTGCAGATCCTTCAGCAGGTTGATGATCTGCGCCTGGATCGAGACGTCGAGCGCGGAGACGGGCTCGTCGGCGACGATCAGGCGGGGCTGGAGGCCCAGCGCGCGGGCGATCCCGATCCGCTGCCGCTGCCCGCCGGAGAACTCGTGCGGGTACCGGTTGTAGTGCTCCGGCGAGAGGCCCACCCGCTCGAGCAGGCTCTGCACCGTTCGGCGCAGCGCGGCGCCCGACTCGATCCCGTGCAGGCGCATCGGGTCGCCGATGATCTGCACCACCCGCTTGCGCGGGTTGAGCGAGGCGTAAGGGTCCTGGAAGATCATCTGCATCTGGCTGCGGAGCGGCCGCAGCTCCCGCCGGTTCAGCCCGCTGATGTCACGGCCCTCGAACAGGATTTCGCCCGAATCCGGGTCCTCGAGGCGCAGCAGCGTGCGACACAGGGTCGACTTGCCGCAGCCCGACTCTCCCACCAGCCCGAGCGTCTCCCCCTTTGGAACGGCGAACGTCACGTCGTCCACCGCGTGCACGTTGTCCACCGTGCGGTCGAACATGATGCCCGCCTTGATCGGGAAGTACTTCACGAGGTGCCGCACTTCGACCATCGGCTCCTGCACCGGCGTGACGGTCATCAGGCACCCGCCACGAGGCCGATGCGATCGCCGACGACGCGCTTCGAGCGTTTCGCCTCCGGGTCCAGCCAGCAGCGGTCCCTGTGCTCCTGGTCCTGCGCCAGCTTCGAGTCGAGCGGAGGCACCTTCCGGCACTGCTCGAACTCGTGCGGGCAGCGGGGGCGGAAGTGGCAACCCTGCGGCGGGGAGATCAGCGACGGGGGAGCGCCCGGTATGGAAGGCAGCCGCGCCGGGCGCGGCTGGTCCAGCCGCGTGAGCGATCCGAGGAGACCCCAGGTGTAGGGGTGCTGGGGGTCGTAGAAGATGTCGTCGAGCGTGCCCTCCTCCACGACCCGGCCCGCGTACATGACGAGTGCCCGGTCGGAGACCTCCGCCACCACCCCGAGGTCGTGCGTGATCAGGATCACCGCCAGGTCGCGTTCAGCGTTGAGCTTCGTGAGCAAGGCGAGTATCTGCGCCTGGATCGTCACGTCGAGCGCCGTCGTGGGCTCGTCCGCGATCAGGATGTCGGGACCCAGGGACAGGGCGAGCGCGACGATCGCGCGCTGGCGCATTCCGCCGGAGAACTCGTGTGGATAGTGATCGAAACGGCGCTCCGGGTTCGGGATTCCGACCGAGCGCAGCGACTCGACGGCGCGGTCGCGCGCCTCCCGCTTCGACACGTCCTCGTGCGCGAGGATCTGCTCGACGATCTGGTCACCGACCTTGTAGACCGGGTTCAGCGCGGTCATCGGGTCCTGGAAGACCATCGCGATGCGCTCGCCCCGGACCGACCGCAGGTCCTCCTCGTCGAGGGTCACGAGCTCCGTGCCACCCAGCCGCACTGACCCCTCGATGCGCGCGTTGGGCCCGCGCGACAGGCCCATCACGGTGAGCGCCGTGACGCTCTTCCCGGAGCCCGACTCACCGACGATGGCGAGGATCTCGCCCGCATTGAGGTCGAAGGAGACACCGTCCACCGCCTTCACGGTGCCTTCCTCGGTCGCGAACGAGACGTGGAGGTCGTCGACGGCCAGCAGAGGGGCAGCCACTAGTTGAGCCTCACTCTCGGATCGAGCTTTGCGTACGCGATGTCGACGATCGCCGACAGCAGCACGATGAAGAACGCGGTGTACAGCGTGGTGCCGAGGATGGGCGGCAGGTCGAGCTGCCCGATCGACTCGGCCACGTACTGGCCGATGCCCTGCAGCCCGAACACGGTTTCGGTGAGGATCGCGCCGCCGCCGATCGCCGCACCGAAGTCGAGCCCGAACAGCGTCACGATCGGGACCAGCGCGTTCCGCAGCACGTGGCCGACGAGGACGCGGCGCTCGGACAGGCCCTTCGCGCGCGCCGTGCGCACGTAGTCCTCGTTCATCACGTCGAGCATGTTCGAGCGCAGCAGCCGGCTGTAGAACCCGATGAACACGAGCGAGATGCAGAACCACGGCAGGATCATGTGGCTGAACCAGCTCGCGGGATCCTCGGAGAGCGGCACGTAGCCGCCGGCAGGGAACAGCGAAACCTTGTACGTCAGGTAGTAGAGCAGCAGCGCACCTACCCAGAACACCGGTAGCGAGATGCCGATCAGCCCCAGGATCGTGATCACCCTGTCCGGCATCCGCCCGGCATAGACCGCGCTCAGGACTCCGAACAGGATTCCGAAGAAGAGCCAGATGATCGCGCCGCCGATCACGAGCGACGCCGTCGCGGGGATCCCCCGGATCAGCTCCTCCCGCACGTTCACCCGGTTCGAGTAGGACTCGAGGCTGCCGTCGGCTGTCTTTTCCATCATGCGCAGGTACTGCACGTGGATCGGGTCGTTGAACCCGAAGTCCTCACGTACCTGCTCGCGCACGGCCGGCTCCGCCGTCCGCCCCGAGATCCGCAGCACCGGATCGCCGCCGGGGATCTTGTAGAAGATGAAGAACGTGATGATCGAGATCGCGAGCAGCACGAACACCATGTTTGCCAGGCGTCTGACCGCGAACCGCGCCATTACCGCAACCTCAGCTTGGCCCGTGGGTCGAGCGCATCCCGCAGACCGTCACCGAACACGTTCAGCGACAGCACTGTCAGCGTGATCGCGACGCCCGGCACGATCGCGAGGTGCGGCGCCGTCACGAGGCGGTCCACACCCTGCGCGATCAGGTTGCCCCAGGACGGGTTCGGAGGCTGGATGCCCGCCCCCAGGAAGGACAACGCCGCCTCCAAGATGATGTTGTTCGCGACGATCAGCGTGCCGAACACCAGCACCGTGGAGGCGAGGTTGGGCAGGATCTCGCCGAACATGATCCGCAGCGACCCCATCCCCTGGGCCTCCGCGGACTGGATGAACTCCTTCTCCCGCAGCGACAGCACCTGACCGCGGATCGGGCGCCCGAGGTACGGGATGTAGACGAACCCGATCACGAGCGTCGGTATCCACAGGGAGCCGCCCTCGATGTGTATCGGGCCCAGGTTGAGGCCGCCGATCGCCAGCGCGGTGCCCAAGGCGATCGCGAACAGGAGCACCGGGAACGACCACAGGATGTCGAACACGCTGCGGATCACCGTGTCCGACGGCCCGCGGAAGTAGCCGGCGATCAGTCCCAGGGCGACGGCGACCAGCGTCGTGATCAGCGCCGCGGTGAAGCCGACGAACAGCGAGTTCCTCCCGCCATAGAGAAGGCGCACCGCGACGTCGCGCCCGTTCGCGTCGGCGCCCAGCAGGTACTCCGTGCTGAACGCGGGCCCGACCGGGGTGCCGTCCGGCGTGACGATGTCCACCTGCTCCCCGTCGCGCTCGATCTTGCCGGTGAGGTTGTTCTTGTTCGGGCCGATCTCCGCGACGTACTTCGAGTACAGCGGCGCCGCCAGGCACAGGGCCACGATCACGAAGAAGAGCCCGAGGAAGGCAAGCGCGACGCGATTGCGCCGGAGCCTGCGCAGCGCCAGCTGCCACGGGCCCAGCCCCGCCGTGCTCGTTCCCTCTTCCTGCAGCTCCTCCGCAACCTCTGCGGTCGGGTCGAAGCTGTATTCGCTGGCGGCGTCAGGCACGGGAAACATCGGAGAGGGCGCCGATGGCGCCCTCTCCGGGTCAGCTGATTACTTCAGGCAGAACTGCGCCCAGTCGTGTGTCCCGACCGCGAAGTTGTCGCCCTTGCAGTTCTCGAAGTCCATCCGGTCCGAGAAGAAGGTCGACTGCTTGCGCGTCCCGTAGATGGCGCCGTACGCCTTCTCCTGGATCTCGCGGTCGATGTCGGCCCACTGCTTCTTGACCTCGTCGGTCAGCTCGGGCTCGGCCGCGGCCGCGTTGATCTTGCGCGCCAGCTCCTTGTCGTCCACGTTGTACTGGACGTTGTTGTTACCCGTGGCCTTCACGTTGTCCGGGTTCTGGAGGATGTCGATGAAGTCCGCCGGGTGCGGGTAGTCCTGGAACCAGTTGTACCAACCGGTCTGCGCCTTGGTGGAGCGGTCACCGACCGTCGTGAAGTACGTCGAGGCCGCGATGATCCTCACCTCGGCGTCGAGGCCGATCTCGTTCAGCACGTCGGCGTAGTACTCGACCGTCTCCTTGGTCGGGCTCTCCGGGTTACCCCAGACGGTCACGCTCTCGCCGTCGGCGCCCGCTTCCCGGATCAGCGCCTTGGCCTTGTTCAGGTCGTGCGGGTACAGGTCCGGCCAGTCCTGGTAGCCCGGGACCGGCGGCGGCAGGAACGTGTTCTGCGGCGCGATCACGCCACCCTGGACGCGGTTGATCGCGTCCGGGTCGATCGCGTGGTTCACCGCCTGGCGCACCTTCAGGTCGTCGAAGGGCGGCGTCTCGGTGTTCAGGAAGAAGTAGAACGTCGAGGGGGTCACGAACTGACGGAACCGTGTGCCCTCGAACCTGCTCTTCAGCTCCGCCACCCGGTCGGCCGGCGGGTTGTCGACCATGAAGTCGAGCTCGTTACGCGTGATGCGCGTGACCTGGTTCGCCTCGGAGCCGTAGATACCGACGTCGAACTGGTCGGCCTTGCCGGCGTCCACCGCGGTGCCCTCGAGGCTGGTCGAGAAGTTCGGGTTCTTGACCATCTCGTAGCCGCGGTTGATTCGCACGTTGCGGATCACGTAGCGGCCCGCGCCGGGCGGGGGGTTCCTGGTCTGGTTCGACTTCGGCGTGTCGCCGGGGACCACGGCCGAGAACGGGATCGCGAGCTCGTAGGTGAACGAGCCGCGCGGCTCCGTCAGCCGGATGGTGATCTCACGGCTCTGGTCGTTGGCCTCGATCCCGTCGATGCCGCCACGCTTCGTCTTCAGGTAGTCCTCGGCACCTTCGATGCTGGTGTAGAAGGAGGCTCCCTGGGAGTCCTGCGCGAGCATCCGCTCGATCGAGCCCTTGAAGTCCGACGCCTGGACGGGCGAGCCGTCCGAGAACCTCAGGTTCTCACGCAGCCGCAGCCGGTAGGTGCGGCCGTCCGCCGAGATCTCGGGCATGTCCTCGGCGAGGCCCGGGACCGGCTCCGCGCCGGCGGGCCCGCTCTCGTGGGGGAACGTCAGCAGGCCCGGATAGGCCTGCAGCAGCGCCTGCCAGCCGTCCACGGTGAACGACAGCGCCGGGTCGAGGTAGTCGGGCATCGACGTATGGCCGATCTTGATCGTGCCTCCCGTCTTGCCTTCACCGCCTCCACCACTGTCGTCGTCGCCGCAGGCGGCGATGAAGAAGGCCGAAAGTACGAGAACCAGCGTTACCAGGCCGGCTTTTAGCGAGCGCGCGATCAAGTTGCCCCCTTTAGGACATGGATGCGAACGTGCAGGAACTTCACCTCTCCTCTATTCGGGCGCGCCCCGCCCATTCCCTTCCGGGCTGCGGGGGGCGTCCCACGGTTATGCACGTTACACCTATGCCCCGGAATCGCGCGGGGTAGACCTGCCGGTGGCTCAGAGAGATCCGAGGAAGGAGCGGACCTCGGCGGCGACCCGGCTCGGATCGTCCTCCATCACGAAGTGCCCCGCGTCCTCCAGCACCACCAGCGCCGCCTCCGGCAGCTGCTTGTGGAAGCGGTGGGCGCCCCCCACGGGCGCGAACTCGTCCTTCGCCCCCCAGACGATCACCGCCGGGACGCCGAGCGCCGCCAGCCTGCCGTCGTAGGCCTCGAGCTTCGAGAAGTCGCCCGAGCGGTAGAGGTCGAGCTGTGCACGCCGCCGCTGCTCGTCGCCGTAGGCCTTCCAGAACTCGTCGATCGCGTCGTCGGGCACGGCGGAGCTGATCTGGCGCAGCGCCATCCCGAACAGGTCGCGGTTGATGTTGGCGAGCACCTGCTCGCCCTCTCCCGCCGTGCGCAGCGTCTTGGCCATGCCGTGCCAGCGCCCGTCGGGGAAGAAGCCGGTGTCCGTGATCACGAGCGCGCGCACGGCATCCGGGTGGTCGCACGCCCACCGCAGCCCGATCAGCCCGCCCCAGTCGTGGACGCCGAGCACGAGCTGCTCGAGGCCGAGCCCACGGCGGAAGCGCTCCACGTGCTCGACCTGGCGCTCCCACGTGCCGGGCAGGTCGGCCGGCGAGTCGCCGAACCCCGGCAGGTCGGGCGCGATCGCCCGGTACCCGGCCGCCGCGGCCGCGGGCAGGACGTTGCGCCACAGGTAGGAGGACGTCGGGTACCCGTGCAGGAACAGGGCGGCCGGCGCGGAGCTTTCGGCGGCGGCCGGCAGCTCCTCGCGGTAGGCGATCCCGTCGACCGTCTTGGGGGGTGCCCCGGCCACGCCTAGAATCTATTGCGCGCGTTCAACCCGCGCCCTGCCCCGATAGCTCAGCAGGACAGAGCGACTCCCTCCTAAGGAGTAGGCCGCAGGTTCGAATCCTGCTCGGGGCGTCGCAGCACGGAGCTCCCGGATTTCGCGGCTAGGCGAAATCCGGCGTTTCTAAGCCCGTGTGCCGACGGTGACCAGGTATTCCTGCTCGAAGCGCGCCTTGTCGGCTGAGCCCAGGTTCCACTCGTCGCAGAACCGGTCGACCGCCTCGTTGAACTCCGCCTCCTGACCGTTCTTGCGCGCGTTGGCCTGAGCGGCGATCGTGGGGCCGTATTTCTCCTTGAAGTGCTCGCCGTAGTCGCGCGGCTTCTCGAAGGCGGTGATCTCCAGCATCTCGCGCTCCATCGTGCGGAAGTCGACGCGGTCGCCGAACAGCTCGCGCACGTGATCCTCGCTGCCCCACAGCGGCGGGGGGCTGGCGCCCGGCGGAGGCGGCGGGGCGAACGGTCCCATCGTCCGGAAGAGCGCACCGATCATGCCCTCGGGAGTCCAGCTGAGCAGGCCGATCGTGCCGCCCGGGCGGCACACCCGCACCAGCTCGTCGGCGACGTCCTGGTGGCGGGGCGCGAACATGGCGCCGATCGACGACATCACGACGTCGAACGACTCGTCCTCGAACGGAAGGTGCTCCGCGTCGGCCTCGGCCCATTCGAGGGTCACCCCCTCCGCCGCGGCGCGGCCGCGGCCGGCCTCGAGCAGCTCGGGCGTCAGATCGCTGGCGGTGACCTCCGCGCCGGTCTTGGCCGCGGGTATCGACGCGTTGCCCGTGCCGGCGGCGACGTCGAGCACGCGCATCCCGGGGCCGATGCCGGCGGCTTCGACGAGGCGCGGTCCCAGCGGCAGCAGGAACGTCTCGACCATGGACGGGTAGTCGCCGGAGGCCCACATCGCACGGTGGCGTGCCTTGAGCTCGGCGTCAGGGGCGGTGGATGACACGGCGTTCTCCCTTCAGGGTTGACGGAGGGAAGGTACCGCGCCGCGGGCGGGGGTGAAGGGTTGCGCGGCTGCTCAGGCGATGTAGTCGTGCCATGCCTCGAGGTCGTCGAGGAGCGCCGTGGGATAGGAGTCGTCGATCTCGACGCGCTCGAGCTCGAACTCGCGCTCGAACGGATCGATGTGATCCCGCATGCGGGCCTCGATCTCGGCCGGGTCGGTGAACCGCGACAGGTTCAGCTCCGCGTGGGCGAAGCTGCGGATCTTCTCCGAGATGCCGCGTGCGTCGGCCAGGTAGCTGAAGTGCTTTCCCCGCGTAGGCATCAAGGAGTTGCCCTGCGTCCTGCGCACGTCGTGGAGCGAAAGCCCGGTCTCGCGCAGATACCGGCCGGTAACGGCGAGCGCGCGGTTCCAGTACACCGCGTCCCCGGCCGCCTGCACGCGGAGGTTCAGCTTGTAGTAGTAGAGCGCCTGCCTGAGCTTGACGTGACCGTGCGCGCGCGCCTGCTCGACGATCAGCGGGATGTCCTCGCGCGTGTTGATCTCGTCGACGTCGGCCACGATGAAGACATCGTCGTCCTCGCACTCTCGCAGCAGTGCGTTCCGCTGCAACGCCTCGTTGCCCCAAGGCCCCGACGTCGTGCGCCGCAGTGTCGCAACGTCCTCGGTCCACGGCCCCGGATCGAACCGGCCCTCGAGCAGCACCAGGTCGATCTTTGGATGACGGTACTTCGGGTTGCCTTTCAGGTGCAGCGGCTTGCGCGCGCCCTGGAAGGTCATGTCGGACTCGGCGATCACGAGCCGGTCGACGACGTCGAGCTCCTCGGCGATCTTGAGATCGAGCAGGTGGAACTCGTTGAAGAACGGAACGCAGGAGTAGACGGCCATGAACCAGGCTACCCCGCGAGCGGCAGCGTTCCCGCTCTGCAGCGACCGCCGCTCAGCAGTCGTCGCCGGCGCGGCAAAGCGCGAGCGCGAACAACAAGGCGAGTATTTGAGCGCTACCTACGAGTATCAGGACACCGGCAAGCATCCAAGCTCCACCTCCCGGCGCGAGCATATCCGGCCTTCCTGGAGTGCGTGCGGCGAAGGTGTCAGCGTTGCAACAGGCCTGGCGCTAGCGGTCGGGCCGGTCCGGATACACGTCGTCGATCGTGAACAGGGAGATGTACGGGGCGTCCGGTCCCAGGGCCGCTTCGATCGCGGCCGCGCCTCCCGCCAGCCGGTCCACCACTGTCAGCGCGCCGGCCAGCGCCACCCCCTCCTCCCGCAGCCGCTCGATGGCGTCGACCAGCGACCCGCCTGACGTGACGACGTCCTCCACGACCAGGGCGCGCTCCCCTGCCTCGATCGGCGGTCCCTCGATCCAGCGCTGCAGCCCGTGCTCCTTGCGCTCCTTGCGGACGAAGAAGGCCTTCAGGCGGTCGGACGCGCACAGCACCGAGCACGCGATCGGGTCGGCTCCCAGCGTCGGCCCGCCCACCGCCGCGGCCCCGAGCCGCTCGGCTTCAGCCGCGACCAGCTCGCCCGCCGCCGTGAACCCGGCCCGGGTCAGGAGCGCGCGGCGCGCGTCCACGTAGTACTGGGCGGTGCGCCCGCTGGCGAGGGTCACCTCGCCGATGACGAGAGCATGGGTCCGCAACGTGTCGAGGAGGCGCTCGCGGGGGCTCAAGGCGCCGCTATCCTAGTGCCGCCGCTGCCCCCCACCGGAAGGTCCCGATGCGCTCGCCGCTGGACTCGCTGGACCCGTTCAACCTCAAGCAGCAGGTCTCCCGGCTCGACGACGTGCGGGCGCTGGGGACGCGATTCGTCTCCAACGTCGACGCCGCCCGCACCGCGCGGCGCGCGCTCCTGCCGCTGCCGTTCGTCGACCGCCCCGAGAAGGCCCAGACCAGGATCTTCCCGCCGTTCAAGGCGCGCCCGATCCCTTCGCTGCGCAACAAGAAAGTCGGCTTGCTGCTCTCCGGCGGCAGCGGGGCCTGCGTGTCGGCCGTCGGAGTCGCTCGCGCCCTGGAGGAGGCCGGCATCGAGCCGCAGGCGATCTCGGTCTGCTCGGGCTCCGCGCTGTGGGGGTCGATGATGGCGTCGGGGCTGACCGCGCAGGAGATGGTGAACCAGTCGCTCAACTGGCAGCCCGAGGACTACCTCGACATCCAGTGGACGCGGCTGCCGAGGTTCGCGATGGCCGCGATGCGCGGGTTCACGGGCCTGGCGAAGGGCGAGGCGATCGAGAAGCTGTTCGACCGCCAGCTGTGGCACATGACGCTCGGCGAGTCGCCCATCCCGATCTACTCCGAGGTCTACAACATCGACCTCAACCGGCTCGAGACCTTCGGGTCCAAGCTGACTCCCAACCTGACCATCGCCGAGCTCGTGCGGATCGCGATCGCGCTGCCGCTGCTGGTCGAGTCGGTGCGCGTCGACGGGCATCTGTACGCGGACGGGGGCGTCGTGGACGTCTTTCCCGCGGAGCCGCTGCTCGAGCACGAGCGCCTCGACGTCGTCGTCGGCGTCAACACGATCCTGCCCCGCGGGTTCGAGGGCGAGGACATCTCGGGCTGGACCGAGC
>Ga0075430_100005814_pt1 | contig 10406 bp, 9 predicted proteins | sample RhiMetdeltSRZDD4_FD_75294 | JGI IMG/M metagenome (GOLD analysis project Ga0075430, IMG submission 75294) | Populus rhizosphere microbial communities from Tennessee, USA - Rhizosphere MetaG P. deltoides SRZDD4 | ecosystem: Host-associated > Plants > Roots > Rhizosphere > Soil | place: USA...
CGGGATGGACGCGATGCTCGCGCTCAAGCGCGAATATGCGCCCGCGGTCGATCTGCAGCTCTGCGCCTTCGCGCAGGAAGGCATTCTGCAGGCGCCCGGAACCGAAGCGCTCATGCGCCGCGCGCTCGAGATGGGCGCCGATCTCGTCGGCGGCTGCCCGTACAACGACACCGACGCGCAGCGACACATCGAGATCGTGTTCGCGCTCGCGCGCGAGTTCGGCGTCGACGCGGACTTCCACGTCGACTTCTCCGACGAGCCCGAGCACCTGCACGTCCGCGAGATCGTGCGGCAGACCGTGCGCGCCGGCTGGCAGGGCCGCGTCGCGGTCGGTCACCTGACCGAGCTGGCGGCGCTACCCGTCGACGAGCAGACGAAGCTGATCGCCGAGCTCGCCGCCGCGCGCATCGGCGTCATCAGCCTGCCGCTCACCGATCTGTATCTGATGGGCCGGCGCGACGAGCGAAACGTGCGCCGCGGGCTTGCGCCGATCCGCCGCCTGTTGCAGGCCGGCGTTCCGGTCGCGCTGGCGTCGAACAATATCCGGAACCCGTTCACGCCGATCGGCACCGCCGATCCGGCGCAGCTGGCGTTCGTGGGCGCCGTCGCCGCCCACATGGGCACGCCGGACCTCATGCGGGCACTGGTCGACACGATCACGACCCACGCGGCGCGCATCATGAACCTCCGCGACTACGGCTGCTCGGTCGGCTGCCGCGCCGATCTCGTCCTCTGGGAGTGCGAGCGGGTCGAGGACATCGTGATGGCCCTGCCGCCGCGGCGGCTCGTCGTGAAAGGCGGGCGCGTCACGGTCGAGCACGAGCGCCGCACGGTGCAGCGCTGGCGTCTTGGTTGACACGGGCGAAGCACGCCATGTAGAGTGACTGCAGTTGGTTCCGAGCTTTCCTTTAAGCGAGCCCGGAGAGGCCCGCAAGGAGAGAAGATGAGTAGCCCCGTACCACGCCGCCCCCGCGAGAAGGCGCAGGTCTTGGACGAGACCGCGCTGGATCGAGCGCTCACCCGCATCGCCCACGAGATCCTCGAGAAGAACGGCGGCGCCAAAGATCTGGCCTTCGTCGGGTTGCGTACGCGCGGGGTGAGCCTCGCCCATCGCCTGGCGGCGAAGATCGCCCAGATCGACGGCACCGCCCTTCCGGTCGGCACCCTTGACATCACGCTCTACCGCGACGATCTCGGCATGCGCGGCACACCGGTGATCCGGGGCACCGACATCCCGTTCTCGATCAAGGACAAGACCGTCGTCCTGGTGGACGACGTGCTCTTCACCGGCCGGACGATTCGCGCCGCGCTCGACGCGATCATCGACCTCGGCCGGCCGACCGCGATCCAGCTCGCCTGCCTGGTCGACCGCGGCCACCGCGAGCTGCCGATCCGGCCGGATTACGTCGGCAAGAACCTGCCGACCTCGCGCCGGGAAACCGTCGCCGTCAGGCTGCGCGAGCACGACGGCGAAGACCGCGTCGTCATCGAAGAACCCGAGGAGGCCTAGATGGGCTGGACGCGGAAGGACCTGCTCTCGATGCGAGAGCTCGATGCCGCCGAGATCACCCTGCTGGTGGATACCGCGGCCTCGCTCCAGGAGATCGCGTCGCGCGACATCAAGAAAGTGCCGGCGCTCCGCGGCAAGACGGTCGTCAACCTCTTCTACGAGGCGTCGACGCGCACGCGCACGTCGTTCGAGATCGCCGGCAAGTGGCTGTCGGCGGACGTGATCAACTTCTCCGCGAGCGGCTCGAGCACCAGCAAGGGCGAGAGCTTCATCGACACCGCCAAGAACATCGCCGCGATGAGCCCCGACGTGGTCGTCGTCCGGCATTCGTCGGCCGGCGCGGCCGACCTGCTCGCGCGGACGTTGCCGTGCGCGATCGTGAACGCCGGCGACGGCGCCCATGAGCATCCGACGCAGGCGCTGCTCGACCTCCTGACGATCCGCGAGAAGAAGGGCCACTTCGAGGGCCTGCACGTGGCGATCATCGGCGACGTCGCCCACAGCCGGGTCGCGCGCTCGGACATCCACGGCATGCGCAAGCTCGGCATGACGGTCACCGTGGCCGGCCCGCCGACCTTGATCCCGCCATTCGTCCAGGAGCTGGGCGCGAAGGTCAGCTACCGTCTGGAGGACGCGATCGGCGACGTGGACGTGATCATGATGCTCCGCCTCCAGCAGGAGCGCATGACCGCGGGGCTGATTCCGTCGACGCGCGAGTACGCGCGCTTCTGGGGTCTGACGCTCGACAAGCTGGCGCGTCACGCACGCCCGGACGTCCTGATCATGCACCCCGGTCCTGTCAACCGCGGCATCGAGCTCTCGCCCGAGGTCGCCGACGGGCCGTACTCGGTCATCCTGGACCAGGTCTCCCGCGGCGTCGCGGTGCGCATGGGCGTGTTGCTCCTGCTCGCCGGCCGCAGGGAGGGAGACGGCGCATGAGCCTCCTGCTGCGCGGCGGCCGCGTCATCGACCCGGCGAACACCGTCGACGCCGTCCAGGACGTTCTAATCGTGGACGGGAAGATCGCGCACTTCGGCCCGCGGCTCGAGGCGCCCGCCGACTCCGAGATCGTCGACGCGGCGGGCAAGATCGTCTGCCCCGGATTCATCGACATGCACGTGCACCTGCGCGAGCCCGGTCAGGAATACAAGGAGACCGTGGCGACGGGCACCCGGGCCGCCGCCGCCGGCGGCTTCACCGCCGTCTGCTGCATGGCGAACACCAGCCCCGTCAACGACAACGGCGCCGTCACCGACTACATCCTCGCCAAGGCGAGGGTCGAGGGCCGGGTGCGTGTCTATCCGATCGGCGCCGTCACGCGCAATCTCCGCGGCGAGGAGCTCGCCGAGCTGGCCGAGCTCGCCGAGTCGGGCTGCGTCGCGTTCTCGGACGACGGCCGATGCGTCATGAACGCCGGGCTCTACCGCCACGCGATGGAGTACACGCTGCCCTTCGGGGCGCCGATCATCAGCCACGCCGAGGATGCCACCTTGAGCGCAGGGGCCTCGATCAACGAGGGCGTCGTCTCCACCGAGCTCGGGCTGCCGGGCCAGCCCGCCGCGGCCGAGGACGTGATGGTCGCTCGCGACATCCTGCTCGCCGAGCTGACCGGCGCCCACGTGCACATCGCTCACGCGTCCACCGCCGGCACGGTGCGGCTGGTCCGCGACGCGAAGGCGCGGGGCGTCCGCGTCACCGCCGAGGTGACGCCGCACCATCTGGTCCTCACCGAGGACGCGGTGCGGAGCTGGGACGCCAACACCAAGATGGCGCCGCCGCTCAGGACCAAGCGCGACGTGGAGGCGCTGATCGAAGGGCTGGCCGACGGGACCATCGACTGCATCGCGACCGATCACGCGCCGCACGCCTCGTCCGAGAAAGAAGGCGAGTTCGATCGCGCCGCGTTCGGCATCGTCGGGCTCGAGACCGCAGTGGCGGTCGCGCTCGACCGGCTCGTACGGCCGGGGCTCCTGCCGCTCGCGACCGTGATCGCGCGGTGGAGCTGCGACCCGGCGCGGCTTCTCAACCTGCCGGGCGGCGCCCTCACCCCCGGCGCCGCCGCCGACATCACGATCCTCGATCTCGACGCGCAAACGACCGTTGACCCGTCGCGGTTTCATTCGCGGAGTCGCAACACGCCGTTCGGCGGCTGGCAGCTTCGCGGAGGTCCGTGGATGACGATCGTCGGCGGCAAGGTCGTCTGCGCGGCCGGCCAATGAAGCCCGCCTGGCTCGTGCTGCGCGACGGACGCACGTTCCGAGGACGGTCTCTCGGCGCGGTGGGCGAAGCGTCGGGTGAGGTCATTTTCAATACCGCGATGCAGGGCTATCAGGAGATCCTCACGGACCCTTCTTATAGAGGCCAGATCGTCGCGATGACCTACCCGATGATCGGCAACTACGGCGTGAACGACGAGGACGTCGAATCGCGCCGGCCGTGGGTCAACGGGTTCATCGTCAAGGAGGCGTCGACGGTCGCGTCGAACTTCCGCTCGGGCTCGAGCCTCGACGCCTATCTCGTGCGTCACGGGATCGTCGGCATCCAGGACATCGACACGCGCGCGCTCACGCGCCACCTCCGCGACCACGGCGCCCAGGACGGCATCGTCTCCTCGGTCGAGACCGACCCCGCCCGTCTGCTCGAGAGAGCGCGCGCGCTGCCCAGCCTGGTCGGCCGCGACCTGGTCGCCGAAGTGACCGCCGACGCGCCCTACACGTGGTCCGAGGGCGGCTGGGAGCTCTCCCGCGGCTACGTCGCGCCGCCACCGGCCCGGTTCAAGGTCGTCGCGTACGACTGCGGGATCAAGTTCAATATCCTGCGCCAGCTGCGCACGATCGGCTGCGACGTGACGGTGGTCCCGGCGTCGACGACGACCGCCGAGGTGCTCGCCGCGAAGCCCGACGGGGTCTTCATCTCCAACGGTCCCGGTGATCCGGAAGGCGTGCCCTATCTGATCGAGTCGGTGCGCGGTCTCCTCGGCCGCGTGCCGATCTTCGGCATCTGCCTGGGCCACCAGATCCTCGGCCTGGCAGCCGGCGGGCGCACGTACAAGCTGCCATTTGGCCACCACGGCGCCAACCATCCGGTCAAGGATCTCGCCACCGGCAAGGTCGAGATCACCGCGCAGAATCACGGGTTCGCCGTCGACCCGGCCTCGGTGTCGGCTCACGGGTGGGAGCCGACCCATGTCAATCTGAACGACGGTACGTGCGAGGGTCTGCGTCACCGCGAATGGCCTGTGTTCTCCGTGCAGTACCACCCGGAGGCCTCGCCGGGCCCGCACGACGCCAATTACTTGTTCCACCGCTTCTCCGATCTGATGAGCCAGAAGGGAGGCTGACCTCGACATGCCCAAGTACTTGATCTCGTACCGGAAGACGGAAGGGGGCGGCCAGAAACCCGAGTGGACGTCGTTCACGGCCCAGAGCGAGACCTCGCTCGAGGCCCACGCGATTCGCGAGCGGGTCGACCGGCGCATGAGCGTGCTGGGCGAGCAGCTCTGGGGCAGCGGTGAAGTCAGCTGGGTGGGTAACGGCCGGCTCGACGACGTGCTCTATCGCCGGGAAGAGGCGGCGCCGGAGATGTCGATCGTCTACGGGCTCGTGGAGGAATAGCTGCCCAAGCGTACCGATCTCAAGCGCATCCTGATCATCGGCTCGGGCCCGATCGTCATCGGCCAGGCCTGCGAGTTCGACTACTCGGGCACGCAGGGCTGCCGCGCGCTCCGCGAGGAAGGGTTCGAGGTGATCCTGGTCAACTCGAATCCGGCCACGATCATGACCGATCCCGAGCTCGCGGACCGGACATACGTCGAGCCGCTGACGCCGGAATTCGTCGCCAAGATCATCGAGCGCGAGCGCCCTCAGGCGCTGCTGCCCACGCTGGGCGGACAGACCGGCCTCAACATCGCGGTCGCCCTGGCCGAGAACGGCACGCTCGCGCGGTTTGGCGTCGAGCTGATCGGCGCCAAGCTCGAGGCGATCAAGAAGGCCGAGGACCGCGCGCTCTTCAAGCAGGCCATGGAGCGCATCGGGCTGGCGCTCCCGCGATCCGGGCACGCGAAAAGCCTGGAGGAGGCGCGCGCGATCGTGGCGCGCGTCAGCTATCCCGCCATTATCCGGCCGTCGTTCACCCTGGGTGGCACCGGCGGCTCGATCGCCTATAACCCCGAAGAGCTCGAGGACGCGGTGCGGTGGGGGCTTCAGTCCTCACCGGTCGGCACGGTGCTGGTCGAGGAGTCGGTGATCGGCTGGAAGGAATTCGAGCTCGAGGTGATGCGCGACCTCGCCGACAACGTGGTGATCATCTGCTCGATCGAGAACGTCGACGCGATGGGCGTGCACACCGGCGACTCGGTCACCGTCGCACCGGCCCAGACCCTGACCGACAAGGAATACCAGATCATGCGCGACGCCGCGATCGCGATCATCCGCGAGATCGGCGTCGAGACCGGCGGCTCCAACATCCAGTTCGCGGTCAATCCCGACGACGGCCGCCTGGTCGTGATCGAGATGAATCCGCGCGTGTCGCGCTCCTCGGCGCTCGCCTCCAAGGCGACCGGCTTCCCGATCGCGAAGATCGCCGCCAAGCTCGCCGTGGGCTACACGCTCGACGAGATCAGGAACGACATCACGCGCGAGACCCCGGCGTCGTTCGAGCCGGCCATCGACTACTGCGTGGTAAAGTTCCCGCGCTGGGCCTTCGAGAAGTTCCCCGAGGCCGACCGTACGTTGACGACCCAGATGAAGTCGGTCGGCGAGGTCATGGCGATCGGCCGCACGTTCAAGGAGGCGCTGCAGAAGTCGATCCGCTCGCTCGAGCAGGATCGCTGGGCGCTCACGCTCGGCCGGCCGCCCGGCGACGACGAGCTCCGGCGGCTCCTGGCGGTGCCGACGCCGGACCGGATCTTCGCGATCGGCGACGCGTACCGCGCCGGGCTCACCACCGAGACGATCAACGCGCTGACCCGGATCGACGTCTGGTTCCTCGAGAACATGCGCGAGATCGTCGCCTTCGAGCGCACGATCACCGCCGCCGGGCTCGACGATCCGGACGTGATGCGGCGGGCCAAGCAGCTCGGGTTCGCCGACCGCCGGATCGGAGAGCTCACCGGTACCAGCGAGTCCGTGGTGCGGGCGCGCCGCCTCGCCCAGGGCATTCGCGCGACGTTCAAGACCGTCGACACGTGCGCGGCCGAGTTCGTCGCCCACACGCCCTACCTCTACTCGACCTACGAGGAGGAAGACGAGGCGCCGCCGACGCCGCGGCGGAAGGTCGTCATCCTGGGGTCGGGCCCCAATCGCATCGGCCAGGGGGTCGAATTCGACTACTGCTGCGTCCACGCCGCCTTCGCGCTTCGCGACCTCGGCGTGGAAGCGATCATGGTCAACTGCAACCCCGAGACCGTCTCCACCGACTACGACACGTCCGATCGCCTCTACTTCGAGCCGCTCACGCTGGAGGACGTGCTCAACATCGTCGAGCGCGAGCGCCCGCTCGGCGTGGTCGTCCAGTTCGGCGGGCAGACGCCGCTCAAGCTCGCGGTGCCGCTCCACCAAGCCGGCGTACCGATCCTCGGCACCTCGCCCGACGCCATCGACCGGGCCGAGGACCGCCAGCGGTTCAGTGCGCTCCTGACCGAGCTTGGTCTGCTCCAGGCAGCCGGCGCCAGCGCGCGCTCGCTCGACGAGGCGCGCGCGATCGCCGCCAGGATTGGCTACCCTGTCCTCGTCCGGCCGTCCTACGTGCTCGGCGGCCGCGCGATGCGGATCGTCCACGACGATCAGGATCTCAACGAGTTCATGCACGAGGCCGTCCGGGTGTCGCCGGAGCACCCGGTCCTGATCGACAAGTTCCTGGAGGACGCGCTCGAGATCGACGTCGACGCCGTGGCCGACGGCACGCGCGTGCTGGTCGGCGGCGTCATGGAGCACATCGAGAAGGCCGGCATCCACTCGGGCGATGCCGCCTGCGCCCTGCCCCCCTACTCGCTCGGTGAGGACGAGATCCAGGCGTTACGCACCCAGACGCGCGCGCTGGCCACCGCTCTCGGGGTCGTGGGGCTCATCAACGTCCAGTTCGCGATCCGCAACGACGCGATCTACGTGCTCGAGGTGAATCCGCGCGCGTCCCGCACCGTGCCGTTCGTGTCCAAGTCAATCGGGCTCCCGCTGGCCAAGCTGGCGACGCGCGCGTCGCTCGGCGAGTCGCTCGAGCCCTGGCTGGCGTGGGACGGACGCGATCTGCCACATATCGCGGTCAAGGAGTCGGTCTTCCCCTTCGTCAAGTTCCCCGGCGTCGACACCGTGCTGGGGCCGGAAATGAAATCGACCGGCGAGGTCATGGGCCTCGATCGCGACTTCCGCAAGGCCTATCTCAAATCCCAGGTCGCGTCCGGGTTGTCGATGCCGACGCTCGGCAAGATTTTCGTCTCGGTGCGCCCGCGCGATCAGCGAACGGTCGCGCCGCTGGCGCGCCGGCTCATCGATCTCGGCTTCTCGATCGTGGCCACGCCGGGGACCGCGCGCGTCCTTGGTCGCTACGGCATGAGCGTCGAGACCATCCACAAGGTCGGCGAGGGCTACCGGCCGAACGTGATCGACCTCATGAAGCGCCGCGAGATCGCGCTCGTGATCAACACGCCGGCCGACGGGCGCGCGCGCAAGGACTCGACCATCATCCGGAGCACTGCGGTGGCGCAAGACATTCCGCACTACACGACCCTCGATGGGGCCCAGGCGGCGATCGGCGCGATCGAAGTCCTGATCAAGGGCGAGTTGCTCGTCCTGAGCCTGCAGGAGTATCACGCTGACCTCCGCTAGGGCGGCCGACCGGGTCCTCATCGCGCTCGACGTGCCGAGCCTCGAGGAGGCCGACGCGCTGCTCGGCCGCCTCGACGGGATCATCACCGGCTGCAAGATCGGCTCGCAGCTCTTCACGGCCACGGGGCCGGCGGCGATCGAAGCGGCGCGCAAGCGCGGCTTTCGCGTCTTCCTCGACCTCAAGTTCCACGACATCCCGAACACGGTCGGGCTCGCCGTGCGCGAAGCCACGCGCCTCGGCGTCTTCATGCTCAACATTCACGCGAGCGGCGGGTTGGCGATGGCGCGCGCGGGGGCCGAGGCGGCGACGAAGGCCGCCGCCGACTTCGCGATCCCGCGCCCTCTCTGCGTCGGCGTCACCGTGCTGACGAGCCTCGATCGTCGGGCGCTCCAGCGCGAGGTCGGCGTGCCGACCAGCGTCGAGTCGCACGTGCTGCACCTGGCGGCGATCGCCCGCGAGGCCGGCCTCGACGGCTGCGTCGCCTCGCCGCAGGAAATCAGCCCGCTGCGTCTGGCGATGGGACCCAAGTGGGTGATCGTCACCCCGGGCATTCGATGGGAAGCGTCGGCCCAGCGATCGGGCAGTGCGCCGGACGACCAGGTCCGCATCGCGACGCCGCGGCGCGCGCTGGCCGCGGGCGCCGATTATCTCGTCATCGGCCGGCCGATCAGCGCCGCGAAGGATCCGGGCGCGGCCGCGGCCGCGATCGTCGCCGAGCTCGGCGCGCCGTGACCGATCGCGAGACGCTCGAGCTCTACGAGGCCACGGGTGCCCTGATGCGCGGCCACTTCCGGCTCACGTCCGGCCTGCACTCGGACATCTATCTGCAATCGGCGTTGGTCCTCCAGTATCCACAGCACGCCGCGGCGCTCTGTACGGCGCTCGCGGCGCCGTTTCGCGGCGACGGCATTCAGACCGTGCTGGCGCCCGCGATCGGCGGCATCCTGGTCGCGCACGAGGTGGCCCGCGCGCTCGGCGTTCGGGCGCTCTTTACCGAGCGCGAGGACGGCGTGATGCGGCTGCGCCGCGGGTTCACCGTCGCCTCCGCCGAGCGCTGTCTGGTGGTCGAGGACGTGATGACCACGGGCGGCTCGATTCGCGAGGTGGTGACCTGTGTCGAGGCGCTCGGCGCCTCGGTGGTCGGCGTGGGCTCGCTGATCGACCGAAGCGCCGGCGCGAGCTTTCCGGTCAAGCGCGCGGCGCTCGCGACCGTGAAGGCGACGACCTGGAAGCCGGAAGAGTGCCCGCTCTGCAAGGCGGGCGGCCAGGCGATCAAGCCCGGCAGCCGCGTCTGAAGCTCGTCCGCGCTACGGCTTGCCGGTCGCGAGCGCGGCGTCCACCCGATCGACGAGATCCTGCAGCGACAGGTTCGCCTTGACCAGGAACGCCAGGGCGCCGAGCGCCTTGGCCTGAGCCACGTCGCGCTCCTGGCCGAGGTTCGAGAGCACGAGGACCGGGATGTGGGCGGTCGCGTCGTCCTGCTTCAAGGCACTCAGCACCTCGAACCCATCCAGCTTCGGCATCATGACGTCGAGCAGGATCAGATCCAGCGGCTCGGCGCGCGCGATCCGCAGCGCCTCCTCGCCGTCGGCCGCGGTCAGGACTTCGAGGCCGTGGCGGCGCAAGGACGCCTCGGCGGCGCGGCGCAGGAAGCGATCGTCCTCGGCGAGGAGGACCCGCCGGGGACCGTCAGGCACTCTGGCCCGCGAGCAGGCGGCCGACCAGCTCGCCGAGCTCCTGCAGCGACAGGTTGGACTTCACGAAGTAGCCGGAGATCCCGAGGTTGCTCACCTCGGCGATGTCCTGCTCGCGTGACGAGTTGGACAGGATGAGCACCTTCACCCCGCGAGTGGCGTCGTCGCTCCGGAGCGCGCGGAGCATCTCGAGGCCCGACAGCTTCGGCATCAGCATGTCGAGCAGGATGAGGTCCGGCTGCTCGCTGCGCGCCAGCCGCAGCCCTTCCTCGCCGTCGGCCGCGGTCGTCACCGCCAGGCCGCGCTGCCGCAGGCTCGCCTCGCAGGCGCGCCGCAGGAATCGATCGTCTTCGACCAGCAGGACCCGTTTCCCCGTTGTC
>Ga0075430_100005815_pt1 | contig 10405 bp, 9 predicted proteins | sample RhiMetdeltSRZDD4_FD_75294 | JGI IMG/M metagenome (GOLD analysis project Ga0075430, IMG submission 75294) | Populus rhizosphere microbial communities from Tennessee, USA - Rhizosphere MetaG P. deltoides SRZDD4 | ecosystem: Host-associated > Plants > Roots > Rhizosphere > Soil | place: USA...
CGACCTTGCAGTAGTTGTTGCGCAGGCTGAGCGTGACGCGCATGTTCCAGCGGGCCTGCTCGGCGGCCTCGCGGGCGTCGGCCTCGCTCGCGGCGACGTAGGTGAAGCGCTGCGTCCCGACCTTGATCGGGTTTTTCGGCCTGTAGGTGTCGAGGTGGCGTTCGAGGGCGGCGTAGACTGGATACAGGAGGACGCGGCATGTTTGAGTTGATCTGTGACGACCCGGACCCGGCCTGTTTGCCGGCAGGATGGACCATCGAATGCAAGGTCGACATCTGCAACCCGCCACCGTCCGGGATTCGTTTCGTGGCCGACCTGAGCCGCGAGGATCCATCGGGGCCCTGGCGCGTGGAGCGAATAGGCGTGATCGACGCCGATAGCCACGTCCTGAGGGTCAGCCTGACACGTCAATCGTGAGCCACGTGGTATCCTGAAAACGACCCGCCGCACAGCGCGGCGAACTGACGGTGAGCAGTGACGCTCAGGCCCGCCCGGCTTCGTGCCGGCGCGGGCTTCCTGCATTCAGGAGGCGATCGTGGAGCGACGCTCAGGTGCCGCGCAGCCAGCGGAGCATGCGGGGATACGGCGCCGTGTCCTCCTCGCGGGCATTCCGCTCGTCGAGCGTCAGCCCGATCCACTGCAGCATCGGCACCGCCAGGTAGTTTCCCTCGGCGAACTGGTCGGGCATTGTCCTGGCGCCGTCCTGGTACCCGTCCGCGTGAAACACGACCGACGGATCCAGCCCGAGGTGGACCACCGCCGCGTACGACCGGCCCATCGCCATCATCTCGTTGGCCAGGTCGTCGCCGGCGTCGCCGGCGGCACGAACGACCTGGCGAACCTGAGGACGGCCTGCTCCGTCTGCAACGTGGGGAAGGGGTCGCGGAGGCTGGTGGGCTGCTGATCTACCCAATCACCCGCCATCACTCGGTGCCTGCATCGCCGCTCCCGCCCTCCCATAGGGCGGGCATCGCAGCCAATGACGTCTTGAATAAGAGGGGACGCTGTGTCGCGCCGTGTAGCAGGAGGGTGGTGTTGACCAACGGGTGGAGCCGGCAGGGCTGATCGGAGGACGATGGAGGTGCAAGACAAGATCTTCGTCCGAGGCCCTGATGGCTCCAGCGGAAAGCGTACCACCCTCCCGGCAGCCGGTTGGCCTGAATCGGCAGTTGCGTCGCTGGTTGGCGACGGAGCTGCGGGCCGTGCGCCCGGTCGTCGAGGCGAGTGCGGCGGCCTGTGGCGCCGAGCACTCGCGCAAGCACTTCACCTCGTACCAGCACCTGGGCCTGCTGCTGTTCCATGGGCTGGCGTCGCATCCGAGCCTGCACCAGAGCTACGAGCACTTCGCGGCCTGCCGTGGGCTGGTGGCCGCCAGCGGGCTGGGTGGGACCGCCGGGACCGCCGCGGACGACCGCCTCGGGGTCAGCTACTCCCACCTGGCGACCTCGAATGGGACCCGCCCCGCCGGCTTGCTGACCGGCGTGGTCACCCACCTGCTGGGGCGGCTGCGTCAGGATGGCCTCAGCGCCCTGCCCGCCGGCGACCCGCTGCTCGGGTCGTTGGTCATCCAGGACTCGACCTTCCTGCGTCTGAGTCTCCGGCTGGCCCGGTGGCTGCCGCCGCTCCGGTGAGCGGTGGGATCGGGGGTCCGGGTCCCACTCTGGTACCGCCCCAGCCTGGACCTGCCCGAGGTCGTGCTGGTGACCTCGATCAAGCTCAACGACTGCCAGGCGGTCGACCAGGCGATCCTGGGCGACCCCGCGCGGTTGGCCACCCTGGCCGGGCAGACCTTCGTCGTCGACCTCGGCTACTACAGCCACGAGCGCTTCATGCGCCTGCGCGCGGCTGGCGTCCACCTGGTGACCCGCCGCCATCCCCAGGCCACGGTCACCGTCGAGGCGGAGCAGCCGATCCAGCCACCGCTCCCCGCCAGCGCTGGCGGGCGGATTGCCGTCGTCGCCGACCAACGGATCACGCTCGGCAGCCCCAACAACCGGGCCGGCGCCGTCCTGCCGGGCCTGCGCCTGGTCACCGCCGACGTCCTGCCACTGGCCAAAACCGGCCACCGCACCCCGACGCCCCGCCGCTACGAGATCCTCACCGATCGCTGGGATCTGACCGCCGCCGAGGTCGTCCAGGTCTACCTCTGGCGCTGGCAAATCGAGCTCTTCCTCCGCTGGTTGAAAGGCCACCTCCACCTGCCACGCCTGCTCGGCTACTCCGAGAACGCCGTCCTCCTGTCCGTCTGGCAGGCCATCCTCGTCCACCTCCTGACCCTGCTGGCTGCTCGCGCGCTCGGCCTCGGACGACGCTCCCCGCTCCTCCTCTGTCGCCTCGCCGCGGCACTCCAACACCTCGACCCAGCCCGCGACTCGGTCCGCCCGACGGCCCCCGCTCAACACCCCTTACCAGGCTTCGACCTCCCGCTCCTCTCACCCACCTAGCCCGAGCCTCTCTCCGTCGCACAGAATTCAAGACGGCATTGGGTTCCCGACTCACCAGCCTGCTGGGTCACGCCGCTAACCTGCCCCTCCTCGCCGACGCGCCGGGTACGTCAGGGGAAGATGGGGCAGGTTAGGGGTGGGGCTTGCCGGTATCGCAGTCGGAAACCTGCCCTTACGGGCGACGGTGTATGGGGACTACCGCGAGGTGGCCGAAGCCGCCTGGGGGGCCAGCGCCGCTGCCAGCGAGCGCGCCGCCGTCGCCACCGCCTTGTCGCCGGCTTCCATCATCGTGCCGACGTTGAAGAAGCCGTGGATCTGACCGGGGTAGGCGACGTGCTCGACGGGGACGCCGGCCGCCTTCAGCTTCTCGGCGTACGCCTCGCCCTCGCTCCTGAGCGGATCGAACTCGGCGGTCACCACCAGGGCCGGCGGCAGCCCCGCGACGTCGGCCCGGAGGACCGAGGCGAGCGGGTCGGCGGCGTGGGCCGGGTCCGCGAGGTACAGGTCCCAGAAGTACTGCATCGTGTCGCGGGTCAGGCCGTACCCCTCGGCCATCTCGGTGTAGGAGTCGGTCTCGAAGTTGGCGTCGGTGACCGGGTAGATCAAGACCTGAAAGGCGATCTTCGGGCCGCCGCGCTCGCGGGCCAGCAGCGCGACCGCGGCGGCCAGGTTGCCGCCGGCGCTCTCGCCACCCACGGCCAGCCGAGACGGGTCGCCGCCGAGCTCCTCGCCGTGCTCGGCGACCCATTTCGTCGCGGCGTAGCAGTCCTCCAGGCCGCCCGGGAACCGCGTCTCGGGCGCCAGGCGGTACTCGACGGAGACGACGATGCAGGGGGTGGCGTTCGCCATCGCCCGACAGAGGTTGTCGCTCGCCTCGACGCTGCCGATCACCCAGCCGCCGCCGTGGTAGTGGACCAGGATCGGGAGCGGGCCGGGCGCGTCTGGTGTGAAGACCCGGATGGGGATGTCGCCCCTTCCTTCGTCAGGGCAGGCTTCGGGGCTCGGGACGGCGCGGTCCTCGGTCTTCGCGATCGGCGGCGGCTGGATGTTGAAGTGGGCGGCTCGGATCGGCGCCTGGGCCCGCCACTCGTCCGGCGTGACCGTGCGCGGGGCCGCGAAGCCGAGCTTCATGACCTCGTCCATGTAGGCACGAGCCTGTGGGTCCAGCGGCATGGCTCCTCCAGGGCGCCGAGAGGATGGCCCGGATTGGGGCGGCGAACGGTGAGCGACGGCGCGGAGGCAGTGTAGGCCGGAACGCCCGCCTCCCCCAACCCCTGCTGGGAGCGCGGCTGCCCCGGCCGCTTCGTCCGCTGGCAACCGCCCGGTCGCTCCCGGCGTAAACGATGAGTGACCAACCGGGGCGGCCGGGACGGCCCCGCTCCCAGCAAGCGTGACCGCTCCGGTCATGTCCACGAGCGGAGCCAGGACGAGGTTCGGGGTCAGCCGGCGGCCAGCGTCCTGGTGGTGGCCGGCACGACCGGCGGCTCGGCCGGGTCGCCGTCCTGGCGACCGGCACGGCGCGTCGAGCGGAGGGTCGCGCCGGCCTCGGAGGGCACCAGCTCGATCTTCGCGTCGTGGAAGCCGTCCACGCCCGGCCGATGGGCGATGCTGACGATGCTGGTGCCGGCCAGCCGCTCGCGGATCAGCTCGTAGACGCGCTCCTCCGTGGCATGGTCCAGCGCCGAGGTCGCCTCGTCCAGGAACAGCCAGTCCGGGCGGTGCAGCAGCGCCCGGGCGATGGCGAGCCGCTGCTGCTCGCCGCCGCTGAGCTGCATGCTCCAGTTCTGGGCCTCGTCGAGCCGGGCCGGCAGGTGATCCAGCTTGACATCCGAGAGCACCTCGCGGATCGCCGCGTCCGTGAAGTCGCGGCCGGGCGCCGGGTAGGCGACGGCGTCGCGCAGCGTGCCGATCGGGATGTACGGCTTCTGGGGCAAGAACAGCACCTTCGCGCCCTCCGGCAGCGACACGTGCCCCTGCCCGAACGGCCAGATGCCGGCCAGCGCGCGGAACAGCGTGCTCTTGCCGGCGCCGTTCGGGCCGGAGACCAGGACGTGATCGCCCTGCTCGACGGTGAAGGCGCCGTCGGGCAGGATCGTGGTGCCGTTCGGGAGCGCGAGGCGCAGGCCCTCGGCGCGCAGGGACGGCTCGGCATGGGCGGTGACCCGGACGCCGTGGGTCCGCGCGGCCTCGGCCCGGTGCCGCTCCAGGGCGTCGTGGAAGGTGATGAGGCGGTCCACGCTCGCCCTCCAGTCGGCGATCCGGCCGTAGGCGTTGATGAACCAGGAGAGGCTGTCCTCGACCCGGCCGAACGCCTGGCTGACCTGGAGCAGCACGCCGATCGTGATCTCGCCGGCGAAGAGGCGCGGCGCGGCCACCAGGATTGGGAAGATGACGGCGAGCTGGTTGTAGCCGACGGTGAACGAGGTCAGCCGCATGGTGTAGCGCATCAACTGCCACCAGTTGGTCCGGATCGCCCCGAACCGCTGGCGCAGGTGGGCCTCCTCCGCACCCTCGCCACGGTACAGCGCGACGCCCTCGGCATTCTCGCGCAGGCGGACCAGGCTGAAGCGGAAGTCGGCCTCGTACCGCTCCTGCATGAAGTTGATGCCGATCAGGCGCCGGCCGACGAAGTGCGTCAGCACCGTGCCGACGATCGCGTAGACCAGGGCCATCCAGACCATGAAGCCGGGGATGGTGACGTCGGTCTCGCCGACGGGGAACGTGGCCGGCCCGCCGATGTTCCAGAGGATGACGACGAACGACCCGAGCGTGACCACCGCCGAGAGCAGCCCCAACGAGAGGCTCAACGTGCCGCTGGTGAAGTTCCGCAGGTCCTCGGAGATCCGCTGGTCCGGGTTGTCGGTGCCGCGGTTCTCCAGCTCCAGGCGGTAGTAGACGTCGTCGCCGAGCCAGGAGTGGAGGTAGCGATGGGTCAGCCAGGTCCGCCAGCGCATCTCCAGCATCTGGGTCAGGTAGACGCGGCAGACCGCGACGACGATGTTGACGACGGCGAGGCCGCAGAAGAAGAGGAGCTGGTACTGGAACGCCGGGAAGTCGCGCTGCTCCAGGGCGTTGTAGAACTCGCGGTACCAGTTGTTGTAGACGACGCTGATGCCGACGCCGCCGAGCGTCAGCACCACGACGGCGGCGAGCAAGAGCGACGCCGTGAATCTCTGCTCGGAGCGCCAGTACGGGCTCGTCAGCGACCAGACGCGACGGAGGAATGAGGCACCAGATCCGTGTGCTCTTGGACTCATCAACATCTCTCTGGGTGCACGGAGGAGTCGGCGACACGCCCGATCGGCGTTGTCATCGATAACGGCGGGGCGCTGATCCAGGGGCCGAGCTCCTGATCGGCTCGCTCGACCCCCAGTGTACCGATTCGGTCTCGTTCGTGGATACGTGCCAGATAAGGATCGGACCAGGGCGCGTTAAGAAACCTCGGTCGCGGGCTCCGAGTCGAGTCGTGAGACCGTGGCCGAGGCGGCCAGGGTGACCGCGAAGATGCGTACAGTATCGGGCGGCCGTACCGCTCCAGCCCGTCGAGGGCGGCCTCCCCGGTCAGGCGGCCGAAGGCGGTCAGATCGTGGACGGAGACCGCCCGGTTGACCACCGTCACCGTCAGCAGGCTGTAGCCGAAGTAGAGCAGGATCCGGCTGACCCTCGGCAGGGCCGGCGTCGAGCCGTTCGCCCAGGCCCCGATCGTCAGCGCGTCCCAGGCCAGCCCGAAGGCGATGAACCAGACGCCGCCCGAGCCGAAGAACGGGCTGAAGCGGTTGGAGATGACGTCGGTCTGCCCCAGCAGAGTCGCGATCAGGAGGGCCGGCGAGCATCGCGAGCGTGACGGCGACGAGCACCTCGTGGCTGACCACCGGGCGACGATCGGGCGCGTGGGGCTGGTCGGGCATCATACCCACTGAAGCGGCGGGCCAGAGGCGGGGACGATCCTCGCTGCTCAGACGTCGGTTCGAAGGCGTGAGGTTCCGCATCCGGGTGGCATAATCCGGCATGGCCGACACGACGAGGATCACGATCAACGGCGCCGCGCACGACGCGCAGGCCGTGCCGGACACGCCGCTGCTGTACGTGCTCCGCAACGAGCTGGGCCTGAACGGGCCGCGCTTCGGCTGCGGGCTGGCGCAGTGCGGCGCCTGCACCGTCCTGCTGGGCGGGCGGCCGGTCCGCTCCTGCGTGACGCCGCTCTCGGCCGCCGCCTCGGCGCCGATCACCACGCCGGAGGGGCTGGGCACGGCCGAGCAGCCGCACCCGCTCCAACAGGCGTTCCTGGACGCGCAGGCCGGCCAGTGCGGCTACTGCATCCCCGGCATCATCATGTCGGCCGCCGCGCTGCTGACCACCCATCCCTCCCCGACAGACGCCCAGATCCGCGAGGCGCTGAACGGCAACCTCTGCCGTTGCGGCAGCCATACTCGGATTCTCAAGGCGGTCAAGCGGGCGGCCGGGCAGTAAGCGACGATGGACAGGCAGGCGCGGCTCAGCCGGCGCGACCTGCTGAAAGGCTCCGGTGTCCTGGTGGTCGGGTTCAGCCTGGCCGGGTGCGTCGGGTGGGCTGAGCCGGCGGCGCAGACGGCTCCGATCCAGCCGACTCCCGCCCCGACGCCGACAGCCCGCACGCCGGCCACGGCCGTGGCCCAGACCGTGGCCGAGCAGGCGCCGGGGCCGGTCCCGACGCCGGCGCAGCCGGCCGCGCCACCGGCCACCACCCTCCCGACGGCCGTCGCGCGCGCAGCCCCGCCACGCCTATCCGCACCGCCGGCCGAGCGTCGACGCGGGACCGGCGCCGCCAGCTCGATCGACTCCTGGCTGGTGATCGGCCGCGACGAGCAGGTCACCGTCTTCAGCGGCAAGGTCGAGCTGGGGACCGGCGTGCGGACGGCCCTGGCGCAGCTCGTGGCCGAGGAGTTGGACGTCCCGATCGCCCGGATCCGGCTGGAGATGGGCGACACCGACCGCACGCCGGACCAGGGGTACACGGCCGGCAGCAAGACGATCCAGACGGCCGGCGTGGCGCTCCGGCAGGCGAGCGCCGAGGCCCGACAGACGCTGCTGGCGCTGGCCGCCGCGCAGCTCGGGGCGCGGACCGAGCAGCTCCAGATCGAGGCCGGCGTCGTGGCCGTCCAGGGCGAGCCGTCCCGCCGGGCCTCGTACGGCGAATTGATCGGCGACCGGCGCTTCGAGCGGCAGGCGACCGGACAGGCGCCGGTCAAACGCCCGGAGCAGCACACCGTCGTGGGGACCAGCGTCCCGCGCGTCGACCTGCCCGGCAAGCTGACCGGCGCGCCGAGCTTCGTGCACGACGTCCGGCTGGAGGGGATGCTGCACGGCCGGGTGATCCGCCCGTCCGGCGTCGGGGCGACCCTCTCAAGCGTCGACGAGGGATCGGTGGCGGGGCTGCCGGGTCTGGTGAAGGTCGTGCGGCAGGGCAGCTTCCTCGGCGTCGTCGCGGAGCGTGAGGAGCAGGCGATCCAGGCCGCGCGGACGGTGGCGGCGACCTGGACGGGCGGCGGCGGGCTGCCGGCGTTCGAGAGCCTGCACGAGCAGCTTCGCGGCCAGTCCCAGGGTGACGGAGAGGCGGCGACGCGCGGGGCGGCGACGCGCCTGGCGGCGACCTACACCTGGCCGTACCAGGCCCACGCCTCGATCGGGCCGTCGTGCGCCGTCGCCGACGTGCGGCCGGACGGCGCCACGGTCTGGTCGGCGACGCAGGGGGTGTACCAGCTTCGGGGGGCGCTCGCGCAGCTCCTCGGGATGTCGGCCGAGCAAGTGCGGGTGATCCACGCGGAGGGCTCGGGCTGCTACGGTCACAACGGCGCCGACGACGCGGCCGCCGACGCCGCGCTGCTCTCGCGGGCGGTCGGGCGCCCGGTCAGGGTCCAGTGGAGCCGCCAGGACGAGCACGCCTGGGCGCCGCACGGCCCGGCGATGCGGATGGAGCTGTTCGGCGGGCTGGACGCCGGCGGCACGGTGGTCGCCTGGGACTTCTCGGTCTGGACGCCGACCCACAGCAGCCGGCCGGGCGGTCCGGCGAACCTGCTGGCCGGCCAGCTCGTGAACGGTGGGGGCGGGACCGGGCGTGGGGGCGGTGGGGGAGGCGGCGAGCGCAACGCCCGCCACGACTACACCTTCCCGAACAACCGGGTCCGAGGACTTGCGCCGGGCGTCTCGCCGCTGCGGACCTCGGCGTTCCGGGGGCTCGGGGGGCCGGCCAACGCCTTCGCCAACGAGTCGTTCGTGGACGAGCTCGCCGCCGCGGCCGGCGCCGATTCGGTCGCCTTCCGCTTGCGCCACCTCGCGGACCCGAGATCGGTGGCCGTGATCCAGGCCGCCGCCGAGCGGTTCGGCTGGCAGGCACGGCCTTCGCGGGCCTCGGGCGGTGGCGATCCGGCCGTCGGGCGCGGGGTCGCCTTCTCGCGCTACGAGAACGCCAACGCCTACGTCGCCGCCTGCGCGGAGGTCGAGGTCGATCGCGCGAGCGGCGCGGTCCGGGTCCGCCGGCTCGTCGCCGCCCACGACTGCGGCCTGATCGTGAACCCGGACGGCCTGGCGAACCAGGTGGAGGGGAACCTGATCCAGGCGACCAGCCGCGCTCTGAAGGAGCAGGTCACGTTCGACGACGCCCGGGTGACCAGCGTCGACTGGCGCGGCTATCCGATCCTGACGTTCGCCGAGGTCCCGGACGTCGAGGTGGTGCTGCTCAACCGCCCGGACCAGCCGCCCGTCGGGGCCGGCGAGCCGGCGACGCTGCCGGTGGCCCCCGCCATCGCCAACGCGATTTTCGACGCGACCGGGGCCAGGGTGCGCTCCGTTCCCTTCACATCCGAACGCGTCAAGGCCACCTTCGGATGATCCCAGTCATGTCCTGCAGGTCCTTGTGACCGTTCGCGAGCAGACCATCTGCTCGGATTCACGCACCGTCATCGGCTCGAAGGCCGTCCACATCCGTTGTCCTCCCGCGGCGCCGTCGACTATCCCACCCGAGACTGACCGCGCCGAGGCATCTCATGGTGACCTGCTTCCGCAGCATGAGATCCCTCGCGGCGGGATGTCGCCGGGATGGACTGTCGCTCAGCCGCTCGGGATGACAATGGAAGCAGGGCATGTCCCCACGGCACCGTATCAAGCGGCCTGGAGGGATCGTTCCGTTGGCGAGCTTGCGAGGGAAACCGCAGGTCGCTCTACGCCATCCCGAGACCCACCATGCGCCCTCGATGCACCATCCTGGATGAAAGGCAACCTGGCGGCCTATTTTCACGAGAGGGTGGCGCGCAGGACGCTCGGGGCGACGTTGCGGCCGGTCAGCACCAGCACGACGTGCCGGCCGGCCACGGGCACGCGTCCGGTCCGGAGGGCAGCCGCCGTCACCGCCGCCGAGCCTTCGACCAGGACGTGCTCGTGCTCCAGGATCGCGCGCATCGCGGCGGCGATCTCCGACTCCTCGACCAGGACGATCTGATCGACGTACCGCTTCGCCAACTCCACGGTGATGCTGTCCGGGGCGATGTTGCCGGACAGCCCATCGGCGAGCGAGGCCAGGACCGGGACGGCGACCTGGCGGCCGGCCGCCAGCGCCGCGTGCAGGGCCGGCGAGGCCACGGATTGGGCGCCGTACACCTCGATCTCCGGCTTGACGGCTTTGGCGGCCAGCGCGACGCCCGAGATCAGCCCGCCGCCGCCCGCCGGCACGATCAGCAGGTCGGCCTCCGGCAGCGTCTCCAGGATCTCCAGCGCGATCGTCCCACCGCCCGCCACGACGGCCGGGTGATCGTACGCCGAGACGAAGGTGACGTCTCGCGTCTCGGCCAGGGCGATGGCGTGGGCCTCGGCGGCGTCGTAGTCCGGGCCGTGAAGGATCAGCTCGCAGCCGGTCTGCCGGAGCAGGTCGACCTTGGCCGGTGAGGCAGTCTCGGGCACGACGACGACTGACGGGAGGCCGGTCAGGT
>Ga0075430_100005818_pt1 | contig 10402 bp, 12 predicted proteins | sample RhiMetdeltSRZDD4_FD_75294 | JGI IMG/M metagenome (GOLD analysis project Ga0075430, IMG submission 75294) | Populus rhizosphere microbial communities from Tennessee, USA - Rhizosphere MetaG P. deltoides SRZDD4 | ecosystem: Host-associated > Plants > Roots > Rhizosphere > Soil | place: USA...
TGCACCGGAATGTCAACCAGTACACCAAGTCGGGGATCGCGCCGGTCAAGTCGACCGCGTCGGGCGAGACCGGCGTCGGCATCGCGTTCATGCACGACATGGTGACCATGCGCGTGCAGGGCGCGCCGATCCAGACCGTCGCGCCGTGCGAGGGCACGGGCTACGAGATCGGGGCGGTGTCCGTCATCAAGGGCCGCAAGAACGCCGACGCCGCGCGGCGCTTCGTCGACTGGACGCTGTCAGCCGAGGCGCAGAAGATCGTCGGCGTCGACCAGAGCATCTACTCGATCCCCTCGAACAAGGCAGCGCCTGTCCATGCCCAGGCGCCGAAGATCGCGGCGATCAAGCTGATCAGCTACGACTCGGCGAAATACGGTTCGTCGGCAGAGCGCAACCGCCTGCTCAAGAAGTGGGGCGACGAGGTGAAGGCGCTGCCGAAGTAGCGAACGAGGGCAGGAGCGCCATCAGCGTGCGCGCGGCTTGCGGATTCGCCGCGTCGAGCGGGATACCGGCGGCGAAATGCGTCATCTTCTGCACCGCCGGCGGCAGCGGGCCGACGATGTCGATGCCCGGGACCGGCTCGAGCTCGCAGAGCTGCTGCACGCCGAGCTCCGCCTCGCCCGCGGCAACCACCAGCCCGACCGGGCCTTTCTCGACCACGCGCGTTTCCACGCGCCCGGCGATCCCGAGGCGCTCGAGCAGCTCGACGAAGTAGATCCCGCTCGCGCCGACCTTCGAGTGCGCGACCGAGCGCGCCGAGACCAGCGCGTGCTTGAACGCTTCGACCGAGCCGATGTCGGGCTTCGGCGCGCCGGCGCGCACGGCAACGCCGACCCCCGAGGCGCCGAGCGCGCGCGCCTCGCTCACCTTGCCACGCTTGCGCAACTCTTCCATTGCTTCCGCCGTCAGGACGACGAGATCCGCACGGAAGCCGGCTGCAAGCCGCGGCAGGATGGCCTGCGTGGCGTCGAAGTGAAGCTCGAGCGCGGTGCCGACGGCGCGCTCGAATTGCGCGCGCGATTTCTCCAGCACGCCCTTCAGGGCCAGGGAGCTCAGGACGATCAAGGGCTAAGAATAGAGGCGATTGATGCCCGTCGTCAGCCGCTCGGCCGACACGCCATAGAGATGCAGCGAGACGATCGTGGCGCGCGAGCGGTTCGACACGCGGTGGATCGCCTGGCAATCGAGATCTCTCTCGGCCACGCCGAATGCGCACCACACCTGGTGGCCGTGCAGCGGGCTGACCTGGCCGGGCAGCGCGCAGCACGCCGGCGAATCCTCGCGCGGCATGGCTTTCGCGGCCTGCGCGAGGCGCGCGAGCGCCGGGTGGATCGGATTCAAGCGAGCCCCTCGAAGAGCTGCACGCTGACCGGCTCGCCGGCCTTGACCGAAGCGCGCTCGTGCTCGAGGACGATGAAGCAGTTCGCTTCCGACATCGAGCGCAGCACCCCCGAGCCTTGCTGTCCGGTGGTGCGCACTTTCCACTGGTCGTCCTGCCGGAACACGATGCCGCGCTGATATTCGGTTCGCCCCGGAACCTTGCGCAGGTTCTCGGCGCTGACTGCGTTGAGCAGCGGCAGCGGCTCGTCGCTGCGGCCCGAGAGATGGATCAGCGCGTCGCGCACGAACTGGTAGAAGGTCACCATCACCGCCACCGGATTGCCGGGCAGGCCGAAGAGGAAGGCGTTGCCGATCTTGCCGAACGCCATCGGCCGGCCGGGCCGCATTGCGATTTTCCAGAACAGCACCTCGCCGAGCTTGCCCATCAGCTGCTTGACGAAATCGGCTTCCCCGACGGAGACGCCGCCGGTCGTGATCACCACGTCCGCCTTCTGCGACGCTTCGAGGAACGCTTTTTCCAGCAGCACCGGATCGTCGCGCACCACGCCCATGTCGATGAGGTCGACGCCGAGCCGCGCGAGCATGCCGTGCAGCGTGTAGCGGTTCGAATCGTAGACCTCGCCCTCCTTGAGTGCCGCGCCGATCGAAGCGAGCTCGTCCCCGGTGGCGAAGTATGCGACGCGCAGCCGGCGCCTGACGTCCACCTCGCCGACGCCGAGCGAAGCGATGAGGCCGATGTCGGCGGGTTTCAAATGCTTTCCGTTCGTGAGAACTGGAGTGCCAAGCTTCAGGTCCTCGCCTGCGTAGCGCACGTTCTGCGCCTTCTTTTGTCCAGACGGGACGGTGACGCGGTCGCCTTCCTTCTTCACCACTTCCTGGATCACGACCGTGTCGGCGCCGGCGGGCATCACCGCGCCGGTCATGATGCGCACGCACTGCCTTTCTCCCAGCTTGCCCGCGAACGGCTTGCCGGCGAGCGCAGTGCCGACTTCCTTCAGCGGGCCTTTCTCCAGATCGGAAAAGCGAACCGCATAACCGTCCATGGCCGAGTTGTCGTGCGCCGGCACGTTGATCTGCGGCACGATCTCCTGCGCGAGGATGCGGCCGAGCGCCTGTTTGATCGGGACCAGCTCGACATCGCGAACAGGATAAAGGCAGCTGCGGATCGCTTCGCGCGCCTTGTCGACGCGCAGCGCGTCCGGATCGTAGCCGTCGAGGCAGCTTACGGTCTGCGCAATGCTCATGAGCCGCTTCTCATTCCCTTCGAAGCTCTTCGAGGGTGTTGATGTTGCGGAACGCATCGGCCTCGTCGTCGAAGCTCACTTCGATCACCTTGAGCGCGGCGTACCAGGCGTCGATCTTGCGCCCGCCGGCGGCGAGAAATGCCTCCAGGCTCTCGCGCACCTCTCGCTTCATGAGCGAGAACACCGGGTGCGCCTGGTTTCCGGTCTTCGCGACGGCAAGGTCATGGTGGTGCATCGAGGCGCGCAACCGCGCGACAAGGTCGTCTGGCAGGAAGGGAGAATCGCAAGGCACGGTCACCACGAGCGGATGCGCAGCGGCCTTGAGCCCGGCGTGCAGGCCGGCGAGCGGGCCGGCGAAGCCGGCGATCTCGTCCGGCACCACGCGGTAGCCGTACTTCTCGTAGCTCGGGATGTTCTGGTTGGCGTTGACGATGACCTCCGACACCTGCGGCGCGAGGCGCCCGAGCACCCACTCGATCATCGGCTTGCCGCGCAGCGGCTGCAGGCCCTTGTCGACCCCGCCCATGCGGCTGCCTTTTCCACCGGCGAGCACGACCGCGCTGACGTTCATGCGGCGCGGAAGCGCGAAGGCGGCGCGCCGAGCTCGCGCCGGAACATCGCGCTGAAGGCGGAGGGGCTGTCGTAGCCGAGGTCGAGCGCCACCGCGAGGATCGGCCGGCCCTCGGCGATCCAGCCCAGCGCGCGCAACAGGCGGGCGCGGCGCCGCCACTCCGCGAAGCTCATGCCGGTCTGGCGGCGGAAGTGGCGCGCCAGGGTGCGCGCGGTGGTGCCGTGGCGTGCCGCGAGGTCCTCGAGCGTCGCGGCGTCGTTCGGGGTTTCCGTCAGCCGCGCGCAGATGGCGGCAAGCGGGGCGGTCTTCGGCATCGGCAAGTTGTAGGGCAGGCGGGCGAGCGAGGCAAGCTCGTCGAGCAAGAGCCGGATCAGGCGCCCGGACGAGCCGCGCTCGTCGTACTCGAGCGGCAGCTCGGTGGCGCGCAGGATCAGCTCGCGCAGCAGTGGCGTCACCTCGAGCACCTCGCAGTCCTGCGGCATGCGCTTCGCCGCCGCGGGCCGGATGTAGAGCGTGCGCATGTGCACCGCGCCCGAGGTGCGCACGCGGTGCGGCATTTTCGGCGGCATCCAGACCGCGCGCTGCGGCGGCACCAGCCACGTGGCGTCGTGGGTATCGACGGTCATCACGCCGCGCACCGCGAAGATGAGCTGAAAGCGCGGGTGGCTATGCCAGTCGATCTCGTAGGCGGGCGGCAGGTCGCGCGCCATGGCGCCGACCGGCCGCGGCACATTCTGGTAAGCGTCGCCGCGCGTGGGCTTGATGTGTCGCATTTGCGATAGGAATTGTCCGGCAGTCGAATGACGGACGCAATCCCGCAGGGTACGATGCCGACCATGAATCGCGGCTACCTGGTTCCTTTCATCAACCTCGGCCACTTCCTCGACCACCTGGTGATGCTGGTGTTTCCCACCGTGGTGGTCGCGCTGGGGCGCGAGTGGGGAAGACCGTATTCGGAGCTGCTGCCGCTCGCGCTGGGCAGCTTCATCGCCTTCGGCGCCTTCGCGCTGCCCGCGGGCTGGCTCGCCGACCACTGGAGCCGCTACAAGATGATGGCGGTGTTCTTCTTCGGCATCGGCGTGTCGATGCTGCTCACCGGCCTTGCCCAGAGCCCGTGGCAGATCGGCGCCGGGCTGACGCTGATCGGCGTATTCGCGGCGATCTACCACCCGGTCGGCATCGCGATGCTCGTGGCGGCGCCCGAGCGCATGGGCAGGGCGCTCGGCTGGAACGGCCTGTGGGGCAACCTCGGCCTCGCCGCCGCGGCGCTAATCGCCGGCGCCCTGATGGACCTCTTTGGCTGGCGCGCCGCGTTTTTTGTTCCTGGGATCGCCTGCCTCGGCGCCGGGGCGGCATTTCTGCTGCTGGTCCCCGATCCGGGGCCGGTACAAAAGAAGTCGAAGACCATCGGGCTGCACGTCGATGCCGCCACCATGACACGCATCTTCGCGGTGCTGCTGATCGCGACCGCGTGCGGCGGCGTAATCTTCAACTCCACCACGGTCGCGATGCCGAAGGTATTCGACGAGCGGCTGGCCGCGCTCACGCAGAGCAGCTTCGGCATCGGCGCGCTGGTCGCGTTCGTCTACTCGCTCGCGGCGCTCGCCCAGCTCGCGATGGGCGCGCTCATCGACCGCTTCGAGCTGCGCCGCCTGATGATCGGCATCGCGCTGATCCAGATCCCGCTGCTCGCGATCGCGGCGAATCTCGAGGGCTGGGCGATGCTCGCCGCCGCGCTCGCCATGATGCTCGCGGTGTTCGGCCAGATCCCGCTCAACGACTCGATCGTGGGCAAGTACGTCGCGGACGAGTACCGTGCGCGCGTGCTTTCGGTGCGCTACGTGGTTTCGCTCGGCGTCGCGGCGGTCGCGGTGCCGCTGATCGCGGTGCTCCACCGCACCGAGGGTGGCTTCAGGAACGTATTCCTGGTGCTCGCCGCGCTCGCCGCAGGGATGCTGATCGCGTCGCTGTTCTTCCCCTCGCGGCGCTCAATTACGCAAGCGCAGTCGGCTGCGGCGACGTCCTGACTAGCCTTTCCTTGCCGGTAAACGCCAAGTAGTGCCGGCCGCTCGCGCGGCCGAGCATGGTGATGCCGACTTTCTTCGCGATCTCGTGGCCCATCTGGGTCAGGCCCGAGCGCGAAACGAGGAACGGGACGCGCATCTGCGCGCACTTGATCACCATCTCGGAGGTGAGCCGGCCGGTGGTGTAGAACACTTTGTCGGAGCCGTCGATGTCGTCGAGCCACATGCGGCCGGCGATCGCGTCGACCGCGTTGTGCCGGCCGACGTCCTCGATGAACATCAGAATCTCCCCCGCGGTGGTGGCGAGCGCGCAGCCGTGCACCGCGCCAGCCTGCTTGTAGATGGTCTCGTGCTTGCGCACCTTCTCGAGCAGCACGAACAGGTCCGCGTCCGCCAGCTGCACGTCGTCGCGCAGCTTGATCGAATCGACCTCGTCCATCAGGTCGCCGAACATCGTGCCCTGGCCGCAGCCCGAAGTGACGGTTTTCTTGTCGAGGGCCTTGACCGGCTTCTTCGCGTGGGTGGTCACTGCGACAGAATCGGTTTCCCAGTCGACCTGCACCGCTTCGATTTCGCCGATCGAATCGACCAGGCGCTGATTGCGCAGGTAGCCGATGGCGAGCGCCTCGGGCGCGTGGCCGAGCGTCATCAGGGTCACGATCTCGCGCTTGTTGAGGTAGAGCGTCAGCGGGTGCTCGCCGGCGATCGAGGTCGGCACCATCTCGCCGCGCTCGTTGTAGGCCTCGACCTCGAAGGTCGCGGGGCGAGCGGCGTTGGTGAGCTTAGGTTTTTTCACGAAGAGCGGCGCGCATCGCGGGCTGGATCCGGGTCTCGAAGGCGTTGACGCCGAAAGCGTGCACGCGCACTTCGCCGTCGACGAAAAGCGCGAACCACGGCGTGCCGCGCAGGCTCGATTGGGCCGCGGCGTCCAAGGCCCTCGCCATTCCGGGTCGAAGATGGGGAGGAGCTTCGTTCACGCCGAAGCGCCCGCGGAAAGTCCCGATGTCGACCATCGTGAAGCGCACGCCGGTCCAGTCGAGCGACGCCTTGGGCTTGCGATCCTGGAGATACTGCGCTTCCCAGCGCCGGCAGAAGCCGCAATCGGCCGCCGCCACGTAAAGCAGCTCGACCTGCTGCGCGAATGCCGCCGGACAGAAGGCGAGAAGGAAGAACGCGATGCTGGAAACGGCGAGGCGCAGGCTATCCCCCGATGTAGGACATCTCGACCTTCTTCACGGAAGTAGTTTGAGAGGTTCTTATTTCCGAGTAGCGGTCAGCGCGCCGCTGCCACACCGCCGCGATCTCGTTGCGCAGCGCGTCGTCGGACGCGCCGGTGCGCAGCAGGCGCTTCAAGTCGTGCCCGGTCTGCGCGAACAGGCAGGTGTAGAGCGAGCCCTCGGTCGACAGGCGCATGCGCGTGCAGCTCGCGCAGAACGCCTGCGTCACCGACGAAATCACGCCGACTTCGCCCGCGCCGTCAAGGTAGCGCCAGCGCTCGGCGACTTCGCCGGGGTAGTTCGGATCGATCGCCTCGAGCGGCCAGCGCTGCGAAATCCGCTGGATCACTTCCGCCGAGGGCACGACCTCGTCCATGCGCCAGCCGTTGGTGCTGCCGACGTCCATGTATTCGATATAGCGCACGATGTGGCCCGTGCCGCGCCAGCGCTCGGCCATCTGCGCGATGCCGCGGTCGTTAACGCCGCGCTTCACCACCATGTTGATCTTGATCGGCCCGAGTCCGGCCGCGGCCGCGGCGTCGATGCCCTCGATCACTTTTCCGACCGGGAAATCGGCGTCGTTCATCGCGCGGAAGGTCGCATCGTCGAGCGAGTCGAGGCTGACGGTGACCCGCTTCAGGCCCGCCTGGGCGAGGGCGCTCGCCTGAGCGGCAAGCAGGGAACCATTCGTCGTCAAGGTGAGCTCCGCGCCGAGCGGCGCGAGCATCGCGATCAGGCGATGCAGGTGCCGGCGCACGAGCGGCTCGCCGCCGGTCAGGCGAATCTTCTGCACGCCGAGGCCGACGAACACGCGCGCGAGGCGCGCGATCTCCTCGAAGCTCAGGATCTGCTCGTGGGGCAGGAAACGGTAGCTCGAGTCGAACACCTCGCGCGGCATGCAGTACACGCAGCGGAAGTTGCAGCGGTCGGTGACCGAAACGCGCAGGTCGCGCATCTCGCGGCCGCGCGCGTCGGCGAGCCGCCCGCCCTCGAACGGCGGCGCCTTCGAGTGCCCGGACTGGATGGCAATAACCTTTTTCATCAAGGGTTTTGGCTCGGAAATCGATTATAGAGGGGGTATAGTTCGGGCGGTGGAAAAACCGTCTTTCTCCATCGCAGTGGTGATGCAGCGCCGCGTCGCGCAGAGCCGCTGGGTCGACTGGATCTGGGAGCCGCACGGCGTGCTCGCCGACCCCGGCGGAGAAACGCGTTTGTTGCGCGAAGACGGCGCTTCGGCGCAGTGGCTGCATCCGGGTTTCAAGCTCATCCTGCATAGGGACGAGCACGAGGGCTATTACCTCAACGTCTCCGCGCCGCAGCCGCGCGTGTTCGTGCTGTGGCGCATGGAGGGCGAGCGAGCGCTGCCGCTCGACGTCACGGCGAGCTCCGAGGAGGCGGGCCGCTGGCTCGACGGCGGCCACTCGGTCGACGGCGTGGCGATGCCGGCCGAAGTCTTCGCATGGGTCGGCGATTACGTCGAGAAGAACTACCGGCCGGAACCGAAGAAGCGCATCAAGCCGCGCTCGTTCCAGCATCCGAAGGACCGGATGTAATGGCGAGCGAGGAGAAAAAGGAAGCCTTTCTCGAACGCTGGTCGCGGCGCAAGAACGAGCAGAAGGATCTCCCGGCGAAGGATGAAAAGCCGGCGCCGCAGCTGCCGCCGGTCGACAAGCTGACGCCGGACTCGGATTTTTCGCCGTTCATGCATCCCAAGGTGGAAGACGCGCTGCGCCGCGTCGCGTTGAAGAAGCTCTTCAGCGACCCGCATTTCAATGTGCCCGATCCGTTCGAGGCGTACTCCGGTGACTGGACGGGGGGCGAGCCGATTTCGCAGGAGATGCTCGCTACCCTCAACCAGGCGCAGCAACTGCTGTTCAGCGACAAGAAGAAAGAAGAAGAGCCGGCGGCGAAGGACGACGCAGCAACCGCGGCGGAAAAACCGAAGCCCGATGAGCCTGGAAGGCAAGACGCTTAAAGTCTGCAGCTGCAACCGCACGCTGCCGCTCGACGCGAAAGCGCTCGCCGCCGCGCTGAAATCGGGCGAGCCCCTCACGGTGCACCACGAGCTCTGCCGCAAGGACGCGCCCGCGTTCCAGAAGGCGGTGGGCGGCGCCGATGAAGTGATCGTCGCGTGCACGCAGGAAGCGGCGCTCTTCTCCGAGCTGACCGAAAAACCGATCAAGTTCGTGAACGTGCGCGAGCTCGCCGGGTGGTCGGCGGAAAAATCCACCGCCAAGATCGCGGCGCTGATCGCCATGGCGGCGCTGCCTGAGCCGGAACCCGCGCCGGCGGTCGAGTTCCAGTCGCAGGGCCAAGTGCTGATCATCGGGCCGGCCGCGGCGGCCCTCGACTGGGCCGAGCGCTTGTCGGGCCAGCTTGAGGTCTCGGCGCTGGTGACATCCGCAGGCGCCGACTTGCCCCTCGAGCGCAAATACCCGGTTTGGTCGGGAAAACCCACCTCGGTGACGGGCTGGCTCGGCGCCTTCGAGGTCGAGTGGCGCCAGGAGAACCCGATCGACCTGGAGCTGTGCACGCGCTGCAACGCATGCCTGCGCGCTTGCCCGGAAGACGCGATCGGCTTTGACTACCAGGTCGATCTTGCGAAGTGCAAGGATCACCGCGATTGCGTCAAGGCCTGCGGCGACATCGGCGCCATCGACTTTTCCCGCAGCGAAGTCTCGAGGAAAGAAAGCTTCGACCTCGTGTTCGACCTGTCGCGCGAGCCGCTCGTCCGCGTGCACCAGCTGCCGCAGGGCTATTTCGCTCCGGGCGACGATCCGCTCGAGCAGGCGCTCGCCGCCCGGCAACTTGCCGCGCTGGTCGGCGAATTCGAGAAACCGCGGTTCTTCCATTACAAGCAAAAGATCTGCGCCCACTCCCGCTCGGGCAAGCAGGGCTGCAGCGCCTGCATCGACGTGTGCTCGAGCGGCGCAATCCGCGCCGACGGCGACCATGTGAAGGTCGAGCCGCACCTCTGCGCGGGCTGCGGCGGCTGCGCGACGGTTTGCCCGTCCGGCGCAATGACTTACGCCTATCCAAAGGTGCCCGAGCTCGGTCTGCGGCTGAAGACCGCGCTGGCAATCTATCGCGAGGCCGGAGGCGAGGATGCCTGCATCCTGTTCCACGACGCGGCCGACGGGCGCAATGCGCTGCTGTCCTACGGCAGGAAGGGCAAGGGCCTGCCGGGCCGCGTGATTCCGGTCGAGTGCTTCCATGTCGCGTCCATCGGCATCGACCTCATGCTGGGCGCGATGGCGTACGGCGCTTCGCAGGTGCTGGTGCTATCGAATGAGAAAGTCGCGGACGGGTATGTCGCGGGACTGAAGCGGCAGATGAGCTACGCCGAGACCATCGTCAGCGCGCTCGGCTATCAGGGACGGCATTTCTCGGTGATCGAGAACGTGGCCGATCTGTGGGAGCTGCAGCCGGCGGCGGGCGTGAGCAAAGCGGCGACGTTCAATCTTTCGGCGGAGAAGCGCACCACGCTCGACTTCGCTCTCGATCATCTCGCGCGCAACGAGGAAAAGACCATTCCGCTGCCGGCGGGCGCGCCTTTCGGCGCACTCGCGATCAACAAGCAGACCTGCACCCTCTGCAAGGCCTGCATCGGCGCCTGCCCCGAGTCCGCGCTCATCGATTCGACGGAGTCCCCCAGCCTGCGCTTCATCGAGCGCAACTGCGTTCAATGCGGGCTGTGCGTGAATACCTGCCCCGAGAGCGCGATCGCGCTGTTGCCGAGGCTGTTGATCGGCAAGGAGGCGAAGGAGCCGGTAACCCTGAACGAGGCCGAGCCGTTCAACTGCGTGCGCTGCGGCAAGCCGTTCGGCACGCGCCAGATGGTCGAGAACATGCTCGGCAAGCTCGGCGGGCACTCGATGTTCGCCGGCGGCACGCGCCGGCTACAGATGTGCGGCGACTGCCGCGTCATCGACATGATGGAAAATCGCAGCGAAGCCTCGATCCTCGATTACAAGAAATGATCGCGCCCGAAGAGCAGGCGAGGGC
>Ga0075430_100005820_pt1 | contig 10402 bp, 13 predicted proteins | sample RhiMetdeltSRZDD4_FD_75294 | JGI IMG/M metagenome (GOLD analysis project Ga0075430, IMG submission 75294) | Populus rhizosphere microbial communities from Tennessee, USA - Rhizosphere MetaG P. deltoides SRZDD4 | ecosystem: Host-associated > Plants > Roots > Rhizosphere > Soil | place: USA...
CCGCGCAGTGGTCAGGACATCCAGGCCCCGCGTGCGGGTCAGGACATTCAGGCCCCGCGTAGCGGTCAGGACATCCAGGCTCCTCGCAGCAACGTGCAGGCGCCGCGTGCGGGTCAGGACATTCAGGCTCCGCGTAGCGGTCAGGACATCCAGGCCCCGCGTAGCGGTCAGGACATCCAGGCCCCGCGCAGTGGTCAGGACATCCAGGCCCCGCGTGCGGGTCAGGACATCCAGGCTCCGCGTAGCGGTCAGGACGTGCAGGCTCCGCGGGCGGTGGCCGGTGCCAAGGCTTCGAGCGGCGACGCCGCGAAGCTGGTCCGCGATGCCGAGGCCGCGTGCAAGGCCGGCAACATGGACGCCGCGAAGGCGAAGGCCGTCGAGGCGATGGGGCTGATGAAGTAAGTTCGAATTTTTGCAGCAGAGGCACCAGGCTCCAGGGGGCAACCCCTGGAGCCTTCTTTTTTTGATTTCGCGGGGTATAAGATTTTGAGGATGCACATCTGGATCGCGAGCGCGCTGCTTCTCGCGGTTCCGGCCATGGCGGCCGAGGCAGCGCCGTCGGTTCAGGAAATCCTGCTCCGCGCAAAGCCCGCCGTGGTCCTCGTGGTCTCCGAGGTCGCCGCCGACGTGACGGTGACCTGCCCCAACCGCGGTCCGCAGAAGGTCGCACTTCAGCCCTTTCGCGAAACCGGGACCGGCTGGTTCATCAATCCGAATGGGTGGCTGATCACGAACGGGCACGTCGTCTCTGCCGCGCATCGGCCCGACCAGGGCGTCGCGCGAAAACTGGTCGAGAGCGCTGTCCGAGAGGCGTGCGGCGACGTGAGCGATCAAGTTTTGGCCGCCACTTCGGAACGGGCGACGATCAAGCTCCGCCCATCGATCTCGGTGCTGCTCGGGAACGGGATGCGGCTGCCCGCCACGGTCGCGAAGTACAGCGCGCCGGTCACCGGCGGCGGCATGTCGGGCCGGGACCTCGCGCTGCTGCGACTCGAAGCCGCCGACATGCCGACCCTGAGCCTTGGAGATTCGTCGGGCGCTGGGATCGGCGACAAGCTCCACATCCTCGGCTTCCCTGGGGTCGTGCTGAGCCACGAGCTCTTGAACGCGTCGGCCAAGGTCGAGGCGTCGGTGACGAACGGCGCGATCTCAGGCTTCAGGCAGGATCTCTCGAATCAGCCCGTGATCCAGACCGACGCGCCGGCAGCGTGGGGCAACAGCGGCGGCCCCGCCATCGGCTCGAGCGGCCAGGTTCTGGGCGTGCTCACGTTCGTGAGCATGGCGTCCGCCGACGAGGGAGCGGTCGTCCAGGGCTTCAATTTCGTGATCCCGGCGGCCGCCGTGCGCGAATTCCTGAAGGACAGCGGCGTCCAGCTCGGCGAAGTGAGTCGATTCAACGCCGCGTGGCATGCCGGGCTCGAGGACTTCTTCGACGGCAGGTACGCCCGCGCCGAGAAGCAGTTCGACGAGGCCAATCGCCTGCTGCCGGACCTGACCGACGTGCGCCGCATGATGGCCGAGGCGAAGAATCCCCCGCCCCGGCCGTTTCCGTGGCGCGAGCTTGCGTCGGGCGCGGTGGTCGCGCTCCTTGCGGTCATCGCCGCCGGGCTCGTGCGGCGCGCCCGGCGCAACCGCTATCGCATTCGCCCCTCGCAGGTGATGGAGCTCATCGCGGCCTCGCCCGAGTCGCCGCCGCTCATCCTCGATGTCCGCGACGCGGCGACGTATGCGCAGAGCCCCGTCAAGATCCAGGACGCGCGGCACATGGCGACCGAGGATCTGAAGACGGGCGTCCGCGCACTCGACGTCGATGCGAACCGCACGGTCATCGCCTATTGCTCCTGACCGGACGAAGCCACGAGCGCCCGTGTGGCGCTGATGCTTCGCGGCCTCGGGTATCGCGACGTGCGGATCCTGAAGGGTGGGCTCAGTAGCTGGGCCAACGCGGGGCTGCCGCTCGAGGCGAAGACCGTCGTCTCGCCCGCCTGACGGCGGGCTCGCTCCTAGCCGCCGCTCACCCGCCCGCCGGCGAGGAAGTGTACGTGCACGTGGTAGACGACCTGCCCGCCTTCGGGCCCGCAGTTGATGCGAAGCCGATAGCCGCGCTCGGCCAATCCCCTGGCTTCGCCGATCGCGCGCGCCGCCAAAAGGCAGCGTCCGAGCACCTCGGCATCGCCCGGCTCCATCGCCATGATCGAGCTCACGTGTCGCTTGGGGACGATCAGCAAATGGATCGGCGCCTTCGGGTAGATGTCCTTGAACGCCAGCACCGCATCGTCCTCGTACTCGATGTCGCCGGGCGTTTGGCGCGCGATGATGCGGCAGAAGACGCAGTCGGTCACGAGGCTCCTCCCGAGGCGCCTGCTATAATAGCGCCGCCTCGATCAGCACTCGGAAAAGGAGCGCGGATGGGAACGTGTCCCAAGTGCAAGCGGAAGATTCGGAAGAACGGTAACCACGTCAAGCTCGGCTCGACCTGGTATCACAAGGCGTGCCCGCGGCGCCGCAGCGCTCACGGCAAGGCCTAGCCTCTCGCCCTCGTTCAGACCGCCGTCTCGTAGAGCCCGATCGGTCGCTTGAGATACCGGCCCTGTGGCTCGCCGACCACGGCGCCGTCGCGAAAGACCGTGCGCCCCCGCAATAGCGTCTGACTCGGCCAGCCGCGCACCCGCATGCCGGCGAACGGCGTGAAGTCCTGCGCCGACTGGAGCACCGCGGGCGAGACGACGTGCTCGCGCGCCGGATCGAGCACGACGAGATCGGCGTCGACGCCGACGGCGATCGTGCCCTTGCGCGGATAGAGTCCGAAGGCCCGCGCGGGATTGGCGCTGGCCAGCTCCACCACCCGTGTGAGCGGCAGCCCGCGCCGAAGATGCCCTTCCGAGATCAGATACGGATAGAGCAGCGCGGTCCCACCGAATCCGGGAAGCGCCTTCCACAAGTCTTCGCCCTTGTCCTCCTCGGAGCAGCACGCGTGGTCGCTCACGACCGTGTCGATGCGACCGTCCTGCACGGCCTGCCACAGCGCTTCCCGATCCGCCTCGGTCCTGATCGGCGGATTGACCTTGCCGACGATGCCGCCCGCCGTCGCGTGGGTCAGGGCCAGATGGTGCAGCGTCGTCTCCAGCCTGATGTCCAGGTGCGGATGGCGCCGCCGCCCGTCGGCGCCGCTCGCGACCGCCTCGGCGCTCGAGAGATGGAGCAAGTTCACCGGGCAGCGCGTGGCGTCGGTCAAGACGAGCGCCTCCGCGATCGAGAGCTGCTCGGTCAACGGCGGCCGCGAGCGATGGTAGCCCTCGAGTCCCGCGGGACCCGAGCGCTTCACCTCCTCGATGAAGACGCGAATCAGCTCCGCCTGCTCGCAGTGCAGGCTCAGCGACACGCGACCGTGGCCACCGTACTTGCCCGCGGCGGCCGCGACCTGGCGCATGAGCAGATACAGATGGCCGAGATCGTAGGTGTCGGCCATCGTGTAGGCGCTGCCGTGCGTGGAGTCCGAAGTGAGATTCAGCCCTTTGTAGAACATGTAGTACTTGAACGAGCCCACGCCTTGCTCGCCGACGAGCCAGTCCACCTCGCCGAGCTGCTCTGCCGTCATGACGCCGATGTGATAGCCGAAATCGGTGTGCGCGTGCCCGATCGTGGCCGCGACGACCTCGGGAAAGATCGTGCGGTACGGCCCGCTTTTGTTGAGGTAATTCTGTCCGGTGCGGAAGTAGCTCAGCACGGTGGTGACGCCGCCGGCCAGCGCCGAGGCAGTCTCGCTGCGCGCGTCGGTGGCGAGGTCGCGATAGATCCCGATGTGGAAGTGCGAGTCGACCGCGCCCGGCAGCACCAGCTTGCCCCGCGCGTCGACGACGTCGTCCGCATCGGCCGAGGCGATCGAATCGGCGAGCGCGGCGATCCGGCCGGCGCGGATGCCCACGTCGCATCGCACGGTTCCCACGTAGGGAACCACCACCGTGCCGTTCAGAACAGCGGTATCGTACCGGGGCATGACCGGAGCGCGAGGCGAGCGAGAGCGAGCGGTGCCGTCAGTGGGTGTTCAGCGCGGTCGAGATGACCCAGATGAAGTCGATGACCAGCGCGACGACGAGAATCAGCGAGCCGATGTTCAGCCAGAGCCCGACTCCCTTGTCCATTGGCTCCCTCCGGGATGAGTTCTGGTCGCGACCCTAGCACATTCGCCGCGAGCGAACAAAGCTCGCATCAAGGAGGCGACGATGAGGCTCGGTGGCAAGGTGGCGCTGGTGACCGGCGCCCAGCAGGGTATTGGTCGGGCGATCGCGCTGGCGTTCGCTCGCGAGGGCGCCGACGTCGGCGTGAACTATCTGGATGATCGCAACGCGGCCGAGAAGGTCGTCCAGGAAGTCCGCGGAGCCGGCCGCCGTGCCGTGCTCGTGCAGGCCGACGTCGCTCAAGCGTCCGGCATCGACGCAATGGTGTCGCAAGTCGTCGGCGAGCTCGGCGGGCTCGACGTGCTCGTCAACAACGCGGGCGTCTATCCGCGCGTGCCGTTTCTGGAGATGCGCGAGCGAGACTGGGACCTCGTGCTGGACGTGAATCTCAAGGGCGGGTTCTTCTGCGCGCAGGCCGCCGCGCGCGCGATGATCGCCGCGCGTCGCCGAGGCTCGGTCATCAACATGGCGTCGCAGGCGATCCGCGGCGCCGTGCGGGGCGTCCACTACTCGGCGAGCAAGGGCGGCGTCGTCGCCATGACGCGCGCGATGGCGCTCGAGCTCGCCCCGCACGGCATCCGCGTGAACGCGATCGCGCCGGGTCTCACCGACACCGCGCAGCCCCGCTACGGCAACACCGAAGACGAGCTCGCGGTGATGGCGAGCGCGGTGCCGCTCGGACACATGGCGCAGCCGGAGGACATCGCGCGGGTCGCCGTGTTCCTTGCCAGCGACGACGCCGCACACATGACGGGCCAGACGGTCCACGTGAACGGCGGCTCGTTCATGCCGTGAGCCCGGCGTCGCGCGCCGGCGCTTCGACGTGACTCCGCCCATTCGTCGAATACGCGCCGACGAAGGCGCGAGCCTGCGCGCGTTCAGGCTACGGGCGCTGGCGGAGGCGCCCACGGCGTTCGGCTCGACTCTCGCGCGAGAGACGGCGTTCACCGACGCCACCTGGCGGGAGCGCGCCGAGCGCGGCGCGTCGGGCGCGGACAGCGTCACGTTCGTCGCCGAGCACGCCGGGCGCTGGGTCGGCCTCGCGACCGGGCTCGCGTTCGATCCCGAGGTGCCCGACGACCCGCGGCCGGAGCTCGTGGCGATGTTCGTCGCGCCCGAAGCGCGCGGCCGTGCGCTCGGCGAGGCGCTCGTCGACGCCGTCGTCGATTGGGCGAAGTCGCGCCGCGCCACCGGCCTCTGCCTGTGGGTGGCCGCCGGCAACGCGCCGGCCATCCGGCTGTACGAGAAGTGCAGATTCAGACCGACCGGCGAGGAGAAGCCGCTCGCCCACTCCCCCGCACTCACGCTGATTCGGATGGCACGCGATTTCGCGGAGTAACGCCGGACCGACCGCCTGCGATGAAATATGGCGCCTCTCGATCGCGTCTAACGCGGCGGGAGGATTCACATGGCTCGCAACAGACTCGGCCGTCTGGCCGCTTCGCTGTTCGTCGTCATCGCGGTCGCGGTAAGTGCTGCCGGATGCGTGCTCGTGCCGGCCCCCATCCCGGTGGCGCGTCCGCCGGTGTTCATCGCGCCCCGCCCCGTCATCGTCGTGCCGAGGCCGGTCTACGGCTATGGCTACTACCGCCCCTACTACTATGGGCGCGGCTACGGCTGGTGACGATGCCACGACGGCTTGCTCAGCGCTCCAGCGACTCCTTCAGGCGGCCGAGCGCATCGTCCCACTGCCCGGCGATGTGATCGAGCCAGCGGCGCGCGTCGTCGAGCCGCGCCGGCTCGATCTCCCAGAGGTGATCGCGCCCGACGCGGGTGCCGCGCACGAGCCCGGCGTCGGCGAGGACGTACAGGTGCTTCGTGACGGCCTGGCGCGTGACGCTGCCGCCTTCCGTCAGGCGCGCAATCGACATCGGCCCGCTCGCGCACAAGCGGGCCACCAGCCCCAGCCGCGTCGGATCGCCGAGGGCCGCGAAGACCGGCGCTGAATCGGCGAGGCTCTGACGCGCGCTACGCTTTCGCGGCGACATACCGTTCGATCGCTCCCGCCTGGATCGTCCACCCCTCGCTGTTCATGCGGTAGGCCTGCGCGCGACGAGCAAGAGGCACGTCATCGAACCCCGATTCGACGACGGTGAGCCGCGTGCCGCCCGGAACTTCTTCGAGCTCGAAGACCACCAGGGTCGGCGGCTCCGGCGAGTAATCGACACCCGGCTCCACCGCGTACGGATGCCACCGCCAGGAAAACAGCCGCTCGGGCTCCATGCGATCGATCGTGATGTCCCAGGTGAGGTGCTCGTAGCCTTTGTGCGTGATCCGGCCGCGGACGCGGGCGCCAGGCGCGAACGTCCCATCCACGTTGACGCCGAACCACGCGCCGAACTCGGCGGGATCGGTCAGCGCGCGCCACACGCGGCTACGGGGCGCGCGGATCAAGACCTGTCGCCCGATGCGATCGGTGTCGCTGCGCTTCATATGCAACCTCCTGGCTGCATATTACTGGTCTCAGGCGGAACCGCAACCGTTGAGTGGCGTCATCGTCGTGGCGCTAGGGCGCAATCTCCCCGGGCCGGTGAAGCGGACGCACGCTCTAGGGTATTTACCGAATCGTCGTGGGAACCGACCGCCGCTATCCTCGCGGCATGGCGACACGCTGGTTTCGGCACGGCAAGGATCCACGCGACGCCGGCTCGTTCGACATCGACCGGCGCTGGCAGCGACTGCGCGCGCGAGGTCAGATGCTGCGCGCAAACACGATCGATCTGGTGGCCCGGTCGCGCAAGGCCCTCGACCGTAGCCGCGCGCTCCTGCGTCACTCCCGACGGGGCTTTGTGCGCCAGCAGAGCTGAGTAGGACGCGGGTCGCTCGAGGTTTCAGCGCCGAGGATGCGTGAAGGGACGGCCGGCCGCCAAGAGCGGAAGCATCTCGGCAATCTCCTCGGTTCGGAGCGCGGCGTCGACATCGTCCTCGCGAAGGGCGTTGAGCGGCATCGACGGCTGCTGAGCCTCGTCCGGTCGCTGCACGATCGACAATCCGCCCTTGCCCGTGATCGCGATCAGCCCTTCGGCGCCGTCGGCACCGCCGCCGGAGAGCAGGATGCCGGCAACGCGGGGCCCGCGCGCCCCAGCCGCCGACGCGAACAGCGGATCGACCGCCGGGCGCATGCGATGCACCTTCGGGTCGCGCGTGAGCCTCCAGCGCTCGTCCTCGATGGTCATGTGGACGTCGCGCGGCGCCAGGTAGACATGGGCGATCTCGAGCTGCTCTCCGTCTTTCGGCTCGCTTACCGGCAGCGGCACAATCCGCCCCAGCACCGCGGCGAGCTGGCTCGCGAACTCGGGGCTCCGATGGAGCGCCACCCCGATGGTCGCGGGAAGATCCGGCGGCAGCCTGCGCAGGACACCGAGCAGAGCCTCGATGCCTCCAGCGGAGCCTCCGAACACGAAGAGGTCCCGGACGAGCTCCTCGGCGTTGACGACCACGGCATTCGCCACGACCCGTTGCGGGGCAAGGGATGTGCCACGCGCGCCGATGGACGATTCGACGCGGCGTTCCCGACGCCGCGTCGAATTTACCGTGTAAGAAGAGGCCGGCCGACGGCAGAAACTACCGGTCCGGATCGAGGGGGAGGCAAACGACCGAAACGACATCATCACCACGTGAAACGCGAAGCCCGTGATTCAGGAGCCGAGCGGAACCTCTTCCATCAACAGAATAGCCCCCAGCGTCTCGCTCCCCGCGGTGAGCGGCGTGCAACGAATCGGGCAGCTGATCGACTTCCCGCGCCGATTCCGGCACTCGAGCGTTAGCTCGGCGCGCTCGGTCTCTCCGGCCAGCACCGCGCGCACGGGCTGGAGGAGCTGCTCGACCGGCAGGCCGATGTCGAGATTCATGAGATGGCGCCCCTGCACCTCGTTGGCCCGCAGTCCCCACAGGTCCTCGGCGCGATGGTTCCACGCGAGCACCTGAAGCTTCGGATCGACCACGATCACGGCCACCTCGAGCCCGGACAGGATCGACCCCAGGAATGCGTTCGCGGTGTTGAGCTCGTCGCTGCGCAGGCGGAGCTCGGTGTTGGTGGTCTCGAGCTCCTCGTTCGTGGACTGGAGCTCCTCGTTCATGGTCTCGAGCTCTTCGTTCGTCGACTGCAGCTCCTCGTTCGTGGTCTCGAGCTCTTCGTTCGTCGACTGCAGCTCCTCGTTCGTGGTCTCGAGCTCCTCGTTCGAGGACTGGAGCTCCTCGTACGCCGTCTCCAGCTCGCTCTTGGAGCGCTCGAGCTCCTCCTGTAGACGCCGGTAGCGGCTCACGTCGATGAAGCTGATCTGGACGCCGAGCGTCTCGCCAGCGGCGTCGGTGAGGGGGATCACTTCGAGGTCGAGAAAGCGCTGGTCGCCGATTTCGGTCGGCCAGGCGATGTCCCGTCGCGACACCGTGCGGCGTTGCGTCATCGCGTCCTGGATCAGCGAGCGCAGCTCGACGGGCCGATAGGACATCTCGAGATCCTGCAGCCGCTTGCCGACGTCGTGCGGCGTCAGGCGGAACAGCGCCCGCGCGCGGTTGTTGGCGAAGCTCAGTATCCCGTCCGCCCGGACCATGACGCGCGCCAGCGGATCGGTCTCGAGGGAAAGAACCTGGAGGCGATCGTCGATCGGCATCGTGGATCCACCCTCCTCGCGCTCTGACAGCGGCAACGCGTCGCGAACGTTGAGCGCTACCGTCTTGGTGAACACCCGCCACTTGAGCTCCACCGGCGTGAAGAGCTCGGCGTGCGTCAGCAGCAGCTCGGCGCGGCCCATGAACAGAAAGCCGCCATTGCGTAGAGCGAAGTGGAAGCGGTTCAACACCTTGGCCTGCGTCTCGCGCGTGAAGTACATGAGCGTGTTGCGGCACACCAGAAGATTGACGCGAGAGATCGGCGCGTCCTGCACGAGATCGTGGCGTCCGAAGATGATCGCCCGACGGATTTCTTTGTTGAACACGTAGCGGTCGTCGACCCGGTCGAAGTATTTCGACAGGAGCTCGGCGGGCACGTCCTGCACCTGCGCCGCGGTATAGGTGGCGTGGCGCGCCTGCATGAGCGCGTCGTCGTCGACGTCCGATGCGTAGATCTTCACGCGCCGGCGGAACTGCTCGATGCCGAGCTGCTCGGCGAGGATGATCGCGAGGGTGTAGGCTTCCTCGCCGGACGCACAACCGGTGGACCACGCGCGAATCGCCGCGTCGGCCCGGCCGCTCGCGATGACCCGCGGCACGATGTGGCCCGACAGGAACGCCCACGCCTCTGGATCCCGAAAGAAGCTCGTGACGTTGATCAGGATCGTGTTGAACAGCAGACCGAATTCCTCGGGATGGGCGCCCAGGTACGTCTGATACCGCTCGTACGAACCGACGTTCACGGCCTGCAGGCGCTTCTGGACGCGGCGCATGAGGCTCGACCGCTTGTAGGCGGTGAAGTCGAAGCCGCGCGTGGCCTTCAGGTAGTCGAGGAGCGGCTCGACGCTCTCTTCATCCGAGCTCATCGACCTCTCCGGTCTTGACCAGCGTGATCAGCGCCGGCGGAATCTCGCTCAGCGAGAGCACGAAGTCGACGCAGCCGGTCTGGATTGCCGCGTTGGGCATGCCGTAGAACTCCGACGACGATTCGTCCTGGGCCAGCACCGTGCCGCCCATCTTCTTGATCGCCCGGACCCCCATCGAGCCATCGCTGCCGGTGCCGGTCAACACGACGGCGATCGCGCGGTTCTTGAAGCTGCCGGCTACCGACTCGAAGAGCAGGTCAGCCGAGGGCCGGACGAAGTGGACGAGCTCGGATTGGGTCAGCGACAGCGAGCCGTCGGGGTTCACGAGCAGATGCTTGTTCGGCGGCGCGATGTACACCGTCCCGGGCTGCAGCTTGTCGTTTTCGTCGGCTTGCTTGACGGGGAGCGTGCTCCGCCGGCTGAGGATATCGGCCATCAAGCTGCGGTGACGTGGATCCAGATGCTGGACGACCACGATGGCGGGCGAGAAATCGGGCGGCAACGCCGAGAGCACCTGGGTCAACGCCTTGAGGCCACCGGCGGAGGTGGCGATGGCGATCACCTCGAAATTCGAAGGCTCCCGCGAAGACACCGAGTTTCTCCCGTCGACCAGAGGTCGAACAATATCACGGCCTTTGCCGCTCCGAAATGCCGCCCCAGACCGAGGCTGCGTCCAGTAGGTACCTAGCGCACCCGACGCACAGCGCGATGGTATGGGCGAAGGCCGCCCCCGGCATTAGGTAGACA
>Ga0075430_100005824_pt1 | contig 10398 bp, 11 predicted proteins | sample RhiMetdeltSRZDD4_FD_75294 | JGI IMG/M metagenome (GOLD analysis project Ga0075430, IMG submission 75294) | Populus rhizosphere microbial communities from Tennessee, USA - Rhizosphere MetaG P. deltoides SRZDD4 | ecosystem: Host-associated > Plants > Roots > Rhizosphere > Soil | place: USA...
TGTTCCTCATCTCGTTCGATGGACATGATCCACGGCATCGCGAGGAATCCAGGCCGAAGCTGCATAATGACAATTTCGCCTCCCCACAAGCGGTGGCGTTCACCCCAGGTTAGGGATAGCCGATCAGTTTGCTCCGAAGGGCCCCAACGGACGACGGTCCAGGGCAATGCGAGTCGGCTGCCACTATTCGTTTCCGACAGGAGGACGACCTGCGCCCTGTAGTTGACTCCCAAACTATCATCCAGCGCTCCGTTGATGCAGAGAGCCAGGCCGTAAGTAGCAACCGCTCCAATCCCAATTTGGATCGATCTGCTCAGGGTATTTGTTGTGGCAGCTACACGGCCTTCCACCGGAATAATATGCGTCACGATATCGATGACGGTCAGGATGGCGAGCGCGATTCCCATGCTCGGAAGGATAAATGAAAGCCAAGTGCCTGGGATCCGATATTGCACCTGGGCATAGACCGCGAAAAGACACAGGCCGAGCCACGGAGAACTGCGAAACAGCGATCGTATGAGGTGTAGGACGAATAGAGGCATTACGTCACTATCTGATCAAAGGTTGGACTGTGCGCGGCCAAGGAATGTCTGCGCGATCCCGTTGTGAGGATCTCGCCGCAGAAGATCCTGATAGCAGGAAACCGCTCGCTGAAAATCTAACAGGCGTAGGTGATAGACCGCACATAGGTTAAGCTGACCTTCTACATCCAGGCTCCCAAACCGCAGGGCTACCTCATATTGCGCCGCTGCCTCCTGATAACGGCCCAGATGGTCGAGCACCACTCCAAGCCCGTAATAACTCGTCCCTCGATTGGGTTCTATGGAGATGGCTGTCTGGAATGCGGTGACAGCTTCCTTTTCGAGATTCATGTCGGATAAGTCCGCTCCATAGTTATCGTAGAACTCAGCGTTTCGCGGGGCTCTGGCCAGAGCAAGCTTGTAGTACTTGTGCGCTGTCTCTTCCCGGCCAGTGCGGTGGTACATCCGCGCAGCAAAGAAAAGGGCGTTCCAGTCGTCCGGGTGCGTGTCGAGAATCTTGAGGGAAATGGCTAGGGCCTGCTCGTAGTCACCAATTTTTTCGGCGAGGAACACATGAAACGGCCATTACTGATCTCCGGATTGACCTCATATGCCTTTTGAAGCATGTGATATTCGTTGGAAAGCTCTCCCCGGTCCGAATAAATCGCAGAGGCCCATCGGTAGGCGAACCCATGCTTGGGATTCACCTCGATAGCTTTCTGAAACATCGGTAAGGCATCATCGAATTCGCGCTCCCGAAAATGCACGATTCCAATCGTAAAGTAGGCCACATCCGCATGATCATTTGCTGTGACAGCTTGCTCGGCATATCGTATGGACGTGCCGGCGTGCGCAGAATCGAAAATGCGGAGGTACCGATGGAAGAGCGCGGCGAGGCATAAGGGCTTCTCATCATGAGGAAGCGCTTCAACCTCTCCCGTCGTTTGTAACAGGTGAAGGAACGTCGAAGGTTCATCCCCGTTATACAGAACCAGCCCACGATCGAGAGCGCGGATCGCTTGCTCATACCTCTTCAACCTGGTATCAGCCACAGCCGACAGGAGGAGCGCATCTATGTGATCGGGTTCCTGCTCCAACACCTTTAGAAGGAGATTCAAGGCTGCCTGATCATGTCCGCCATCCAGTGCACGTCCTGCATGACGGAGGAGAGAGGCGATGTCCCGCGTTCTCCCCTCCCCGGGCACAGGGACGGCATCGACACCACTGCAAACAGCGCTTGCTCCTGCCGACGATAGGCCCTTGAGGCGCCGAGGTAGTCACCTAAGAGATAACGAGTTAATCCTTCCACGCCATGCGCTGAGGAGGGATATAGGCGAGCATCTATCTGAGGCAGTCGAAACTCAACTATGTACCAAGCAAACAATGCGACAATGACAAAACCCAACCGTACGTAGATGTTCTTGGCAGGCATCCTTGAAGTATAGCACTTCGCTCAAAATGCCCGAGGTCGGAACCCGCCTGCCAATTTCATATCAGGGGTGATGATCAACTGATGAGGTACGACCGTCGAAGTGGTATTTATGGTTTACCACGTATGGGAAAATTATCTAACAATCTCAGGCAGGAAAGCTGGATGTCTGGCAAGTATGTCACATCGATTTTTGAATGGAATCGGTGTTCCTCTGCCGTCTGGTCGCTCGTGAGATCAATCGTCACATTGATATAGCCGAGACGAAGCTTATTCCAGTCGCGGAAAGAGAATGTCCCATCGAAAAGAAAGGGTAACTTATGCGATTGTACCACCAGGGGGGTTCAAGTGAGCCTTCTCCTGGGAACGGTCCACCGCGTGCGTGTCACTGAGATGGGAGAATCTATTCATTCCCCAGCTGACGCCGCCCAGCTAGCGTGTGGATAATCTGAGGCAACTCAGTCGCCCGTTCCTTCCCGAGAAAAGTGATTGCTCCCGCTTCATGCATCGCCCGATGGATCGTTGCGTCCGTCTGTACGGAGAAGCCAATAATAGATGTCCGGGGAAGCGCCTGCATAATCCTGCGAGTGGCTTCTATCCCGTCCAACTTCGGCATCTGAATGTCCATGACGACGATATCCGGTTGCAGGTCGAGCGCCATCTTCACCGCCGATTCCCCGTCAGCAGCTTCGCCGGCCAAGGTCACCGCCGGCAACGGCTCCAACATACTTCGCAGCGTCTGACGAATCAGGTCGGTATCGTCCGCCAGTAAGATACTGATGGGTGGCTGTGTAGGATGCGTATGAAGACTCATGCTGCCCTATTCAGGCACCTCTTCATACTGGGATGATTCATGGGAGAGTTCACCTTACGTACATGCGTTCCCTACAACACACAATCCTGCTCACCGGCCTTCGTTCCCACTGAGAGTTTGGTCGGCTCCAACGCCAAGTCGCCCGCTAATTTGCAGCCGATGTCGGGGCTTTCTTCCGATGGACGATGCGTTGACCGCATGCCTCGCAGACCAACACCCCGGGAATGACTCGACCCGACACATGGACGACATGAAAGTGGTGGTCGCATGTGAGTGACCGCACAGCCCTTGATCTTGCCTGGTTCTCTCCGCCAATGTGCTGTTTCATAGCATCTCCTTAGTCTGAGTTGTAACAGTTGTTATTTCTTATACATGAGCGTCAACGCATAAAAGAGTCTGAGAAACCCTAGCTATAAGGCAGCGACTTGCTAGTTCCTTGGATGACAGGATGAAACGTCATGAAACCGACTTATGTGTTGACTGAGAACCCCTAGCCCACCGATTCGTTACTGGTTGATTGAGAAGAAACTATGCAGAGGTGGCGGCATTGCGCGGGGGAACAGAAGCCTGATTGCCCAGCGGTGAAAGCAGCGATCCGAGAATCATCCCGGCGGCAGCGATCAAAAATCCCACCAGTTGCGGAGGCCAGACGGCGCTGTGACCAAACAGCTCCAGAGCAATCCACGTCGAGAGACCGGATCCGATGGACAGGAGCGCGCCCGTGCTCGTGGCTCGGGGCCAGTAGAGTCCGGCGAACAATGGGATAAAGGCCGACACCAATGTGATCTTATAGGCACTCTCCACCATTTTAAAGATGGTGGCATCGGAGCTCAGCGCGAAGGATAGGACGACCGCTGTAAAACATACGAGCACCGTTCGCATGGTCTGTAGGAAGGCCCGGTCGCTCATACCGGGAACCATTCCCTTCACAATGTTCTCGCTGAACGCGACCGACGGCGCCAGCAACGTCGCGCTCGCGCAACTCATAATAGCTGAGAGCACCGCGCCAAAAAAAATCACCTGTGCCGCTGGCGGTGTGTGTTGCAGGATTAAGGTGGGCAGGACCAGCTGTGAATCTCTTGCCAGGAGCGCGCCGAACCGGTCGGGGTCGACTAGCGTGGCCGAATAGGCAAGAAACATGGGGACGAATGCGAAGAGAAAATACAAACTTCCGCCCAGTACCGATCCACGTACCGCAGTGCGTTCATCTTTTGCAGAGGTGATCCGTTGAAACACATCCTGTTGCGGAATGGATCCCAACATCATGGTCATCCATGCGCCGATAAAAGGAATCCACGCCGTGATCCCGGCTGACGGAAAGAAGGCGAGCTTGCCCGCCGAACCGGCATGAGTCACTACGGCGGCAACTCCACCGGTCAAGCTGCTGATCACCGATCCGATATAGAGCATCCCGCCCATGATCACGGTGATTTGCACGAAGTCGAGAATGGCGACGGAAAACATGCCGCCGAAGGTCGTATAGGTCAAGACGATGGCGGCGCCGATGACCATCCCGAGAGGCTGCGCCACCGCTCCGTCAGTGACGACGTGAAAGATCAACCCGAGCGCTTTGATTTGTGCAGACACCCAGCCGAGATACGACGCCACGATACAGAGGGTGCACAGCACCTCGACCGTGCGATTGTAGCGGATCCGGTAATAGTCCCCGATGGTCAACACGTTCAAGCGATAGAGCCGGCGGGCGAATAACAGTCCTGCCAGAATCAGGCAGAGGCTGGAGCCGAACGGGTCGGCGACCACACCCCGCAGACCTTCCTTGACAAAGGTTGCAGGGATCCCTAGCACCGTTTCTGCGCCGAACCAGGTCGCGAACACCGTCGCCGTCACCACCGGCAGAGGGAGAGTTCTCCCGGCGACGGCAAAATCTTTCGTCGAATGGACGCGTCTCGCTGCGTACAAACCGATTCCCACCGACGCGAGCAGATACAGGATGACAAACCAAAGGATCATGCGTAGGTCGTGGGATCAGCACACACGGAAGGGGCCCGTCATCATCTGAGGGTTTATCCGTTTGAAATCGGCAGATTGTAGCGGGGGCCGCTTTCACGCGCAATCTACGTTTCACAGAACCTACCGTGGCTGCAGGAGCCCCCTCGCCGGGTCGGAAGAATGTCAATGCATGAGCGACCCCGTCTCAAAACAAGGCCTGTGAACCGTCCATCGATTCACAGGCCTCTTGTATCCTGTCGAATATTTATTCGGCGACTCGTTCCTTCGCACCCTTCATCTCTCCCTTGGCTCGCTCGGTGCCGCCCTTCGCTTTCCCCTTGGCGCGTTCTCCCTTTGCCTTCATTTCGTTACCCTTCACGTCTTCGACCGCTCCCTTGACCTGTCCTTTTCCCTCTTCCATCGCACCCTTCACTTCACCCTTCATCTCCTCCATCTTCGCGCCCGTCTCTCCCGCTTGGGAAAAGGCAAACAAACCTGTCACTGAAAACATCGCCACGACTGCGACAAGCATGCACTTTCGCATGGATCACCATTCCTTTCTAGAGGTTAGCAGAGCGTTCTTCGAGGGCAATTCATCCGACAACATGTTTATTCTGCCCCGGCTTCAATCTCTAATCAATGGGCGTTTGCCTAACCCGCATTATTCATGATAGCTTCTACTCCAACTGCCGACACACCGCTCCGACAAGCCTGCATGCAGGCTTGGAGACATGCAGGCGGGCGGGCTCGTCACTCAGTCGGTCGACATCCTGTCAAAGGATGCCTTCCTCTTTTGTGGCTCCATGCGCAAGACACTGCCGCCTCACCTGCTCGGCGGCGTCCACAACCGCGGCGCTCATTATTCTTCGCGCCGTGGACCTCGCATGGCGTGTCCGCAGTTTCGTCACGAACCCTCATGAATAATGCAGGCTAGAACGACCTGTCGTGCTGAGGCGGTCAATCGTTGATTAGGAGACGGGAATCCTATCTTTATTCTCTGCCAGCCAGGATTCGAAGGTTTGCAGTGACGGATTCAAGGACCGTGCGACGAGCGGATCGCGCGCTCCGCAAAAGATGGCATTGAAGTCGCGCTTGAACTGAAACATATTCCCCAGGTCGTCCGCACCGGGAAACCCGAACGCCCGATACGTTTCCGGCGTGACGGCGTGATAATGCACCTCCTGCCCCAATGCCTGGCTCAGTGACATGGCCATCTGCGTGCAAGTGAGATGGTCGCCGGCGACCCCGACTGTCTTTCCGATAAATTCCCGTCCTCTTTTGAAGATCCCGAGCGCACACTTCCCAATATCCTCAGCCGCGATGCCGGGAAGCTTCTTGTCGCCCATCGGAAACGCAATGGCCAGTTTTCCATCTGGCCCCTTCTTCGGCCCCATTCCAAAGTGGATGAGGTTATCCCAATAAAGAGACGTCAGCAAGAAGGTGGTGGGCACGCCAAGATCGGCAAATCGTCGATCGGCCTCGCCCTTCGCATCGAAGTGCGGAACCTTATACTTGGCCATCAGTGTCGGCATCCGGTTATCGCTCAACGGTACCCAGCGCCTCGTATCTTCCAATGTCGACCAGATAACGTGTTGCAGGTTGGCGCGCTTTGCCGCTTCTGCAAGATTGGCGGCCTGCGCCAGTTCTTTCTCGGGAGAGAGATGCTCCCAGAAGTTTGTCACGCAAAAGGCTCCGTAGGCTCCGGCGAACGCTCGCTGCAGCCCTGCGAGATCATCGAGGTCGGCAGTCACCATCTCAACTCCCAACCTGGACAAGGCTTTGGCTTTGCCTGAGGTCACGTTTCGCGTCAAGGCGCGAGCCTTGAGTGCACCATTCGGCTCGTTCGCGAGGGCGCGAACCAAGCCGCCTCCTTGCATTCCTGTCGCCCCGACCACCGCGATAATCTTTTGATCCACCATAGGTCCCCTCCCGTAACCCCTTGTCGCGCTCCTCTTGTATCCCTCTGCGTCGCTTAAAGGCAAGTAGACTATAGCTGATAGGTACCGGTCAACGTGTCATGGACAAAAGTATTTTCAATAGAAGAAAAGTGTCCAGGAATCCCCGTCGGTTCTCATGGTAGAGTATGTATACGGAAACACCGGCGAGGAGGGAGTTATGGCTTTACTCAGTCAAATGCCATCTTCTCTTTTGAGGCGTGACCGCTCAGCCGTCTTCACGGCGGTGATCGGAATTATCTTCGTCTGCTCGGGCGGAATCGTTCTGGCCGACGAATCAGCCGGACCCTGGGAATGCTCGGGTTACCATGGTGATGCCCACATGCGATGTCTCCAAGCGTTCATCGAAGTTCAGCAGGAACAAATCTCAAGTCTCGAAGGAGAATTGAAATCACAACAGGGGTCGGTGAATCAATTGAGAGAACAGGTTGACCGCCAAAGTGCTGCAACTTCCGATCTGCAACGGCAGCTCTCCGAAACTTCTCGTGCCGCTGCCGTGGCTCCCCCGGTCCAGTTTTACTCCTATCCTCCAGTCGGGATGGGTTTGTACCTGGGCAGTCCCTGGTACTATGGCTCCTCTTATTTCTATCGGCCGTATTTTGGCCCGCGCGTATTTTTCGGTCCACGCTATTTCGGACCGCGATATTTCGGAGGACGATCTTTCCGTCATTGCCGTGGACGTTGCTAAGACTGCGGCAAAGATCCAAGCCGCCAGATAGTAACGTCCAACTCGGGCCGAAGCCCCGCCTGCTGATGATCATCTGCTCTTCAGCAAATACGTACCCCGGTAGCATGTCCGGTAATTTTCGACTTGTCCAAGCTTTCGGTTTCCGTTATTGATCAACGTACAATCACACTGTTCGCGCGCATCAGCTCGTGGAATATCCGAACCACCATGGGCGCCTCGCAGGAGGAGATGTGACAGGACTGAAGCTGGTATACCGACCATGACTTGTCCGTTCGATACGTTTTTGTTTAGACTTGATACAGAATCAGCAAGGGTCCACATGATCTATCTTGATCGCGTCCTGTTCTGCGGGTAAGAACATCGCGCTATGCGAACGGTGCATGAATCAGCCGTCGGTGGTGAAGCTCGTCTTGAATCTCATGTTGCGTATAACGAGGCTGTAGATGCGTAGCGCGGGCAAGCTGGCAGATGCCATTCTGATAACGGCAGGATGTTCCAGTCTCTTGTTCCTTCTCTTCAACATCAGCCGTCATGGCTGGACATTGCACTATCTCAGTTTGCTGCTGGTTGCAGCCATATTCTTTTCAGCCCTGCGTCTTTCTGTCTCGATAAAAGGCAATGTGGCATTGTTACTGCTCTCAACCGTTGTTGGACTCTATGGCGCAGAAGCGCTGTTAGGGCAGGTCCTCTTTACCCCCAGCCGTTTCAGCGCGTGGGATTGGCTGAATTTTCCTGAGGATGTCACGACAGGGATCGCAATCGATCGTATCAAGAAACAGAAAGCAGTGAACGCGTCCTTTGATTCAAGGACCAGGTTGCAAGTGGTTCAAGACCTGAGAAGCCAAGGTATCCACGCATTTCCACACATCTTTTTATCCGTGCTAATGCAAGCAGACGGAAAGGGGGGCATTACGACCCTTTTCAAAACGGGACAGGAGGAATTTCTTCCATTGGCGAGTATATCTCATGTGACGACGGTGTTTTGCAATGAGAGCGGAGAATACATCATCTATGACAGTGACGAGCATGGATTTCATAATCCTCCTGGCCTCTGGCAGCAAGACGCCGTACAAGTTGTGGCCCTCGGCGACTCGTTTACCCACGGTGCGTGTGTCCCGACAGAGAACAGTTTTGTCTCGGTGATTCGATCGCATTTTCCGGCAACCATCAATCTCGGTGTCGACGGAAACGGTCCATTGGCGATGCTTGCAACGCTGAAGGAATATGCGGCTTCTCTGCGCCCTAAAATCGTGCTGTGGTTCTACTACGAAGGAAACGACAGTCGGGATCTCGACGAGCGAGAAAAGAATTCTCTATTGTTGAGGCAATATCTGGGGACATCTTTCTCTCAACGCTTGATTGATCGACAGGAGGAGATCGACCATGTCCTGACAGCCTACCTTGAAGGAGCGATGCAGGCGCGAGGGGCCTCGTTCGACCCAGAAGCATTTCTCAAACTTCAGCATGTACGAACGTCGGTGCAATCGGTCATCAACAAGCGTCCTGCGCGTGACGGATTGCCCGCCGAACTCGTGGAGTTTCTGAAAACGGCCGGCGCTGAGTCGGCGAAGGAAGACCTGGAACTATTCCGGGCTATTCTCGGCGAGGCCCGGGCCTCTGTCGCCGCATGGGGGGGTCGGCTGTATTTTGTCTATCTGCCCACGTGGGCGCGCTATCGAAGTCCGGATCTCGCGAGTCAAGATCGCGCGGCAGTTCTACGGATTGTCGGTGAATCGGGAGTTCCGATCGTTGATATCCATACAGCATTCGCATCCCACCCCGATCCACTCTCCCTTTTTCCATTTCGGCGCCATGCCCACTATCATATCAATGGGCATCAGCTTGTGGCAGAAGAGGTGTTGAAGCGACTCGAAAAGGACGGCACCGGTCACAGGTAATACCCGCTGGTGTCGTCTGGACACGATGCTATCCTGTATTCATTGGTGGTCGGGCCGCGGCCCAGCCCCGCGCGCAATAAATCGTGCCGCGTGAACGAAGCGCCACCGGCAGAATTCATTCGGCAGGATGTGCGGTGTGCTACGTGCGGCTGCGATCAAAGTAAGCGCGAACGATCTCCAGCGTATCCGCTTCGGAAGCCGGTTTGTCCTGTCGATATCGCTTCACACGCGCGAAACGCAGCGCAAGACCGGCAGGATAGCGAGGCGATGTTTGGACGTCACTGAACGCAATCTCGACGACCACCTCCGGGCGCACATAGACGGTCCATTCATCACGATGATCTTCGAGCGTGAGCAGCTTCTGGGTTTGCCATATCAGCATGTCGTCCGTGAGTCCCTTGAAGGTCTTGCCGAGCATCACAAACTGCCCGCTCTCGGTATCGCGAGCCCCGAGGTGCAAGTTGGATAACCACCCGGACCGACGCCCGTGGCCCCACTCGGCTGCAAGAATAACAAGATCGAGCGTAATAGCCGCTTTGAGTTTCAGCCAATAGAATCCCCGCTGCCCTGCCGTATAAGGAGCCGTGATCGATTTGGCCATGACGCCTTCATGGCCGGCATCGAGGGCCTGCCTCAGGAACCGTTCGGCCTGTTCCAGATCGCCGGTGACTACGTGTGGAATCAACGATAGGGGCGGAATCAGACGCCTTAACGTGTCCACCCGGTGCCGGTATGGCTGCGCAATCAGCGGACCTTCTCCTGAAACATACAGACAATCAAAGAGAAACGTAGAGAGCGGGATCTCCTGCCGTAGGCTTTCCACATCTTTCCTTCGTCCGAGTCGACGTATAGTCGTCTGGAACGGCCGCGGCCGTCCGTCGGATCGTAAGGCGATGGCTTCGCCTTCGAGAATCGCTTCTCGCACCGGCAGAGATCGAATGAGTTCCACCACTTCTGGCATGCGATCCGTCACGTCCTGAAGCTGGCGGGTAAAAAGCTTCACCTCCCCATCCCCTTTATGCGCTTGAATGCGTGCGCCATCGAGCTTGTACTCGAACGCCCCCTCTCCCAGCCGCGAAAGGGCCTCGGTCGAGTCTTCGGCACTGTTGGCCAACATTGGAGAGACGGGTTTGAACAACGTCA
>Ga0075430_100005825_pt1 | contig 10398 bp, 10 predicted proteins | sample RhiMetdeltSRZDD4_FD_75294 | JGI IMG/M metagenome (GOLD analysis project Ga0075430, IMG submission 75294) | Populus rhizosphere microbial communities from Tennessee, USA - Rhizosphere MetaG P. deltoides SRZDD4 | ecosystem: Host-associated > Plants > Roots > Rhizosphere > Soil | place: USA...
GGCCGAGCTCCATGCGGCTGATCTTGGAGCCGGAGGCGCGGATGGAGTAGCCGGCGTCTTCGCGGCTGATGCCGCGTTCCTCCCGGAGCCTGCGTAGCTGTGCTCCCAGGAGGATGCGGAGAACAGTCGGCCCGCCAGCTGGGGTGTCTGGCGGTGAAGCGGTCATGACCTGCCGACCTCAACCTGTCTAACCCGCTCGGCGTGTGCCCTACCCAAGGTCATCCCTAAGCATTGCACGGTCGGACTGTGGGTCTCCATGCCTCTCGCCTGACTTAAGGGAGACTGGGCACGACTGAACGATCTCCGCGCGCTGAATCAGGCGGTGGCGCTATGTGGTGGCGCCAGCCGCGGGCAGGCCGGGCTGGCGCCACCGGGCGCGACGTCAGCTGGGGATCATGCCCATGAACAGCAGCAGGTTGGGAGAGCCGGTGCCCGGGTTGGTCACCACGCCGGGGGTGGCGTTGGCGACCAGGGCGGCGGCGACAGTGTCGGCGTTGTCGGCGGGGAACCGCTCGCGCCACAGCGCCGCGGTGCCCGCGGCGTGCGGCGCGGACGTCGACGTACCACTGATTGTCATGTACGCGCTGTCCGAGGTCGCCCACGCGGAGTAGATGCTCATGCCCGGTGCGAAGAGGTCCAGGCAGGGGCCGTAGTTGGAGAAGCTGGCCCGGGCGTCGTTGGTGCCGGTGGAGCCCACCGTGGTCGCCCGCGGGACACGGGCCGGGGAGAAGCTGCAGGCGCTGGCGTTGGAGCCGCCGGCCGCCACCGAGTAGTGGACGTTCGCCGCGATCGAGGCGGTGACCGCGTCGTCGAGGGGCTGGAACACGCCGCCGCCGAGGCTCATGTTCGCCACGCTGCCGCCCGGGGTCAGCGGCGCGTTGGCGGTCACCCAGTCCACGCCCGCGATGACCTGGGAGAACGAGCCCGAGCCGGAGCAGTTGAGCACCCGTACCGAGAAGAGCTTGACCTGCTTTGCCACGCCGACCGTCTTGCCGCCGAGCGTGCCGGCCACGTGCGTGCCGTGCCCGTGGCAGTCGTTGCCGTTCTGGCCGTCACCGACCGTGTCTACGCCGAGCACGGCCCGACCGCTGAGCTCCTGGTGCGTGAAGCGGATGCCGGTGTCGATGACGTACGCCTTCACCCGCGGGGCGAGGTTTGGGTAGTGGTACCTCAGGTCCAGCGGTAGGGACCGCTGGTCGATGCGGTCCAGGCCCCAGGACGGCGGGCTGGGCTGCACGAAGACGTTGGCGCTGACGGTCCGGTCCTGCGCCACGTAGCTGACCCGGGGGTCGGCGGCGAGCCGGCGCGCCTGGGCGGCGTCGGTCCGTACCGCAAAGCCCTTGACCGAGGCCGTGTAGGTGAAGCGGAGGGCACCGCGGTACTGCGCGGCCATCCGGCCCGCGGTGGTCCGGGTCGTCCCCGCCGACGCGGTGGCCGGGCCGTCCTTCAGGACCACGACATAGCTGTCCGGCACGGCGTCCGGCGCGGAAGCGTAGCGAACCTGGCCGTCCCCGGCGGCCGCGGGCGGCCCGGCGGCAGAGGCGGAGCCGGGGCCGGCCAGGCCGCTGGCGGCCAGCGCGAGCCCCACCGGCAGGACCAGCCGGCGGAAGGTGTGTCTGGTCATGCGATCCTCCAGTCGCTGCGGGGTCCGTCGACGTAGCGGTACACCCTCCAGCTGACGGGGGGAACGTTGCGGTCTGGTTGTAGTTCGGTTGAGTGTGCCGCCGACCTGCGTGCGCGTCACGCCGCCGGGGCGCTGACCAGCACGACGTCGAGCCGGCGCGGGCCGTGCACCCCCTCGACCCGGTTGAGCTCGATGTCGCTGGTCGCCGAGGGCCCGGAGATGAGCGTCAGCGGCCGGGTGGGGTCGCCCAGCCGGGCCAGCCCGGCCGGCACGCCGTAGGTGACCTGGCCGGCGTGGACGACACAGACGTGGTGGTCGGGCACCAGGGTGAGCAGCCGGCGGCCCTGGGTCGGCCCGGCGTCCAGGACCAGCGTGCCGGTCTGCGCGATGGCGGCCGCGCAGCCGGTCAGCACGGTCAGGCCCGGCTCGTCCAGCTCGGCCACCTCGACCAGGGCCGGCTCGCCGTCGCGCACGACCATTCCCTGGTACGCCGACAGCCAGCCCTCCGGCACGCCGGCCGGTACGACCACCCGGCTGCCGAGCAGGCCGGCGACGGTCGCCGCGAGCGTGCCGGCGGTGCACCGGTGCACCCCGGCCCGGTAGTCGAGCAGCCGGTCGACGAGCATGGCGAGCCTGTCGTCGCGGCCATTGCCATCCGTGGCGAGCCTGTCGTCGTGGCCGTCGTCATCGTCCGCGGTGCGGTAGTCCCGCGGCACTACCCCGGCGGCCGGGGCGGGCCGCGCCGCCCGTACCCGCCGCAGGACCTCCTCACGCGCGTTCACGCTGCCACCACTCCCGGAACGTCTCCTTCGCCGGCAGGGGCGCGTCGCGGCTGGCGGTCCACGCCGACAGCGGCCACGGCAGCCGGCGCAGCGTCCCACGGCGCCCCGCGGCCAGCCGCAGCGGCGCCACGCCCCGCCGGGCGGCGCGCAGGGCCGCGGCGTAGCGGCGCCGGTCGCGCATCACCCAGGCGAGCGCCCGCATCGCGGTCCGCTCAGCCGACGGCCCGGTCTTCGCCGCCACTGTGGAGTGTCGCAGGTGGACCAGTACCTCCGGGATGTTGATCCGCACCGGGCAGGCGTCGAAGCAGGCGCCGCACAGGGTCGAGGCGTAGGGCAGGGTCCGGTTGGCCCCGCCACCGCTGAGCTGCGGTGAGAGGATCGCCCCGATCGGGCCGGGGTAGACCGAGCCGTAGGCATGCCCGCCGACCCGCTCGTAGACCGGGCAGACGTTCAGGCACGCCGAGCAGCGGATGCAGCGCAGCGCCTGGCGCCCCACCTCGTCGGCGAGCGTGTCGGTGCGCCCGTTGTCGACGAGGACGACATGCACGTCCTGCGGCCCGTCGCCGGGCGTGACCCCGGTCCACAGCGACGTGTACGGGTTCATCCGCTCGCCGGTGGACGAGCGCGGCAGCAGCTGCAGGAAGACCTCCAGGTCGCGGAAGGTCGGCAGCAGCTTCTCGATGCCGACGACGCTGATGAGCGTCTCCGGCAGGGTCAGGCACATCCGGCCGTTACCCTCGGACTCCACCACGACGAGCGTGCCGGTCTCGGCGACCGCGAAGTTGGCACCGGAGACCGCGACCCGGGCGGAGAGGAACCGCCGCCGCAGGTGCCGGCGGGCCGCCTCGGCGAGCGCGGCCGGGTCGTCGGTGAGGCCCGCCGCGTCCAGCCCCGGCATCCTCCGTAGGAACAGGTCACGGATCTGCCGGCGGTTGTAGTGGATGGCGGGCACCAGGATGTGCGACGGCGTGTCTCCGGCGAGCTGCACGATCAGCTCGGCCAGGTCGGTCTCGACCGGGGTGATGCCGGCGGCCTCCAGCGCCTCGTTCAGCCCCACCTCCTGGGTCGCCATCGACTTGACCTTGACGACCTCGCGTGCGCCGGTGGCCCGTACCAGGTCGGTCACCACCTGGCAGGCCTCGCCGGCGTCGCGGGCCCAGTGCACGCGGGCGCCGGCCTGGGTGGCCGCGGCCTCGAACTGCTCCAGCAGCTCGGGCAGGCGGGCCAGCACGTCGTCCTTGATGGCCGCGCCGGCCGCCCGCAGCGCCTCCCAGTCCGGCACCTCTGCGACGACCCGGGCCCGCTTGTCCCGGATGGTGTGTGTTGCCCGGTGCAGGTTGGCGCGCAGCTGGGCGTCGGCCAGCTCCCGCCGTGCCGCGACCGGGAACGGCTCGAGCGCAACGACGTTCCCCCGGCTGGTCGCGACGGCCCCGTGGCGGGTGGCGGTGCTCTCCTGAGCGGTCACGGCGGTGCCTCTCGATCCGCGCTCTCGCGGCCCCCGATCCGCTCGGCACGCCCGGTCACGGCGCTGCCCCTGCGGCCAGGATCTCGGCGTAGTGGACCGGGCGGACCGCCCCGCCCCGGCGGGACAGCCCGCCGCCGATGTGCGCCAGGCAGGAGCTATCGGCGGCGGCCACGTACCGTGCCCCGGTGCCGGCGACCGCGGCGCACTTGTCGGCGAGCATCGCGGCGGAGACGTCGGCGTTCTTGACCGCGAACGTGCCGCCGAAGCCGCAGCACTCCTCGGCTCCGGGCAGGTCGACCAGGTCGATTCCCCGCACCGCGCGCAGCAGCCGCAGCGGCCGGTCGCCCAGGCGCAGCAGGCGCAGCCCGTGACAGGTCGGGTGGTAGGTCACCCGGTGCGGGAACCGGGCGCCCACATCGGTCACCCCGAGCACGTCGACCAGCAGCTCCGAGAGCTCGTAGGTGCGCGGTGCGAGCGCGGCCACCCGCGCCGCCAGCGCGCCGTCGCCCGCCACCAGCCGGGGGTACGCGTCGCGCACCATCGCCACGCACGAGCCGGACGGGGTCACCACCGCGTCGTATCCGGCAAACGCGTCGACGAAGTTGCGCACCAGCGGCATGGTCTCGGCCCGGTAGCCGGTGTTGAGGTGCATCTGGCCGCAGCACGTCTGCGCCGCCGGGAACTCGACGGTGTGGCCCAGCCGTTCCAGGATGCGCACGACCGCCTGCCCGGTGCGCGGGTAGACCAGGTCGTTGACGCACGTGACAAAGAGCGCGACCCGCATGGCTCACGCCGCTCGTGACCGGTGGCCGATGATGGCGACCCCCGCATGGCTTGGGCGGAAAGGCTGCCCACAGCGTACCGACAGCGGCCGGGCCCGCTGGTTCCGCCGCCCGCCACTACGCGCCGCCCGCTGCTGGGCGTCTGCCGGGCAGGCTCTGCCAGGTAGGGCCACCTGCCAGGCACGCCGTCTGCGGGGCAGGCTCTGCCAGGTAGGCCACCTGCCAGGCACGCCGTCTGCGGGGCAGGCTCTGCCAGGTAGGCCACCTGCCAGGCACGCCGTCTGCGGGGCAGGCTCTGTCAGGTAGGCGCCTGCCTGGCACGCTCTGTCAGGTAGACGCCGCCGGGACGTCCGCGCAGGGGGGCGCCGTCCACCTGCCCCGCTACCGTGCCGGGTTGGCGCGTTCACTTCAAGATCATATCAATATCACTGATATTGGCCCTAAATCATGTTGGTATGACCCCAATATCCCTGAAATTGAGATGATCTAGAACGACCGCGGCTGAGTACTGGGGTCGGTGGCTGTCCGCCACTGGCGGGGCCGGCAGGCATGGGAAGCCCTGACCCGTGACAGAGCGTCCCGCTCTGCTCGTCGTGCCGTCGTGGACGCCGCCGACATGGTCCCGCTCGGCGGTACGGGTGGTGCTGGCGGCTGGGTCGGGAGACGACGTGACCGTCGAGCTGCTGGGCAGCGGCCGGCCGGCGGCTGGCGGTGACCACCCGCCGGTGGTCACCGCCGACCGGGCACTGGGGCGGGTGCTGGTTCGGTCAGGTTTCGGCGGGCTGCTCCGGGCTCGCGGTGTACGCGGCGGTGGTGCGCTCCGCGGCGGCCCGCGCCGCTGGCTCGCTGGTGCCCGCCGCGATGCTCGCCTCGCCCCACCGCTGGCTGCTCAGTGTCATGAAGCGCCGACCCTCCTCCGAGACCATCCAGGCCGGGGCCTCCTGCGGTCCGAGCGCGCTGTCGCCGGACCCGTTCTTGGGGGAGAGGTGCAGGGCCAGGCCGAGGAGCGCCGAGTCCCAGCCGACACCGACGGCTCCCGGGCCGAACTCGGCCCACCGCTCGTCGTCGACGTGCGCGATGTGCTCCAGCTCGAAGCGGGTACGGCCGTCCGGCTCGGCGGAGAGGCGTACCTCAACCCAGCTGACGTCGCCGCCGTACTCCCAGGTGGCGGCGAAGCTGTGCGGCGGGTCGCAGCGTTCGATCGTGCCGCCCGCGTTGCCTTCGAGCTGGTAGCGGCCATGCAGGCGCAGGTCGCCGGAGATCGGCAGGAACCAGCGCGGGATCCGCTCGGGGCTGGTGCAGGCGTCCCACACGTCCTCGAGCGGGGCGTCGTAGGTCTGGCTGACGGTGACGATGCGGGCCTCGCCCGCCTCCAGCACTCGGCTACCGACGCTTCGCTGTACCGCGTTGATCTGTTGTGCGACGTCAATCATGGTCTGCTCCCTTGTCTGGTATGGATGTGTCCTGCCCGCGACGGCGCCGCTCGCGCCTGCCGCGAGCCAGCTCGGTCGCGAGCGCGTGCAGGGGCGGGGTCCAGAACCGCCGGAACCGGTCGAGCCACGCGTCGATGTCACGCAGCGGCTCTGGGTCTACGGCGTAGAGGCGCCGGGTCCCGTCGGCGCGCACGGTCGCGAAGCCGCTGTCGCGCAGCACCTTGAGGTGCTGTGACACGGCGGGCTGGGAGATGCCGAACTCCGCCCGGATGACCGCGCACACCGCGCCCGAGGTCATCTCGCCGTCGGCGAGCAGCTCGAGGATGCGCCGCCGCACCGGCTCGCCGAGCACATCGAACGCGTGCACAGTGCCAGAATTACAGGACTGGCTAATATAAGTCAAGGCGGGTAAAGCCGCCGAGCCATCGTACTCGTACGCGTCTCGACCCCTGTCTCCGGCGCCTTTCCCGAAGCCGCGCCTGCCCAGCGCTCGTGCGATGATGGCGGCCCCGCACCTCTCGATGATCTCCGCCCGCCATGACGAAGGAACTCTCGTTGCCCGCGACCACACGACCACGATCGGTCAGCTTTTCCCTGGATGGGAGCCCTTCGGCCGCGCGGCGGGCCCGAGGATGGTGGCGGGTGCAAGGATGACGCCATGCCCATAACGCGCCGTATCTCTCGCATCCGAGGTGGCGCACTACGCGTCGTCGCTGCTCTGGCCCTCATCGGCGGTGGCGCCGCTCCGCTTGCCGCGTGCGCCGGCGACTCGGGGTCCGAGTCTCGACCGACCGCGTCCGGCGACGTACGCAGGGTGAAGGTGGCGCTGATGGCGCCGGGGCTGACCAATGACGGCTCGTGGAACCAGGTCGCCCGAGAGGCGGTCGAGCGGCTGGAGCGGGAAGGCCGCATCGACGTCGATATCCGGGAGAGGATGGCCGACCCGGCTGTGGCCGAGCCGGTCGTGCGGGAGTACGCCACGAAGGGGTATGACCTGATCATCGGCCATGGGATCGAGCTGCTCGAGCCGATGCTGCGGGTCGCCAAGGCGTTTCCCCAGGTCCGTTTCGCGGTCGCGGGTGGCTCGGACGTGCTTCAGAAGACAACGGCGAACGTCGAGGCGTGGAACTTCGACTTCGGCCAGCAGGGCTACCTGGCCGGGTTCATCGCCGGCAAGATCAAGGGCGTGCAGACCGTAGGGCTGGTCAGCGGTCCCCAGATTCCCCCGATCATGGCTATTCACTCCGGTTTCAAGGCGGGGCTCAAGGACGCGGACCCGAGCCGGAAATGGAGGGAGACCTATACCGGCAGCTTCGACGACGTCCAGAAGGCGGTCGAGGCGACGACAGGCCTCATCGCCCAGGGAGCCCAGATCGTCTTCACCACGGGTGATGGCATCGCCACCGGAGTGGCGTCCGCTGCCGCGAGGCATCAGCCGAAGGCCCTCACCATCGGGGTGACCGGCGACGCCGGCGGGCTGGCCAAGCAGGTCAATGTGGCAAGTGTCGAGCTGGACATGTACCCCGTCTACAAGTCCTATGTGGACAGCGTGGTCAGCGGCTCGTTCGGGAACAAGGGCTATACATCCAACCTCGCGAACCGGGGCCTGGTGCTGACCCCGCTCTCCGAAGGGGTGACCGATCCCCGGGTCCCCACCGATCTCCAGGCGCAGGTGGACAAGCTCGTGGCCGACCTTGCGTCGGGAGCCCGGAAGCTGCCATCGTTCGCGCCGTGAGGCAGTATGTTACGACGGGCACGCGTGTGAGAGGGTAGCGCTTGTGCTCGACCACAGAGGCAGAGACGCACGTGGGAGGGCGCCAAGTGACTGTCAGCTCCACTGGCGCGGGCTACGACCCGTCAAGGCGGATCGACACCACCATCCCGCATTCGGCCAGGGTCTGGAACTACTGGTTGGGTGGTAAGGACAACTACGCGGTCGACCGCGAAGCCGGTGACAAGTTTCGCGATATCTTTCCAGGAATTGTGGACATCGCCCGCGGGACCCGGGCCTTCCTCGCCCGTGCCGTGAGATACCTGGCCGGAGAGGTGGGGATCCGGCAGTTCCTCGACATCGGCACCGGTCTGCCGACATCGGACAACACCCACCAGGTCGCTCAGCGGGTGGCGCCGGAGTCTCGCATCGTCTATGTGGACAACGACCCGCTCGTGCTGGCCCACGCCCGTGCCCTGCTGGTGGGCACTCCTCAGGGAGCCACCGACTACATCGAGGCCGACGTCCGCGAACCCGACAAGATCCTCGAACGTGCCGCAGAGACGCTGGACCTGACCCAGCCCACCGCCCTCATGCTGCTGGGGATCCTGGGTCTCGTTCCCGATGAGGACGAGATCCGGTCGATCGTGAAGCGGCTGATGGGCAGCCTGCCGTCCGGCAGCTACCTGGTGCACGAGGACGAGGGCCCCACGGTCGAGGGGCTCGTCGAGGCCACCCGGGCGTACGCCGAGAGCGGCGCCAAGCCGTACATCCTGCGCAGCCCTGAGACGACTATCCGCTTCTTCGATGGCCTGGAGCTGGTGGAGCCGGGTCTGGTGGACGTCACCCAGTGGCGGCCCGAGCACAGCCCCTTCGGCGCGCCCGCCCCGGTCCACGCGATCTGTAGCGTCTGGCGCAAGCCCTGACCGCACCGCAATCCCTGAGACCGTACCGCAAGCCGTGACCGCACCCGACCGGATGCCCGCGGCAGGAGAGGCGGCCAGGCTGGCGGGGCCTACTGTAGGCACATGGCTGAGCTCAAGACCCAGCGGAACGAGGCGGACGTCGAGGAGTTCCTTGCGGCTGTGCCGGACCCGCAGCGGCGCGCGGACGCGCAGGCGGTCTGCCGCCTGATGACCGAGGTCACCGGCGAGCAGCCGGTGATGTGGGGCGACAGCATCGTCGGCTTCGGGTCGTACCGCTACCGGTACGCCACCGGGCGGGAGGGTGACTGGCCAGCGGTCGGGCTCTCCCCGCGCAAGCAGGCGCTGACCATATACGTGTCGGAGGGGTTCGACGCGTACGAGGAGCTGCTGGCACGCCTTGGTCCACATCGGACATCGAGGTCGTGCCTTTACGTGAAGCGGCTGTCCGATGTGGACGAGCAGGTGCTGCGCCGCCTGGTCGAGGGCGGTTTCCGCAGCCTCAACGGCAGGACGGTGGCGCCGGAGCCGGGCTGAGTGAGGGCCTGCGGTGCTCGGCGGCTCCCGGTGGGCGTGGGTATGTGGCCATCACCCATGTGCTCTGCACCATCGGTGCGAGCAGAGCATAAGGGCCCGACAGCACCTATCGGGGCCGGGGCCGTTTCCAGGTGGCCCCGTGCCGGCTGTGGTCGACCGGCGAGGGCGGCGGCTCAGGCGGTGAATGCCAGCATGACCTGGTCCTGCACCGGGCGGTAGCCCAGCCGCGTGTAGAGGGCGTTACTGGTGGGGTTGGCCAGGTCGGTGAAGAGCACCACGGCAGAGGCTCCCATATCGAGCGCGGCCTGGCTCACCGCGGCGGTCACGGCGCCGCCGTAGCCCCGGCCCCGCAGCACGGCCGGGGTGTAGACCGGGGCGACCCGCACCACGCCGGCCAGCTGGCGGGTCCGCCCCGCCATCGCGACCGGCGCCCCGTGCGCCTCCCACAGGGTCAGGCCGCCGTAGCCGAGCCGGTCGTCGACCTGGCCCGCGATGGTTGGCGACGCCTCGCCGACCTCCCGCCCGAACGCCTCATGCCAGTCCAGCAGCAGGTCCCGGTCGGCCTCGCTGGCGACCCGTGACCGGCCGGGGACCGCTGGCCCGGGTGGGACCAGCGTGCCGAGGCGGTAGAGCCGCGACCGCCGGCCCGCCTCGGTGGTCACCGCGGTGTGCCGGCGCCACTCGGCGGCGAAGAGCTGGGCCACGGCGACCGTGGAGTTGACCGCCGGCAGCCGACGACCGGCGGCGGCCAGCATCGCGGCCAGCGCCGTTACCGCGTCGTCCGGCGCCTGCGACAGCAGCAGCGGGTGGGGCGGGGTCTGCAGGAAGGCGCTCCCGACGTCACCCCCTGCCGACCGCCACCACCCGAACAGCGGGTCGGCGTCGCCGAACGCCCTACGGCCCCGGGTCCGTACGGTCTCCGCCACGGTCAGCAGGAGGGTGTGCTCCACTGGGCGGGAGGCCAGGAAGGGACCGGCGGTGGCCAGGAACTCGCCGGCATCATCGGTGGTGAGCCAGGTCATGCCCCATACTCGGTGGCGCCGCCGCTGCGCGCACCCCCGTTTCCTGGGCCGACAACGAGTGGTGCCTCCAGGCTGACAGCGAGTAGCTTGCTCAGGCTGGCCGCGATGTGAGCAGCTTC
>Ga0075430_100005826_pt1 | contig 10397 bp, 9 predicted proteins | sample RhiMetdeltSRZDD4_FD_75294 | JGI IMG/M metagenome (GOLD analysis project Ga0075430, IMG submission 75294) | Populus rhizosphere microbial communities from Tennessee, USA - Rhizosphere MetaG P. deltoides SRZDD4 | ecosystem: Host-associated > Plants > Roots > Rhizosphere > Soil | place: USA...
GAAATTCCCGGCTGGAGGTCATTGCGGACTGTGGCCGCCATCTCGCGCCCCTGGACGAGCCGAGGAGCGGACGAAGCAGCGCTGCCGCGGCCAGGCACGGCGCACTATGAGGTGACCGTCCGAGCCGGAGCACGGAGCGCAGAGGACGCTCTCTCGGAGCCCGACTGAGGTCGGAACCTCGAGAGGCATTCCGCCTGCTGGCGTCCACTCGGGTCCTCAACTAAAGTTTTCTTACTTGATCGGGTCGATGCAGCATCGCGCGCCCCTTCCAAGGACCGCTCTGGACAAGCCGCTGGGAGCACCGCGATGGCCAGCATCTCCTCTCCGCCAGGCCGGAGGCCTCCCAGGGCCCCTCCCTGGGCCTATGTGGCTGTCATTCGCGTCATCGACAGGTTCACCGAATGGACCGGCTACCTGTTCGTGTTGCTCATCGTTCCCTTGATCCTCTCCAACGTCATCGAGGTCTTCGCCCGGTACGTCCTCAGGGCGCCCACGGTCTGGGCGCTCGACATGACCACCATGTCGTATGCGGCCCTGTTCATGCTGGGGGCTGGGCTGGCCCTGCTCAAGGGCGCCCACGTGCGCACCGACATTCTGTGGGAGGCGTTCTCCGACCGCACCAAGGGCATGATCGACAGCCTGGGGTTCGGGCTGTTCTTCCTGCCGACCATGGCGGTGCTGTTCTACATCTCCATCGACGATTTCCTCTACTCGGTCTCGATCAACGAGCGCTCCAGCTCTGGAGCGTGGGGGCCGGTCCTGTGGCCCTTGCGCGGCGTCATTCCGCTCACCGCCCTCATGCTGTTCCTGCAGGGCATCTCCGAGCTGATGAAGAGCATGTGGGCGTGGCGGACCGGTGAGGTCCTGGCGCAGCACGAGCGGATCGAGGTCTGAGCCCATGGGTGTCGTCGAGCTGCTCGGCCTCGTCATGCTCATCGGCATGGTCGGGGCCATCTTCATCGGCTTCCCGGTGTCTTTTACGCTCCTGTTCTTGGCCCTCCTCTTCGGCGGCGTCGGGCTGGGGTGGGAGCGGACCTTCAATCTCGCCTATCTGCAGATCTGGGGCACGATGAAGGACGAGATCTTTCCCGCCGTGCCGCTGTTCATCTTCATGGGCTACATGACCGAGCAGGCCGGGCTCATGGAGCGGCTGTTCGGGGCCCTGCGCAGCCTGCTGGCGTCGCTGCGCGGGTCGCTGTATCTCGCCGTCATCCTGACGGCCACCATCTTCGCCATGGCCACCGGCATCGTCGGCGCGGCGGTGACGGTGCTCGGCATCATGGCCGCGCCGATGATGATCAGGGCCGGATACGACGCGCGCCTGTCGGCCGGCGCCATCGCCGCCGGCGGCACGCTCGGCATCCTGATCCCGCCCAGCGTCATGCTGGTCGTGATGGGGCCGGTGATGGGCGTGCCCGTGAACATGCTCTACTCGGCGGCGTTCGGGCCGGGCTTCCTGCTCGCCGGGGCCTACATCGCCTACGCGCTCCTGCGCAGCTTCGTCAGCCCCAGGCTCGGCCCGGCCATGACGCCACACGAGCGCAAGGCCGCCTACGCCGAGATGACCACCGCGAAGGCCGGCGCAGGCGTCGTCGCATTGGGCCTCGTCTGCCTCGTGGCGATTGCCTGGCTGGCGGCGGACTGGTTGCTTGGCCAGCTCGGCGTACCCCGTCTCGCCGTGAGCGCCGGCCCCATCGAGATCTCGGCCGTAGCCCTGCTGCTCGCACTCTCGACAATCCTGCCCTACGTCCGCAGCGCCTACTTCCGGGCCATCGTGCTGGCGATCGCGCCGCTGAGCGCCCTCATTGGCTTCACGCTCGGCACCATCGTCGGCGGCCTGGCGACGCCGACCGAGGCCGCCTCGTGCGGCGCCTTCGGCGCGGCGCTGCTGGCGCTTCTCTACGGCCGGCTCGACGTGGGGTCGGCCACCCGGGCGGGCATCGCCACCATGGTGACCTCAGCCATGGTCCTCTTCCTGGCTGTCGCCTCGAACGTGTTCGGCGCCGTCTTCACCAACATGGGCACGGCGAGCCTGATCACCAATGCGCTCCTTGGCATTCCCCTGGGGGACTGGTGGAAGCTGGCCCTGATCATGGCCGTGTTCTTCGTGCTGGGATGGCCGTTTGAGTGGCCCGTGATCATCCTGGTGTTCCTGCCGATCGTGCTTCCCGTGGTCGAGAAGCTCCAGCTTGGCCTCGGCCGGCTCGACCTGCTGATCTGGTTCGGGGCACTGACTGCTGTCAACATGCAGACGGCCTACCTGAGTCCGCCCGTGGCCATGTCTGCCTACTATCTGCGCAATGTCGTCCCGCAGTGGAGCCTCAGCGCGATCTACCGCGGCATGGCCGACTACATGGCGATCCAGGTGATCGTGCTGGCCCTGCTCCTGCTGTTCCCGCAGATCGCGCTGTGGCTGCCGCACGCGGTGCGGTAACTGCCGTGGCGCACCCCCACTCCACGCTGCCCTCGGGCCATCCACGAGAGAGAGCTTTCCACAAGCGTCCCGAGGGCGACGGGGAGAGGGGATCACGCTACTTGTTGGGCCAGAAGTGGTCGGCCTGCAGCGTGTAGGCGGGAGTCATAAAGCGCTTGGCCGGCACCACCTTTGCGGCATACGCCCTCTGCGAGTCGAGGACCTTCTTGAAGAAAGGGCTCTTCGCCGATTCTGCCGCGGCGAACTCGTCCCAGACCTTGAGGAAGGCCTCGCTGACCTCCGGAGGCGGCGCCAGCAGCTTCACCCCGTGCTTGGTCGTGAACTCCTGGATGGCGTCGGCACTCTGCCCCTGGTAGCTCGCCCACCAGCGCAGGAACGTCTCCGATGTCGCCGACTTGATGGCCTCCCTGTTCTGGGCCGGCAGGCTGTCCCACACGTCCTTGTTGATGGCGACCTCGGCCACCGAGGCGTTCTCGTGCATGCCGGGCGCGTAGTGGAACTTCCACACCGTATGCAGCCCGAGCTTCAGGTCCTCGATACCGCCCACCCACTCGGCGCAGTCGATGGTGCCGCGCTCAGCCGCGGGCACGATCTCGCCGCCGGGCATGTTGACGACCGCCATGCCCATCTTGGCATAGAGCTCCGCGACGATGCCGGTCTGGCGGCACTTCATGCCCCTAAAGTCGGCGAGGTCCTTGATTGGACGCTTGAACCAGCCCAGCGCCTGTGGGCTCGGTGGCACCGAGGGATAGGCGACGAGGTTGAGCCGCAGCTCCTTCTGGTAGAACTCATTCCACAGCTCCAGGCCGCCGCCGTCGTAGACCCAGCCGATGAAATCGACCTGGTCCATGCCGGCGATGCCGGCCGGCGTGTTGGCAAACAGGGTGGCGGCCTTGTGCTTGCCGAACCACCAGTAGGAGATGCCCCAGGCGCCGTCGATCACCTTCTTGTGCGCCCCATCGAGGATCTCGAAGGGCGGCACGATGGCGCCACCCGGCAGGGCCTCGATCTTGAGGCTGCCACCGGTCAGCTTGTCCACCCGATCGGCGAAGAACTTCAAGGCATCGTGGGTCGTCGACGACGGCGGTACCGCCGACTGGAACTTGAGGGTGCGGGTCTGCTGGGCCAGTGCCGGCCCGGAGACCGGCAGTGCGACCGCCAGTGCGGCGGCGATGGCGCCGGCCGCAGCAGCTGTTGCTATTGACGAGCTGATCTTCATAGAGCGTACTCCTTGCTGGTGTCTCAGCCTACAGCGGACTTCTCCGTTCCGCACGCGGGCAAGCTTACTCCGGGCGACCACGATCAGTCATGGTACGATCTGCAGGCACGATCTGCCGGTGTAGCGGATCAGTAGCCAATGGTGGGCCCGTCGCTGCTGGGGTCTGCCCCGCCGGACAGGGTGCCGGTGTCGGGGTCCCCCACGTCGCCGTCTGCCGGGCGAGATCGGCGGCTGTGAAGAAGCCACTGGGCTTCAGCATGAAGCCCGCGGTCTCGACGGGCATCACCGGGAAGCCCTCGGGCTTGCAGACGTGGTGCGTAACTCGTAACGGTAACCGACCGGCACTCTGAAGGCCCAACACCCGTTCGCGAGGCGAGATCGCATCCGGTTGCGAGGCTCGCCGTGGACAGCAAGGGCGACATCTATGTCGGCGAGGTGAGCAATGCGAACTGGCCCTACAACCATCCCGGCCAGCCCATGCCGAAGCGCCTGCGGAGAAGGTGCAGTAGTGGAAGCCAGCGGGTGCCTGCGCTGCGCTGCGGAGGCATTGTGATGGAACGCGTGCTCGTGGTGGGCCCCAGGGACACCCTTGCCATGGTCGACGATCTGGCACCGAGAGGCTTCGAGATCGTCAAGGCGCTGCACAACTCGGCCGAGATGAAGGAAGCGCTGCCCGGCACCCATTACCTCGTCGGCTTCGTGCAGCAGTACGTCACGCCGCAGCTGTTCGAGGACGCGCCCGGGCTCAAGCTTATCCAGCTGCTGAGCGCCGGCTACGACCGCGCCGACCTGGAGGCTGCGCGCAAAGCCAGGGTGCCGCTGTGCAACAACGGCGGCGCCAATTCGGTGGCGGTCTCCGAGCACGCCCTGCTGCTGATGCTCGCGGTCTCGCGGTGCCTGATCATCCAGCACCGCAACGTCGCGGCCGGCCGCTGGCAGGGCAACGCGCCGCCCACGGTGCACGAGTTGCGCGACAAGGTGCTGGGCATCGTCGGCCTCGGCACCATCGGCAGGAAGGTGGCGCGGCTGGCGCTCGCCTTCGGCATGGCGGTGCACTACTACGACATCCGGCGGCTCTCGGAGGCCGAGGAGGATGCGCTCGGCGTGCCCTTCCGCCTGCTGCCCGAGATCCTGCGCGGCTCCGACATCCTGTCGCTGCACGTGCCGCTGAACGCGTCCACAAGGGCCATGATCGGCGCGCGCGAGTTCGCCCTCATGAAGCCGTCGGCCATCGTCGTCAACACCTCGCGCGGCCCGGTGATCGACGAGCAGGCGCTGACCGCGGCGCTGGCGGCGGGCAAGCTGCTCGGCGCGAGCCTCGACGTGTTCGACCAGGAGCCGACGCCGCCTGACAACCCGCTCCTGAAGCTCGACAACGTGGTCCTGACCGCGCATCTCGCCGGCCCGACCTTGGAGAGCAACGTCACGCGCCTGCGCAACGGCTTCGACAACGTCCAGCGCGTGGCGCGCGGCGAACCCCCGCTGTGGGTGGTGCCGGAGCTGCTGGCACAGCCAGCGACAGACGACACGGGTGACGGAAGCGAGCCAACCCCAATGTCGGGGCATCGCATTGGAGCCGCCGGACGAGATCGCCGCGGTACGTGACGGCATCGCCCAGCCGCGTGCGGTGCGATTCATCGGCATCTCGGCGAGGTGTTCCGCAAGCTGGCCGAGCAGAAGGAATCGAAGATCGGGGAAGGGCGCTTGATGCCCGACTACGTGCACATGTTGATCTCGATCCCACCGCGCCTCATCTCGTGCGGCCTCGGTTGGTCGATCGATTGCGGAGTTGAGGCAAGCCAAACGTGACCCATTGCACCTTCCTGCCGTTCCCGAGCGGCTGGCGTCGAGAGCGTCGCGGGACAGGGGCGGATGAGCAAAGGCATCAGACGATCCGCGCGCATAGGGCGGCTCCCAAGCCGATCAGGAGGACGCCCGCGAGGATGTTGAGCCGAGCCAGCGTCGCCTTTTGCAGATTGTGAAGCATCGCGTTGGTGCTCAACGCGAGGACCAGGTACCAGGAGGCGCTGCCGAGCATCACCCCGATGGGCGCTGCGAACCCACGACTCATGATCAGCGGGCTTCCGGCCTGCGGGCCGGCCGCGATTGCCAGGTACGGCAGCACTGTCATCGGGTTGGTGGCGACGATTAGCAGCGTCGACATAAACGCGGAGCACAGGTCTCCACACCTTGCGTCGCGCACCGGGCGGGTGGGGACGAGGCAGGTCCTGAGGCCCATAAAGATGAGAGCGAACCCTCCCACAATGCGCAGCGGCATCTCCACCGTGAGCGCCGTCTGGGCCAATACGGCTGCGCTCGCCTCGGCCAGGAAGCTGAGCAGTCCGTGTGCGACCGCAGCACCCATGCCGCTGGCGATTCCGAACCAGATGCCCAACGCCAGGGTCCGCTGCACGCAGATCAGGCATACCGGGCCGAACGGGATGGCGATGAAGAGACCGAGCATTGCCGCGGGAAGCAGGTCGGCCAGAGGCGGCGTCATTTCCAGAACGGCTTGGCGGCTTCGGCCTTCGCCTGTTCCCGCGTCATGCCCATGTCCTTGAGGTCACGATCATCCAGCTGCATCAGGGCTTGCCGCTCCCGAGACCGCGCTGCACACCGGGCGCACCAACGCCAGAACCGCGTGCCCCAGAACAGTCGCCGGGTTCTCGCTCTGTCACAATCGCCGGATGCGGTGGCTGTCCTTCGACTGGTGAGCGAAGGGACAGCCCGAAGTCCGCCACCGTCGCGGCTCGCGCTTCGTTGTCGAAACGAATCGACCCATCGACGACTGGAGTCCATGAATCCTCCTTGTGTCGTTGCGCAAGTTTCGATGCCGGTGCCAGCTCTGAAGCATGCCCGGGAATGAGGTAGCGGCCGGCGCCGCAAGGCTGGTGGCCTGAATGGGTAGGGCAATCGCGGCGACAACATCGTACAGAGCCCTTTTCGGCACAGCCTCTCAGGGCGGCTTGGCCGGCGGAACGATCCGCATCACGAAAGACGTTGGTGTCTGGCTGGGCCCGAATGGCCCCGGCACCTGGTTGCGCACTGCAGGCAGGCTCTTGAGATAGGCCGCTATCGCTTCAGCGTCCGATTGCGTGAGCTTCGCGAAGGCTGGCCATGGCATGATGGGAACCAGTCCCCGCCCGTCGGGACGCACGCCCGTCCGGATCGCCTTGACGATGTCGGCCACGCTCCAGTTGCCGAGGCCGGTCTCCTTGTCGGGCGTGAGGTTGGGCCCGTAGAACACACCAAGGCCGGGAACCTCGAAGCCAACCTCCGAGCCGCCGAGCTGGCGCGCCATGTCCGGCTTGCCCAGCAAATGGCCAGGTGTGTGGCAGTCGGTGCAGTTGCCGAGCGTCACCAGATATCGTCCGCGCTCGACCTGCTGCTGGTCCGCCGCCTGCACGTCCCACGGCCAGAGCAGAACGAGCACGAGCCACAATGCCGATGTCGCGAGCACGAAGCGCAGTATCCAAGGTGTCGGCGACGAGGTTCGCTTCGCCACGGGCTCGAAGCGGCCCACGGCGCCGGCTGCGCCCGCGACATCGGCATTGGCGTCTCTCATCACAATCTGCATGGCGAACTGCTCCTGCCTTGTTGGGCGGCGGTTGCTAGCATGCGAATGTTTCCGCAGTGCTTTCCGGAATTTGCTGTACTTTCCTGTTGGCGCTTCGGCTCCCCCTTTGCTGCCAAGCCGGCGCATTAGCGCAGATGCCGCGGGGTCGTCTGCCCGATGGGTGCCGTTTTTGTTCTGATCTTGCTGCGAATTGGTGGGCGGTCTTGCCAGGCAGCGGAGGCAATGCTTACGTGATCGGCATGTCTACGCCGAAAGGCTATGCCATCTTCGACCAGCTGCGGCGGTCCGGCATGCCGCTGCGGGCCTCGGCACGATTCGGCGACGGCCTCTCGGCTGCGCTCTGGGAGCGGGATGGTTCAGGGCGTTACCGCTACGACCCGCCCAATCATCACACGCTCAGTTTGTGCGTTGCCGGCGGTGAGGGGTTTCGTCGTCTGCGAGGACGCAACGTCATCCCCATCTACGGCAAGGGCAGCTTCTGGATCCTGCCGGCCGGCGCGACCACCGATTGGGACGCCAGGGGGGCAGGGCGAATTCTTCACCTCTACATACCGACCCCGACGCTCGACCGCCGGGTGGTGGAGACGCTCGATGCCGACCCCAAGGCGGTGAGCCTGCGCGACGAGGGCTTCCAGAGCGACGCCATACTGGACGGGATCATCCGGCGCATGCTCCTGCCGCTGTCCTGGGATGAGCCCTGCGACCGCATGGCCGCGAGCTACGCCTGCGAACTGCTCACCGCCTACCTTGCCGCCCGATACGCCGAGCGCGCGCCACAGGCGCTGTTGGTCCGCGGCGGCCTTGCGCCGGTGGTGCTCAGACGGGTGCTCGAGTACATCGAGGCACATCTGGACCAAGACCTGCTGCTCAGGGACTTGGCGGCAGTGGCCGACCTCAGCCCCTACCACTTTGCCCGTACGTTCAAACGCTCGGTCGGCAGCAGTCCTCACCGCTATGTGCTGCGCCGGCGCATTGAACGCGCCAAGTACCATCTCGCCGCAGGCGAGCTGTCGCTGGCTGCCGTGGCGCTGGCCTGCGGCTTCGGCTCCCAGAGCCACTTTACCGCCCGCTTCCGGGCCGCCACGGGGCTTACACCGCGTCAGTTCTGGAGTTGCAGGGCGAGCTGCTCGCGTTTGTCCCTTCCCCTCGCGGGGTGATCAGCTCGGATGCCGGCGCGCTGCTGTTGGGCGCCACGGATAAGGCGATCGGGCCGGTAGACCGCTTTGCCGGCTGCTTCCGGGATTGCCGCAGGCCAGAGTTTATCGAGCACAGGATGGAAACGCTGGTCGGCCAGCGGCCAATCGGCGGCCTGCGCATGGTCGAGCGCGCGAAGCCGACGACAAGTCCTCGCTGTACAACGCGGTGGAAGCCCGCGGTGTCCTCATGCCCGCGCAGGCCAACTACGCGAAGGCCTTCCTGGCTGAACAGATGCAACCTGGCAGTGGTCAGCGTCCACCGCTTCCGCCGATCCTATACGAGGCTGTGCGAAAACCCGGCGTTGTTGGAAACGTTGAGAACGGCGCTTCTGACTTGGCCTATGAACCGAGGACGCCATGCTGCAAGGACGCTCGCGGCGGTGTTCTCTGAGAACCGGATTTCTACGCTCCAGCTGAACGGGCGCGTTTTCACACAGCTTCATACAAAAGCCGACGTTCGCCGGAAGGCAATCGGCGACGATCCGTGTGTCGCCGATCACGTCCGCTGTGTGGGGTACAGCGACCCGCGACTCACGCAACGCTCGCTTCAGATGTCAATCCTCTCCGCAAGCATCGGGTTTGAGACTACGATACGTGGAGTATCAGCGAAGAGGAGCTCGCCATGGACATCCGCAAGACGGTCACGCTCGTCGAGGAGATTAATAGCGAGTATGGTGCGAGCGCCAAGCCTCCGCTACGGCGGGTCGCGATCGCTGCTGTGTTTAAGAACCCGCTTGCCGGCAAGGCAGCTGGCGCCGACCTTACGCCGCTAATCGACTATTCACTCGAGCTCGGCGTAGCGCTCACCACGACGGCGCTGGCCACCCTCGGCTCTAGCCCAGCACAGCTGCGCTCATACACCAAGGCGGCCCTTGTCGGCACCGGCGGTGACCTTGAGCATGGCGCGGCGATGATCCACCCTAGGCTCGGCATGGCCATGCGCCGCACCATCAGGCGCGGACGCGTTATCATTCCGGGTCACGCTAAGGTTGGCCCGGCCGGTACCTCTATTGACCTTCTGTATGGGCCGCTCGACCAGGGTTGGGACCTTGACGCCTTCGATTCCACCCCCGTGCTGATCCACGATGCGCCGAGACCGGACGAGATCGTGCTTTGGATTGGCTACGCCACAGGCCCGCGGGTCAACGCCCGGAGCAAGGGACCGGACCAGAGAGAGGTGGATGCGCTGATCGCTTCGTTCGGCAACAATTAGGTGTGTATCGCGGATCGTTGGCACCGACTGGCACTCAGACTCATGACCACGGTGCCTCATGAAGGGATTGGCTGATGACAGACACCGTCCTTGATGGCAGTGGCGAACAGATACCCGGACGCCGGGCGCTCGAGGGAACCGACCTTGAAATCGCCTACACTCTGCTGGGCGATGACCTCGTTCTCCGCGTGAACAAAGCCGGCATACAGGTGTTCGGGGTGGTGCTCGAAAACGCTGCCAAAGCCATGACTGCGCAACATTTGCTGGAGCTGAAGAGCGAGAGAGCCGACCTTGTTGTCCCAATCGGTACTCGCGGCCAGACCGCCCGTGATCTTGGCTATCGTCTTGGCCGCGTGGCTGGCAAGCTGCTCAAGGCCACGCGTGAGAAGGTGGGCAAGACGTAGCGAGAGGCTACAAGGCCGCAGCGTGAGACACATCATCGTGAACGGCCCCGCGGAGGGCGGCCCCTGAGAGCCGGCCCGTGCGGTATCAGAGCCCCACATGCTCCCGTGTCCAGTCGTCGAGGGCGATCTCGACGGTGCTGCGGTGCACCGCGAGTGAGCTTGCGAGCGCGCGCGGCTATTTGCGGAGGATCTTTTCCATCGCCTTGCCCTTGGCGAGCTCGTCGATGAGTTTGTCGAGGTAGCGGATCTCGCGCATCATCGGCTCCTCGATCTCCTCCACGCGGACGCCGCATACGACGCCGGTGATCAGAAAGCGAGACGGGTTCATCTTCGGCGCGTGCGCGAAGAAATCCT
>Ga0075430_100005827_pt1 | contig 10396 bp, 9 predicted proteins | sample RhiMetdeltSRZDD4_FD_75294 | JGI IMG/M metagenome (GOLD analysis project Ga0075430, IMG submission 75294) | Populus rhizosphere microbial communities from Tennessee, USA - Rhizosphere MetaG P. deltoides SRZDD4 | ecosystem: Host-associated > Plants > Roots > Rhizosphere > Soil | place: USA...
GAAACAGATTGAAATCGCCGGTGTCCGTCCAGCCTCATAGCGCATGAACATCCTGCGCGCGCCTCTCGTCGGCCGGTTTCTTCGGTGGCACTACGCAAGGCCGGCGATGCAGTGTGCGCTGCTCATCGTCGCCGCGGCGGTTGTCTGGCACGGCCTGTTCGGTCCTCAACTGGCGCCGCGCAATCTCGCCACGGTCCTCACCTCGATTCACTGGCGCGGCTTCCTCATCCTCGCCATCATCGCCGTCGGCAATCTGTTCTGCACGGCGTGTCCGATGGTGCTCGCTCGCGATATCGGCCGGCGCGTCTTTCATCCGGCGCTCCGCTGGCCGCGTCGTCTGCGAGGCAAGTGGCTCGGGGTCGCGCTGCTGGTCGCGGTGTTGTTCTCGTACGAGCTGTTCGATCTGTGGGCGCAGCCGCGTGCGACGGCCCTCCTCGTGCTCGGCTATTTCGGTCTGGCGGTTGTCGTCGACACCGTTTTCGCGGGTGCGTCCTTCTGCAAGCACGTCTGTCCCATCGGCCAGTTCAATTTCGTGGCCTCGACGATGTCGCCCGCGGAACTGCACATCGTCGATCGCGACACGTGTCGATCGTGCCGGACGTCAGATTGCATCAAGGGAAATGAGAAGCAACGCGGCTGCGAACTGGGACTCTTCCTCCCGATGAAGGTCGGCAACCTCGATTGCACGCTCTGCCTCGACTGCGTGCACGCGTGCCCGCACGACAACATCGTCCTCAGCACGCGGCCACCGGGCGCCGAACTGCTGGAGAGGGGACGACGGTCTGGCATCGGACGACTCTCACAGCGCGCCGATCTGGCCGTGCTGGCTGTCGTATTCACATTTGCCGCGCTGGTCAGTGCCTTTGCGATGACGAGCCCGGCCTACGCCGTCGAGCAGCGACTCGCCGCAACGATGGGCACGCGCTCCGAGTGGCCGGTCCTCGCGATCATCTTCCTCGTCAGCTTGTTCGTCGTCCCTGCGCTGCTACTCACAGGAGCCGGCGCAATCAGTCGTTCCTTTGCGGAGAGTCGCAGCACACTGCGCGCCACGGTCATCACCTATGCGTATGCCCTCATCCCCATCGGGCTGGGCATCTGGGTGGCGCACTATGGCTTTCACCTGATCACCGGCGGCCTGACGATCGTGCCCGTCGTGCAGAGCGCGGTTGTCGATGCGTCCGGTCACGCGCTGCTCGGCGGTCCGTTCTGGGGCTGGGTTGGTCTGCAGGCGGGAGCGGTCTTCCCGATTCAGCTGGGATGCGTGCTACTCGGCGCGGTGGGCTCGCTGGCGATGGTGCAGGCGATCTCGCAGCGGGATCAACCGTCCGGCCCTGCTGCGCTCGCCTCTGCCCCGTGGCTCGCGGTCGTCCTGCTGATTGCGACCACCGCGCTGTGGATCCTGTCGCAGCCGATGGAGATGCGGGCCGTGAGCGTGCTCGGATGACCCGCCTTCGCGGCTTCGCCGCTTCGGCGAGGCCGGCCCCTGTTCGCCGCTTCGCGGCTTCGGCGCGGCCGGGTCGTCTCCTCGTTGCAGCGCTCGCACTCGTTGCCGCGTCAACGACGCTGCGCGCGCACTCGGGTCCGCCGTTCCCCATCGTGACCGACGCGAAACGCGGGCCGTACATGATTTCGATTTGGACCGACCCAGATGCCACGGACAACGGCACACTGGGCGGGCAGTTCTGGATCGTGATTGCGCCATCCGCCACAGACGCCACGCTGCCAGCCGACACGCGCGCGACGGTTTCGGTGCGGCCATCGGCACCACCTTCAGCATCACAAGCGACGGTTCAATCCGCACGCACCGAGCCCGTACGCGGCGACGTCACGAATCAGTTTGGTGCGGTGCTCATGGACCACGAAGGACCGTACGCGGTCCACGTCGAAGTGACTGGCCCGTTCGGCCCGGCGACAATGGATGCCATGGTCGATGCGACCTACGATCTGCGGCCGACGCCGTACATGCTGATCTGGTATCTCTTCCCGTTCCTGCTCGCGGGTGTTCTGTGGACCCGCCTGCTGCTGCGCCGGCGCGCGGGCCTGCCGCGCAGAAGCATCGGCGACGGCGGGCCACGGGCTGTCTGATAGAGTCCACTTGCCGTGACCGCTTCCCGTGCGCCCAGGCGATCTCCGACGACAGCGCTGCTGCTTGGCCTGATCATCACGCTGGCCACCGTGGTCGCCTACTCCTGGTACATCTCGGGACAGATCTCGGGCCTGCGCCGCTTGCAGACGGAACTGACCGACCGCAACAGGCGCGATTCGCTGCAACTCCTACGTATTCAGAACGACCTCAATCAGCTCGGGTTGGCGATGCGCGACATGCTCGACGGTGACGAGCCCTACCCGCTCACGGCCTGGTCGACGCAGTTCGAACGGATCCGCACCGATCTCGATGAGGCGTTGAAGCGACAGGGCGAAGTCGCGCTCGCCCGCCAGACGCCCGAGCAGCGGCAATACCTCGCCAGCCAGCTCGCCCAGTTCTGGGATGCCGCGAATCGCATCTTCGATCTCGCGAGAACCGGACAGGAGGACGAGGCGCGGGCGCAGATCCGATTGTCATTGCAGGAGCGTCAGGCCGCGCTGAGCACAGCGGTCGCGCGGCTGCTGGTGCAGAACAATGCCAGCGAAGAGCAGACCGCCCAGCAGGTGCAGGACATTTACGACCGAGTTCAGCGTCAGGTGTACTGGTTTCTGGCTGCGACCCTGGCCGCGATCGTGGCGACGAGTCTGTATCTCATTCACTCGAGCCGGCGGCTGTTCGCGCAGCTGGCCTCACTGTCGGACGAGCGCCGCGAGCTGGCCCGGATGCTCATCGCGACTCGCGAGTCCACGCTCCGCGAGATCGCTCGCGAGCTGCACGACGAGTTCGGACAGATCCTGACGGCCATCGGCTCGCTGCTCGGACGTGCGGGTAAGCAGGTGCCGGAAGGATCCGCCCTTCGCGCCGACCTTCGCGAGATCCGTGAGGTGGCCCAGACAGCTCTCGACAACGTTCGCGGCTTGTCGCAGACGCTGCATCCCTCGATTCTCGAGGAGCTCGGGCTCGAAAGCACCGTCGACTGGTATCTCTCGACGGTCGAAAAGCAGCTCGGGATCGCGGTGACGTACGAGCGAGACAGCGTGGCCGCGCCCATTGACGCGACGATCGGGATTCACGTGTATCGAGTGTTGCAGGAGGCGTTGAACAACGTGGCTAAACACTCGGGCGCCAATCGCGCGACTGTCCGGCTGCGCGTGCAGCCAGGTGCACTGGAACTCGAGGTCGAGGACGATGGCCGCGGCGTGCCGGCCAATCTCACGGACAGCGGTCCGCCTTCACCGGGAGGCGTTGGCGTGGAAGGCCCGCCTTCGCGCGGATCCGGTGCAACCAGCCGCGGGCTGGGGCTGGTCGCCATGCGTGAGCGTGCCGAGCTCGTGAACGGCACGCTCGAAATCCTGACACCGCCTGCCGGGGGAACGCTGGTTCGATTGAAGGTACCATTGACCGCGGAGGCGAAAGCCGCCGCTCTCCATACGTCGATCGCATGACCGACAGGATCACTGTGCTCCTCGTCGACGATCACGCGCTCGTGCGGCGCGGATTCCGCCGTCTGCTCGAAGACGATCCTGGCATCACCGTCGTCGGCGAAGGCAGCAACGGCGAGGACGCGATCCGCCTCGCGACGGAGCTGAAGCCGAACGTCATCGTGATGGATGCGGCGATGCCCGGCACAGGCGGTCTCGAGGCAACGCGGAAAATCGTCGCCAAGCACCCCAGGTCGGCGATCCTCATGCTCAGCATGCATTCCGAGGAAACGCTGGTGCGTCAGGCGCTGGCCGCCGGCGCGCGGGGCTACGTGCTGAAGAACGCGCTCGAGCTCGATCTGGCTGCGGCGATCAAGCGTGTGGCAGCCGGTGAGCAAGTGCTCGATCCTGCACTCGTAAAACCGGACCCGCTTCCCGGCGAGCGCAACCGCCGTCTCACGCCGCGCGAGCTCGAGGTGCTGCAACTGATTTGCGACGGGCTCTCCAATAAGGAGATCGCGGTCAAGCTCGATCTGAGCGCGAACACGGTCGCCGTGCATCGCGCCAACATCATGAACACGCTTGGCGTGCACAAGACTGCGGAGCTGGTCGTCTACGCCCTGCAGAACGGGCTGGTCAATCCGTTGTGACCCTTCGAGAGCCCCAGGGTCATCCCGAGCACCGTCGAGGGGTGAACCGGCGAGAGTTCTTTCTGCGCTGTGGGGTCGGCGCAGCGGCGTCAGCCCTGCCTCTCGATGTTCTTGCACAGGCAGTGTCGCCGATTGGCTTTCAGTTGATCGACGTCACGAGCGCCGCAGGTCTTCAGTTCCGTCACAACAGCGGCGCCTACGGCGGGAAGCTCTTGCCCGAGACCCTGGGATCGGGCTGCGCGTTCATCGACTTCGACGCCGACGGTTGGCAGGACATCCTGCTCGTCAACGGCATGGATTGGCTCGGTCACAAGAAGCAGCGCTCGACACTCCGCCTCTATCGCAATAACCGGAACGGCACCTTCTCCGACGTCACGCGGGCTGCGGGCCTCGACGTGGAGGTGTACGGGATGGGCATCGCCGTGGGCGACTTCAACAACGACGGCTTTCCCGACGTCTTCATCACCTGCGTCGGCCAGAATCGTCTGTTCCGGAACACCGGCAAGGGCACGTTCGTGGACGCCACGAAGGCGAGCGGTCTCGATGGGCGCACGGCGTTCAGCACGTCGGCGATGTGGCTCGACTTCGATCGCGACGGTCTGCTCGATCTCTTCGTCTGCAACTACGTCAAATGGACCGCGGAGCATGACGTCTTCTGCAGCCTCGACGGCAAGCAGAAGTCGTATTGCACGCCGGAGGCGTACCGCGGCGAGACCTGCTGGCTGTTCCGCAATCGCGGCAACGGCACGTTCGAAGACGTGACCGCAACCTGCGGCATCTTCGACTCCAGCTCGAAATCGCTCGGCGTCGCACTGCTCGATGACGATCAGGACGGGTGGCCCGACATCTTCGTGGCCAACGACACCCAGCCAAACAAGCTCTATCGCAACCTGCACAACGGGCGCTTCAAGGACGTTGCCCTGCAGGCCGGCGTCGCGCTCAGCGACGACGGCAAAGCGCGGGCGGGAATGGGTGTCGATGCCGCCGACTTCGATAATTCCGGCCGCACCGGTCTCGCCGTCACCAACTTCGACAACGAGATGATCGGGCTGTATCGCCCGCAGGGAACGGCACTGTATCAAGATGTTGCACGCCGAGCCGGGATTGGCACGCCGTCGCTGAATCGCCTTGGCTTCGGGTGCGTGTTCGCCGATCTCGATCTCGACGGCCACCTCGATCTCGTCGTCGCCAACGGCCACATCGACGAGACCGTGCGCAACATCCGCGGCAACGTCGGCTACGCGCAGCCGCCGCTGCTGTTCCTCAATCACGGCAACGCGACATTTCGCGAGGCGGCGGCCCAGGCCGGCAGCGGCTTCGCGCAGGCCCGCGTCGGCCGCGGGTTGGCCGCCGGCGACTTCGACCGTGACGGCGACGTCGACCTGCTGATGACGACCAACAACGGCCCGGCAGTCCTCTTCAGGAACGACCAGAAGACCGGCAATCGCAGCATCCGATTTCGACTGACCGGCACCACCTCGAACCGCGACGCCATTGGCGCCAGCATCCGTATTTTCCATGACGGCAAGTCACAGTCGCGGATGGTGCGAAGCGGCTCGAGCTATCTGTCACAGTCCGAATTGCCGATCACATTCGGCGTCGGTAAACGCGACCGCGTCGATCGCGTAGTCATTACGTGGCCGAACGGCCGGACCGAGGAATTCAAGGGCATCGCGACCGGCAGGGCCTACGACTGCGTCGAGGGGAAGGGTATTATTCCGCCATGATTATTCGATTCATCGCTGTCATCGTTACGGTCATGGCCTCGGCGACCGTCGCCTCTGCGCACCACGGCTTCGGCACGTTCGATCTCACGAAGAGCGTCACCTACACCGGCAAGCTCACACGCCTCGAGTTCATCAACCCGCATTCGTGGCTCTACTTCGAGGTGACCGACGCCAACGGCAAGGTCACGAAATATCGCTGTGAGATGCGCTCGGCGCACACGCTGCGCCGCTCCGGCTGGAAGGAAGAGCTCTTCCCGATCGGCCAGCAGGTCACGATTGAGGCCGCGCCCGATCGCGCCGACCCGCAGTCCTGCTACCTCAACACGATCCGCTTCGCGAACGGCACGCACATGGACCGGTATGGCCAGTACGTGAGCACCGGCAAGAACAAGGTGGAGGAAGTGCGAGGTCCCCTGGCCCGCCGCGGTGGCGGTGCTGCAGCCGCGCCGCCGACAGCGCCTCGCGCGGCGCGTCGTGCGAGCGGTGAACCAAACATCAGCGGAGACTGGGCGCCCGAGCAAGTCGTGATGGCCGATCCGCGTGGGCGCGGCGGCGCGCTCGTGCCTCTGAGCGCACTGGAGACGGCGAAGCCGGGTGAAGGTCGCGTTGGCGGCGGCGGTGGAGGTGGCGGTCGAGGCCGCGGTCAGGGCGGGCCGCGAACCTACGCCGGAACCGAGGTCACACCTGCAGGTGAGGAAGCGGCGGCAAAGTTCACGCAAAAGGACAACCCGCGGTTCAAGTGCGAGACGACCAGCATCATCTTCGACTGGACGTTTGACGGTCCGGTCAACCGCATTCAGCAGAATCGTGACAACATCGTCATTTTCTACGGCCAGTTGAATCTGCGCCGCACGATCCACACGAATACCAAGACGCACCCGGCGAACGTCACGCCGAGCCGCGCCGGGCACTCCTACGGCTATTGGGAAGGCGACACGCTTGTCGTCGATACGACGAACTTCCTGCCCGGATTCATCAACTTCCCAATCCCAAGCAGCGACAAGCTGCACATCGTCGAGCGCTTCACGCTCGACCCGCAGACGATGAAGCTGACGCGCAGCTACACTGTCGAGGATCCGGTGTACCTGAAAGGGCAGGGTAAGGGGCAGGACGTCGTCGAACCGGCCGACCAGCCATACGTGCGCGACAGCTGCAAGGATCAACAGTTCGTCGACTACTCGAAGCAACAGTCCTCGAGCAAGTAATCGCGTCTCCGCAGGGTCCGAGGGTTTCGCAACCCTCGGACCTTTCGCGCCGTCCTCGATTGTGCTTCTCAGAAGCGGAACATGGCGCCGACCGTCGCACGCGAGAAACTGAACGTCCCCCTGTCGAAATCGATGCCCATGACGTTGTCGCCTTCATCGGCGCTGACGTTGCGGAAGAATCGATAGTCGGCCCTGACACCGAAGTTGGTCCCGGCGTACCCGTTGAGACCGAAACCGAGGCTGTACGCAGCGCCGTTATTGTTCAACGCCTCGATGCCGTTCACGTCGAGACTTCGCCTGAGCAACCCGAAGCCGGCCGAGGCATACGGCTGGAGCCCAGGCCCCCTTTCGCCGCCAATCGGCACGCCGACGATCACGTTGGGCATGAGTGTGAGTACGTAGTTGTTCTTGAGCGAATCGTCTTTGCCGAAGAAGTTGTGCGAGTAGCCGAGATCAAGCTCCGCGCCGAAGATGCCCTTGGTCATACCGCCGATCGAGCCTCCCCACGTCAGCCGACTGCCATCATCGAACGTGTCGTTGATCGAGCGTCCCGCATCGCCAAAGAAGTTGCCGCCGACGAACAAGTTCACGTGTCCCTGTGCCTGGGCCGACGATGACGCGAACAACACAGTCGCTGCAGCGATCGACATGAAACGAATGAGTCTCATCGCGTTCCCTCCAGTAGCCTCGAACGGTTCAGTTCTCCGGTGAGGCGCAAGTCTTTGAGGGGCAACTTCCAGGCCACTCGAAATTTACATGTTTGCGGGTCGCACGTGGGGACTGGCGCGGAACAATTCGGATTTCCCAGGGGTGAGATTCAACCTCCCGATGCCCGAAAACTCTACAGCACAGATGAAGCCCAGGTATTCGGGTTTTCATGCTCACACGGGCTGAACCTTCACGATCTCGTATTCAACGCCTATCGTTCCTGTCTGTTTGTAGACGCGCTGGGATCTCAACTTCAGCGTGACGCGTCCCGGCGGTGGAAACACGGGAATCCCGGTGCCGAGCAGCACCGGAATCACCGACATCTCGATACGATCGACCAATCCGGCGACGAGCAGGCTGCGAAAGAGCTCACCGCCGCCAAAGATCGCAATGTCCTTCCCCGGCTTCGCCTTCAACTCCTTCACCACGCGTTCTGCGTCCGATTCGATCCGCACCTTCGGATAGTCGCCAGGCTCGAGCGTGCGCGAGAACACGATGTTCGTGACGCCCTTCGACGATTTTCCGGCATTGCCCATTCCCGTCATCACGTCGAAGGTCTTGCGGCCGATCAGGAATGTGTCGAACTGGCTCATGATGCCCGCGAAATCGATCTCGCGATCCATCAGGATCCAGTCATGCTCGCCATTGGGACCGGCAATGTAGCCGTCGAGGCTCATCGCGCCGCCAAATCGCACCAGTCGCATGCGCGCCTCCAGCACGACAGGTTTACCATACCCGCCACGTCCAATCGCCCGTGCCCATGATGCCGATGTATCGAGTCGAAACCGTCGTCCGCTTGCCGCGCTGCGAGGCGACTGAGCTAGACTGTCGAACCGGCAATCGTCGCCGATACGAAAGGGTTCCACATGTCCCGTGGCGTACTCGTGCTCTTCCTCCTTCTCTCCGTTCCACTGTCAGTCGCGGCTCAGACCACGGACGCCGGCTTCAATGAAGCGCTGTCGGGGTCAATGGCGTCCGTCGTCAAGGCGATGCACGCCACGATTCGGCAGAACCTCGCCGAGGCCGCCGCGAGCATGCCGGCCGAAGAGTATTCCTTCAAGGCCACGCCGCAGGTCCGCAGCTTTGGAGAATTCGTCGGGCACATCGTGAACGCCAACTTCTTCTTCTGTTCGCAGGCCAAGGGCGAGCCGCCGCCGAGCAAGGAGAACTTCGAGAAAGTGGCCGACAAGGTCGCGCTCGTCAAGGGCATCAACGACGCGCTGAAGTACTGCGATGACGCCTACAACGGAACGACAGACACGAACTTCAACACGCTGATCACCATGGCCGGAGCGGCGAAGAAGCAGGCCAGCCGCGGATCGGTACTGGTGTTCAACACCGCGCACAACAACGAGCACTACGGTAATCTCGTCATCTATATGCGGCTGAAAGGTCACGTGCCGCCGTCCACGGCTCGCGTCCAGCAGAAAAAGTGATCATCATGCGCACTCACATTTCACTCGTCATCGTTGCTTCGTTGGCACTCGCCATCGCCGGCGTCATTCATGCGCAGGTCACGGATCCACTCGCTGCGCCGATCGAAAAGCGCGGCCTGATGGTCGAGATCCGCGACGTCGTACGCCTGCCCGACACGCGCGGCATGCGTCCGCCCGATCAGGACGTCAATCCGGCCGGCTGGGCGCGCGTGCAGTTCGTCCGCGATCTGCCGGACGGGCGGCGGTTCACGAACGACTCGCGCGGCATCCTTTATTTGCTCGACAAGAGCAACCAGCCGAGCGTCTACGTCAACTTCGCCAGTCTGTTTCCGTACGCCATCTATAACCGGCTGGAGAGCGGTCTCATCGGCTTCGACTTCCATCCCGAGTTCGCGAAGAACGGGCTTTTCTACACCGTCCACGGCGAACGCGCGCAGGGAAACCCGTCGACGCCGAATTTCATTCCACCGGGTTACACCGCGAAGGACATCACACACCACAACGTGATCACTGAGTGGCGGGCGAAGAATCCCGCCGCCAATACCTTCGAAGGCACGCGACGGGAATTGCTGCGCGTCGCGCACGTGGTGATGAATCTCACTCACCCAATGGGGTTCGTGGGCTTCAATCCGACAGCGAAGCCTGGCAACGCGGACTACGGTCTGCTCTACACCAGCGGCAGCGATCTCGGCTTCAGCAACGGCGGCGGGCCCAACGCGAATAATCCCAGCCAGACGCAGCGGCTCGACTCGGTCATCACTGCGATCCTGCGGTTCGATCCCCGCAGCCCGTCTGAAACCAAGGGCGTGAAGGGACTCGGTGACTACACGATCCCCATGGCCAACAAGTTCGCCGCCGACAACGATCCCAAAACGCTGGGTGAGATCTACGCCTACGGCTTCCGCAACGCGCATCGCCTGTCATGGGACATGACCGACGGCACGTTGTACGCCTGCGACATCGGCATGAACAACATCGAAGAGGTCAACATCGTCCGCAATGGCGAGAACTACGGATGGATGAAGCGCGAAGGCTACTGGGAGAACGGCATGAGCCGGCCAGGCGGCAATCTCGGCCAGCTGTTCGCGCTCCCCGCGGAGATCCTCAACGGCAGCAAGAAGGACGAGTTCACCTATCCCGTCGCCATCTACGACCACAACGAG
>Ga0075430_100005828_pt1 | contig 10396 bp, 5 predicted proteins | sample RhiMetdeltSRZDD4_FD_75294 | JGI IMG/M metagenome (GOLD analysis project Ga0075430, IMG submission 75294) | Populus rhizosphere microbial communities from Tennessee, USA - Rhizosphere MetaG P. deltoides SRZDD4 | ecosystem: Host-associated > Plants > Roots > Rhizosphere > Soil | place: USA...
CGGAGATCGAGTCGCTGGTGGACGAGCGCCCGGCGTGGGCCGAGGGGGCGATCCTTCGCGCCGACCTCCTGGTCCTCTCCGGCAGGCCGCGCGAGGCCGAATCGCTCCTCCAGCAGCGCGTCGAGAAGACCACCGCGCGCCCCGCGCGTCTGCAGATGCGTCTGCGCCTGGCGCGCTGCGCCTCGGAGCGTCAGGACGAGGCCGCGGCCCGCGCCCACCTCAAGGATGCCGCGACCCTCGCGACCGACCGCAACGAGTTCCTCGGACGCGTGCACGAGCTGCACCTCGCGGGCCTGCGACGCCGGCTGGCGGCGGCGCGCGAGCGGCTGGAGCGCGGCGAGGGATCGGCGGCCGATCTCGAATCCGCCGCACTCGCCTGCCTCGATCTCGGCCGCAGCGACGAGGCGAACGCCCTCGTCGCGGCGCACGCCCCGGCCTTCGAGCAGGAGGACTCCCTCCGGCGGCTGCGCGCCGCCCTGACGCTTTTCCGCGGCGACTTCCCGCGCGCGGCCGACCTGCTGCGCCCGCTCGGCGCCTCGGCGCCCCTGGCGTTCGGGGCGTTGCGCGGCGGCGACTATCCCCTGGCCATCGAGACGCTCGAGACGCTCGCCACGCGGGACGCCGACCCGCGCACGCGGAGACTGCTCGAGCGGACCTATCGCGACATGGTGGCGGCCGACCTGTTCGGCGGCAGCCGCCGCCTGGTGGCGGAGACTTTCCCCGCGTTCGGCGAAGGAGCGGCCGTATGACCCGACCGATCTGCCCGATGCTGCAGGCGCTCCCGGCGACCGACGCCGCGGGCCAGCCCGTCAACCGCGAGTGCCTGCTGGAGCCCTGCCGTTTCTACGACCGCCAGCAGAAGGACTGCGGTCTGTCGCTGCAGGCGGTCTCGACCGCGCGGCTGGTCGCCCAGTCGGAGCTCGACGGCGCCGAGGCGCGCGCCGCGACCGCCCGCCTGGCGGAGGTCTCCGGGCGGGCCACGGGCCTCGAGGCGCGGATCGCGGGGATCGAGATCGCCGTGGGCGATCTGCTCGGCCGCATCGGCACGCTCATCGAGACGCAGCAGAAGACGGCCGAGCGGCTGCTCGAGGAGATGTCGCTGCTCCAGGCGCGCTCCCAGAAGGAGGAGGCGTCGGTCGCCGCCCTGACCGAGCGCCTGCAGCGATCGGAGGAGAGCACCCGCGGCATCCTCGAGGCGCTGGAGACGCAGCGCCGGCGCGACCAGGCGGACCTCGACGCGCGCCGGCGGGACGAGGCGATCCTCGTCAACAACCGCGGGGTGGCCTTCTACTACCGCGGCGCCTGCGAGGCCGCGCGCGACGCGTTCCTCAAGGCGCTGGAGCTCCTGCCGGACTACGCCGAGGCGCACAACAACCTCGGCCTCGTCTACTCCCGGCTCGGACAGGGGGAGCTGGCGGTCGAGTCGTTCCGCCGGGCGCTGACCGCGGATCCGAAGATGGGAGAGGTGTACAACAACCTCGGGTTCCTCTATCACACCACGGCGCAGTTCGATCGCGCGGCGCAGATGTTCGGCCTCGCCATCGAGAACGCGGGCGACTCGTCGGTCGCCTACTCCAACCTCGGCAACACCTACTACGCCATGAAGAATCCGGAGAAGGCGGTCGAGGCCTGGAGGCACGCCGTCGATCTCGACCCGATGAACGAGAGCGCGAAGCGCGGCCTCCGGATGTTCGAGCAGGACGATGCGGCCGCCAACTGATCGCACGCGCCCCGGGCCGGGGAGGATCGCGTGAAGCGCCCGCCGACCGAAGACCTCTACGAGCGGCTGGAGCGGGAGCTTCGGACTCCCGCCGAGCGGCTGCTGCTCGACGCGTTCCTTCCCGCTCCGTCGTCGATCCCATCCGCCCTGGCGCGCCCGCCGGCGCCGGAGCCGATCCCCGGGGCGGAGGCCGGTCTCCTGGGCGCCGATCGGGCGACCGCCCGCGACCGGGAGGTGGAGGAGCCGGCACCACGGCGCCGTCCGCGCCCCCGGAAGTCGGCGGAGCCGCAGCGCAGCCTCGAGGAGGAGATCGCCGACTTCATGAACCAGCGCGGCACCGCCCTCGCTCCCGACACCGACCCGGAGAAGTGACCCGGCGCGTCTGATAGGATCCGCGGTTCCGGGATCGCGGGTGCCTGCCTCTCCACGCGTCGAGATCCACCACGATTTTGCCGTCCTCGAGCGCCGCCTCGAGGACCTCCTGCGCGCGCTCAAGCGGGAGGACGGCCCGCTCGCCCCGGCGGCGGTCGTCGTGCCGACCGCGCGGCTGCGGGCCCACCTCCAGGAGCGCCTGGCGGAGCGCTGCGGCACCCTCCTCCAGGTCCGCTTCTTCCATCACGACAGCTTCGCGGCCGAAGCGGCCACCGACGCGGCGGCGGCCGGCGCCCGCGCCGCGCCCCTGCGGCCGATCGGCGAGGCGGCCCGCGAAGCGATCCTCTCCGACGCCGCCGCGCGCGCCGGCGGGGCGACGGCGCGATGGCTCACGGCGGTCCCGCCGGGGGCCGGGGCGCTCCTCGCCACCATGGACGACCTGCGCGAGGCGGGAATCGATCCGGCGGCGGCGCGGCGCGTCGCCGGGCTGAGCGACGAGGCGCGCGCCCTCCTGGCGGTCTACTCCGAATACGGCGCGGCGCTTCAGCGGTTGCGCGCCGCGGGCTTCTCCGACCGCGCCGGCCGCGTCGCCGCCGCGCTCGACCACCTGCCGCGCTTCGCCCGTCGCTTCCATCTCCTGGTGCACTACGGCGCCTACGAGCTCGTCGGCATGAATCTCGATCTGATGCGCGCCGCCCAAGCCTCCGGCGTGCCGGCGGTCTGGCTCGCGCCCGGGCATCCGAGCGCGCCGGCGTTCGCCTACGCGCGCTCGTTCTGGCGGGAGGCGTTCGGAGTCGATCCGATCCCGCTCCGGGACGACGACGCCCCGGCCGCCGCCGCGGCGCGGGGCGCGGACGACCGGCGCCTGCTCGGTGCGTCCCTGCCGCGGCTTTACGACGAGGAGCACGCCCCCGGCGAGGGCGCCGAGGTGCGGTTCTTCCATGCGCAGGGATGCGGAGGCGAGCTGCAGGAGGCGGCGCTGACGGCGCTTCAGGATCACCTCGGCACCGCGACGCCGGCGTGCCGCATCGGGGTGCTCGCCCGCAGCCTGGAGCCGTACGCCGGCCGCCTCGCGGACCTGGCGAAGGCGCACGCCCTGCCGCTCACCACCAGCGCCTCGGCGCCGATCGCGATCGCGGCCGCGGCCCAGGCGGCGGTCCGCCTGCTGCGCGTGGTGCTCCTCGATGTCCCGGCGCCGACCCTCATCGAGCTCGTGCGGAGCGGATGTCTCATCCCTCCGCGCGGGACCGAGCCCGCGCGGGTGGTCGATTCGTGGGAGCGGCTGGTGCACCATTACCGCGTCGCGGGGGGACTGGCCCTGATCGGCCGCGCGCTCACGCGCTGGGTCGAGGAGTCGCCCCCGCCGCCCGCGCGTCGTCCCGCTCCGGGCAGCGACGGGGAAGCGCGCCGCCGGCGCGCGCTTCTCGCCGACGCGGTCCACCTCGGCCGCCTCGTGGCGGCGCTCGACCGGGAGTCCGCGGATCTCCGCGGCTGTCGCGACTGGAGCGCCTTCGCCGCCGCGGCCAGGTCGCTGCTGGAGGCGCGCCTGACGCCGTTCGCCTCCGGCGCGCCGGAGGAGGATCCCGGCGCGTCCGGCGTCCTCGCCGCGCTCGACGACCTGGAAGCGCTTCACGCGGCAGGGGTCCGGTTCGAATCGCCGGCGGCGGCCCTCCAGGCGCTCGAGCGCGGCATCGCGGCAGCGCGGACTCCCCTCGCGTCGCTCGGCCCCGACGGCGCAGCGCGCGATCAGGACGAAGGGGGCGTGCGCGTCTACGACGTGATGCAGGGGCGCGGGCTGTCCTTCGACACCGTCATCCTTCTGGGCCTGAACGCCGGACAGTTCCCGCGGCCCGCCCGTCCCGATCCGTTCCTCGGCGACGACGACCGCCGCCGCCTGCGAGAGGCGCTCGGGCGACCGGTGCCGATGAAAGAAGCGTCCCGGCTCGAAGAGCACCTCCTTCTGGCCCTCGCCCTCGGCAGCGCCCGACGGCGCCTCGTCGTCGGCTGGCAGCGCGCCGACGAGGAGGGGCGGGCGCTCTCTCCGAGCCTGGCGCTGCGCGAGATCGCCCGCATCGCGCGGGGCCAGCCCGACCTCGAGGAGATCGCCCGAACCGCCCGCCGCGTCAGCGGCGATCCGCGCCAGGCGGCGACCGACTCCATCCGGGAGCACGGGCTGCTGCCGCCGGAGGATGCGCTCCTCGCCGCCGCCCTCGACGCGGGATCGCCGCAGGGGCTCCTGGGTCGGGTCGAGACGCTGGCGCCGCTGGTCCCCGGCGGCGCCGCCGACTTCGCGTCCGGCCTGGAGTTTCTCGCCGCCATCGAATCGCCGGACGATCGCGGCTTCGACACCCTCGTCGGCGCGCTCCGGGACGACGCGCGGAGCCGCCGCTTTTCCCCGTCCCGCCTGGAGATGCTCGGCTCCTGCCCCCAGCTCTACTTCTTCCGGCATCGTCTGCTTCTCGGGGAGTGGGAGGACCCGGAGGCGGCGCACGCGCTCGACCCGCGCGAAATCGGCAGCGCCGTCCACGCCGTCCTCGCCGCCGTCTATGCGCGGACCGACGCCCTCTCGACCGGCGGGCACGAAGCGCTCGCCGCCGCCGTGCGCAGCGCGTGGGCGGAGGCGACCGAGCGCATCGCCGCGCGCCTCGACCCGCTCTATCCCGGCCTGTGGGAGCCGCTCGGCGGCGCCTGGAGGGAGGCGATCGTCCGCTTCGTCGAGCGGGACCTCCCCGCACTGCTCGCACGCGGAGGAACCGTGGAGTGCGAGACCGACGTGGACGCGTCCGTGACGCTCGCGGGCCGGGCGGAGTCGCTCGTCCTCGGAGGCCGGTTCGATCGGCTCCTGCGCGCGCAGAACGGCGTCGTCGTCAGCGACTACAAGACCGGCGGCGATCCCGGCCTGTTCGTCCGCCCGCTGGAGTTTCTCAAGGGACGCCGGCTGCAGATGCCGCTCTACGCCCTGATGGCCGAGACCGGGACGGTGCGCGGCACCGGCGAACCGCTCGGGGCCGGCCGTGCGGATCGCGTGGCGGTCGAGGTCCTCGGAGTCGGGCCGCGTTTCGAGCGCGCGCCGGAGGAGGCGCGGGCCGCGCTCGACCCCGGACGATTCGCGCAGGCCCGCGAGGGGATCCTCGAGACCCTCGGCGTCCTGGTGCGTCTCGACGACGCCGGGCTCTACCCCCTCAACGAGTCGAGCGACCGCTGCGAGTGGTGCGTCTTCCGCCGCGCCTGCCGGCGGGCGCATCCCGCCACGCTCGAGCGGCTCGCGGCGAAGCCGGAGCTGCGCGACTACGCGCTGCTGCGGCGCAAGAGCACCCGGGCGCCGCTCCTCGCCCAGGCCGCGGCCCTGGCCGGGAACGGGGAGGAGGAATGAGCGGCGCGGACCGGCCCCGAAGCGCTCCGGCCGGACCTCCCGATCAGGAGGCGCGCGTCCGCGCCACGACCCTCTTCGGGCGCAACCTCGTCGTCACAGCGGGGGCCGGCACCGGCAAGACCGCCATCCTCGTGGAGCGGACTCTCAATCTCGTCGGCTCCGGGACGGCGGGGATCGAGGCGCTGGCGCTCATCACCTTCACGGAGAAGGCGGCGGCCGAGCTGCGTCTCAGGCTCGGCGCCGGGCTCGACCGACTGCTCAAGCGATCGGGCGGCGACGAGTCGGATCTCGACCTCCGCCGCGACGCCGATCGTTCCTGGACATGGCTCCGCGATCGCGGCGACCGCCCGGGAGCGATCCGCGAGCGGGTCCTCGTGGCCCTCGCTGCGCTCGACGCCGCGTCGGTCGGCACGATCCACGCCTTCTGCCTCGATCTGCTGCGCCGGCACCCGCGCGCCGCCGGGATCGATCCACGCGCCGCGGTCGGCGAGGAGGCGGCGCTCGAGCGGCTCCTCACGGAGACATGGGATCGCTTCCTGCGCGGCCCGGAAGGGCCGGCGGGCCGCGCCGGGGCCTGGCGCGCTGCGGTGGCCCTGGCCGCCGCGCCCGAGCCGGCCCGCCACCTGGGGCGGGCCCTGGCCCGCTTCGCCCTTCCCGCCGAGGCGCTCGAGCCGCACCCGGTTCCCGCGTCCGCGCCCCTCCTCGCTCCGGTACTCGACGAGGCGATCGCCTCGCTGCGGTCGCTCCGGAACAGGGCCACCGGCGTGCCACCGAAGATGCGCGGGCTTCTCCAGAGCGCCGAGCGGGAGTTGGCGGCGGTCCGGACGGACGGGATCGACCCGGCGCGCGCCCGCTCCATCGCGGAGTTCGTGCGGGCCCACGGCTCGCTGCCGTCCGCGGGGGCGAAGCTCGCGGGGGCCACCCCGGACGAGGTGAAGGACACGGCGCGCACCGCGCTCGAACTCCTCAAAGCGCTCGCACGGGTGGACGACGACGCGGTGGCCGCCGCTCTCGACATCGCCCGCCCGTTCGCCCGGCAGGCGCGGGACGCATCGCTGGCGCGCGGGCTCGTCCCGTTCGACGCGATGCTGCGGCTGGCGCGCGACCTCCTGGTGCGCGACGGCACGGCGCGACGACGGGCGCGCGGCCGCTTCCGGCAGATCCTGGTCGACGAGTTCCAGGACACCGACCCGCTGCAGTACGAGGTGCTGTTCCTCCTCGCGCGGCGCGAGCCCGCCCACGACTTCGAGAGGGATCCTCCCGATCCGTGGCGCGCGGATCTCGAGCCGGGACGTCTCTTCATCGTCGGGGATCCGAAGCAGTCGATCTACCGCTTCCGCGGCGCCGACATCGCCGCCTTCCGCCGCGCCGTCGCCCTCATCGAGGCCTGCGGGGGGGAGTCGCTCGCGCTGACGGCTTCGTTCCGAAGCCCCGATCGGCTGCTGCGGCCGATCAACCGGATCTTCGGCGGCTGGCTCGGTCCGGACAACGGGACCGAGTGGATCGGTCATCACGCCCCTCCCTACGTCCGGCTCGAGGCGGCCGCATCCGCCGGGCCCGCGAGCGGCCCGGCGCGCCTCTCGGTCTGGTCGATCGATGCCGCACAGGGGGCGGCCGCCCGCGAAGGGCGCCGGGCCGAGGCGACCACCATCGCCGGCCACATCCGCGCGCGCGTCGCCGCCGGCGACGACCGCCCGGGCGATTTCGCGATCCTCTTCCGGGCCGCCACGAACATCGAGTTGTATGCCCGCGCCCTCCGCCGGGCGGGGGTCCCGTGTCTCGTGGACGGAGGAGCCGACTTCGGAGAGCGCCCGGAGGTGATCGACCTCATCGTCTGGCTCCGGGCGGTCGCGAGCCCCAACGATGCGCCGGCGCTCCTCGCCGTCCTTCGCTCGCCACTCGGTGCGGTCCCGGATGCGGAGATGCACCGGTTCGTCGAGGCTGGAGGCCGCCTCGGCCCGGGGGACGCGGGTGCGGGGCCGGCCGCGTCCCCCGCGGAGATGGAGGCGCCGGCGCTCGAGCGGGCGCTCGGACGCCTCGAAGCTTTCCGCCGCGCCGCCGCCGGCCGACCTGCGGAGGACGTGATCCGCATGGCGCTTCACGACACACCGCTTCTCGCCCTGCACGCCGCCGCCCACGACGGGCCGGAGCGGATCGCGCGCCTCCGCCGGGCCGCGGCGCAGGCGCGCGCTCTCGCGGCGGAGGGGCTGTCGCTCCCGGAGATCCTGACTCAGTGGGAGACCGCCTTCGTCGCCGGCGAGGAGCCGGGGCCGCTCGCCGACGAGACGGTCGACGCGGTGCGGCTACTCACCGTCCACAAGGCAAAGGGGCTCGAATTCAAGGCGGTCTTCGTCCCCGACCTGGGACGGGCGGAGGCCGCGAAGCGGCCCGCGACGGGGGGGGTCGCCTGGACCTCGCCGGAGGGAGGGCCCGGGACCGCGGCGATCGCCCTCTCGGACGGCCGCACGAATGCGGCGCGCGTCCTTCACGACCTCGACCATGCGCGGCACGAGGAGGCGGAGGAGCGCCGCATCTTCTACGTCGCCTGCACCCGCGCCCGCGAGGAGCTGATCCTGGTGAACAGCCGACGGGACCGGAAGGCCCCCTGGACCGATCGTCTGGAAGTCCTCGGCTACGCGCCCGGGCCGGACGGCTCCTGGCCGGCCGAGGGGCCGCTCGCGGGAGGCGAGGCGGAGCACAGCGTGATGAGCGCGGTGGAGCCGGCTTCCTCCCGGACGGAGCCGTCCGATCCCGTTCCCCTCTTCCGGGCGGCGGAGCGGCATGCAGCGGCCGCGCGGAGCCTCGTGTCCGGATGCCGTCCCCTCCTCGCCTCCCCTTCCGGCCCGGACGACGCCGTCACCGGGATGGCCGGGGCGGAGTCCGCGACGCCGCGGCGCCGGTCCGATGGAGGACGTGCGGCGCGTCTCGCCGGCTCGGCCGTTCACGCGGCGCTCGCCCGCTGCGACGACTTTCGGAACGGTCCGGCCCTCCTCGCCGCGGCGCTCGAAGCCGCCCGGCACCTCGCGGCCGCGGAGTCCGCGAGCCCGGCCGGCGCTCTCACCCTGAGGGTCGAAGGTGCGATCCGCGGCATCCTGGCCGGGTTCTCCGCCTCGTCCCTGCCGGATCGGCTGGCGTCGGTCGACGTGCTCGCGCGGGAGGCGCCGATCCTCCACCGGGATGCCGCAGGCCAGGTCTGGAGCGGCGCCTGCGATCTCCTGTATCGGGACGAGGGGGGGCTCGTCGTCGCCGACTACAAGACCGGCGACCCGGACGAGGAGGGACCTGAGACAGAGGCGCGGCCTCACGCCGCGCAGCTGAAGATCTACGTCGAGGCGATCCGCTCCGCCTTCCCGGGGGAGAACGTGCGCGGCGAAATCCTGTTCCTGCGCCGAGGCCGGGCGGTCCCGGCCTAGAGGGCGTTCTCCAGCCGGCGCAACGCCCCGTCCCAGTCGAAGCGTTCGGGCTCACTCCCCTCCGGCGTGAAGAGGATGTGGTCGAGCGTCAGCTCGACCCGGGAGGCGCCGCCGTCACCTGCGTCCAGGTGGACCCGCACCATCGAGGGCGGCTCCCCTTCCCAGGCGAGGAGCAGGAAGCGGTCCGGATCGCACGCGGCGAGGTGACCGCGCAGGGGCGGCCGGCCGTCCCACTCGAGCAGGAACTCGCCGCCGGGGGTGCCGTCGATCGCCGCCCGATCGGCGAGCCAGCCGCCGAGCCCGGCCCGGGTCGTGAAGGCGTCGAACAGCGCCTCCGGCTTCGCCTTCAGGCGGCGCTCGTGCCGTTCGGCGGAGCGGCGCATCCCGCGCGCCCGCTCCAGGAAGATCTTCAGGACGTGCAGCTCCGTCTGCCAGCCGCGATCGAGGGCGCGGAAGGTGTCGTCCCACTCGTCGTCGCCCGGGAAGCCGCTGTGCGCCACGGTGAGGATGGCGCCGTCGCGCCACGGGTCGATGCGGAACTCCACCTCGGTCTCGAGATCCTCGATGAGGGCCCGCATCTTGAGCGATTCCTGCTTCGCCACCGACAGGAAGATGCCGCTGGTCACCAGCGGCGCCGGTCCGGGGTCGCCGCTGCCCCGCCCGAACACCCACTTGAACGCCCCGCCCGGCTGGACGTCGAGGCTGGCCTCGGAGACGAACCAGCGGACCAGCTCCTCCGCGTCGGTCAGGGCGCGGTACACCTCCGCCGGAGAGGCGTGGATGCCGAGGCTGTGGCGACTGGTGCGATCCGGCTCGAGGCTGAGACCGTATCCCGGCTCGTCGGAGATCACGCGCCGCTCCTGGTCCGGATGAGGCATTTCATCGGGGACGTTCCTCGTGCGTGGCGCGGAGGGTAAGCGGGCCGGCGGCGGGCCGTCAAGCGGCGATACGGCCATTGTCATCCCCATCCTCTTTCTGTATAAAGGCGCGCGCACGGGGGGTCTCGCCCCCCGATCCACGCCAACGGAGGCACCGACTGGGATGTTCGTGTCCAAGAAGATCTTTCTGACCAAAGGTGTAGGGCGTCACAAGGAGAAGCTCAACTCCTTCGAGATGGCGCTCCGTGACGCCGGCATCGCCAACTTCAACCTGGTCCGCGTGAGCAGCATCTTCCCGCCGAGCTGCAAGATCATCCCGAAGTCCCAGGGCCTGAAGTTCCTGCGCGCCGGCGAGGTCGTCTTCTGCGTCATGAGCCAGTCGGAGACCAACGAGCCGCACCGCCTCATCGCCGCCTCCATCGGCATCGCCATCCCGTCCAAGTCGACGCACCACGGCTACCTGAGCGAGCACCACTCCTACGGCCAGACCGAGGAGGTGGCGGGCGACTACGCCGAGGACCTCGCGGCCCAGATGCTGGCGACGATCTCCGGCGTCGACTTCGACCCCGAGTCGTCCTACGATGAGCGCAAGGAGATCTGGAAGATCAGCAATGACATCTACCGGACCATCAACGTGAGC
>Ga0075430_100005831_pt1 | contig 10392 bp, 11 predicted proteins | sample RhiMetdeltSRZDD4_FD_75294 | JGI IMG/M metagenome (GOLD analysis project Ga0075430, IMG submission 75294) | Populus rhizosphere microbial communities from Tennessee, USA - Rhizosphere MetaG P. deltoides SRZDD4 | ecosystem: Host-associated > Plants > Roots > Rhizosphere > Soil | place: USA...
TACCTCATCATCGGAGGCGGGCTGGCCGGCGTCTCGGCCGCCGAAACGCTCCGCGCCATCGGCGCACGGGGCTCGGTGGCGATCGTCTCCGGCGAGGTCGATCCGCCCCACGACCGGCCCCCGCTCTCGAAGGAGTTCCTGCGCGACGAGCGGTCCCGCGAGCAGGTGCTGCTGCGCCCGATCGACTTCTACCAGTCCAAGCGGATCGGCCTGGTGCTGGGGCGGCCGGCTATGGCCCTGAAGCCGGAGTCGCGCGAGGTGGTGCTGGCCGATGGCGAGGCGGTCGGCTATCAGCGCCTCTTGCTGGCGACGGGCGGCCGACCGCGCGCCGTGGGCGTGCCGGGCGAGTCGCTGCCCGGCATCTACCAGCTGCGGACGCTGGCGGAGGCGGAGCGCCTGAAAGAGGCGGCCGGCTCGTCGACGCGCGTGGTGGTGATCGGGGCCAGCTTCATCGGCCTCGAAGTGGCCGCCTCGCTCTCCGAGCGCGGGCTGGACGTGACGGTGCTGAGCATGGACGACCAGATCTGGCCGAACGTCGTGCCGCCGGAGATCGCGTCGGCGATCCAGGCCGATTTCGAGGCGCGGGGGGTGGTGTTCCGGCACAACGTGCGGGTGACGGCGTTCGAGGGGAAGGACAGCCTGGAGTACGTCATCACCAACGCCGGCGACGTCGAAGCGTCGTTCGCGGTGGTCGGGGTCGGCCTCCAGCTGAACACCGAGCTGGCGGCGTCGGCCGGCCTGGAGGTTGACGGCGGCATCGTCGTGAACGAGCGGCTCCAGACCTCCGTCCCCGAGATCTTCGCGGCCGGCGACGTGGCGAGCTTCCCGGACGTCTTCGCCAGCCTGGATGGCGAGCCCCGGCGCCGCCACGTCGAGCACTGGGACAACGCCGTCACGCAGGGCAAGGTGGCCGGCGCGAACATGGCCGGCAAGCGCATCCGCTTCCAGCACGTCCCGTACTTCTGGTCCGACCTGTTCGAGCACGCGATCAACGTGGTCGGCTCGCTGGACGGCGCCGAGATCGCGATGGTGCGCGGCACGATCGAGCGCCGAAACTGCACGTACCTGGCGCTCCGAGGCGGCTACGTGCGCGGCGCGCTGATGCTGAACCGGGCGGGCGACCGGCGGGCGCTGACCGAGCTGATCGGGAAGCGGATCCCGATCGAGGACCACCTGGAGCAGCTGGCGGACCCGTCGTTCCGGCTGGCGGATCTGCTGCCGGGCTGACCCGGGCGCCTCACAGCCGCGCACCATTCACGGGTGCAACGATGGGCTGACCGCCCGCGACCGTGACCCGGGGTGTACGGTGTCGTTGAAACCGTAGAACCTGTGTTCTGGGGAGGACGACGATGGCCGCGATGTCCCTGACGGCTCCCAGGCAGAAGTACCGCGACGACGTTCTCGCCGCCGTCTCCGCGCTCCTCGCCGAGCGTCCGGAGGTGACGCCGCGCCAGATGTTCGGGCACCCGGGCTTCGCGGTGGGCGGCAAGATGTTCGCCTGCCTCTACGACGAGGGTGTGGCCGTCAAGCTGCCCGAGGCGACGGCGCAGGCGGCGATCGGCCGGCCGGATATCGAGGCGTTCCGCCCGTACGGCAAGTCGATGCGCGAGTGGGTCTTGATCGTGCACGAGGACCTCGCAGCCTACGCCGGCGACGTCGACCTGTTCGAGGCGGCCATCGAGTACGTCGCCGGTGTCGCGAGCCGGGCGGCGCCGGTCCGGGACGGGCGTCGCCGGAGGGCCTGAGGCCCCCTCCCAAATCTCCCGCGCCGAAGGGTAGGGACGGGGATTGCTACAGTTCGGGAGATGAACCGAACGGATCGGCTGCTGGGCATCCTGCTGGAGCTCCAGGCGCGCGGCGAGCTGCGTGCCGAAGACCTGGCGGGCACGTTCGAAGTGAGCGTCCGGACGATCTACCGCGACGTCGAGGCGCTCTCCGAGACGGGCGTGCCGATCGTGGCGACGCCCGGCAAGGGGTACCGCCTGATGGAGGGGTACTTCCTGCCGCCGATCAGCTTCACGGCCGACGAGGCGGCGCTCTTGCTGCTCGGCGGCGACCTGGTCCGCAACCGCGTCGATCCGTTGCTGCGGAAAGCCGCCGAGGAGGCGTTGCGCAAGCTGGCCGGGGTCCTCCCGCCCGAGCGCCGGGCCGAGATGGAGCGGCGGCGGCAGGGATTGTTCTTCGCCTCGATGGCGACCCAGGCGGACGACCGCCGCCTCGCCCTGGCGCGCCGCGCCATCGACGAGCATCGGGTGATGCGGCTGGTCTACCACGCGTTTCGTCGTGAGCAGCCGGACCCACGCGACGTCGAGCCGATCCGGCTGGTCCACTTCGGCGATAGCTGGTACCTCGCCGGCTACTGTCGGCTGCGGCAGGATGCCAGGCTGTTCCGCCTGGACCGGATCGATCGGCTGGAGGCGCTGGAGGAGCGGTACGCGCCCGGCGCCCGCCACGCGCTGTCCGGCCGCTTCGAGCGCGACCTGGCCGGGCATTCGGAGGTACGGGTCCGGTTCGACCGCGAGGTGGTGCGCTGGGTCCGCGAGCGCCAGCCGTTCGTCCTCCTGCGCGAGGAGCGCGACGCGGACGGGCCGATCTTCGTCTACGCCCTCCGGGACGCCCGGGAGATCCTGGCCTGGCTACTCCCCTGGGGGCGGGCAGTGGAGATCTTGAGTCCGGTCTGGCTACGCGCCCGCCTTGCCGAGGAGGCGCTGGCGATTGCCGAGCGGCACGCGGCACCCTCACCAGCACCGCTCTCCGTGCCGATCCCCGCCACCTGAGGCTGTCCGGTCGCCTCGTCGTCGCGTCGTGCCGTACCCTGATCTACAACGCGCCGTTCCATCGTTTGCAGTGTGGGCGGTGGCGCACGGGGGTGCGCCACCGCTACCGTGGCGGGGAGCACATGGACAGCGGAAACTGGCTCTACCCCGATCGGCTCCTGGCCTGCGCCTATCCCTGGGGGCCGGATGGGCTGGCGAGCCTCGCCGAGCGCGGCATCAACGTGGTCGTCAACCTCCACGAGCGCGGCCACGACCCGGAGCGACTCGCGCGCCACGGGCTGACCGGGGTCCACCTGCCGGTGCCCGATTTCACGGCGCCCACGGCGGATCAGCTTGTGGGTGGTGTCCGCGCGATCAATCGAGCGCTCGTCGGTGGACAGCGCGTCGCCGTTCACTGCGCGGCCGGCCTCGGGCGGACGGGGACGCTGCTGGCGTGCTACCTCGTCTCGACGGGCCTCGAGCCGAAGGCGGCGATCAGCCGAATCCGCGAGCTGCGGCCCGGGTCGGTCGAGACGGCCGAGCAGCAGGCGGCCATCGAGGCGTTCGCGAGACACGCGACACGGGGCGACTGGTGACGGTTCCGGCTCCTGACAGGACGGTGTCAGGAGCCCTGGCGTAGGCTGGTGGAGCAGGTCGAGGAGCGGGCGGGCGATCGAGCGCGCCGAGCTGCTCGCCTCTCACTCGACCGAGCACCGTACCTGGAGATCGCCGTGATCAAGGGCCTGACCTACGCCGTCGTGACCACCGACGACGTGCCCCGTGCTCGCCGCTTCTTCACCGAGAAGCTTGGCCTGAGCACGGAGGAGGACGAGGGCGACACGTTCAGCCAGTTCACCACCCGTGATGGCACCCTCTGGGCGGTCATGCAGGCACCGCCCGAGACGCCCGAGCACGGCGTCGCGCTGTACCTGACCGTGGACGACGTGGACGCAACGTACGCCACCTGGAAGTCGCGCGGCGTCGAGATGGTCACCGAGCCGTGGAACGCGCCGTTCGGCCGGACGTTCGCGTTCAAGGACGCCGACGGCCGGGTCTTGCACGCCTATGCGAGGATGGCGCCCTCGGCCTGACCGCGCGAGTGCCGTTCCCCGCCGGCCGACCACATCATCATGGTCGGCCGGCGGGATGGCATCATGGGCGGGTGGGAGGGGCGTCGAGATGATCGCGAAGCCGTCGTTCCTCGGACCGAAGTACGGATCCGCCTTTGAAGACCCGACGGTCGTCGCGTCGTACCACACCCGCCCGCCGTATCCGGAGGAGGCCTTCGAGCTACTGGCCGGCCTGCTGGCGAGTCGGCCGGGCGCGGTGCTGGACCTGGGGTGCGGCCCGGGGATCGTGGCGCGGCGCCTGGTGGACCTGGGCGAGCACGTTACGCGCGTGGACGCGCTCGACGCCTCGCCGGCGATGCTGGCCGAAGGGCGGCGCCTGCCGAACGGGGATTACCCGCGCCTGCGCTGGATCCTGGGGCGGGCCGAGGATGCGCCGCTTGCGCCGCCGTACACGCTGGCGACGGCGGCGGCGAGCCTGCACTGGATGGAGTGGGCGACGGTGCTGCCACGCCTGCACGACGCGCTCACGCCGGACGGGCTGCTGGTCGTCATCGTCGACGCCAACCCGCCGCGCCGGTGGCAGGCGGAGCTGGTGCCGATCCTCCAGCGGTACTCGACGAACCGGGAGTACCGGCCGGGCTTCGACCTGGTGGATGCGCTCGCCGAGCGCGGGCTGTTCGCGGTCCACGAGCGGCGGAAGACCGGGCCGGTCATCTTCCGCCAGTCGATCGACGAGTACGTCGAGTCGTTCCACGCGCGGAGCGGCTTCTCGCGGGCTCGTATGACACCCGAGGCGGTCGAGGCGTTCGACGAGGCGGTGCGGTCGCTGGTGGAGCGGCACGGGGTGTCGGACGTGGAGCACGAGGTGATCGCGGACGTCGCCTGGGGCCGGCCGCTACGGCCGAACTGAAGCAGACGAGTTAAGAACAGACGAGCCCGGAGCAGTCGCTCCGGGCTCGCCTGGTGACCTGGGCCGAACGCAGCCGTTCGGTCAGTCGTTGTCGTTGTCGCCCGCGCGGTCGATGACGTCGACCTGGTAGGCGTCGAAAATGCCGCGCTCGGCGTACTCGCCCTGCATGTGGACGTAGTCGCCGACGCCGACACCGCTGTTATGGATCTGGTTGTTGTAGAGGCGCACCCAGGCGTCCCCGCCGACCATGCCGACGCGCGCCCACCCATTTACGCCGGGGGTGACAGGATATCCCTGGGGAGGCGTGTCGCCTTCCCAAAGCTCGATGACCTGACCCTCGATGTTCCGCTCGTCGCTGTTGTCGTTGGTCGGGTCGTCGTTGCCGTCGTTGTCGGCGGACGGGGCCGCCAGCGCGACGCGGGGGCCGGGATCGGCGTTCTGGGGCATCAGCGGTGCGCCGACGAACGCCGGCAGGGCGATGGCGCCGGCGATGACGCCGGCGATCAGGAGCGCTCGGGTGAACCGCCCGAAGATTCCGCTCACAGTCTGTCCTCCTTGCGGTGGATGGTTCCGCCCGCCGGGGGCGGTCATGAGGCCAGGAGAGGGCGCTACGACCGCCCCGGGCAGTCGCGCGCCCTCCGCACGAGAACCCCGGGCCCCCGCATCGGCGAGCCGCTCCACCGTGTCTGATCTCGTTTGGGTTCTCTCCCGTTCCGCCATTGATGATGCCATGTACCCCCCACCGGAGGGGAGGTCAGACGTAAACATTTTGCTAACAACGAACGATTTGTGATGTGCTCGACGAAACGTCCGGCTCGGGACACCGCCCGAGGCGATCTGTCCGGGCACCTCGCATGTTGCTTCACGTGAAACGTCGGCATCGCATGTCGAGAAAGCGGAGGACCGCGCGACGCCGATCCGGTATCCTCAGCGCGACCGATCGGCGACGGTCGGCCCGTGGATGACCACTGGCACGAGGTACGCGAGGCACGATGGCGGACGTGGCGGTAATCGGCGGCGGCGCGCTCGGGATGGCCGGCGCGCGCCGGCTGGTGCAGGGCGGCGCGCGGCTAACCCTCTTCGAGCGCGAGCCCCGGCCCGGTGGCCTGACGGCCGGCTTCAAGGTCGGGGCGAACTGGCTCGACAAGTTCTATCACCACCTGTTCCGCACGGACCGGCGGATGATCGGCCTCTTCGACGAGCTGGGGCTGGGCGACCGCCTCCAGTGGGGCCGTCCGGCCACGGCGGTGCTCCGGAACGGCCGGGTGAGGCGGCTCGACGGCCCGCTCGAAGTGCTGAGGTTCAGCCCGCTCTCGCCGCTGGCGCGGGTGCGGCTGGGGGCCGGCGTCGCGATCCTGAAGGCGGCCCCCGATCCGGAGCGCTTCGAGGGGCAGACGGCCGCCGCCTGGCTCAGGCGCTGGATGGGCCGCGAGGCGTACGAGGTGGTCTGGGAGCCGCAGCTGCGCGGCAAGTTCGGCGTCGAGGCCGAGCGGATCGGGATGCCCTGGTTCTGGGCGCGCATCCACGATCGCACGCCCCAGCTCGGGTACCCGCGCGGGGGCTTCCAGGTGCTCTACGAAGCGCTCGCCGCCGACCTGGAGCGGCAGGGGAGCCGCCTGGAGCTGGGATGTGCCATCGAGCGGATCGAGCGGCGCGGCGAGAAAATCGTGCTCGGCACCCCGAAGGGTACGGACTCGTTCGACGCCGTGCTCTGCTCGCTGCCGACGCGCCTCTTCCTGCGCCTGACGCCGGACCTGCCCGAGGAGTACGTCGCGCGGTTCTCGCAGACGGGGGCCCATTTCTCGGCGCACTGCCTGATCCTGGAGCTCGACCGCCGGCTCCAGGACGCCTACTGGGTGAGCGTCGCCGACCCGGGCTATCCGTTCGTGGCGCTCGTGGAGCACACGAACTGGATGCCGCCCTCGGACTACGGCGGGAGCCACCTGGTGTACCTCGGCAACTACCTGCCGCCCGACCACGAGCTGTTCAGCATGTCGGAAGATGCCGTGCTGGAGCGGTTCCTGCCGCACCTCGAACGGGTGAACCCGCGCTTCGACCGCTCCTGGGTGAAGGCGTCCCACGTCTTCGCGGCGCCGTACGCCCAGCCGATCGTCGGCGTGGGGTACCGCGAGACGTTGCCGCCCCATCGGACGCCGCTGCCGGGCGTCTGGCTGGCGAATATGGGGCACGTCTACCCGCACGATCGCGGGCAGAATTACAGTGCGATCCTCGGCGAGGAGGTCGCGGACCGGATCCTCGCCGAGCTGCCGGGCTGAACGCGGGTGTTAGGTGCTAGGTTATAGATGATGGCGTGACGTTGGGCTACCGTTCTCGATCGCCTGCGACCCACCATCCATCACCCACTACCGGGAGCTGTCATGCGTATCTCTGGCGTCGATCCCTGGCGGGCCGAGGACCCGATCCGCGCCGTCTTTAAGGCGCAGGCCGAGCGCTGGGGCGCTCCCCTGATCAATCACCTGCTCTACGCCCGCCGGCCGTCCATTTTTCGGGGCGCCCGGGCGATGTGGACCGGCCTGGCCCAGTCCGGTCTCATCGATCAGTCGCTCCAGGCGCTGATCAACCGCCGCGTCGCCTACCTCAACGCCTGCTCCTTTTGACAGGACATCAACGCTGCCGTGGGCAGCGCCCTGGGCATCCCCGACGAGAAGCTGCTCGCGCTCCCGGCGTGGGAGGCCAGCCCCCTCTTCGACGACACGGAGCGGCTCGTCCTGGAGTACGCCGACAGCATGACGATCACCGGTCGGGACGTCTCGGACGAGCTGTTCGGGCGGCTCCGCGCCCGCTTCGACGACGACGCTATCGTCGAGCTCACCGAGATCGTCGCCTGGGAGAACGCCTCGAGCAAGTTCAATCGAGCGTTACGGGTACCATCGCAAGGACTCTGGAAACGGTCGGGGACGTGATCGAGCTCACGCCCTGGCACGCGATGCGATGTGGAGACAGGTGGCAGGTCATGGCAAACGAGCAGTCACGCCTGGACTGGATCAACGAGTCGACGGCGCAGAAGGCGCCGACGTATGTCAAGCTGAGCGACGACATCTGGGAGTACGCCGAGCTGCGCTTCCAGGAGCACAAGGCGGTCGCCGCGCAGAGCGCCCTGCTGGAGGCCGAGGGGTTCAAGGTCACGGCCGGCCTGGCCGGCATGCCGACGGCGTTCGTGGCCGAGGCCGGCGGCGGCGCGCCGATCATCGGGTTCCTGGGCGAGTACGACGCCCTGGCCGGACTGAGCCAGCAGGCCGGCGTGGCCGAGCCGAAGGCGGTCAGCGCCGGCGGGGCCGGGCAGGGATGTGGCCACAACATGCTGGGCGCCGGCTCGATGCTGGCGGCGGTGCTGGTCAAGGAGTACCTGGAGAAGAACGGCCTGCCCGGCACGGTCCGCTACTACGGCTGCCCCGGCGAGGAGGGCGGCTCCGGCAAGACGTTCATGGCCCGCGACGGCGTCTTCGACGACCTGGACGCGGCGTTCTGCTGGCACGCTTCGACGTTCAACGGCGTGATGTCCGTTCGCTCGCTGGCAAACATCCAGGTCTATTTCCGCTTCAGGGGGCAGGCGGCGCACGCGGCCGGCGCGCCGCACCTGGGGCGGAGCGCCCTGGACGCCGTCGAGTTGACGAACGTCGGCGTAAACTACCTGCGCGAGCACATGCCGTCCGATTGTCGGGTGCACTACGCCGTCACGAACACCGGCGGCATCTCGCCGAACGTGGTCCAGGCGAACGCCGAGGTGCTGTACCTGGTCCGGGCGCCGAACGTCGTCCAGGCGCGGGCGCTCTACGACCGGGTCTGCAAGGTGGCCCAGGGCGCGGCGCTGATGACCGAGACGGAGCTCCAGATCGAGATCGACAAGGCGTGCTCGGACACGCTGCCGAACGCGGCGTTGGAGCTGGCACTCTACGACAACCTGAAGCGGCTCGGGCCGGTCCCGTTCGACAAGCAGGACCTGGCGTTCGGCGAGGAGATCCAGAAGTCGCTGACCGAGGAGCACATCCGCTCGAACATGGCGACCTACGACGTCACGGAGCGGCCGAAGCTGCCGCTGCACGATGGGCTGCTGCCGTTCGACGGCAACGCGGTCAGCCGGATGGGATCCACGGACGTGGGGGACGTGAGCTGGGTGACGCCGACGGCCCAAGTGTTCGGGGCGTGCTGGGCGATCGGGACGCCGGGGCACAGCTGGCAGGTGGTGGCGCAGGGGAAGTCGGCGGCGGCCCACAAGGGGATGCTGCACGCGGCGAAGGCGTTGGCGGCGACGGCGCTCGACGTGTTCCACGACCCGGGTCTCCTGGAGCGGGCAAAGGCCGAGTTTCACGTGAAAACCGAGGGCAAGCCGTACCTCTGCCCGATCCCCGACGACGTGGTGCCGGCCTCGCAGCGCTCATAGTGCGGTGCCGGGTCGCCGTGCGGAATCGCCCACGGCGACCCGGCGAGCACTACACTTTAAGTGGACCGCGCCCGGGAGGGACCGATGGCTGACGATCCGCGCACGGCCGAGCGAGTCCATGCTGTCGCGGCCGAGCTTGCCGCCGGTCATCTCGGGGATCAGGCGACCAGGGCGGCCCTCCTGGAGCGAGCGATTGAGGCCATCGATCGCATCGCCCGATCGGTTGAGGACAGCGAGCTGCGGGTAGCTCTCGCCGCCGACACCGATGTCGCCGTGCTCTCGGCGCTCGGGCTGATACGGAACGGGACGCCTACGAGGTACGTCGCTTCCACGGACCCACTCGCGGCGGCAAAGGCGCGCGGCGAGCAGGCGAAACGCGACATCCTCGCCGCGCAGGGCGACATGCTCGATGCCGACGAAGTGCCTGCCCGCCTCAGGTGTGACCTCACGGAGGTCGAGGCACGCCGGCGCCAGGGGCTCTTGATTGCTCTGCCAGATGAGCATGGGAAGCGAGGATTTCCAGCCTGGCAATTCACAGACGTTGGCCTTTTGCCCGGTCTCGAAGATGTCCTTGGCAGCATCGGAGTCCGTAGCCCCTGGTCGCAAGCAGCGTTCTTCTTCAGCGGTGATATCCGGCTCGATTGGCGAACCCCGCTCGAAGTGTTGCTTCGCGGCGAGTTCGAGGAGGTCAGGCGAGCCGCCGCGGCGTACGGCGAGCAAATGCCTGCCTGACGTGCATCTCCCTGAGCCGCATCCCGATCCACCGCCAGACATCCGGAGCCGCAGGCTGCCACTCGTTGAGCTCTCAGGTCCGTGGATCAGGAGTCACGCCCGAGGATACGGACCGGTTTTCTTTGGCCGGTTCGGGCGAACTCGTTTCGATGCCCCGGCGGGCCAGTACGGCATCCTGTACGTCGCCGTCGATGTCTACGGTGCCTTCATCGAGACGTTTGGAAGGCGCCTGGATCACAGGTTGCTAACACTACTCTGGCGCCTTCCCAAACGCGGCCCTACTTTGGCCTCTTCACGGCGTTTCGGACCTGCCTGAAGCGTGCCGACGGGCGCCATTTCGCTCGGTTTTGGGAGGTCCATCACGTCGATTCGCCCCTGGGACAGCATGACGCCAGAGTAGTGCTAGTTCGCGGTGCGAAAGGCCCCCTGCGGTAGGATTGCTGGTGCGAGCCAGAATCCGAGCCGGGGGCCTCTTCCATGTTACGGGACCGGTACGCAGCCGTCGACCTGTTCGCGCTGGCG
>Ga0075430_100005832_pt1 | contig 10392 bp, 7 predicted proteins | sample RhiMetdeltSRZDD4_FD_75294 | JGI IMG/M metagenome (GOLD analysis project Ga0075430, IMG submission 75294) | Populus rhizosphere microbial communities from Tennessee, USA - Rhizosphere MetaG P. deltoides SRZDD4 | ecosystem: Host-associated > Plants > Roots > Rhizosphere > Soil | place: USA...
CCGTTCCCCGCGACCTGCCGCTCGGGCTCCAGGCACGCCCCGACCGTCGACGCGCCGACCATCTCGCGGAACGCCACGAAGGCCGGCGCGATCTCGCAGGCGACCGGGCTGGATACCGCGTCCGCCGCCGGCGCCGCCGACCCCATCGACGGTTGCGACGAGCCGACCATCATCGGCGGAACGGTGGCGGTCGGCGGCGCGGACCCGGCCGACGCCCCGGGCCGGCAGGCCGCGACGAGCATGCCTCCGGCGAGCGCGCCGAGCAGGAGAGCATGGTACGACCGCATGAGCAGATCCCTCCCACGAGACAAGGCCGTACGACAGTCCTGTCTCGATCGATGCGTGGAGTGCGGGCACACCACCATCGTAGGCAGGCCCCGAGCGCGCTCGTGTATCCAGTTCGGGATATCCTGGTGGGTATCTTTGCCCGGGGGGTGGCCGGCCGACGCCGCGTGGCGCTCTGAGGCGGGAGCGGGCCGAGTCGGCGCCGGGTGCCGTGCTACACTCCCGACGGGGCTACCGTCCGATGCGTGGCCGCCGGCAGACTCCAGGTCAAGCCGCTGAGGGAACGACGATCATGGCGCACGGGGCCGTCCAGGCCGGAATCGCGGGCGACGCGAAGAAAAGCGCGCTGGTCGAGGAGCTGGAGCGCCTCCTCGGGCCGGACGCCGTCCTCTGGCGCCCGTACGACCTGATGCTCTACGAGTACGACGGCTCGATCGACAAGGCGCGCGCCCAGGCCGTCGTCTTCCCGACCAGCGCCCGCGACGTCTCCGCCATCGTCAAGCTCTGCAACGCCCGCGGCGTCCCGTACACCGCGAGGGGGGCCGGGACGGGCCTCTCCGGTGGCGCCATCCCCAGCCGGGGCGGCGTCCTCATCTCCTTCGCCCGGATGAACCGGATCCTGGAGATCGACCTGGAGAACCTGCGCGCCGTCGTCGAGCCCGGCCTGGTCAACCTGCGCCTCTCCCAGGCCGTCGCCCCCGAGAAGCTCCTCTACGTCCCGGACCCCTCCAGCCAGAAAGCCTGCACCATCGGCGGGAACGTCGGCGAGAACTCCGGTGGTCCGCACACCTTGCGCTACGGCGTCACCACCAACCACACCCTCGGCCTGGAGTTCGTCCTGCCGGACGGCGAGATCGTCGAGGTCGGCGGCAAGGCGCTCGACCACCCCGGCTACGACCTGACCGGGCTTTACGTCGGATCCGAGGGTACGCTCGGGATCGCCACAAAGATCGTCTGCCGGCTGGTCCCGATCGCCGAGTCCGTCAAGACGCTCCTCGTCGTCTTCCCCACCGTTGCCGCCGCCAGCACTGCCGTCAGCGGGATCATCGGCCGGCGGATCATCCCGGCCGCCCTGGAGATGATGGACAACCTCTGCATCCAGGCCGTCGAGTCCCGCGCCAAAGTCGGCTTCCCGCTGGACGCCGAGGCCGTCCTGATCGTCGAGGTCGAAGGGCTGGCCGAAGAGATCGAGACGATGTCCGAGGAGATCGAGGCCGTCTGTCGCGGCTACGACGCCCTCGACATCCGGATCGCCAAGGACGAGGCCGAGCGCGCTCGGGTCTGGGCCGCCCGCAAGGGTGCGTTCGGCGCCATCGGCGCGATCACTCCGGACTACTACACCGTCGACGGCGTCGTCCCCAGGAGCAAACTCCCCGAGGTACTGGCCGAGATCGGCGAGATCGCGAAGCGGTACGGCCAGCGGATCGCCAACGTCTTCCACGCCGGCGACGGCAACCTCCACCCGCTCGTCCTCTTCGACGCCGACGTCCCCGGCGAAACCGAGCGGACCGTCGAGGCCGGCGCCGACATCATGCGCCTCTGCGCCGAGGCCGGCGGCTCGCTCTCCGGCGAGCACGGCATCGGCATGGAGAAGAAGGACCTGATGCCGCTGATCTTCTCGGAGGCCGACGTGGCGGTCATGCAGAAGGTCAAGCAGGCGCTCGATCCGGCCGGCCACTGCAACCCGGACAAGGTCTTCCCCACCCCGGGCCGCTGCCTCGAGATGTTCAGCCGCAAGGGCTCGGCCATCGGCTGGTGACCGCCGAGCCGAGATCCACAAAGGGCCGATAGGCGGCTACGCGCATCTCCGGTCCCTCCTTGAGCGCACGCACCGCTGGATGAACGGCTACGGCACACTTCGCCGTTGGACCGAGAAGCTCAATCGGTTCTTGGACTTCTACCTGTTCTTTGAGGTACGTTGTCCACGGTCTGGTGCGCGGAAGGTCCTGACTGAAGCTCCCGTGGGGCCTGGAGCGCGCCAGGCTGGGAAGGGCTTCGTCGGCGATGCCCTGGAGCCGGCTGTCATACGAGGAGGTATGGGCATGGTGGTTAGCGATCCCGTCAAGGGGCTCACCGACATCGAGCTCATGGCACATCTGTTCCGGCGGGCTGGGTTCAGCGCCACTCGCGACGAGATCGAGGCGGCCGTGGCCAAGGGCTACGAGGCTACCGTCGACGATCTGGTCCACCCGGAGCGGCAGCCCGACCTGGACTATGCCGAGATCTATCGGTACTGGCCCGACATGCTCCAGGCGACCCGGGTCGAAGTCAACAACGCTCACTGGCTCTACCGAATGGTCAACACGAAGAAGCCGTTGGAAGAGAAGATGGCCCTCTTCTGGCACATGCTCTTCGCGACCGCCTTCAACAAGGCGAACAACGCCCGCATGTCGAACCGGCAGATCGCCATGTTCCGCCGGCTCTGCCTGGGTGACTTCAAGACGCTGCTCCTGGAGCTGTCGAAAGACCCGGCGATGATCTTCTGGCTGGACAACCAGGAGAACACCAAGCACGTCCACAACGAGAACTACGGCCGCGAGCTGCTCGAGCTGTTCTCGATGGGGATCGGCAACTACACCGAGGACGACGTCAAGGATTGCGCCCGGGCCTTCACCGGCTGGGGCTACTCCCACATGGTTAAGAACGGCCCGTACGGCCGCATCCCCTGGGAGTTCGAGTTCCACCCCGAGCTGCACGACTACGGCGAGAAGACGTTCCTCGGCGAGACCGGCAACTTCGACGGCGAAGATATCATCGACATCATCGTTCGCCAGCCGGCCACCGCGCAGTTCATCGCCAAGCGGCTTTACCTCCACTTCGTGGCCGACCAGGTCGACCAGGAAGCGGTGGACGAGCTGGCCGAAGTGTTCATGCGCACCGGCGGCGACATTCGTGAGGTGGTGAAGGCGCTGCTGCTGTCCGACACCTTCCGCTCGACGAAGTCGTACTACGCGATGGTGAAGAGCCCGGCTGACCATGTGGCTGGCGTTGTGCGCCTGGTGGGCGACCACACGTTCCCGGAGTACGGGATTCAGCGGGTGGCCGACGAGCTCACCTATATGGGTGAGATGTTGCTAAACCCGCCGAGCGTCGAGGGCTGGCACACCGGCAAGGAGTGGATCGACACCGGCATCCTGGTCGAGCGGATCAACTTCGCCGCCGGGATGGTGGCGGACCCGAACAAGCCGGGCGTCCGGGCGATTATCAATCGTCTCCAGGCTGAAGGCGAGCTGTCGCCGGAGCGGTTTGTCGACAGCACGCTGGACCTCGTTGGCCCGCTACCGGTGAAGCCGAACACCCGGGATACGCTGGTCAATCACGTCAGCCATGAGGGCCCGCTGACCTTCGGCGATGCCGATGCCGCCGATCGGCGGGTCACCGAGCTGCTTCAGCTGATCGTCGCGACCCGCGAGTTCCAGTTCAACTAAGCCCCAGGGTGGCGACGGGCAGATAGGCGGTGGCTGGCAGGTCGGGAGCGGCGCCTCCCAACCTGCCACCCTGGCCTGGCCCCGGTCCCACCGCTGAGTCGGAGGTCCCCATGACTTCAGCCGTTGCCACACGGATCGTGCCCTCGCACTGCATTGGCCGCGGGGTTCAGAGCGGTCCCGGCTTCAATGTCCCGGTCTCCGTCGCGACGGCGCCGGGTGGTCGGATGTATGTGGTCTGCCGGTCGAACATGTTCCAGGCCCGGCGGAACTACATCCGGATCACCATGTGCACGATCGACGAGGAGTTCCTCGGCCAGTTCACCACCTTTGGACAGGGCGATGGGCAGCTCACCTGGCCCACCTCGGTCGCCGTCAGCAAGGACAAGGTCTTTGTCTCCGACGAGCACCGCCACGACATCCAGGTCTTTGACCTGAACGGCAACTTCCTGAGCAAGTGGGGCTCAAAGGGCACCGGCCCGGGCCAGTTCGATCGCCCGTCCGGGCTGGCCGTCGACCGCGACGGCAACGTCCTGGTCGTCGACAGCCTCAACAATCGGATTCAGAAGCTCACCCAGGATGGCGCGTACATCTCAGAGTGGGGCAAGCTCGGCAGCGGCCCCGGCGAGTTCAACAGCCCCTGGGGTATCACGGTGAGCCGCGTGACTGGGGACGTCTACGTCGTTGACTGGAAGAATGGCCGGGTCCAGCAGTTCGACGGCGACGGCAACTACAAGGCCAGCTATGGCGATCGTGACGGCCAGCCCCGCCTCGAGCGACCGGCCGGTGTTGGTGTTGACAGCCTTGGCAACGTCTTTGCCTCGGACTACACCAACAACCTCGTTCAGATCTACGCGGCCGACGGCAGCCACGTCCAGACGCTGACCGGCGACGGGAAGCTCAGTAAGTGGGGCGCCGCCTACGTCGCCGTCGATCCCGAGATGACGCAACTGCGCAAGGACCACGCCGCCGCGGTCGAGAAGTGGGAGACACCGTTCCAGGGCCCAATCGGTGTCACCGTCGACGACGAGGACCGTATCCTCATCTGCGAGAGCGTCGCAAACCGCATCCAGGTCTACAAGCACGGCTGATACGCTGAGCCGCTGGCCCGAGCAGTCCTGAAGTCCAGGGGAGCCACCAGGCTCCATCCTGGACTTCTCTTTTTTGGCTAGTGCCCCATCACACGTGACGTGACGGGTGTACACTGGTGGCGAGCCGGTGCCAGCCGGTGTCCTGACGACCTCCGTCCCCGCCCCGACCCTTGAGAGCTTCCTGACGCGAGGTGCGCATGTCGATGCTGCCGACCGGTGCGGTGACGTTCCTGTTCACGGATATTGAGGGCAGCACCACGCGCTGGGAACACCAGCCTGAGGCGATGCGCGTCGTGGTCGCCCGCCATGACGGGCTGATTCGAGCGGCGATCCGCGAGCACGGTGGCCACGTGGTCAAGACGATGGGCGACGCCTTCCACGCCGCCTTCGGGCGTCCGCTGGACGGCGTGCTGGCGGCGCTGGACGCCCAACAGCGGCTCCAGACCGAGGCTTGGAGCGAGATCGCACCGGAGATCGGCGGGCTGCGGGTGCGGATGGCGTTGCACACCGGCGTGGCCGAGGAACGCGATGGCGACTACTATGGCCCGGCGCTCAACCGGGCCGCCCGGTTGCTCGCGGCCGGGCACGGCGGGCAGGCGCTGCTCTCGCTGGCGACTTGCGAGCTCGTTCGGGACGTCCTCCCGACAGACGTGAGCGTGCTCGACCTGGGCGAGCATCGCCTCAAAGACCTGATCCGCCCCGAGCGCGTCTTCCAGGTCACCGGCCCCGGCTCGCCGACCGCGTTCCCGCCCCTCCGGACCCTGGACGCCCGGCCCCACAATCTGCCGGTCCACCCGACCGCCCTCCTGGGCCGCGACGTGGCCGTCTCCGAGGTCCGGGCGCTGTTCGCGCGCGGCGTGCGGCTGGTGACGTTGACCGGCCCCGGCGGGACCGGCAAGACCCGCCTCAGTCAGCAGGTCGCCGCCGAGCTGCTGGATCAGCTCCAGGACGGCGTCTGGCTGGTGGAGCTCGCTCCCATCGCGGACCCTGCCCTCGTGCCGGTGACGATTGCCCAGACGCTCGGCCTGCGCGACTTCGGCGGCAAGCCGGCGCTGGACGTGGTGCGTGAGCACCTGCGTAGTCGATCGTCGTTGCTGCTGCTGGACAACTTCGAGCAGATCATCCCGGCCGCGTCGGTCGTTTCCGACCTGCTGGCCGCCAGCCCCGGCCTGAGAGCGCTGGTGACCAGCCGCGAGCCGCTCAGGCTGCGCGGCGAGGTCGAGTACCCCGTGCAGCCGCTGGCGCTGCCCGACGCGAGCCTCCCGCCGACGCCGGCCAGTCTGTCGGAGTCGGCGGCGGTGGCGCTGTTCGTGGAGCGGGCCTCGGCGGTGCGGACCGGGTTCACGGTGACCGAGGCGAACGCGCCGGCCATCGCCGAAGTCTGCCGCCGCCTGGACGGCCTGCCGCTGGCGATCGAGCTGGCGGCGGCGCGGGTGCGGCTGCTGACCCCCGAGGCGATCGTCTCGCGGCTGGACCGCCGACTGCCCTTGCTCACCGGCGGCGCCAGAGACTTACCCGCCCGCCAGCAGACGCTCCGCGACGCCATCGCCTGGAGCCACGATCTCCTGGACGAGTCGGAGCGGCGCCTGTTCCGCCGGCTGGGGGTCTTCGTGGGCGGCTGGACGCTGGAAGCGGCGGAGTCCGTGGTCCCCGATGGCCCGTGGACCGTGCCTGATGGGAAGCCGGTCCCCTGGCTGCCGCCCGCGCTGACCGAGACCCTGACCCTCGGCGACCCGGATGGCGCGCCGGATGTGCTGAGCGGGCTGGACTCGCTGGTCGCCAAGAGCCTGGTCAAGCTGGAGGAGGAGGCCGGCGTCGAGCCCCGCTTCCGGATGCTGGAGACGATCCGCGAGTACGCCCTGGAGCAGCTTGCAGCGTCCGGCGAGGAGGCGATCGTCAGACGGCGCCATCTCGTCTGGCTCGCCGACCTCGTCGTGCAGGGTGAGTGGATGAGCCAGAGCCCGTACCTCAGCGCCTGGATGGAACGGCTGGCGCTGGAGCATGGCAACGTACGGGCCGCGCTCGCCTGGAGCCTGGCTGATTCGGCGTCTGCCAGCGCGGAGACCGGATTGTGGCTGGCCGGTGCGCTCCAACCCTTCTGGTTCAACCGGGATTTGATAGCCGAAGCGTGTCAGTGGTTCGAGCGGCTGCTGGCGGCGAACCCGGCGTCGGGTCCGGGCATGTCCAATCCGTCCGGGCCGGCGCCTGTCGATCCATTCGCGACGGTCCAACCCGAGCGTCTCTACGCCTTCGGTGCGCATCCTCGCGTGATCGTGCTTTCGCACCTGGGTATGTTCTCGGGCTTCCACGGCAACACTGACAGGTCAATTGCGGCCCTTGAGGAGGCCGTTGCGTTGGCACGGCGGCTCGGTGACGGGCTCGGCATGGCGCACGCCTTGGTCACGCTCGGCCAGGCTGTCCGCGACACGGGGGATCATGCGCGGGCCATCGTGCTCGGAGAAGAGGGCGCGGCGCTCGCTCGGGCAGTGGGCGATCCGTTCGGCGTCTGGCGGACGGTCGGGATGTTGGGTGACATCCTCCGCGTGGACGGCCAGATCGAGCGTGCCATGTCGCTCTTTGAGGAGAGCCTGGCGGCCGGCCGTCGCCTCGGCGGCCCGTGGGTGCTTGCGCAAAGCCTGCGTCGCCTCGGGATGGCGGCCTGGCTGCAAGGCGATCTCGATCGGGCGACGACGCTCCTCGAAGAGGCCGTCGAGCGTTGGGAAGCGATCGACGTGAAGCGTGGTCGGCACTGGGCCGCCTGTTCGCTCGGCCAGATCGCCCTCCAGCGCGGCCACCTGCCGCGCGCCCGCCACTGGTACGCCGAGGGGGTGCAGCTCTGTTACGCGGTCGATCACCCTCAGATTCTGGCGGCGAGCTTCGAAGGCGCGGCGGCAACGCTCGCAGCGGGAGCCGATGGCGAGGAGCGGGACACGCTCGCGATCGCTGCGCGGTTGTTGGGCGTGGCGGCAACGCTTCGCGCCAGGGTCGGTCGGCCGATCCCGCCCATCGAGCGGCCCGTGCTCGAACAGGTCGAAACGGCGGCGCGCGCCGGTCTCGGGGACGCCGCGTTCGAGGCCGCCCGCGCCGAGGGGGCGGCGCTGCCCCTGGACGAGGCGGTCGATTTCGCGGTCGCGGCGCTGGCCGGTCGCGCCGAACCCGCCAGAGGCGGTCGTTCGACAGGATGACCCGACTGAGTTTCTAACCTGGAGATCCTGTTCATCCTGTCGAAGGTCGTGCATCCATGTCCCGATCGGCCGGCCATCTGAATCCTGCAGAGAAAGGCTGACCCGATGACCAAGAGGCACCGCGTCACCCTTACGACGGCCGAGCGCACTCGTCTACGTCGATTGCTCGCGATCGGCTCCAACCATGGGCGTACCCAGGCCCGCGCCCGCATTCTCTTGAAGGCCGACCAGGGGCCGGAGGGGCCGGCCTGGACGGATCTCGCCATCGCCGCCGCGCTCGACATCAGCGTGCCGACCGTCGAGCGCGTGCGCAAGCGATTCGCTCAGGAGGGCCTGGAGGCCGCCCTCGCCCGCCGTCAGCCGCGTCGGAAGTACCGGCGGAAGCTGGAGGCGAGGCGGAGGCTCACCTGGTGGCGCTGTCCTGCAGCCCACCTCCCGTGGGCCGTCGCCACTGGATCTTCAAGCTCCTGGCCGACAAGATGGTGGAGCTCCGCTTCGTCGACGGCGTCTCGTACGAGACGGTGCGGCGTGTCATGGAAAGAACCGACTGAAGCCGTGGCTGACCAAACGCTGGTGCATCCCGCCCGAGGCGAGCGGAGAGTTCGTCTGGCGCATGGAATACGTCCTCGACACGTACACCCGGCCGTACGACCCGGCCCGACCGCTCATCTGCCTGGACGAGGCATCGAAGCAGCTCCTTGCCGACACGCGCCCGCCGACTCCGCCACGGCCCGGTCAACCCCAGCGGGTGGACTACGAATACGAACGACGCGGCACAGGCAATCTGTTCCTCTGGTGGGAGCCCCTGGCAGGACGCCGCCACGTTGGGGTCACCGAGCGACGCACCCGTGTCGACTGGGCCCACACCATCCGCGATCTGATTGACGTGTACTATCCGACGGCCGAGAAGATCGTGCTGGTCCAGGACAACCTGAACCCCCACACGCCGGGCTCACTCTACGAGGCGTTCCCACCGACCGAAGCGAAAAGGCTGGCCGACAAGTTGGAGATCCACTACACCCCGAAGCACGGGAGCTGGCTGAACATCGCGGAACTGGAGCTGAGCGTCCTCGCGCGCCAATGCCTGGACCGCCGCATCCCTGATCGCCCGCCCTCGAGGCGGAGGTGGTCGCCTGGGAGGCCGAACGGAACGCGCTGGGAAGCAAGGTGGATTGGCGCTTCACGACCGACGATGCCCGCATCAAGCTGAAGCACCTCTACCCATCGACTCACGCGTGACGGTCCATTAGGCATCAGCGCATGCCTTGAGGATAGCCTCGCGCGTGAAGGCCGTCGCCCAGGTCACGTCAGCGTCGAGCAGCGGATCGGGTGTCGGGTTGCTTGCCTTGAGCTTGACCGCGATGAGCCGATTCCCCTGGGCCTTGCTCTGCTCGATCTCCCACCAGATCCAGTTGCGCGTGCGGATCCTCTCACTGAACGGGTGCCTGGTATTCGCGTATTCACTGATCAGGACAAGCGTGTGCGTGGCAGCTCGGATCTGGGCGATGAGTCGCGACTTCACCTTGGCGACGTTGTCGTTGAGCTGGCCTGCCGACAGATCGCTAAAGGTGGCGGGGATCTGATGATTGACGAGCCAGGTGCCCAGCAGGTGCCGAGAGTCCCGGTCGTTGTGCCAGTCGAAGGCGATGCAGATCTTCTTCGTCGCGGCCGGGCGGTCCGTGTACATCATCGTCTCATCTCCCTCCTCCCTCGTTCGTGCCCGCTCTCACCGATCGCCCACGGTCAGCGCGACGGCGGTCAGGAGTCCGACCTACGGTACCACCTTGCCGTACACAGGATATCGAGCTGGGAGTACATGCGAGCCGTCCCGGTTCTCCAGCGGCTTTCTGAACGTGTCTCCTCGGAGAGGCGCCAACCTCTGAAGCACGTCAGCCCGACTCGTGCGTGGCCTGGCAGCCGTCCCGAAGAAGCTGCGGCAGGCGGGGGAGTACAATCCCGCCGAGCGAGCCCCAGGTGGAGGATGAACGGTGACCCAGGCTGACGACGGCGCGTCCGAGGCAGATACCCGGACGGACCAGCCGGCCGATCTCGAAGCCGCGCTCAGCGCTGCCGACCTCGAATGGCGTGCCCTGGCCCCGGATGACGACGCCTTCCTCGTCGACGGCGTGCGCCCCCGCTACCTCTGCACGCCGGCCACCGTCGACGAGCTCGCCGGCGCCGTCCGCGCCGCCAGCGGGGCCGGCGCCAGCGTCATCCCCTGGGGCGGTGGCACTCGGATGGGCCTCGGGTTCCCCCCCCGGAGCGCCGACCTCGTCGTCCGGACCGAGAAGCTGCGGGAGATCGTCGAGTACGAGCCGGCCGACCTCACCGTCACCGTCCAGGCCGGCATGCCCTTAGCTTCCCTCCAGGAGACGCTGCGCGCCGAGGGCCAGATGCTCGCGCTCG
>Ga0075430_100005835_pt1 | contig 10391 bp, 7 predicted proteins | sample RhiMetdeltSRZDD4_FD_75294 | JGI IMG/M metagenome (GOLD analysis project Ga0075430, IMG submission 75294) | Populus rhizosphere microbial communities from Tennessee, USA - Rhizosphere MetaG P. deltoides SRZDD4 | ecosystem: Host-associated > Plants > Roots > Rhizosphere > Soil | place: USA...
TGCGTGGCCTCGGCCGAGGCCAGCAGTTCCCGGGCCAACTCCAGGTTGATCGTCGGCCGGGGAGACGTCCACTCGGTGATGGTGTCGGTCATGGTCTCTTCTCCCTTTTCTCTCGACGCCACCGGGCGCCCGGGGTGTTGTCCCGGGCCTGGCGTTGACGCATCCCAATCCCAAGCTGGCGCCACCGCGTGTCGATCTCGTACACGTCGGCCAGGTCACCGAACTGGGCGACCATCCACTGGGTGATCTGCCAGTGGCTGGCGCCACGGGCGTCAGGCAGCGGCATCACGAACCTCCTTCTTCCAGGTGCGACGTTCCAGCCGCCGCACCTGTCGCTTCACGGGCGCGCGGCGGCCCACGCCGACGTACCGGCGGCACCAGCGGCACAACGCATGGTGGTGGCCGAGCGTGGGCCGGTGCATCTCAGGGCCCTTCGTCGGCGCCGTCGCAGACCGCCCCGCCCCGGCCACCGACGATGGGTTCCATATGCCCGCCGCGTGCCTCGCAGTCCGAGGACATGCAGGAGTAGGCGAGGCCATAGACCAACAACGCGACGATCAGTACCGCCATGCTGAGCCACACCGGTGAACGTTCCCGGATCCGCACGTTCCCTCCCCTCCGGTTGTCTGGCCACAGCATACATGAGGTTGGGTTGGCTGTGACCTACCCTGATCCTTGATCGTCGAGGAGGTAACCCGGTGTCGCTTTCCCCCCTGGAACGGCTTGCCGAACTTCCCCCCGACGTGCGGGAACAGTGGCTGGCCGAACAGGAACCCTGGGTCCAGGAAGAGATCGCCCGGGGCGAGTGGTGGTGGACCGCCCGACCGGAGCAGCGCGCCCCCGACGGCAACTGGTTTATCTGGATGATGATGACCGGCCGGGGGTTCGGGAAGACCCGAGGCGGGTCGGAATGGATCGTCGACCAGGCCGAGGAGTTCCCGTACACCCGTTCCGGTGCGTCCACCCAGTGGCTGGTCATCGGGCAGACCCTCGCCGACACCCGTACCTTCTGCATCGAGGGCGAGTCGGGAATCCTCGCCGTCCTGCACCGACGCGGCTACGTCCGTAACGTCGACTACTTTTACGCCAAAGCCCCCAAGCCGATGATCACCTTGGCCAGACACGGCCAGGTGTTCTACTTCGAGGGCTGCGACGACGAGGACACCGGCCGGGGCTACAACGCGTCCGGGGCGTGGCTCGACGAGCTGGGCAAGTGGCGGTACACCCACACCGTGTGGAGGGAAGGCATCATGCCGTCCCTCCGCGCGGACCTACCCAACGGTGGCCGGCCCCGCTGCGTGGTCACCACCACCCCGAAACCCATCAAGCTGATCAAAGAGTGGTACGGCCGGTGGCGGGCCGGCGACACCTCGGTGGCGGTCACCACCGGGTCGACGTACGAAAACTTCGCCAACCTGTCCCCCGACATGATCGCCGAGTTCCGTAAGGAGTACGAGGGCACCACCATCGGCCGGCAGGAGATGCACGGCGAACTGTTGGAAGACGTCGATGGTGCGCTGTGGACCCACGCCCTGATCGAGAAGTACCGGGTGCTGCCCGCCGCTGTACCCGAGATGAAGATGATCGTCGTCGGGGTCGACCCGGCCGGCACGGGGCTGGCCGACGAGCAGGGGCTGGTGGCCGTCGGACGTGGTGTCGACGGCGAGGACTACGTCCTGGCCGATCTGTCCAAACGGGTCGCGGGCAAACCGGCAGCGCGGCGCGCGTGGGAGCTGTTCGCCGCCCTGAACGCCACCTGGCTGATCTATGAGGACACGTTCGGCAAGCAGTGGCTGACGTCGGTCCTCAAGGACGTGTACATCGAGATGCAGAAGGAGGGTGTGTTCCCGCCCGGTGGGGCGCCGCCGATGAAGGACGTTCACGCCCTCTACGGCAAGCGGCTGCGGGCGGAGCCGTGCGCGGTGCGCTACGAGCAGGGGCGGGTCCATCACGTCGGCGGGTTCCCGGAGCTGGAGGACCAGATGTGCACCTGGGTACCAGACGAAGACCTCGACTCGCCCGACCGGATCGACGCGCTCGTCCACGCCCAGGCGTTCCTACGCAGCCGGGAACGCGGCCGGGCGGCAGTCGCCGTCCCCGGCGGGGCAGGGGTCGACGCGGCCGGCCGGATGCCCGTTGCGGGTGTCCACGCGGCGTAACGCTCCGCTTTCAGCGGAAGATCCCCTACGCTTCATCCATGCCGACCGCGTTCACGTTCGCCGTGTACGCGCTCGCGTGCGCGAGGGTCACGAGCCTACTGGTCACCGACCGGATCACCGAAGCCGTCCGGGTGCGGCTGATCCGCCGGTTCTGCCGAGGCGCCCCCGACGACGACTGCCAGGACATGCGCGCCTACTTCCTGCTCTGCCAGTGGTGTATGAGCATCTGGATCGCGGTCCCGTTCGCGGCGGCCTGGTGGTGGGGCGGCGACTGGCCATGGACGCTGATCCCGGCCGCGTTCCTGGCGTTCAGCCAGATCACCGGCATGATCTCCAGCTTGGGTAGGTGAGCATGGCGTTTCGACGTCTTCCCCGGAACGCCGTTGCTGTGCCTGCCCGCCGTTCGGTGGTGACAGCCGCCGCCGCGCAGATCGCGTTGGACGGCACCTCGTGGCGGAACTGGAAGCTGGGTGACCAACGCTGGCAGGAGGAAGCCTGGCGGCACTACGACATCTCCGGCGGGCTGCGGTACGCGGCCGACTGGATGGGCAACGCCCTGTCACAGTGTCGTATCTACCTGGCCAAGCTCGACGAGAACGGCGAAGCCGGTGAGGAGGTCACCGACCCCCGACTGGCCATCGTTGCCCGGACCATGTTCGGCGGCCCCACCCAGCAGGCCGAGGCCCTACGCACCCTAGGTATCCAGCTCTACATGGTGGGGGAGTCGTACGTCGTCGCCGAGTCCGTCGAATCCGCCAACAAGGACATCTGGTACATCGTGTCGACGTCGGAGATCCGGCGGCAAGGCGGAAAGGTCATCGTCGACCGATCCCACGTCTACGGCGGCGGCCGACACGAGCTGGACGAAGGCAGAGACCTGCTGATGCGGGTGTGGACCCCCCACCCGCGTAAGTACGACTCGGCCAACTCGCCTGTCCGGGCCGCGTTGCCCGACCTGCGGGAGCTGGAGCAACTCCGTAAGAAGGTGTTCGCGCAGATCGACTCTCGGCTGGCCGGCGCGGGTCTGCTGTTCCTGCCCGACGAGCTGGAGTTCCCCAGCGGCGACGACGACGCGACCGGCGGCGCGGCCGGGCTGATGAAGGTCATCGAACGGGCGATGGCCCAGGCGATCCTCGACCAGTCCAACGCGTCGGCCCTGGTCCCGATCATCGTGCAGATCGCTGGCGAGTACATCGACAAGATCAAATGGCAGACTTTCGAGACACCGTTCCAAGGGGAAACCCTGGCGTTGCGGCAGGAGGCCATCCGCGCGCTCGCGCTCGCACTGGATCAGCCTGCGGAGATCCTCCTCGGCCAGGGGTCGACAAACCACTGGGGCGCGTGGCAGATCGAAGAGTCCACCATCAAGATCCAGATCAAGCCGTTGGGTGGCCGGATCACCGACGCCCTCTACAGCGGATACGGCCGCGCCGCGCTGACCATCCTCAAGGCCGACCCCGACGAATACACCTTCGGGTTCGACACCAGCGAACTGGTCATCCGCCCCGACCGGCAGGCCGACGCCCTCGCCGTCGCCGACCGGATCTCCGACGCGGCGATCCGCGCGGCCGGCAACTGGAGCGAAGACGACGCCCCCGACGACGCCGAGCAGGAACGCAGGCTCGCCCTCCAGATCGTCCTGGCCAAGCCGGACTTGATCACTAACAAGGACATTCAAAAGGCACTCGGTGTGTCCTGGGACATCGAAGACCCCGCCGAAGCGGCGGCCGGCGCGTTGCCGCAACCCGGCAACGGTCAAGCCCCCCAGCCGCGTGCCCTGCCCCAGCAGCCCCGCGACTCGGAAACCCCCGCGCAGGAAGCCGCCCTCCTCGTCGGCGCCGACCTCATCGTCCGCCGCGCGTTGGAAAAGGCCGGCAACCGGCTACTCACCGCCCCCCGCCGAGGCCAGTTCGCGCACGTCCCCGCGTGGGAGCTACACCAACACATCGAGGTCACCCCCGGCGACGCGGCACGCCTCGTCGCCGAGGCGTGGGAACCGGCAAGCGCGCTCGCGTTCCGCATCGGCATGGACCCGTCAATCGTCGTCGACATGCTGCGCACCTACACCGTTTCGTTGATCAGCCACGGGGAAGGACACGACTACGACCGGTTCGGGTTGTACCTGACCCAATCCCTCGACCTCATCGGACACGGCGACTGCGCCCAGTTCTGTCGTAACCCGCTGCACCCCGGGCCGTGTCGAGGCTGGCGGCGTCAACTCGGCACCCCACCGGGTGAGCGGCGGGACCTCGGCCCCGTTGACGAGGCGGCGCGGGGTCGGCGGCGGGCACCGGAAACCGGCAACGACCGCGACGCGGAGCAGGTCGGATGGTGGCGGCCCGGCGACCCTGACCCGCCTCGTCAGATCGTCGAGGAACCACCCCCGCAACGCGGGCGGCGGCGGGCACCCGAAACCGGAAGTGACGCGGAAGCGGAACGTCGCGTCAGCCGTGAACAGGCCGGCCGGATCATGCTCGGCGACGCGGAATACGAGCGTCGGGTGGGCGGGGGACGCAAGCTGAAGGAGGGCCTGGACCCCAAGAAAGACCTCGCCGACGCGCTGCAAGATCCGGCCCGGCTCACCGAAGCGCAACGACGTGTCCGGGAAGCCATGCAGGCGGCCTACTACATCAACGACCGGGAAAGCGGTCTGCGGACCGACATCCGGGAGTTCTCCCTCACCGCCCGGGGCTCGAAGCTCCGTGTGTGGATCATGGACCGTGACGGTCGGCAGGTCGGTACCTCCGTGCGGACCTGGACGTTGGACCCCGACGGCCGGCTGACCGCCTATCACGCGTTCCTGTCCTTGGATTCCGACGTGCAGGCCGGTGGGTTCTCCCAGCGGTACAACGCCAACGCGGAAGAGGTCTACCGCGATGCTGGGGTGTCCTGGATCAACATCCACGCTGACCTGGATGTGGGCGGTTACACCTGGGCCAGCCAGGGCTACGACTTCCAACGCCGGGAAGACCTGTCCTCCGTCGCCGCCAGGTTCCGGCGACACGCCCGACGGTTGGACCCGGACGACCCCCTTCGGGCCGAGATCAACCGGTTGCTGCGCCGGGCAACCCAGAGGAACTTCGACGCGGGTACCCACCCGACGCCGTACGAGTTCGCCATGATCGGCAAGGACCGCGCTGCGCCCCAGACCGTGCCGGACACCTCCCGCCAGGTGATGATGTGGCCCGGTAAGAAGCTGATGCTCGGCTCCGACTGGATGGGCCGCAAGCCGATCACGGAAAGCGTCCGGGCGGTTGTCGCGGCAGCGGGTATCGACGGGTGGGACGCGCGGGAACGGTTCCTCGACGACGTAGCCGCCGCGTCGCTGGACTACGCCAACGAGGTGGCCCAGCGGGTGCCGGCGTACCCGCAAGACGCCCACCCGAACACGCAGGGAGAGACCGACTACGCCGAACACCACCACCTCATCTCGGCAGAACCCGACATCGCCGAAGAGTGGCTGGACATCGCCGATGAGCTGCTGGGCCCGGACAACGTGGTTGCGGCGGCGGAAACGGAAACCTTCCACCTCCCCGGCCGGCACGACCAGAAAACCCACGGCCACCGGCGTGGGTCGGCGCGGCGTTCCTCCATCTCAGGTGTGGGCCCTTTCACGGAAGAGGAGAAGCAGACCCGTGCCCGGCAGCGGCGCGGTCGGCCACACGTCGACCCGGACCGGGAGGCGGGCGCCCCGCAGCGGCAGGGCCGCCGGATGATGGGCGAGTGGACCGGGGAGGCTGAGCGGCTGAACCGGGCCAATCAGGAGGAGCGCGACCAGTTCGAAGCCGAAGGCGCGCGGCGGGCTGCCACCGGCACCCGCGAGATCGAGGCGAAGGTCGACGAAGTCCGTAGCCGACCCCGCCCGCCGGAGGAAGACGCCCAGCAGCGTGAATGGGCTACGCGGGAAGCTCAACTACGCGAGGAACATAGCCGGGTCGTGCAGCGGCTGAGTCAGGCAAGCCCGGCGCAACTGAGCATGACCTCCGGGGAGCATGCTCAGGCCGTACAGTCGGCCAGGGACGCGCTCGATGAGATCATCGAGCGGGAACGGGCGGCGTTCTTCGGCGGGAATCCCCGCAAACTGGTCGGTGGCCGATATGGCAAAGACTGGCACAAGATGCTTCAGGAAGACACCGGGTGGGACGCGCCTATCCCGGTGGAGAACCTGACCGCCGGTCACCCGACTTACCAGGTCCGGTCTGGATATGCCTACCGGGTCGACGGCGTCGGCTATCTCGTCGAAGGGCCAGTGTCCAAGACCGTCGCGCGGGAGATCGCCCAGTCGATGGCCCAGATCCACCGTGAGCAACTGCCCGCCGATGCCACCACCTACCAGCAGGGGTACACCTGGGCCCGCCGCGCCAACCCCGGCGACGCCTACTGGCAGCAGCGGTTCAACCGGCCAGGGCACCGGGCAGACGCGAGCGCGGGCGGCGGCGGAGTCACCTTCTGGGGACGTGGCCCGCAGCGGCGTGTCAGCACCGACCCCAGCAACACCAGCTCCGAAGCGTGGGCGATCGTCCACGAGTACGGCCACAACTTCGACTACGGGCAGGACGGCCGGTACATCTTCCCGCGAATTTCCAACCACCCGGACTGGTCGGCCACCGCGATCGACCGGGACGCGGAATACAACCTGACGTCACCTGGGCGGGTAGTTGAGCTGTTCACGGACTACACCCGTTCCAGGTTCAAGATCACCCACATGCCGAGCAACGCCAACTCCAACGCGGAGGTACCGACCGGGGTCACCACCTACGGGCAGTCGTCACTCCAGGAAGACTTCGCGGAGAGCCTCGCGCTGTACCGGGCCGGCGCGATAGGCCGAGGAACCGTGGGCATCGGCAGCGAGCGCCGGGTGCCGATCTACTTCCGTGACCTGTTCCCGCACCGGGCCGCGATCCTGGACAGGCACTTCCCCGAGCTGGCCGTGCAGCAGCGGGCAGAGACAGAAGCTCAGCGTGTGTCCGCCTAGTCACTCCTGCGGCGCGGCGGGTGGGTCGCCGAACTTGACGAAGGTCACTTCGCCGTTTGGGCCGAGTTCCAGCAGTTCACCGAAGACGGCTTTGGCCGGGTCGGGGGTCAGCTCGCCGTCTGCGTCGATGAGTCCTTCGATCGCCACGGCCTCGACCCCGTCAGGCAGTGCGGGTGTAGTCATGCCCCCATCGTCCCACGTATTGCCCGTCTATACAAGGGGGCTGCGGTGACCGACCCGAACCACTGGTCTCACTGGACACGAGGCCCCAAGCGCGGCACGGTCGAGTGGTACAACACGGATGGCGACTACTGGCCGTTCAGCTCACCCGCCGAGTTCCAGGAGCTGGGCGAGGACCGCTGGCTGCCCGACCGGATGGCCTCCCTCGGGTTCCTCATCCAGGGCGAAAAAAAGATCTTCGAGGACTACCTGCGGATGGTCGACCTGTTCTTCGGCGCGATCCGGGGCGACGTGCTGAAGGTCGCCATGCGGATCGTCGACCCATTCGGGGTGTTCTCCGCCCTACTACGCTTCAACCGGTGGGTCACCGACTTCCTGACCGGCGGCGTGACCTGGGTCCTACGCCAGGCGTACCAGCGGGTACTGGGCGACTTCGACTTCTCCGCCCGACCCTACGTAGCCCAACACCTGGAGCTGGTCCGCAACCGGATGGTCCGCCTCCCCGATGAGGTGTTCGACCTGATCCGCGTCGAGCTGGACCAGGGCATCCACGACGGGGAAGGCATCCCCGAGCTGGCCGACCGCATCGACCAGACACTCCTGAACGCCAACGCGGAACGGTGGCGCAACCGCGCCGTTGTCGTGGCCCGCACCGAGTCCCTGTCCGCCTACAACGGCGGCAGCTTCGACGCATTCGGCGTCATGCAGCAGGAACTGGGCATGCCATTGGAGAAGGTGTGGCTGGCCACCATGGACCCCCGTACCCGCGACACCCACTTCGTTGCCGACGGGCAACGCGCGCCGCTGCTCGGCGCGTTCACCGTCGGCGGGTCCTCCGGCCTGTTCCCCGGAGACCCGGCGCTGCCGGCGTCGGAACGGATCCAATGCCGCTGCACCATGCTCGTCGTCGAGCCTGGGGAGAACGTCGACATGGCCGGCCGGGGCTGGAAAGCCGCCGCCGAAACTACTGCTGAGGTGGACAGACGTGCCCGGCGTGGGATCATCAGAACACGCGACCAGGAGGTGTGATCCATGACCGCTCCGACCGTGTTCCAGGTGCCCGGGAAGATGCCTGAACAGCTCGTCGAATACTGGGTGACCGGCGAGGGCGCGGCGAAGATCCGTTGGGGCACCGACGGGTCGTTCGACCGGTGTGTCCGAACCCTGGCGAAATACTTCCCCCGCGACCCGAAGGGGCTGTGCGCCCGGCTACACAAGCGGGCAACCGGCGAGTGGCCTGCGGAGAAGGGCGTCGAGAGCGCGGCCGACACCGAGGAGCTGGCCACGAAGAAGTGCCCAGACGGGCAGAAGAAGGTCGACGGGATCTGTGTACCCGACGAAGACGACGACGAATACGCGTTGACTGTGGACGACGCTGACCCCGATGAGCAGGCCCTGGTCCCGATGGCCCAACGCTGGCGGTCGATGCTCGCGCCGATCGGCAAGCCGACCGGCGACAAGCGGATCTTCGAGGCCGGGGCGATCACCCACCGGGACCTGCCGCTGCCGCTGATGTTCCAACTGGAGTCCGGCGAAGGGCACAACGCGTCCGTCATCGTCGGCCGGATCACCGACATCGACATCACCGACGACGAGGTCAACGCAGCCGGCGACTGGCTATCCGTGCCTGAGGCCCTACGCGCCCGGGAGCTGGTCGACGCCGGGGTCCTCAAGCCCAGCGTCGACCTCGACGACATCACCTACGAGATCCGCGAACCGGAGTCGGGGGAAAAGTTCGACCCGAACAGCCACTGCACAGAAAACGACGGCTGCCGACCGTCTCAGTTCGTCATCACCCAGGGGCGGGTGTCCGGCGCCACGCTGGTGTCGATCCCCGCGTTCGCCGAGGTCACCTTCGAGTCCTTCGAGGAACCCGACGAAGCGGCCCTACTCGCCGTGCTCGACGCCGACTTCGCTGCCGACGACCTGCCCTGTGGCTGCGCCGACACCGAGGAGTTCCACCTTCAAGGTCTGCATGACCAGAAGGACCACGGCCGACGGTTGAACCTCGGCCCGGACATTGCCCGCGAAATTCGGATGACCCCCCCAGCGGGCAGCGGCCACGTCTATGACATAGCCCGTGAGCGGCTCCGCGTTGGCGACAAGCCGGCCGAGGTCCAGAAGTGGGTTCGGGAGAACATCGACAACGCCCGGGTCGAGGAAGACGAGTTGGCCGATCGGCTCGACGCGGCCGAGGAACGCGGCGACACCAACACCATGGACAACCTGGACACCCAGTTGAGCACCCTGCGGGTCCACATGCGGTTCCTGATGAACCTGGAGGAACGGATCGGTCTGGAAACGCGGCGTGCCCGTAACCGTGCGCGTAACCGGCGAGACGCGCGGCGGCGCGCGGCCGTCACCGCCGCCGCCCCGGCCGGTCCGCCCACCGCCTGGTTCGAAGACCCCCAGCTCGACCAGTACACCCCGATCCACGTCACCGACGAAGGACGGCTGGTCGGCCATATCGCGGCGTGGGGCGTCTGCCACACCGAATACCGGGTGTGCGTCACCCCACCCGACGGGGACAGCTTCGACGAGTACCACCGCTACGCCGTCGACACCGCCGAAGGGTGGATCAAGGCCGGGCGGCTCACCGTCGGCCATGGCCAGTTCGTCGGCCTGTGTGACCACCAACCGGTGTGCAACTCCGACGACCACGCCTGCGGCCGGCTCACCCTGGCACAGACGATCCGCCACTATGACCGGCTCGACACGTTCGCGTACGCCCGCGCGGGCAAAGACGACCACGGCATCTGGGTGTCCGGCGTCCCCGTACCCGACGTCGACATGGCGGCGGTTCTCCAACGGGGTGTGTCCGGCGATTGGCGCGACGATGGCGAGTACGGGCTGACCCTGGTCGAGGTGATGGCCGTGTCGACAACCGCCCCAGCGTTCCCAGCTCCCCGCGCGCACCTGCGCGCCGACAAGCAGGTGTCTCTCGTCGCGGCCGGCGCCGCACCGATCCTGGTCGAGGAGGACCCGGTGTTCCTGCGGTCCGGCGGTCCAGTTCCACCCGGCGCGGCCGTGGTGATGGTCGGGCAGGACGGTACCCCGGTGCAGCTCGACGAACTGGT
>Ga0075430_100005837_pt1 | contig 10390 bp, 5 predicted proteins | sample RhiMetdeltSRZDD4_FD_75294 | JGI IMG/M metagenome (GOLD analysis project Ga0075430, IMG submission 75294) | Populus rhizosphere microbial communities from Tennessee, USA - Rhizosphere MetaG P. deltoides SRZDD4 | ecosystem: Host-associated > Plants > Roots > Rhizosphere > Soil | place: USA...
GGCGGTGCCCAAGGTCATCGACTTCGGCATCGCAAAGGCCACGACCGGGCAGCTCACCGACAAGACGCTCTTCACCGCTTTTCTGCAGTTCATGGGGACTCCCGCCTACATGAGTCCCGAGCAGGCGCGGATGAGCGGACTGGACATCGACACGCGCACGGACATTTACTCGCTCGGTGTCCTCTTCTACGAGTTGATCACCGGCCATCCGCCCTTCGATCCCGAAAAGCTTTGCGCATCCGGTCTCGATGAGATCCGCAGGATCATCCTCGAAGAGGAGCCGCCGACACCGTCGAGGCGCCTGAGCACCGCCAACGGCGCCGAGCTGACCACGGTCGCGGCGTACCGGCACACCCACCCGCTCAGGCTAGTGAGCCTCGTGCGGGGAGACCTCGACTGGATCGTGATGAAGTGCCTGGAGAAGGACCGTGCCCGCCGCTACGAGACGGCCAGCGCCCTGGCGATGGATCTCCAGCGCCACCTGAAGAACGAGCCCGTTCTGGCCTGTCCGCCGTCGGCGGTCTACCGCGCTCGCAAGTTTGCGCGCCGGAACAAGACGGGGCTGGTCATCGCATCGGCGCTCGGCCTGGCGGTGCTCTTCGCCGTGGCCGAGCTGGCCATCAGCAACCAGCGGGTCATTCGTGAGAAGGACAAGAAGGAGGCTGCTCTCGCGCAGGCCCTCGAGCAGAAGGAGCGGGCGGACCAAAACCTGTCGCGGGCCCGCCAGGCGGTGAAGGACTACTTGCTCAAGACCAGCGAGAACCCCCTCCTCCAGAGCGGCGACTTCCAGGCCTTGCGGCAGGACCTCCTCCAGAGCGCCATCCCGTTCTACGAGGAGTTCGTCCGCCAGGATCAGCAAGATCCCTCTCTCGAGCTCGAACGGGCCCTCGCTCACGACGACCTGGGCTTCCTCCGCCAGCAACTCGGAGATCAGGAGCGCGCCGCCGAGGACTTCGAAGCGGCCCAGCGGATCCTCGGCCCGCTCGCGGCGAGGTTCCCCGATCATCCGGTCTATCGCCTGCGACTCGCGGAGAGCCACAATGGCCGGGCCGGCGTTCTCGACCACCTCGGCCGGCTGGATGCGGCGGAAGCGGAGTTTCGCCGGGCGCTCACGCTGATGGAGCAACTGATAGCCGAGCAAGGTACGGCAGCCGACCGGCTCGAGTCCCTGTCCCGTATCCAGGGAAACCTCGGCATCCTGCTGCAGGAGTCCGGTCGTCTGCCCGATGCCGAGCCGCTCTTGCGCCAGGCGGTTGCCACGCGAGAGAAGCTCCTGGAAGGACAACCGGACTCTCTGCCCCTTCGGGGCCAGCTGGCGCACTCCTGGAGCAACCTGGGCGCGCTCCTTCGTGCCCAGCGAAAGCCCGGGGATGCGGAACGAGCCTTCGAAAAGGCCCTCGAGATTCTCGGCTCCGAGGCGCCGGCATATCCCGGGAACAGCGCATCCGAACCGAAGCAGTATCTGAGGCTCCAGCAACAGAGAGCCCGGGCCTGGAACAATCTGGGCTTGATCCGGAACCAGACCGCCCGCCACGCCGACGGGGAAAAGGCCTTCCGCGAGGCCCTGGCGATCAAGCAGACGCTGGCGGATCGCTTCCCTTCGGTACCCGAGTACCGCCGCGATCTCGCCTCCAGCCTCAACAACCTGGGGACCGCCCTGTCGTCGGCGAAACGCGACGACGAGGCGCGTTCCGCATACGAGAAGGCCATCGAGCTCTACGAGCGCCTGGCCGTCGATTCCCCGGGCGGCGCTCTCCACGCCGTCGAGCTCGCAGGGACGTACTCGAACGTGGGCCGGTTGATCGGAGACCAGGGCCAGCCGGAAGAGTCTCTACCCTGGCTGGCGAAGAGCATCGACAGCCTGGAGGCGGCCATGAGCCGGGACAAGCGCGTTGCAAAGGTCCGCGAATCCCTGTGCGTGGCGTGCTGGACGCGCGCCATGACCCTGGCGGAGCTCGACCGTTTTTCGGAGGCGCTGAAGGACTGGGACCGCGCAATCGAGGTGGATGACGGTCGCTACCGGCAGCAACTCCGGCTGCGGCGGGCGTCCAATCTGCTCCAGATGAAGGAATACGCCCGCGCCACGGCGGACGCGGCAGCGATCGCGGAAGCTGCCAATGCGACGGCGGAGGAGATCTACGACGCGGCCTGCGTGTACGCGATGTCCGCCGAGCTCGCCGGTCCTTCCGATACGCCCGGTGCGGATTCCCATGCTCACGAGGCCGTCCTGTTGCTCCGGCGGGCAGTCTCGAGGGGCTTCAAGGATCGCGCGCACCTCGAGGCGGACCCGGACCTGAAAGCTCTTCGGTCCCGCGAGGACTTCCGGAAGCTCATCGAGGAGCTCGGTGGCGGGTCGAGCGGGTCACAGGACGGGTAGCAAGACTGAGTCCCCCTCCCGCGCCGGCCTCGTCTCCAGGCAACCCGGCGAATTCCTGAAGGGTTTCGGCCGCCCATGGCGCATGGACCATCGAACGCATGGCATCCGACCCTTACAGATACAAGAAGGACATAGCATGACACGCCACACCTTTCTAGCCGCTCGCGCGCTGGCCGTCGTGGCCTTCCTGGGGCTCGCCGGCCCCGTTGCGGCAGGAGAACAGCATCCCCCACTGCCGGGCCCAGGGCTCGACCTCCCCGTCGACCTCGACGGTAACGGGGTCTCCACCTTCCCCGAGCGCTACCGGTTCAACCTCTGGCTTGCCCTTGGCGGAAACCTTGCCTCGGCTCTCTCCGATGCGAAGGTGGTGGGCAAGGTCCTCGACCTCTCCCACTTCTTCGGAAGTCTCGCAGACGGCGTCGTCCCCGAATCCGAGACGGAAGGACCCGCTCCGCTGGAAGACGACGAATGCAAGGCCCACCAGGACCTGCTTCGGGGCGCTCTCGCCGGCAACGAAGGCAATGCCAACGGAGTCGACGGCTTCGAAAGCGTCAACCATGGACGGAAGGGCTTCAACGACCGCACGCTGCGCGGATTGCACTCGAACGGACGCGCGTGCTCCGATTGCCACATGGCCTCCGACAGCTTTCAGCTCTCGCCGGCGAACGCCCTGGCGCGCTTCGCGGCTCTCCAGGCCTGTCGTGAGAAGCACCCCGACGCGGACGATCCCTTGTTCCGCCCCATCGACGCCGACGACTTCCGGGTGAACGGCGCGAATGCGAGTGATTTCACGAACCTCACGGTGAACGGCCTCATCCGGATCCCCTTCACTCTTCCGGCGACCCTGAAGCTGGTCGATCCGGTGACGGGGCAGGTGACGAACCAGACCGAGGTCGATGTCTGGCGGTCGGTGCCCACGGTGTACAACGCGAAGCTGACGGGCCCCGATCCGAGCGGAATGCCGTGGTTTCGCGGCCCCAACGTGAGCGGCGGCTACCAACTCGACGCGCGACAGGGGACCCTGCAGGACCAGGCGCTCGGCGCGCTGGTGGCCCACGCGAAGATTCAGGTCTCTCCGGATCAGAGCTTCCTCGACGATATCGCAGCCTTCCAGGAGGGCTTGTTCTCGTCGGATGGTGTGCGGGCGATGTCGCTGGCGATCGACCAGGGGGCGCCGGTAGCAGACCCGGATCCTGTCCTCACTGCAGAAGAGACGACTGGCAAGGCCGTCTTCGCGCGAGCCTGCGGCCATTGCCACGGCGGACCCGGTCAGTCGAACCCAGCACAGAACTTGGTGGTCCGCTTCCACAACATCCAGACGCAGTGCCCTCGACCCGTGGACGCGATCAATCCGGCGACAGGCCTGCCGTTCTTCCCCGGATACACCGGCACGCCGCGCTGGCAGTTCCAGGCGTGCCCGCCCAGTCTTGCCCGCAACATCCGCATCTACGAGATCACCCGGCCCAACGGGCAGGTTACCCGGCGGCCCACCTCCGACCCCGGGCGTTCACTGCTGACAGGCTTCGCTTCCCTGGGCGCCGGCCCGCCTCCGCTCGTTCCGCCTCCCCAGGATGACTGGCAGGCGCTCGATGTCCCGCAGGTCCGCAACATCAGGAACACCGCGCCGTACTTCCACAACAACAGCGCCGCCACGCTCGATGACGTGCTCGACCACTACGAGGAGCTCTTCAAGTTCATCGCCGCGACGGCCCCGCCGCCGCCCGCCCCGCGCCCGCCGGTGATCTCGACCGACGGCGTGAACAACGACCGGCCGTTCACCGCGCTGGAGCGGCCCGCACTGATGGCGTACCTGCTGAAGCTCTGATCCGACGCTTCCTGGGCGCTCGAGAGGCCGAGGGCCACGGCGCCTCGCGCCGCGGGGAAACCGCATGTGCGGGATTCGCTCTACGGGGCCATCACCTCGACCGTAGGCTCTCCGTCGGCGGTGACGGTGAGCTTTCCATCGGCATGGACCACCTCGATGCTCTTCGACGCCGGGGGAACCGCGCCGATCTCCCTCGAGTCGAGGAGGACTCGCTCCCTCTCCACCACGAGCTTGTGACCTCCGAAGGTGAGGACGGCGGCACCATTTTCCTGGGACATCGAGGCCGGCCCATCCAGGGAGGCCTTCACGTATCGACCGCCGATCGTGGCGGACAGGGATGACTGCATCGAGCTTCGGCTCGCACAGGAGCCGAGGAAGCCGGGCAGCCAGCAGCAGAACACGAGGACGAGCGATGGTCGGGTGATCATTCGGTCTCACTCCCTGCGAAGGGCGGCCGGACAGGAGAGCAGAGCCAAGCGGGCAATGCAAGCGGTGTCGTCCGTTACTCGAGAACGGCCTCGACCACGCTCACGGCGGACTCCGTGGGCACCACCCGTTTCAGGCGAAAACGAGCCTTGTCGAGCAGCGCGCCGTACTCCTCCTCTGTGCGCTCCTGCCCTCCGGGTCCGACGAGCATCATCATGTCGAGCAGCTTGCCCGGATGCGGAGTATTGCCGGGCGGGAGCACCATCTCGATGAGCAGCAGTCGGCTGCCGGGCTTCATCGCGAGCCGGCAGTTGCCGAGGATGGCGAGACACAGCTCCTCCGTCCAGTCGTGGATGATGTGGGAGAGCAGATAGGCGTCGCCCCCGGCGGGAACACGCTCGAAGAAGCTGCCCGGTTCGATCGTGACGCGGTCCGCCAGTCCGCGTTGCCGGATGAGCGCCGGTGCGTCGGACACGACGTGCGGGAGGTCGTAGAGGATGCCGCGCGCGCCGGAGTACTTGCCGAGAATGGCGGTCAGCAGATTCCCCGTCGCTCCACCCACGTCGACGATGGTGGCCAGGCCCGAGAAGTCGTAGGCTGCGGCGACGGCCGGAGGCTCCGCTCCATGGAAGCCGACCATGGTCTCGCTGAACATGGACGCTTCCCGGGGATGCTGCGCCAGCCAGTCGAAGATGGGCATGCCCAGCATCTTCTCGAATCCGCTCTTTCCGGTCTCGAGCGAGTACCGGAGCTGCCCGAAGCCGCGCAACCACCATTCGCTCGCCAGGGTCAGGATCGTGGACCGCGCCGCGCCCGGCGCGCCGCTCCGGAGAGCCTCACCGAGCGGAGTCAGGGAAAAACGTCGGCTCGAGCCCTCGGTCAGGATGCCGAGGCTCGCGAGCGTCCGCAGGAGGCGATAGAGGGCCGGGGCCTGAGTCTTCGTCGGTACGGCCAGCTCATCGGCGCTCCTGGGCCCTTTTGCCAGAAGGTCGGCCAGGCCCAGCTCCGCCGCGACGTAGACGATGTGCGAGACCCAGTGCGCCATGCCCATCTGGATCAGCTGTGCGTGAGGCGGAGGCGCCTGGGGATCGCCGGCATGCTTCTCGGGCATGGTGCTCCTCTCCCGTAGGGGTTCGATTCGGGGATGATCCCCGAGAACGGAGTCGCCGCAAGCTCTGGACCCATCCCCGGCTCCTGTCAGCGCGGGCGGACGGCCTTCGAAGCCGCTCCTTGAGCATCGATCGTGGAGCGCAGGCTGCGCGCCAGGGCCTCCACAGGGCCCTTCCCCCAGTAGTGCAGGAAGAGCACGCGCGGCTCCTCGTGCGTCATGTGGTGGTGGATGGCCACGACGTTGATGTCAGACTTGCGCAGGCTCTCGAGAACGACCTGAAGCTCATCCTCGAGGACCGCGAAGTCGCCATCCACCACGGCCAGCGCGTCGCTTCCTGCAAAGGCCGCCCAGGTATTCACCCCCATCTCCTTCCCGACCTCGCACCCGCACGGCAGCTTGGCTTTCCGCCCCAGCACGACCTTGACCATCCCATCCTTTGACTGCCCCTTGACGCCGAGGATGTCCTCGACGGTCCTTGCGGTGATCGAGCTCGCCCTGGGTATGTCCGCCCCCCCGAAGCTTCTCCGCGGCGCCGGGTTCTCCGCGCGTATGGACTTCACCGTGTCGAGGGCCCGGCGTACTCCACCCGCGAGGGCGGCCGTTTCTCCCTCTCCGCCGATGTGCATGAAGTAGACCTTCGGCTGGTCGAAGGAGAAGTGGTTGTGGAGAGCCGTGACGTCGAGCCCGGCATCGAGCGCGGCACTCATCACCGGGTTGACCTCGTCTTCGAAGAGGACGAGGTCGCCCATGACCATGGCCGCCGCCTTGCTCCCGGCCTGGAAGGCGGCCCAGGAGGTGAGCCCCATGAAGGGAGGCATCTGCCAGTCGTCCACGGCGACCGGCACGTCGGTACGCGGCGAGGTCACCTTGAAGACCTTCTCTTCCGGGTTGAACGTGCCCGAGAGGCCGGTGATACGTTCGATCTCCGCAGTGTCGAGCGTCTGGTCCGGCCCCGACGCCGCACCGGCGGAGCGCACGGTCAGGTCATCGAAATGGGTCTGCGCGTCGGCCTTCGTCCACAGGCCGATCCGGCCGGAATCCTTGAACGTGGCATCCCGGACGTCCAGCGACTTCCTGCCATCGAGGTAGCCCTCGATGTGATCGCCCCGCATCGTGATGCGGATCTCGCGCCACCCGGGCACGCGATCGACGTCGGCGCTCCCGAGCTGCGTGCGCCTGCCATCGACCACCTTGTACACGCGGAAGTTGTCCTCGAGCGGGTTGTAGCGCGCGATGTAGTAGCTGGCCTTGTCCCTGGCCCGCCAGACGAGGCCGCCTCCCTGGTCGACCTGACCGGCGATGGCCCGGATCCGGACGGAGAGATCGAGATCCTGGTAGGCGGCGACCGGTGAGAGCCACGTTGAAAGTGGAGCCCGCGCTCTTGGCCGTCTGGGCCAGGACCTGGCCCTTCGAGGGCGCGGTCTCGTCGGAGGCGACCTTCCACTCGCCGACTTCCTGCGTCAAACCCCGGGGAAGGCCTCCGGGCGCGTCCTTGTCGAAGTTCCAGGTTCGCGCCTCCCTGTCTTCAGGCGCGCCAGGGGCGCCGCCGCCGAGGAACATCGCGAATCCGACCCAGAGACCTGCAGCCAGGCTCAATCGTTTCATGCTGTCCTCCTTCCGTGGCGAAACCCGAAACGGCGTCTGCGCCTTCCTCGATTCTGCCTCTGATCTCCGTTGACATCTTCCCTCGGCGCCGGCCTGAACGACATACTGGCACGGGCCAGGTCTCGGCTCCGGTCGACGACGGCGGGAGTTCTTACAAGAGACCAACCTGCGACGAAGAGCACGTAATCCACCCACGGAAACGCAGACAATGGATTCCACTGGAGGAAGCGACGTGATCCGCGTCGGTCAGATCGAGATCCGCTTCCGTCTGCAAGCCGCGGAAACCGAAGGAACGTTGACGATGTTCGAGTTCCTCGTGCCCGCGGGTGCCCGCGTCCCGGTGCCGCACAGCCACGAGGCCTTCGATGAGACGATCTACGGACTGGACGGCGTCACGACGTGGGTCCTCGATGGCCGGCAGGTGCGTGTCGGACCCGGCGACGTCCTCTTCATCCCTCGCGGGCGCGTGCACCATTTCGCGAACCTCGGCACAGAGGACGCCCGGGAGCTCAGCGTCATCACCCCCGGCCTGCTCGGCCCCGAGTACTTCCGTGACATCGCCGAGGTCCTCGACGCCGGCGGACCCCCGAACATCGAGCGGATCGTGGAAGTCATGAAACGGCACGGCCTGCGTCCAGCCTCACCGGCGACGTGATCCAGCCGGCGCTACCTTTACCCTGAAGTCGTCCACGGTCACGGTCGACCCCGCGGATGCCGAAGGGCTCGGGGAGCTTCACGCGGCATCTACAGAACATTGACATTCGCTCCCTCGTCACCGAGTTTCCTGGGATGCGCCAACCGTCACTTCCCCGCCGTCACCCTCGCTTCCTCCTCGTTCTTCCTCCGCTCGTCGCCCTGATGCCCGTCCTCGTCCTGTCGCCGCCCGCGGCGGCGGAGGACCGTTTCCTGGACCGCTTCGAGCGGGTCCAGCTCACGGAAACGTATTACTCCGAGGGGGCGAACGCCGGCGACATCGACCGCGATGGCAAGGCCGACGTCGTCCACGGCCCCTTCTGGTTCCGCGGGCCGGACTTCGCGACCCGCCACGAGATCTATCCCCCGAAGCCCCAGCCCACCCAGGCCTACGCCGACAGCTTCTTCTCGTGGATCGAGGACTTCAACGCCGACGGATTCAACGACGTCCTGGCGGTGGGGTTCCCGGGGACGCCGGCATACGTCTACGAGAACCCCGGGGAACGCGGCTTCGACCGGCACTGGGCGAAACACGAGGTGTTCGACTGGGTCTCGAACGAGTCCCCCCATTTCACGGACCTCTCCGGCGACGGCCGCCGCGATCTCGTCTGCACTCGCGCCGGTCACTTCGGCTACGCAACCGTCGACGGGAAGGAACCCTTCAAGAAGTGGTCGTTCCACATCATCTCCGAGAAGGTGGCGCACGAGAGATTCGGCCACGGGCTCGGAGTGGGAGACATCGATGGCGACGGGAAGCGCGACGTCATCACCAAGGACGGCTGGTTCCGACAGCCCGCATCGCTCGATGGCGATCCGAAGTGGGCCTTCCATCGGGTGGAGTTCGCCGGCCCGGGAGGCGCCGAGATGCACGCCTATGACGTCGACGGGGATGGCGACGCGGACGTCATCACGAGCCTCGACGCGCACGCCTTCGGCCTGGCCTGGCACGAACAGGTGCGGGAGGGCGACCGGATCTCCTTTCGGAAGCACCTGATCATGGGCGAGACGCCGGAGGACAACCCCTACGGCGTCCTCTTCACCGAGCCCCACACGGTCCAGCTCGCGGACATCGACCGGGATGGGCTCCTCGACATCGTCACGGGTAAGACCTACTGGTCGCACCACCGCCAGAGCCCTCTCTGGGACGCCAGCGCGGTCGTCTACTGGTTTCGCCTCGTCCGGGGTGCCGGCGGGGTGGACTGGGTCCCGCACAGGGCCGACGGGGAGGCGGGGGTCGGCCGACAGGTTGTCGTGAGCGATCTCGACGGCGACGGTCTCCTCGACATCGTCGCGGGCGGCATGAAGGGATGCCACGTGCTCCGTCACCGCCGGGAGAAGGTCGAGGAGGGAGCCTGGAGAGACGCGCAGCCGCGGCCACTCGCCGCCCTCGCTGCCGGCCTCGAGCCCGGGGAGGCGGCCCGCCTGATGTCCGTGCCGGACGGCTTCCGGGTGATCCTCGCCGCCGGGGAGCCGGACGTCCACCAGCCGGTCGCCTTCGCGATCGACCCACGCGGGCGCCTCTGGGTGGCCGAAGCCCACACCTACCCGCGCCGCGCCCCCGAGGGCCAGGGCAAGGACAAGATCCTCATCCTCGAGGACACGGACGGCGACGGGACGCTCGACCGCCGCAAGGTCTTCATCGATGGGCTCAACCTCGTGAGCGGGCTCGAGGTCGGCTTCGGCGGCGCCTGGGTCGGTGCGGCGCCGTATCTCCTCTTCATCCCCGACCGGGACGGAGATGACCGGCCGGATGGTGAACCTCAGGTCCTCCTCGATGGCTTCGGTTACCAGGACACGCACGAGACCCTGAACGGCTTCAACTGGGGACCCGATGGCTGGCTCTACGGGTGCCACGGGGTCTTCACGCATTCGAACGTCGGGAAGCCCGACACGCCGCGGCGGGAGCGCGTTCCGATGAACGCGGCGATCTGGCGATACCACCCGTCGAGGCATGAGTTCGAGGTGTTCGCCCACGGCACCTCGAACCCCTGGGGGGTGGACTTCGACGACCGCGGGCAGGCCTTCGCAACCGCCTGCGTCATCCCCCACCTCTACCACGTGATTCAGGGCGCGCGGTACGAGCGGCAGGCCGGGCGCCACTTCAACCCGCACACCTACGAGGACCTGAAGACGATCGCGGACCACGTCCACTACGCCGGCAACATCGGCGACCACGCCTGGTGGGGACACGAGCCCACGCTCCCGAAGAGCACATCCGATGCCGGGGGCGGCCACGCGCACTGCGGAGCCATGGTGTACCTCGGCGACAACTGGCCGGAGAGGTACCGAAACCGCCTCTACTTCAACAACGTCCACGGAAACCGGGTCAACTGCGACGTCCTCGAGCGGCGGG
>Ga0075430_100005840_pt1 | contig 10387 bp, 9 predicted proteins | sample RhiMetdeltSRZDD4_FD_75294 | JGI IMG/M metagenome (GOLD analysis project Ga0075430, IMG submission 75294) | Populus rhizosphere microbial communities from Tennessee, USA - Rhizosphere MetaG P. deltoides SRZDD4 | ecosystem: Host-associated > Plants > Roots > Rhizosphere > Soil | place: USA...
GACAGCTGGCCGAAGGTGTTCCCGACCACGCAGTATCAGGCCGAGAATCCGGCGGAGGAGCTGCTGCAGGTGAGCCAGGGCGACGACTTCGGCTGGCCCTACTGCTACTACTCCGTGGACGAGAAGAAGCTCGTGACGGCCCCCGAGTACGGAGGCGATGGCAAGAAGACCGATCGCTGTGAAGGAAAGAAGGCGCCGGTCGCCACGTTCCCGGGGCACTGGGCACCGATGTCCTCGCTGTTCTACACCGGCAGCGCGCTGCCCGCGAAGTATCGTGACGGCATCTTCATCGCGTTCCACGGATCGTGGAACCGTGCGCCCGAACCGCAGGGCGGCTACCGGGTGGTCTTCCAGCCCATGACGAACGGGCAGCCGAGCGGTGAGTTCGAGACGTTCGCGGATGGATTCGCGGGGCTTCCGGCCGAGCAGGTTCAGCCGGATCGCGCTGTGCATCGTCCGGCGGGTCTCGCGCAGGGCCCCGACGGTGCGCTCTACATTACCGATGATGTGGGTGGGCGGGTCTATCGCATCACGAGTGCCGGCGGCACGGGCGCCAGGTAGGCCCGGCAATGCGGCGATGTCTCAGGATGGCTCGGGTGTGAGGCCACGCGCGCGCGCGAGACGGACGAGCTGGGACAGGCGCGCCATCTCCGCACGAGCGACGGCCGTACCGAATGGGGTGATGCGGTAGTAGCGCCGCCGCTCGTCGTCGAGACGGGCGGCGGGTCGCTTCGTGACTTCGCCGATGAGCCCCTGCTCGACCATCCGCGCAACCGAGCGATAGAGCGTCCCGGCGCTCATGCGCAGCTCTCCGTCCGTTCGCGCCTCGACGTCCTGGATGATCGCGTAGCCGTGGCGTTCCTGGTCCACGAGCGCGAGCAGGATGTGAAACGTCGCCGGCGGGAGCGGCAGGAGGCTCTCGACTTCGGTGCGCTCGATGGTCATGCTGCATCATATAGCCAGAGTGGCTATATACGCAATGGCCATAGCCGCGTCAACGTAACTGCGCTGTCTACTGTGAACTGAACTGGTTGCTGCGGGGTAACGACCTCGGGAGGCTATGAGCCCGCCCGAGGCCGTTCACCCTGCAGCAACCAGTTCCAGTTCACAGTAAACAGCGCCTTCAGTTCGAACCGCACCGACGTGTTTCAGGGCTTTTCGGCGCCGCCCGTGCCTGCGGATCCGAACTTCGGCAGATCCGGCTTCACCGGCGAATCGGCAAGATCGGGACGATCGCGAACGATGCCGTGACCCGTCTCATCCTGCGGCCGACGCGGCAGGTCCGTGCTCGGCGTCGCTTCGTGTGGCTTCCCTGGTTTGTGACGATCCATCCGTACCTCACGAGCTGAGAGGAAACATCGGTGCAGCAGGGCGCATGCGCTCGACCTCAGACCGTCGCCGTATGAAGTGACTTGCCATCGTACGCTCGCTGAATCTCGGCCATGTCGATCTTCTTCATCTTCAGCATGGCCTCCATCGCGCGCTTAGCGTTCGGCGACGTCTCGTCCTTGAACATCTCGTCCATCCCCTCGGGGACGACCTGCCACGAGAGGCCATACCGGTCCTTGAGCCACCCGCACGCCTGCGCTTTCGGGTCGCCGCCGGCGCCGAGCTTGTCCCAGTAGTAGTCGATCTCCTGCTGGTCCTTGCAGAACTTCTGAAGCGAGACCGCTTCGTTGAACGTGAACTCGGGTCCGCCATTGAGGGCGGTGAAGCTCAGGCCGTCCAGCTCGAATTCGACCGTCATCACCATGCCTGCCGGACGATGGTGAGTCTCGAATCCGGCGTCGGGATACCGGTTGACTCGTGTGATGCGCGAGTTCTTGAAGATGCCAGTGTAGTACTTCGCGGCCTCTTCGGCTTGCGTGTCGAACCAGAGACACGGTGCAATGCGTGGTGGTGCCATCGTTCCTACCTCGTGCTGGTGGTCGGCGACCTACCGCAGATCGTACGCCACGCGCGACCGCTGCACGTCGTCGATGTGCTTCTCCGCCCACAGCCAGATGCCACAGACCGCTTCACTCAACGACTCCCCAAGCTGAGTCAGCTTGTAGTCCACGCGCGGTGGCACTACGGCATGCACGCGGCGCGTGACGAGCCCATCGCGCTCCATCTGACGCAACGTCTTCGTCAGCATCTTCTGGCTGACGCCGCCTAACCGCTGGCGCAACTCGGTGAATCGCGTTTCGCCGCTCTCCCACAACGCATCGATCGCCAGGAGCGTCCACTTGTCCGCGATGCGGCCGAGCATCTCGTGTACGAGCGCGACCTTTGCGGTGTCAGCATCCACGCTCGCGTCATGTGGCGTTACAGCCATTGGTTTCCTCGAGGAGACTATGGCACTTTCGGGTGCCTGATTCCCAGCGGGCACTACGACAATCTAGGTTGCGCCCATGACGACACCACTGCACGTCCACGATCGGCGGCTCGGGTCCGGGCCGACCGTGTTTCCCCTGGCGCTGGGTTGCATGGGGATGACGGACCTGTACGGACCAGCAGACGACCGCGAGAGCATCGCGACGATCCACGCGGCGCTCGATCACGGCATTACGCTCATCGACACCGGCGACTACTACTCCGCCGGTCGCAACGAGATGCTCATCGGCCGCGCGCTCGCGGACCGACGCGGGAAGGCGCTCCTCTCCGTCAAGTTCGGCGCGCTCCGCGGCCCGGATGGCAACTGGATCGGCTACGATCTCCGCCCTGTCGCCGTCAAATCCGCCATCGCGTACAGCCTAACGCGACTCGGCGTCGATCACATCGATATCTACCGGCCGGGCCGATTCGATCCGGCGGTCCCGATCGAGGAGACGATCGGTGCGATGAGCGAGCTCGTGACGGCAGGCTACGTGCGCGCGATCGGCCTGTCGGAGATGGGCGCCGAGACCGTTCGACGAGCGCACGCGGTGCACCCGCTGTCGGATCTGCAGATCGAGTACTCGCTCATCAGCCGCGGGCCCGAGGACAAGATCTTCCCGGTGCTCGCGGAGCTCGGCGTCGGCATCACCGCGTACGGCGTCCTGTCGCGCGGTCTCCTCGCAGGCTCGCGCCCGACCGCGCGCAACGATTTTCGCGCGCATCTGCCGCGCTTCAGTGGCGAGAACTACGAGCGCAACAGGCGTGTGATCGAGGCGCTCAACGCTCTCGCCGCCGACAAGGGCGTGACGGCATCGCAGCTCGCGATCGCGTGGGTGCTGTCGAAGGGCGAGTCGATCGTGCCGGTGATCGGAGCGCGGACACGAGCGCAGCTTACCGAATCGCTCGGGGCGCTCGACGTGACGCTCAGTGAGGACGAGGTGCTCCGCATCGAGTCGGCACTGCCGCCCGAGACGGTGTCGGGGTCGCGGTACGGTGAGAGTCAGATGCAGCTGCTGGATAGCGAGCGGTAGAGGACGTACCGGCCGGCGTGGCCGTGGTGCTGGCTCGCTACCGGATGCTCCGACGGATGCCGCAGCAACGAGCAGTTGCTGCGGCATCCGTCGGGATCTTCACGCCTTACTAAGCGCCGAGATCGTCCATTTGTATCCGTCGGGATCCTCGAGCCGGATCATGCGGACACCCCACGGCATGTCGGCGGGCTCGGAGACCAGCGTGCCACCCGCCGCCTTGATGCCATCGGCAATCGCGTCGATGCTCTGCTCGGTCGTGATCTGCAGCGAGAACCCTTGTCCCTTGACGCGATCCCACCCCTTCGCGCCGTCGTCCTGGTTGAGGAGAATGCGAACCGATCCCGCGCGCATTCCAACGGCACGGAGCTTCCCCTCGCGTTCGTACTCCTGATCGACGGTGAACCCGACGACGTCCCGGTACCACGTCGTGCTCGCGCGAAGGTCCTTCACGGTCATCGACGTCGACAGCTCGCGTCCAACGAGCGCTTCGCGTGCCGTGGCACTACTCGACTGCTGTGCATCAATGGTCATCTCATTCCCTCTTTGCCGTTAGGTTGGCCTGGTGGTACCGAACTGTCATCCCGAGCGCGGCGAGGAATCCAGGATGCGATCCTCGTGGATTGTTCCGAGTGACGGAGAGTAGATCCCTCGCTGGCGCTCGGGATGACAAATCTTGGGTTCTAAATCGCCCGCTTTCTACAAGGCGACGCAGATCACGCAGGCGCGCGCTCGCAGGTTTACGCAGATGGACTCCATGTGTCGCGACTGCGATCGCGCCGGGCGAGCAGTGGCATCTCTTGTTCTTCGTTCGCGTCTTCGCGTCTTCGCGTCTTCGCGTCTTCGCGCTAAAGGTTTTTCGGCCAGTCACACAAACGTGCCGGCTTGGCGGAACAGACGGCTCCCCGGACATTCCCGAAGAACCAAATCCTACTTCGATCACCGTGGCGGCACGACTTCCCGACGGCGCGCCACGTCTCCATCGGGGATTACGACCGCGACCCACGGCGTCCCGTTCGACACAGGTCGCGCCTTCCATTCGATAGTCACCGGTGAGCTGGTCGGGCGCTGCGCGACCATGCGCATCGGACGCTCGACGATGAGATGCTCCGCCCGCACGACGTACGACTGCGCCGCCGCGGCGCCAGCCGTTAGGCGGATCGTCACTTCGCCGTTCGACGCCGTCGTCGACGTCACCGCGAAGCTGGAGTCCGTCGCGCGGGCCGCTGGCGAAGCCATCAGGTCCTGCATGACCCACAGCCAGCGGCTCACCGGATGGACCCAGACTTCCTTGTAAACGTACATGTTCTGCGACGGCCAGTACGGCAGGTCGGTGTCGCCACGACTCTGCATGCCGACCGGCAGCGAGCCGACGAAGTCGCCCGACGACACGCTGTACTGCTGCGCCCAGTCGTAGCCTTCGCCATACATCGTGCTCTGCACGAATGGATTGCGTCCCACGATCCACTGGGCCTGTCGATGAGCGAGGTCGAACGCTGCCGCGTCACCGCGCAGCCTGGCGGCCACAGCCAGCGCTTTCGTCTGTGAGAGGAGCGGGCCAAAGTTGCCGCGACGCGCGAACCACACGGGAAAGGCGCGGAGATACCATCCGTCGCCCATCGAGAACCCTGCGGCCGCTTGCGCTCGATAGGCAGCACGCGTCGCACCATGCAGAGCACCGGAGTCCGGCACTTCCTTGACGTCATCGGTCGGGCGATAGACGTACGACGGCAGCACCGAGTAGGGCGCCGTCATCCTCGCGCTTTCCTTCTGATACTCGGCATACAACGCGACCGTCGAGTACCACTTCATCCACTCCGCGTGGTTCGGCAGCGTTTCGACGAGCTGCGCGAGCGCGACGATCGGCGCCTGGTCGTTGCCGCGATGGAACTGGTGGAAGAGCGTGTCACGCTCGGGACCGGTGTAGAAGAAGCCGGCCAGCGGCAAGGTCGATCCGACACGCCGCTTCTGCTGCGACTCCACGACGACCCGCGCCAGCTCCACCGCCTTGTCGGCGTAGCGCTGCTTTCCGGTCGCCCGGTACAGCTCGAGGGATGCGGTAATGCCGATCCCGGCGAGCTCCATGCGCGACGCGGCGAACGCGGGCGTATGCCACGTCGACGGGCCCTCGACGCCGACGATGGCGTACTCCCAGTCCTCTTCGGCCGTGCGCAGACTTCTCGCGGCCAGCTCCGGGTCCGTTTCCTTCAGCACCCGATACGCGATCGCCTCGGCCGCCGCGGCGATGTAGTTCGCGTTAGGGTTGTTCTTCGCCTCGCGTGTTCGATCATCGGCGTCGCCGACGACGTTGTTCGTCCAGAGATTGTGACTGGCGAACGCCATGCGATATCCACCGGGAAAGCGGACACGCAGCACCCAGTCGAGCCCCCACCGCGCCTCCTCGACCAGCCTCGCGACGAGCGCGGGATCGCTGCCGCGCGCGCGGAGCTCGTCGGCGAGCGCGAACATCGTGTATGTCGCCTCGCCGGTGTTGATGAGCCCCTGCGACAGGTCGCCTGCATCGTGCCAGCCACCGGCCATCGGGATGCGACGGTCGCCCAGCGTCGCGAACCAGTCGAGGTGATCGACCCCATGCGATCCCGGCACGTCGAATCCGCACCGCTCGGCATAGAAGAAGTTGAGCGCCTTCCAGATCGTACCCGTCCAGACGTCGCGGTCGATGCGGAACGGCCGCGTCGTGATATCGCCAGCGCGAAGGATGTAGTCGCCCGGTGTGTCGACCGCGGTGAAGTCCAACTGCTGAAACACGCCGAGCGGTGTGCGAACCGCCTCGACGGGCTTGCTGAGGACGACGACACCTAACGCATTGTTGTCGACGCGCACGAGCTCGAACGTTGGCGCCGCGATGTCGCTGCCGATCGCCGTCTTCGCCGTTCCGATCTCGTAGCCGGTGTGGCTGAACGCGATGCGACCGGGCGCGACGTACCAGCCCGTGTGATGATCAGGGTCGACGCGCTGCAGCTCGATCCGGCCGATCTCGAAGGCGACACGATCGGTCGGCGCCGCCAGCATCTTGTTCACCCAGTAGCCGATCTCGATCATCGTCACCCGATCGCGGGCGAGCGGCTCGATCTCCCACACGACCTGCTGCCATCCGTCCTTCGCCAGCGTGACGTAGTGCGTGCCTTCACGATTGTAGCGATCGGGCACTTTCTCCGCGCCATCGTTGTGCAGCACGATCTGCAGCGGGAGCATCGGGAATCCCGAGATCTCCGGCTTGATCCACATCGACAGCCGATTGTACGCGCGCCAATCCTCGCCGTCGAACGCGCGTCGCAGATTCACGGACGACAACCGGCTCGTCGTGGGCGCGGGAGCCGTGGTGAACATCTGCATGTCCACGCGCAGCACGCGCATGTCGCGTAACCGCGGCTCCGCGGGAAAGCTGATCCGTCCCGTGCCCGTGAACCGCCACGTCGCCGCCTGAGTCATGTCATCCAGCGACCGTCTCGCCTGCACCGGCTTGCGCAGCCACGCGAACTCGGCAGAGCTTCGGAAGTCGATTGGCAGAAGCTGCCGTGGAGCCTGAGCCTCGCCGTGTCGCGCCGAGGCCACGACGGAGGCGAGTGCGATGGCCCCGAGACGAGTGATCCGCGATCTCATGCGGTGGGCGATGATTCGCGGCAAGCTATCAGAGCCTCGAGGAGAACGTTAGGCATGAGCCACGTTGGAACCCGCGACGAACACCGAGAAAACGGCACCGGCGCAACCGCAGCTGCACATGCATCAGCTCGCATCCTGCCAATCCTGCCAATCCTGTCGTGTTGTTTCTGCCCGACTCTGTCTGGTCGCAATGTCGACCGGGCGAACCGGCGTAGAACGATCGGCTTTGGCGCCGTCAGTGAGCAAGCAAATCCTGTCGCGCCACGTGGAAGCGCGCGTGTGCTCGGGCCACAGGTCCTGTAACAGCCGAGGTCTGCGGTTCAAGCAGAGCGCCGGTACCACGCCTTGTGCGGATACGTCTTTCCGCACTCCGGGCACGCCGTCCACGGAAACTGAGCGCCGCATTCCGGGCACTTCGCAGCCGTCTCGAACGTGTCCCACCAATGGCCACAGCCGTCCGGTGCACAGACCCACCTGGTATGCGCAGTTGGGACGTACCCGCAGCCGGGGCACGCGACGTCGGGTCGCGCGCCGCCGCTGCTCATGGTGGGATCGAATGGCTGGGTCATGGGATAGCGTATGGCTGAGCCGTACAGGTAGTACTCGGCGCGTGCCACCGCTACCCCACGCGCTGACCGCTACACCAGCCGGATGCTCATGCCCGAGTTCACGCGGCCGAGTCGCGGGCCCATTGGCTCGCCACTGGTCAGACCACGCAGCTGATCGAGCACTTCACGAGCGCCCAGACGATGACCTTCGAGCTCCGTCGACTCCGGACGCGGCTCGAGCGAGAGGCGGGCGCGATACACCTCGACCACCTGCCGTCCTTCTTCGAGCGCGCGCAGCGCCACGCCGCGCATGTAGTAGCGATTGAAGTCGCCTTCCGTGAGCATGCGCGACGCCATCCCAGGGACCTTCGCGGTGGTTTGACCGCCACCCTTCGTCTGGCGGGTCTCGAAGTCGACCAGCAGATCGGAGGCGCGGTCCTCGAGCCAGCGATCGTCGTAGTACCTGATCGCCTCGTGCAACAGCCGCTGGTATTCGGCGATGGCCGTCGGACGGAGGCGGTCGGACGGGTGGAACGCCCCGCTCTTCAGGTCGTCATCGAGCTCGGCGAGTGCATAACGCCGCGTGGTGGGGTCGAGATTCTCGTAATGCAGAGGCATATGACTGCGCGGCACAGGGCGCGTGAAGGAATGTCGCTGACACGCCGCATAACGCGGGCCGCTTGCTCGCAACGCACCGGCCCCGACTCGCTAGGCGAACATCTCGCGGTCGCGGATCTTCCTGACGCTCGTGTAGTGCTCCTTCCACCACGGCACGTTGCCCGGCTTTCGCGGCGGCTTGGCGAGCGTGAGCTTCGTCCGGGTCGACTTCGCCTCGTTCTGCGCGACCCTGAAGTGATAGTGGTCGAAGATCCGGAGCGCTTCGACCATGTACGACGTCGCCACCCGGCGGTCACGGATCAGGAGCAGGTTCTCGCCGTTCTGGCGATCGGCCGCGATCGAGAAGTTGTATGAGCCCAGATACACGCGAGCCGACGGCTTGTTGAAGTCGATGACGACGAACTTGTGGTGCATGCGCGTCCCACCACCGCCGACGGGCTCGGACCGAAACGGCTCGGGCAGGTTCTTGGTGAGCTGGGCCGAGTACACGGGTGCCACGTTGCCGTCAGGCTTCTGGAGCTGGATGCCGCCGACCTTCTTGTCGGCGATGCCGTAGACGAACTTGCTCTTGTCGTTCGTGATCTTGTCGATCGCGTCGAGGATCACCCCGGGGGTCTGCGAGAGGAACGCGAGCGAGTAGAACAGGCTCGACGTCGTCTTCATCGCGATGTCGTCGGCGATCCTCGCGAGCAGCGCGTTCTGGGCCGAATACGGCGAGAACCCGACGTGCGCGTCGATCCCGGACAGCCCGATGGTGACCAGCTGTGCCGACGCCGTCTTGCCGAAGTCCGAAGCCCCGTCGTTCGCCCAGTACGCGTCGAAGGCCGCCATGAATGCCTTCACCGGCTTGGCGCCGCGCAGCACGACCGCGTTGTTCGACTGCACGAAGAAGCCGCGCCACGAGAAGTTCGTCGACCCGCACACGACGGCTTTCACCTTCGGGCCGTCGACGACGATCGACTTGTTGTGCTGCAGCTTTCCCATGTGCTGCCGCTTCACGTTCGCGGTCCCCGCCGATGCCTTGAGGCGGCCCTCGGCCTGTGTCTCGCCTGACGTCACCTCGCCATGATCTCCGTCATCATCGATGATGACCTGGAGCCTCGATCCGAGCTGCTCGAGCCGAGTCACGATCCCTGGCTCGTTCAGGTCGTAGGCGATCACCCTGACGACTGCCTTCGTGTCGGCGATCGCCTCGTCGAGAACGTCGAGGATCGCCTCGCGCGCCTCGAACCCCATCCACTTGAGGGCGTCGACGGTCTTCTTGTGCGTCGGCTTGAAGATGAGCCCTTCGGCTGCCTTCGCTGGGAGGAGCGTCGCGATGTCGCCGGTGGACTGGTAGCGATCGACGAACGCCTGGGATGAGACGAACCCGCGCGTGAACGTCACGTTCAGCTTCTTCGGGTAGGTCTCGGCGCGCAGCTCGATCTCGACGTCCTGGAACTCTCCGTAGCTGAGCTCGTCCTGCGCGTTCATGAACACCGGCGTCACGCGATAGGTGTACTTCCCGGGGATCTGGGAGTCGTACGGAAAGTGGATCCACCGGAACTTCTGGATCGGCGAGAGTCGCGTGGAGAGGCGGTTTGGATTGACGTCGCCGTCGGCTTCGGCGAAGCAGAGCCGATTCTTGAGCGGGTAGAACCTGGAGCCGCCGGGTGTCTTGTACTCGATGGCGAATCCGACGAAGTCGTCGGGCGGCGTGTCTTTCTTCCAGTTCATCGCGAGGAGCGCCATTCCTTCCCCGCGGTAGGCCTTCAACGTGAACAGCGCTGCGGCGTTCTTGCCCGTGACCTGGAAGCTGATCGGCATCGCGCGAATCTCCGCCACTTCCTGTCGGCGTGCAACCACCTACGAAACTGGAGAGAAGCGGAAAAGGCACGGAACGAGCGGATGCTACGGGTCGCTCCGAGAGGGCTCGCAGATCGTCACCTGAAGGCCCGCGTGACACTGTCCAACAGCGTTCTCAAAGCGCTCGAGCCTTTGTCATTTCGCCTTCTCATATCTGCTCGTTGTGGGAACGACCCGACCTCGAGCGGAGCGATCCGACGCATCCGCCGCATCCGTGCCGTTTCCGGCCCACATGTCGTAGATGCTGGTGCGTCACTGCGCACCATCGAAGTACGAGACGATCAGCTGAGCGATCCGCCCGATGCGGTCCTCCGCTTCCGCGTACGGTCCCTCGATGGCATTCGTGAAGAACGAGATGACGATCGG